>OLSH01000207.1_pt1 | contig 62755 bp, 85 predicted proteins | sample 1643221 | NCBI WGS metagenome assembly OLSH01 (sample SAMEA3136681, study PRJEB25190) | human gut metagenome | biome: human gut; feature: human-associated habitat; material: faeces | place: Austria | collected 2013 | reverse complement strand
CTGTGCTCTTTAAAGATTCTACCATGTTGATTTTCCGAAGCTGGAAAAACATCATGAAATTGATCAGCGCCGCAAACCCTATGGTGAGCAGAACACTGTATAGATAACTGGCCGGCAGGATCTGTCTTCCAAACATGATCAGATCTACCTCCGCAGTCAAAATCACATATCGGTGGAGGAGGATGCCCAAGCCCGCTCCCACAGCTGTGCCTATGATGGTGATCAGGATATTTTCCCTGTAGACATAGGCCGCGGTCTCCATGTCAAAAAAGCCCAGGACTTTAAGGGTTGCAAGTTCCGCCTTCCTCTCCGCGATATTAATGTTGTTCAGATTATATAATACTACAAAAGCCAGTAGTCCGGCAGATACAATTAAAACAAACACAACAATATTCAGATTGTTCAGCATGTCGTTCATCTCTTTCTCAAAATCCGAAGTGAAGGAAACAGATGCAGCTCCGTCCTGTTTCAGCAGGCCTTTTCCGAGATTAGTTTCTGTTTTATCAGATCTGTCCTTGTTTTTTAAAAGAATCTGATTGTACTCCGGCTTTTCTCCATATAGCTTCTGGTATAACTTTTTGGACATATAAACATTGTGGCGCATATAATTCTCTGTGATATGCTCTACTTTTGCTCCAACCGACTTTGTTTCTCCTTCCTTGATCGTGACGGTATCTCCTTCTTTTATGCCCAGGAGGGTGCATACTTTTTCCGTAAGGATCACACCGCTGTCAGAAAGCCGATATTTCTCCCCGGACATCCGGTCCTTAAACCGGATATAAGCCGAAAGTTCTTTCGCATCTTCCGGAACAAACAGAGAAGCCGACTTGCGGTCCCCGTCAAACTCCACATCCACAGAGACATTGTGGATTTTGGTGCTGTTCCGTATTGTATGCTGTTTTTGTATCCAAGATGCAATTTCCTGCTCCTTTTTTACAGACAGATTATCTTCCAGGGTAACCGATGCATCATAGGTCATAATATTTTGATACTGATTTTTTGATATGGCAAAAATAGAATCTTTCAATCCAAAACCGACGAGCAGCAGCGCCATACATCCGCCGATCCCGAATATGGTCATAAAAAACCGCTTTTTATACCGGAACAGGTTTCTTAACGTGGATTTCCACGTAAAGTTTAAATGCCTCCACAGAATTCCGATCTGCTCCAGCAAGATCCGTTTGCCCTCCTTCGGCGCCTCCGGGCGCATCAGCTGCGCCGGTTTTTCCCTCAGCTCCTTATAGCAGGCAAATATGGTGGCTCCAAGCGTGATGCACACAGAAGCCGTGGATGCCGTCAGTGCAAACCTGGTCTCAAACGGATGTTGTACCGGACCGATCCCCGTATACATCATAGAATATGCCTCTATAATGATCTTGGGGAGAATTGTCTCTCCCACAAGCACACCCGCGATGCTTCCGCCTGCCGTGGCAAGCAGGGCATACAATCCATACTTCTTTGCCACATCGAAACCTGTGTATCCCAGAGCCTTTAAAATGCCGATCTGGGTCCTCTGTTCCTCCACCATCCTGGTCATAGTCGTCAGACTCACCAGTGCGGCTACCAGGAAGAAAATCACCGGAAATACTTCTCCGATCGCCCCGATTCTTTCGGTATCCCCTCCGTATTCCACGTAAGACTGGATCCTGTTCCGGTCCAGCACATACCATTTGGGCATCTTTATATCATTAATCTCTTTCCGGGCATCGCCGATCTTTTTCTTTGCCTTGGCAAACTTGCGGTCCGCCTTCTTTTTGGAAGATTTATATTCTTTCTCTCCCTTTTCAAGTTTTTTTCTGGCGTTTGAGAGCTCTTCTCTGGCATCCCGAATTTTCTGTTCACCGCTTTTCAGCTCTTTTTCGTTCTGTCTCAGCAGAGCGGCAGAACGATTCAGCTTTTGTTTATTCGCCTTCAGTTCTTTTTTCCCTTTAGCCAGTTCTTTTTTGGAAGCCTTTAGGACAGCCTCCTCTCTGGACAGTTCTTTCTTTGCCTGCTCAAATTTCATCTGCATTTCCGGAGGAATCTGCCCCATGGCACCTGCCTGCTGCATCTGTTCTCTCAGCTGTTCTTTCGCTTCAAAGAACTGTTTTTCTGCCCTGGCAAGCTTTTTTTCATTGGCCTTGATCTCTTTCCCGGCCTTTGCAAGCTGCTTCTTCCCGCTGTTATAGCTCTGCCATCCTTTTTTTATTTCTTTTTTACCCCGCGAAATCTCAGTCTCCTGGGTTGTGATCTCCCTCTCCCCGGTGTTTATATCATTTTTGGCGTCTACCAGTTTCTTTTTCGCTTTGACAAGCTCTTTATCCGCCTTTTTCTTTTCTTTTATATATATGTCTTCTGCTTTCTTTACTTCCTTTTTGGCCTCATCCTTTATTTCTTTTTGTCTGGCCTCACAGCGGCTGTCGGAAATACCCCTGATCTTTTTTTCTGTTTTCTCTACGATATTGTCGTAATCGTCCGTATATGCGGTCTTCTCTGCCGCTCCTTTCACAGTGATATACAAATCCGTGTAGACATCCAATTTGAAATTTTCTTTCGGCACCACGGCAAAACCGCTGATCTGCCCATTTCCGATGGTTGCCGTTCCCCTGTCCCTGGAAAGGTAATATGAGGAACTTCCCACTCCGACTACTCTGAGTTCTGATTTTTTTAATGTCTCCCCGATATCTTCATCAGTTCCCGAAGACACTGTGATCGTATCGCCGACTTTAATATCCGAATGTTCCATCAGATAAGAATCGATCAGGCACTCGCCATTCGTTTCGGGCATCCTGCCCTCTGTGACTTTGATCTGGTTGAGCCGGCCGGTCGCCGCCATGACTTTTAAGACCATCTCTGTGTCATTCAATTTACAGATCGTATCCACAGAGCAGCTTGGCTCCGCCACGGAAACCCCGGAAATTTCTCTGACCGCCTTTACATCTTTATCTGTGATACCCATGGTGCCAAGGACCCTTAGATCCATGAGCCTGCTCTCGTCAAATTGGGCATCTGCGGTTAACTTCATATCAGGCTCTGTAACCCGGACCCCTGAAAAAAATGCGACTCCCAGGGCTACAATAAAAAAAATGGACAGAAACCTGGGCAGTGTTTTTCGGACCATCATAAAATTGTCTTTATGAAGCGCTTTCTTCATGTGACCCACCTACCATTCTATCGTGTCTACCGATTTAGGTTCCTTATTGATCCACATGTCATGTACTTTTCCGCTCTTGATCTCGATTACACGGTCTGCGATCGGGGCGATCGCAAGATTGTGAGTGATGACGATCACGGTCTTATTTCTCTCCCGGCATGTATCCTGCAAGAGTTTCAAAATAGACTTTCCTGTCTTATAGTCCAGCGCCCCGGTTGGCTCATCGCAGAGCAGGAGCTTTGGATTTTTGGCGAGGGCCCTGGCAATGGAAACCCGCTGCTGTTCTCCTCCGGAAAGCTGGGCAGGGAAATTAGACAGGCGCTCAGAGAGTCCCACATCCGAGAGAATCTGCTCCGCATCCAGCGGATTTTTGCTGATCTGAAGGGCCAGCTCCACATTTTCCAGCGCCGTCAGGTTGGGCACCAGATTGTAAAACTGAAATACAAATCCGATGTCATTTCTCCGGTACTGGGTCAGCTGTCTCCTTGAATACTTTGCGATATCATTTCCATCTACAAAAACAGAACCGGAGGTGACTGTGTCCATCCCTCCCAAAATGTTCAGAATCGTCGTCTTTCCGGCGCCGCTGGCTCCTATGATAACGACAAATTCTCCCTCACTGATGGTAAAATTAATCCCATCCACGGCCTTGGTAACGACCTGTCCCGTCTGATATATTTTCCTCACTTCTTCCAACCGAATAAAACCATCCATATGCAGTTCCCTCCGCTATCCGAGATACATAAATTTTAACATATTTTTGCCCAAATTAATACCTAAATGCGCTGCTGCAGCCCGATGAGGGCGGATTTCTCATGTTTTTAGGATTGTGGGAACACAAAGTGCGGAACAATCCGCAGGTATCCAGGGGTTAAAATATATTTTGACCCCAACATCATTTGATATGTTATGACGAAGTCTATAAAACGTATGTCTGGTATATAAAATTTGAAAGGACTGGCAGCTTATGATCACTAAAGATGACCTGAAATTTTATCGTGAACCTCATCGTGTTCTGGAAAAAGGAGAAGATTATATGTATCTCCTTCCTCATCCGGCACTGCGGGATTGGATTTCAAGTTGCACTGTTACCTTCCCCGGCAATGACATGATCTCAAATCATTACACCGTCATCCCCATGGGTACGCAACTCTGGTATGTTCATGTGATGAGACCAGAATGATCGGCCGGTTTATATGCATTTTTTCCAGCCTGGTCCGCATCAATACAGCATCACCAACGCCTGTAATTTATCCGGGTTTTATGATCTGCCTAACTTTATCCACGATTTTAAATCTGTATGCAAAATTTCTCCACAGGAATGCCGTCGTGAGATGTCCCATTTTTACAGCGAGATTGCCAAATTTTGATCTATAATGTAGGTACAAAGCAGAAAGGAGAAAATATGATATACGGCAGTACGTTGATTTAGGTGTCTGACATGGAAAGATCAAAAAATTTTTATGAGAAGGTAATGGACAAACGGTAGAAATGGATCTGGAGGTTCATGTTTCTTTTGAAAATGACCCGTCTCTGCAGTCCAACTACGAGGAATTGATCGGAGTGAAACTGGAGTTTCTCCATGGAATCAAAGAATATCCTTGGGGCCAGTGTGTTATGCAATTTTACGATTATGACAAATATATCGTAGAGGTAGCATTGAGTATGTAGAGCGTTGCAAAACGTTTTGAGTTTCTTATGAAATTAAAGAAGCTCAATGCCTTATAATGATTTCTATTTATTGTAAAAATAATTCTAGTACAACTCTTGTTTTTATTTTGGTCCTATGTCAAGATTTAGTACAAGTTAAAATGAGAAATTTATCCTCATCTTAACTCGCCAAAAGCAATCCGTCTTTCTAGTAAAAAACACTACATGCGGTTTAAAAAATGGATTTTACCTGCCAATGGTATTATTTGTGATAATATTTATGTTATTACAGGCATTCATACATGCTTTTGATGTCAACAAGATACACGCGTTATTGGCTTTGGAACTGATTCATTTTGGGATTTCACAGATGATGAGGAAAATGGTGAATATTATTGGTCTGATGCATTACACGTAACCTGACTATATATAGGTTTAAATTAACAAATGACTTAATTATTTTATCTCTATAAAGAATGATTTATTTCTGTAAAAAATAAGGAGTATCCAATTTGAATACTCCTGCTTTCTTTTATGATATCACCCTTGAGATGTGAACTGCCAGATACCCTATTTCTTCTTCCGTTATGGTTTTTTGAATGGTGCTTTCGATATATCGTTGTATCTGTCTTACACAACTTAATTCTTTTGGCAGTTTTTCTTTGATATGTTCGTAAAACATCACGCCCTGGTCATCCAGCATTTTATCTTCAAATAGTCTTTGAAGGAAAAACTGGATATGAATGACCAGACGTGTATAATTCATAGAATTAACATCTAATTTCTTCTGAAAAGTCATCTGGATAATATTAAAAATGTTTTTCTGCATTTTGATTCCCAGAATTGTATTTCCCATATCTTTCTGTCCCGACTGAGCATTTACAAGATGAAAAGCAATATTCCCTGCTTCCTCCTCCGGAAGTTCAATGGACAGCTCCTTATTTAAAAAGGCTAATACTCTTTCACTGACCTGATATTCCTTTGGATAAAACTGTTTAATTTCCCAAAGCATCCTGTTTTGAAGCACAATATGATTGTTATATCTTTCCAGAGCATAAATCAAATGATCAAACAAGGTAACAAAAAGCTGTTCATTTAATTCTTTTTCCGACCACAGATTTGCAAGACGAACTGCTTCCTGAACTGTTTCTACGTACTCCTTCGGTGCTTCTTCCAAAAGACTCATGTAATTTTTTGTATTTTCTTCTTTTAATACATATACTTTCTCTATGTCCGACTCTACCAATTCCTTGCCCACAGTATTGGTAAAGCGAAGCCCTCTGCCCATGACGATATGCTCTCTTCCCTTTTCATCGGATACCAATATCAAATTGTTATTTAATATCTTTTTCACAATCATGTTCTTCGTTCCTTTTATACGTCTTTTTTCCTATTCTACAGGCTTTTCCCGTTTTCGGCAATCACTTTCTGATACCAGAAAAAACTATCTTTCGGATACCGTTTCATCTCCTTTAAGTCAAATTCCTCTCTGTCCACATAGATAAAACCATATCTTTTCTTATATCCCTGATGAGTACTGACGACATCAATCGCTGCCCACGGACAATATCCAATCATTTCTACTCCGTCTGCAATGGCCAGTTTCATCTGAATTAAATGCTTTTTCAGAAAATCAATTCGATAATCATCATGTATTTTCCCATCTTCCAGAATATCCGGTGCTCCGATTCCATTTTCTGTTACCAGAATAGGAAGATGATAACGCTCATATACCTTTCTTAAGGTGTAACGGAAGCCTACAGGATCGATTACCCATCCATATTTTGTTTTATCCACATAGGGATTTTCTTCCGGTCTGTATACCCCCTGTTCTCCCAGCATAATCTGCTGGTCTCCTGCCCGCGCGGCCACATCAGAACTATCATTTCTGCTTGCTCCAATGGTAGCGGTAGAATAATAATTCATAGCAATAAAATCCGGATCTGCGTCTTTTAGAATTTCCATATCTCCTGGCAAAATCTCAGGAGCGATTCCCCGATCTTTCATATAAGAAAACGCCAGTGGATGATAGGTTCCAAACACAGGGACATCAGCGAAGTTCCAGCACCGAATCGACACCCAGTTATGGGCAGCGATTGCATCTTCCGGTCTGCATGAAGCAGGATACATAGCAGTAAGATTTAAAGCCGGTCCAATTTTTCCATTCCGCACCATTTTATGAAACAGCTTCATAACTCTGGCCTGCGCCAGCATCATATGATGATTTTGCTGGTAAAGCTCCTTTTTGGTAGGAAGAGTGCCTCCTTTTGGCAAGCCGATTGCTCCCGGATGCAAAATCATTGTATTTTGTTCATTAATTGTAAGCCAGTAAGTAACTTCTCTGCCGTAGATTTCAAACAAAACCCTGGCATACTCTACAAAAGCATCTACAGTTTCCCGTTTATTCCATCCACCCTGTTCTTCCAGACAATAGGGCAGATCAAAATGATACATGGTTACAACAGGCTCTATTTTATATTTTCGACATTCGGCAATGATATTTTTATAATAATCCACTCCCGGCTGATTGATTTTCCCTGTACCTTCCGGTAAAATCCGGGTCCAGGCAATGGAGAAACGATATGCCTTAAGCCCCATTTTGGCAAACCACTGAATATCCTCTTTATAGCGGTGATAATAATCACTGGCTATTCGAAACCCCGCTGTATCTTTTGGATGTTCATACATATCAATAATAGAAGGACTTTTTCCATCCTCCAGGACAGCTCCCTCTACCTGATAGGCAGAGGTTGAAGCTCCCCATAAAAAATTTTCAGGAAAATTCGTTTTAGTATTATAAATCATTTTTCTTACACCCTTTATGCTATTACATGAATGAATTCTTCTGTCGGATTAATTTCTCCTTCTCTGATTGGAACAATCTCTTTATAGTTGTCTGTGTTTCCAACCAATACAGGAGTCACTGTCTCATATCCTGCTTTTTTAATCTCTTCTATATTAAATTCCAGCAGTTTTTCTCCCTTTTTGATCCTGTCTCCAGCATCCTTAACTGCAGTAAATGGTTTTCCTTCCAGATTTACAGTATCAATTCCAACATGGATCAAGAGTTCCATTCCATCATCACTTACTAAACAAATAGCATGTTTTGTATCAAAAACAGAAGCAATTTTTCCATCAAAAGGTGCATAAACACATCCTTCCTCCGGTACGATCGCAGCTCCTTTTCCTAAAATGCCATTGGAAAATACCTCATCAGGAACTTCTTCTAATGGAATCACTCTTCCTTTGATTGGCGCGTAGACAATCTCACCTTTTATTTCACTCTTTACAGTAACATCCTGCAATTTTTCTGATTCAGAAGAAATGTTATCCTTCACCGGACTCTCCTCTTCAGGATCATCAAATCCAAGAATCCAGGATGCCGCAAAACCTGCTGCAAAAGAGATAACAATTGTAATCAATGCATGTACCACATTCATTGGATTTTCCCCAATAAATGCCGGAATTGCTGCCAGTCCCGGAGAGACAAAAGAGTATCGAACCAGTCCGGAAAGACCTGCATAGATTCCACCGATTCCACCGCCGATCATAGAAGCAATAAATGGACGTTTTAATTTCAGATTCACTCCATAAAGACAAGGTTCTGTAATACCCATCACACCTGTAAAACCGGAAGAAGATGCCAACTGTTTTAACTGTCTATTTTTTGTTTTTACTGCAACAGCCAGTGCAGCAGCACCCTGTGCAATGTTTGATGCCAGCATACCAGGACCGTTGACTGTCTCAAATCCTACATTTGTAATCTGCACTGTTGCAATTGGTGTCATAGCCCAGGCTGTTCCTGTCAGAACAAGGAATGGTTGGAAAGCACCCATCAGCATTGGAATCAGCCAGCTTGCTTTTCCATTAATAAAATCTGCTCCTGCCTGTACCATATCATTTAACAGATTACCAAATGGCCCAACAATCAATAAACCAATTGGAATTGAGACAAACATAATAATCAACGGTTTTATAAAAAATTTGATTATAGATGGAGAATATTTCTCTGCAAATTTTTCTACATAAGACAGAATCCATACACCTAAAATAATAGGAATCACAGAATAGGAATAATCTACCAGAGTGACCGGAATTCCAAAGAAACTGATTGCTTCCCCTGCTGCCACGAAACCGCTCCAGGTTGGATGAAGCAAGGCACAAGCCATAGTCATAGCGAGAATAGGGCTGCAGTTAAATTTAATTGCAGCTCCATATGCTAAAAGGACCGGCATGAAATAAAATGGAGCATCTGAGATAAAATTAATGATTCCATAAGTAGTGCCAGTTGTATCAACCAGATTCAGCAGTACTAAAATAGAAAGGACTGCTTTCATCATACCTCCTCCGATTAATGCCGGAATGACAGGAGTAAAGGTTGTAGAGATCACACTGATAATTCTGTTAACTATGCTTCCCTTGTCTTCTTTCTTTTCCTCTTTTCCATTAGAAGCTGCCTGATCTCCCATTTCATCTACAATCACGCGAAACGTAGTCTGGACCTCATTTCCGATGACAACCTGAAATTGTCCTCCTTTATCTACGACGTTGATTACTCCAGGTGTATTTTCAATCCTTTTTAAATCTACTTTATTTTTGTCGTAAAATTCAAATCGCAGTCGGGTTGCACAGTGTGTCAGTCTGCTGATATTATCTTTTCCTCCCACTAGCTTAATTAACTCATGGCCTAATGCCTTGTAATCCATAAAAACTCTCCTTTTCTTTTTTCCTCTCTGTATAAACAACCGCGGACTCGTTTATACAAAAAAAGACCAAGCAGCAATAAAGCCTTATCTAAGACTCTATTCCAAACTTGGTCTTGCCTGCATTACCAGTAACAGCCATAGCTATTCTTTTTTCAACAGCGATATAATAACAAATTTTTTATCCATATGCAAGTATGAATTTATACAAAAATCCCTTAGGTATTTTGGTCACTTTTCATATATTCCTGTCTAACTGATTTTCTTCCCATTATGTCAAACACTAAATCCTTATTTTTAGGCTTTTTCCTACATTGTTGCTTCTTAAAAACTATATAAATTTTTGATTATCTTTTCATAAGTTGGCAAATGTCGGTTTAGCCTGTATTTATGGGCTTTACCGACGTTTTTTGTTTTTGGAGTTTCAACGTAGTAGCCAACCTGCGAATCTTTCAATAGCTGATGGTCTACATTGATTATCCTGATTTCAAAATCCAGATTGTCAGTCAGTCCTCAGCAGTTAATTTCCAAACGTACACGAATTGCGGTTTACCGTTTGCGTCCATGTATTTGTATGCGTATCTTCCGTCTTTTCTCTGACATGATATAAAGCTCCTTTCCATACTGGAATGAGCCGTAATACGATATATGTATATTATACCATATTTTCGGCTTTTTTCATCATATTACGACCAGAGAATCAATGATTTTTTACTCTGGCAAGCTCCACAGGACTTTCACCTTTCCCATTCTGATGGGTGAACCGTGTCATACGGGTGTATCATTATCCAGATATACAGGTCATAGCTGCAACCTTTCCAACAGTTGCCTGCGGAACATTACAGGAATCGCTCACTTTATCTCAAAAGGTCATGGCGTGCAATTTCCGCTGGCTCGCTGCATATCGAACGTATCTATCTGCTTTATTCAGTTGTCAAAGAACTCTTGACTGTGATTGCCAGTCTATGAAAAACCACTATCTGAATAATGGACATTCATAGATTGACAAGTGGAGCAAAAAAAGGGGGCTCCGCCCATCAGAATGGTTAAATTACAATAATCTCAAAGTTTGCAATCATATCCATGACCGCCGCCTGTATTCTGCCTTTCAATTCAGAACCCACCACCATGTAGACGTTTTCATATTCGTCATACAACTGGTGTAAGCTCAACTTTGATATGTACCCATCATAGAATTTTAAGATTTTCTGTATGGCAGCTTCATCACCATCGGTAGCCGCCACAATCACAGCAAAGGGTATGTGTCTTTGGTTGTTATCCGCGGTTATTCCTCCATCATTTTTCTTAATTCTTCCAGAATACTTGTCCTGTGACGGTAAACAGTGGTGCGTAACACGTTTATAAGCTCTCCGATTTCTGCGTCAGACATATCCATAAAGTATGACAACAAAATGATATTGCGTTTTTTCTCTGGTAAACATTTGAGTGCTTTGCTTAACTGGTCGTCCGATACTTGGACTTCCATGCCAAGAAGATTGAACGCTGTATAATCGCTGGAATATCTGTCATAAATGCCAGCCTTATTCAATTCCAAATCCGAAATTTCAGAGAATGGGACTTCATGTTGCAAGCGTCTTGAAATATCACGTTTATACTTCAACGCTGCTCCTTTAATGACTTTTTTCGTAAGGCAATCAAACTGGTCCTATGTCAAGATTTAGTACAAGTTAAGATGAGGATAAATTTCTCATTTTAACTGAGAGTGTGAAACTTTTTCTGTAAAATAGAACTTAGAAGGTTCTTCTATGATAAAATAAAAATCATAGGAGGGCCTTTTATTATGGCAAGAGAAAAGAAACCCGTACACAGAGTACAAATGACGGAAGGGAAACGCAGCATAATCCATCAGCGCCTGGAGGAATACGATATCCAAATTGCTGAAGACATTCAAGATGCCCTAAAAGCTCTCCTTGGCGGAACCATCAAGGGCAAGATCGGAAATCTACTTTTGAACCACAAGTGGTGAAAAACGGCAGAAAGACATTTCTGATATTGACCAAAAGATCATTTCCATGTATGCAAAAGGAATGACGACCCGGCAGATATCAGAAACCATGGAGGAGATCTACGGCTTTGAAACCTCGAAAGGATTTATCTCTGATGTCACAGACAAGATCCTGCCCCAGATGGAAGACTGGCAAAACCGGCCGCTGGATGAAGTCTATCCAATCCTTTATATTGATGCCATCCACTATTCTGTCCGTGACAATGGCATGATCCGTAAACTTGCCGCCTATGTCATTCTTGGGATTAATGCGGAAGGGAAGAAAGAGGTACTTACAATCCATGTTGGAGAGAATGAAAGTTCAAAATACTGGCTGTCTGTTTTGAATGAGCTGAAAAACTGGGGTGTAAAAGACATCCTTATCATCTGTGCGGATGGTCTTACCGGAATAAAGAAGGCCCTTGCAGCCCTTGAACGTGTGACAGAGAAATGGACACCCAAATATCCGAATTCGATGAAACGCTGGAAGGACAACTGGGATGCTGTTTCTCCAATCTTCAAGTTTTCAGCAACCGTCAGGAAGGTGATATACACTACCGATGCCATTGAATCACTGAACTCCACTTATCGGAAGCTGAGCCGCCAGAGAAGCGTATTCCCAAGTGATACGGCGCTGCTGAAAGCACTGTATTTAGCGACATTTGAGGCTACAAAGAAATGGACGGTAACGATGCGGAACTGGGCACAGGTGTATGGGGAGTTACGCATCATGTACGAGGGACGACTTCCAGATTAATTCAAAGACGGCCTAAAAACGGGCGGATTTACCGCCTGCTGTTGACATGTTTTTTGTAACTGTTATATATAAAGCAGGGGCGAAAAGCCTGTTGTTCAAGACTTTCGCCCTTCATTATCATCGAAGAATCTTATTTACAGACTTTTTTATAGTCTCTTTTAACTTGTACTAAATCTTGACATAGGACCAACACTTGTTTTTATTTATCTTGTTTCTACAGGCAAACTTTTTTTATGCATTGTAATTTCAATACAACACTTGTTTTTATTTATCATTAAATACTCTAAAAATATGAATATATAAAGAAATTTCAATACAACACTTGTTTTTATTTATCGAGGATTGGTTATATAAAGAAGATGATAAGCCAATATTTCAATACAACACTTGTTTTTATTTATCACTAGGTAAAGAATCCGATATTGACCGATCGTATTAATTTCAATACAACACTTGTTTTTATTTATCTCTGACACCGGAACAAAAACTCGAAGCAATCCGGAATTTCAATACAACACTTGTTTTTATTTATCATGAAAATGCCGGTTCTCATGGCCATGGATTTTCTTATTTCAATACAACACTTGTTTTTATTTATCTCACAAGATCATTCCAAAATGACAACCGACCTGACATTTCAATACAACACTTGTTTTTATTTATCCCGCTTTAAGATGCGTTGTGATACCTTTGGATTACGATTTCAATACAACACTTGTTTTTATTTATCATTTGAGTTTGGAGTGGAATGCGTGAATTGCGCAAATTTCAATACAACACTTGTTTTTATTTATCCAGATATTATTTCTCAATTAGGCGGTGAAGGGCTATTTCAATACAACACTTGTTTTTATTTATCTACAAAACTTCTCGTAGAAGGGAAAGAGGAAGAGGAATTTCAATACAACACTTGTTTTTATTTATCATTTTCAAACGTATGAGTATCGTTCTCAATCCAAAAATTTCAATACAACACTTGTTTTTATTTATCCACATGATGACGCTGGAACTTGCATTTAAAAATGATTTCAATACAACACTTGTTTTTATTTATCGAAAATGTAAAAACTAAAATACAAAATTTATCAAAATTTCAATACAACACTTGTTTTTATTTATCTGGTCAGCGTCCCTCATTCCATTGTGTTTAAGGAATTTCAATACAACACTTGTTTTTATTTATCCAACGTATTTCCGCCATTCCTTATTTCCATTATAGTCATTTTTCCTGATAAATTCAACGTTTCTCTGAATTTTTCCCAACCGTTTCTGTTTTTCCGGTATTTTCTTTCAAACCGGCTACCAACCGCCATTTTAAGCGGTCTCCCGGCATTTCGTATCTTTTTCAGGTTGGGAAAACCAATAAAAGCCGCCCATCCGGCAGCCTTTATTCTCCACTATCTAAATTGATTTGTCTCAGGATGATATTCATAACCGATACCCGAAAGTTTTGCACTGATCTCCCCTGAGTCCACACACAGACTCTTGCACAGTTCCTCGAAACTGTCATAATAGTCCCTGAGCTGTGTGTTGATGTAGCTTAACAGTATCACCGGATCATTCGGCAGCATTTCTTTTCCTCCTTACTTATGTCACAACCAAAAAAAAGCAGTGTTCTTTTCCAAATTCGTAATAAATCTTTTGTTTTTCAATATGATGAATCACATAAATCAGCCCAAAGCCATGTTCCGTCAACCAGCGTTCCATGGCTCTCCATATTTCTTTATCTTCCTGCGCTTCGGCAATCAACGTCTCTGTCCCCTGCTCCCGGTCACAATAATACAGCTTCATAAGCAGGCACCTCCTTTAACTCCTTTTTAAGAAGAATGCATAGGATACCAATATACTGACGGCAAATACGAATAAATCCATGATCAGCATATCTTTCTTTAACACGGCGGTATATGCGTCAAACAATCCTCTGATAGCCACACAGCCCAAACCGGTCCCCACGGCCAGGCGGAGCCAGTAATATCTGATATGCCTGTACATAAACCGAAACATCAGAAGGCCGTAGATCAGATTCGGATAAATTAAAAGCTTATAGTGCTCCTCCACTTTTTCGCTGACCGGAAACAACCACCAGAGAAATTCCGATCTTCCAATCCAGTCATAGATAAAATGCCAGAGGCTGCCCACCACAGCCGTAAACAGAATGCCTCCAAGGATAAACTTTTTGGTTTTAGTCATAACCATCCCTCCTTTGGGATAGTATATGCAAACTTTTGGTTCTCATCCTGCAACGGCCCGTCCAGCAAAAACCACAAGGACAGAAAACAGCACACTCAGTACGACATATAAAATACCTTCACTCACTCTTCCCTCTGAGACAAGGGTCCCTGTCTCAAGAGCAAACGTAGAAAATGTAGTGAATCCTCCGCAGAGTCCAGTCTTTAAAAACAGGATCAGATTGGGATTTTGGGCCGGTATCTTTCCCGTCCACCCGGCGATCATGCCAATCACAAATGCTCCCAGCACATTAATCCCCAAAGTGACCACAGGAATCCTTATCTGCGCCGATACCGGGATCAACCCAAGAAGATAGCGGAAGACTGCGCCGAGAAATCCTCCCAGACCTACAAATACACACTGAATCATGTATTATTCTCCTTTGAATTCTTCTGTTGTCATAATCTCTCCGGTATCCGTATTCATCACATACCCGAATATCTTAATGTCGTCCGGAATCAGCGGATGCGTGCGCAGAAGTTCCACAGTCTCATTGACAGAGTCGGAAACACAGTCAAATCCTGCAAGCCAGGAATCAAAATCAATGCCGCAGTGTCTGATGAAATTAATCTTGTCTTCTTCTATCCCCCGGTCGATCATGTGCTGGATCATGCCATCGCTGTTCATATGCCCAACACCGCAGTCTGTATGGCCGATGACCATGACCTCCTCGATCCCCAATTCATAGACTGCGATTAAAAGACTTCTCACCACACTTCCAAACAAATGATTGGTGACTCCTCCTGCATTTTTAATGATCTTTACATCCCCGTTTTTTAAACCAAGGGCTGCCGGAAGCAGTTCCGTAAGCCTGGTATCCATACAGGTTAAGATCGCAATCTTTTTGTCCGGATATTTGCTTGTCTTGTACTGTTCATACATCTTATTTTTCACAAATACCTTGTTATATTCCAAAATATCTTCAATCATTTTTTCGTCCTCTCTTGTCTTTTATCAAATCCGCCGTGCTTCCCTTACAGGCTCTCAAATAATCTGCAGGATTAAGCTCCACCTGTGTTCCCCGCTTTCCGCCGCTGACGATAAGTGTCTCCAGATTCTTCACGCTCTCATCCACCACAGTGCGGTAGGCCTTTTTCATCCCTATGGCGGTACAGCCGCCTCTTATGTAGCCTGTGACTTTGTTTATATCCTTTACGTGAATCATTTCCACTGATTTTTCGCCCACGGCTTTAGCTGCCTTTTTTAAGTCCAGCTCCTCGGCAATGGGAATGACAAACACAAAATATTGCCTGCTCTTTCCCTCCGTGACCAGCGTCTTAAACACCTTATCATAGGGCTGTCCAAGCATATCCGCAATGGCCACCCCGTCAGTAAATTCTTCACATTCGTAGCGATGGATCTCAAACCTGATTTTTTCTTTCTCCAAAATCCTCATCGCATTGGTCTTCGGCTCTTTTTTTGCCATGTTCCTTCCTCCCAACATTCATAGAATGTATGTTGCTGTCTATTATATCACATTTTTTCAGCAGGACAATAGGGGCCTGAAAGGCGGCATACAGCTCCTGAGCAAAAAAACGTCCCGCAAATATCTGCGGGACGTTTTCAACTCCGGTTATAATGAGTACTATACTAAAGAAAAATTTAAGCTTCTACAAATACATCTTTTCCAAGGCCGCAGATCGGGCAGACCCAATCTTCCGGAAGATCCTCAAAAGCTGTTCCCGGTTCGATTCCCTGACTCGGATCACCTTCTGCCGGATCGTATTCATAGCCGCATGGTTCGCAAAGATATTTTTTCATTGTTGTTACCTCCATCTATTAACTTATTCATATTGTGATGTAAGGGTCAAAAAGTATTTTGACCCCCAGATACCAGCGGATTGTTCCGCACTTTGTGCTCCCACAATCCTAAAAACATTCGAAATCCGCCCTAATCGGGCTGCTTTCTCATGTTTTATGGGTCCCAAAGCCCTGCTTTTTCATACAAGCATGAAACGCATGCCCTTTTGACCCTGGTATCATATTATCTTTCATCTGTGACGTAAGTATACCATGCTGCCCATGATTTTTACTGTTGCATTTGCAACATTTATATGCCATATTTAAAAAAAGGAGGTTTTTTTATGCAGTACAATGAAAATCCGCTGTTCACAGATATCACATCCAGGGACTGCCTGGAAATGCTGAACTGTTTTCACTCAGAGGAAAAACTGTTTTCTTCCGGTGAAATGATCCATCATTTTTCTTCTCAAAAACCTGTCATGGGCATTCTTCTCTCCGGCACTGCTTCCGTCCTGCGCTATGAATTCAACGGAAGCCGGACCATTTTAGAGAAGCTGGAGACAAACAGTGTATTTGGTGAAATTCTGGCTTTTCATTCTGAAGAGTATGAAGATATTCACCTGAAGTGTGATACCGAATGCAGGGTACTCATGATCGATTATGAGTCTCTCATGAAGCCCTGCACTAATGCCTGTGCCTGCCATATCCGGCTGATCCAGAATGTCACCTGGCTGATATCTCAAAAAACTATGAGTCTCAGCCAGAGAGTCGAGGTTTTGAGCAAGCGCACCATCCGTGAAAAGCTATATTGTTATTTCATGCAGGAATCCCTGCGGCAGAAATCCAGTTCTTTTCATATCCCGTTTACCATGTCAGATTTGGCGGATTATCTGTCCATAGACCGGAGCGCAATGATGCGGGAACTGAAAAAAATGAAAGAAGACGGCATCCTTTCTTCTGAAAAGAGAATGGTCCGCCTTCTCCCGGAACATACTGCCGGTGTTTAATCCTCCAGCGCAGTTTCATATGCTTTTTTTGTCTTTTCGTCGAAACAGACGAATTCAATGCAGTCAAAAATATCTTTGTTTCCGCAGAATTCTTTTATGGTCCTCACCGCAATCGGCGCAGCCTTTGAAAGCGGAAACCGGAACAGGCCCGTGCTGATGGACGGAAAGGTCACATGCCTGCATCCATGCTCTGCGGCCAGCTTAAGACAGCTTTTGTAGCAGTCAGCTAAAAGTTCTTCCTCACAGTCATCCCCGTCTCTCCACACCGGTCCGGGCGTGTGAATCACATATTGTGCAGGAAGTCTGTACGCTTTCGTAATCTTCGCATCTCCGGTATCACATCCGCCCAAGGTGCGGCACTCCGCCAAAAGTTCGGGTCCGGCCGCCGCATGGATGGCACCGTCCACACCCCCTCCGCCCAAAAGCGTCGGATTGGCGGCATTGACGATGGCATCTGCCGGAACCTTTGTGATATCACCCAAGGTTATCTTTATTTCCATGTTACATTTCCTTTCTAGCGCGCAGATAAGCCGTAAAGCATCGCTACATAGCAGGCAAAATCGCCAATCCGTTTTCTCTGGTCACCGAGCTGCTTCCTCCATGAAACATCCAGCCCTCTCTGCTCCATCATGCCGCTCAGAAGATTCAATGTGTGTATGACATTATCATGCTTTCTCGTCCTTCCGTCATTGTCCCGCTGACCTTTCCTGATCTGCTTCCAATTTGCCCGGAGGTCCGCATAGACAGTCATTGCACTCAGAGCCAATTCCCAAAATTCTTCAAACTCTTCGTCATCCTCCGGCGAATTCTGAAGGATTGCCTCATAAATCTCCATAGCTTCCTCAAAAGGGAGTGAATTCGGCTGTGTCAGATAATTCTCATATTTTAAATCTTTGTTCATAAAAAGGCTCCTTTCCTCTGCATAACTGCTGATCTGTTCTGCACTTTCCCGGCTGTCTTCCATTGCTTTATATCTCTAGTTTAACTTGCTTTCAGGTCTTTGTAAATCTAAAATCCTTATCTCACCGCATCTTTGATCTGTTCAAGAATCCCTTCCTGTCTTTCGTCAAAAAGGAGGCCTTTATTATATTTATAATAAGGATCACAGCCGTTTTCTTTAATAAATCGGACACTGTAATAATTCACATTCAGCTCCGTGACAAAGACCACCATTTCCTGTCCGTCCCCGAAGGCTGCCTCCATGAAATCAAAGGCATAAAGAAGGGCATCCGATATCTTCTCCACCAGCTGCTCCCTGCTTTCTGTCTCTGCTTTAAACCAGCTTCGAACCGCTTTCGGCTCATCCTGCGGTTTCTCTTTCTTCAAATTTTCAAGGTAAGTTTCCAGTCTCCCGATGACCTTCTTCCATATATGTTCTTCCTCCTTCGCAATCTGCTCGGCTTTCTTTCTCTTCTGAAATTCTGACTCAGCTTTTTTATGTGTTTCCTGCATAGACTCATGCTCCATGTAGTCTTTCAGCCATGAAAAAAGCTCGCTTACATAGGCATCTGTTTTCGCATATTCCATGAAAAACTCATTTAATTTTCCGTTCAGCAGATGGACAATGCTGAGCCGCTCGTCAAACGGAGCAAATTTCAGTTTCTCCAGCATGTCTTCCGTGAAAGAACCCTCGAGGATCTCGTCAATTTTATAGTCCTTTCTGTATTTTCTGTAAAGTTCCAAATAATTTGCAAACTCTTTGGCAATCCCTAAATGCCGGATATACTGATAAATCACATCCCGATCAACAGTTTTTCCAAGTCCTTCGTACGCCTTCATAAAGTCGGACAAATCCTCCCATCCCCTGGCAGTCACAAAGGCTTTTCCGTCTACTGTTGTCTCCATCCTGTAAAAATGATTTTTCCGGATCTCAAGGTAAGCCATGACAGCGGGATGGATTCCTGCTCTATATGCATATTCCTTCCAGACATCATAGTCTGCTTCCACATCGATCAGTTTGATCCTGTCCAATGTCACCACATCAAACTCCCTGACAGACTTATTGTATTCCGGTGGATTCCCGGCCGCCACGATGACCCATCCCTCCGGTACCTTCTGATTTCCAAAGGTCTTGCACTGCAAAAACTGCAGCATGGTGGGCGCCAGCGTCTCAGAGACGCAGTTGATCTCATCAATGAATAAGATGCCCTCCTCAAGACCGGTCTGTTCTATTTTTTCATATACCGAAGCTATGATCTCGCTCATAGTATACTCTGTCACGGAATATGTGACATCTCCATAGGTTTTTTCTTTAATGAACGGAAGCCCAACGGCACTCTGTCTTGTGTGATGGGTGATCGTATAAGCTACCAGCCCAATGCCGCATTCCTTTGCAATCTGTTCCATAATCTGTGTCTTTCCGATCCCGGGAGGCCCCATCAAAAGAATCGGCCTCTGTCTCAACGCCGGTATCCGGTATTCCCCGTACTCATTTTTATTTAAATACGCTTCCACAGAATCTTTAATTTCCTGTTTCGCACGTTTAATGTCCATAATCTTCTCCTTCAAACTCTTCTTCGCAAACAATCAGTTTCATCGCCCACGGCGGTACGTGGGCATCCTCGTATTCTTCTTCCATGAAAATAAAAGCAGTCTCAAACGGCGGCTTTTTCTTCGGATAAATCCCCTGCCCGTCTGTAAAATACAAAACTCCCTTGAGACTGTAAAATTCTCCTTCTTCCATGAGCTTTACTATATACTCAAATGCCGGGCGGAAGTCTGTACCGCCTTCCCCTTTGAGCTCCAAATGTTCCATATATTCTTTCAGCTCTTTTTTATCACGGATCTTTTTATCTTTCTGGATTTTTTCATCACATTGAATGATATGGATGTTGACCTTTTTAAGAAATGTTTCTTCTTCCTTTAAAATGCCATAGGTCTCTTCCAAAAACTTCTTTACCAGTTCACCGGAACAGGACATGGAGGTATCAATGACGATCGCAAATTCTTCTACTTTTTTTACTTCTTTCCACTCCTGTGGCTCCACTAACGGCATGTTTCCGTACATACGAAGCCCGTAGGTGTAGAACACATAGTCAAAAGAATCCTCGTCCACACCGATTTCCTCTTTAAGCACCGCAAATTTTTTCAGAAATTCCCGGTAATCATACCTCTCCCTGTTTTCGATCTGCATCTGCCGGACCATATCTCCCGCGTCCGCAGACATCTCCTGGGAAAATGTCTCCATATCCAGTTCCATCTTTTCACTGATGTCCTGCCACTGGTTCCGGATCTCCTGCTGCATCTTTGGCTGGTCTTTCGTCGGCCAGAAGCTGTGGCTGTCCATGACAAACTCTTCCCCGATGCGCTTTATTTCCTGTTCTGTAGGCTCCCATTCCTTGATCCTTTTGTAGATGCCTTCCGCCGTCAGCACCTTCAGTTCTTTCCTGAGACGTTTATAAATATCTTTTCGGAACACAGTTCCATATAAAGAAACCGACGCGGTCTTCCACTGGTCGATCACGGATTCGACAGCAATATCACAGCTGATGTCCCACAATTCTTTTTCCCTGTTTTTCTGTCCGGTCAGATGATGAAAAAGGCAGTGCAGTACCAAATGGAGATACATCCGGTTCACCATTCTTCTGTCCTGTGCATACAACTTTGCCAGATACCCCTGATGAAAGTATATAACCCTGCCGTCAGAGGCGATTCTCTCTGCGTCTGCATGGCATATATAAAAAAAGCTGCTCAATGCCAGATCCATGAACCTCATGTGCAGATAAAGTTCATCTCTTGAAGCCATGAGGATCTGCTTTCCGGCTTCGGCAAGCCTCTCTGCTTTTTCTGTTTCTTTCTGCATATTTCTCCTAACTATAACTCAAAAATTTTCTTTTTCGGAGGAAACAGGCGCTGCTTTTCATTCATCAGAAAACTCATGATTTCTCCGTCTTTCTGTGAGGATGCCTGCTCTATAGCCGCTTCCATCGCCTTCTCATTCCAGAGACCCTCCTTAGATAAGAACCGCAGTGCTTCCATATCACGTTGTTTGACAAATCCTTTTGCAATATTCTTTGCACGGTCTTTTACATATGTTGTATACTCTTTTTTTGCTTTTTCACTCAGTTCATATGGATATCTGAGCCGTCGGACGGCAATTTCCGATACCAGCTCCGGCCGTTCTTCTATCACTGCAACGGAAAACAGCTGGTCATAGGCCTGATAGTCCACTTCCCTTTTCTGAAAGCACTGACGATACTTATAGCCCGACCCATTAAAATATTTCTCAATGATCCTTGCCGGAGTATTTTCTACCGCCTCTTCATAAAATTCGGGAAAGACCAGCTTTGCTGTCTTTACGGGCCCAGCTTCTGTACAGTAATGCAGGTCGGCATACAGCTCATATCGTATTTCTCCGACGATATCTTTAAGACACGTGCTTTTCCCTTTATTGCAGAAAATCTCCACATGACGGAGCCTGCATCCGTTAAACACTCCGGTTCCGGTGACTTTCAGTGCATCTGAAAAAGTCAGTTTTTTAAGATTGCTGCATCCGTAGAAAGCATATTTACCCAGTTCCTCTATTTCATTAGGTAAATATACCATTTCAATCATGTTCCCGCAGAGCAGTTCACTTTTATCGTCAAAAAATTTGTTATCTGTTACGTCATATATTTCTACATCTTCCTCTTCCTGTTTCTTCCACTGGGAAAATGCATAGTCTCCTAGTATTTTAAAAGGCTGTCCGCCCACAGTGTCCGGAAATGATACAATGCCGTCATTTCCATAACAGCGGATCAGTTTAAGACCTCTCTTTTCTTTCCGGTAATAAAGGGTAAGTCCCATTGCGTCCATCCTTTCCGCAAATTTGTCTGATAATTACAGTCCTATTATACTACATAAGAAAAAAAAGAAAACAGCCTTATTTTGGGGTGATCTGATATGTTATTTACTGAAGTACGGCCTGTCCAGCAATTTCAGTTTTTGACTGAAACAATTTCTCAATTAAAAAGCATTATAAAGATGTACAAAATAAAAATCCGGACATGCCGGATTAAGTAGCTATGGGATATTCATTTCTTACGATATTTTTTCTCTATCACTGTCACATAGACAGCCATAGTCACAATAGCCTCTGCCATGACTTCTAAACTTGAAAACAGAATAAATGGAGAATTTTGCTTTTTTAAAAGGGGCAGCCCCAAAACAATTAGAATTAAACCGAACACACACCATAATTTACCCATCGCGCGGTTATATGATTTTACATTATTTACAGAAAAAACTTCTGCATTCGCCCAAAAGCCAAACGCAACTTCCTTCTTTGCGTTGAAAGCATAAATGCCAAGAATAATAAATGAAAGACCTATAAATAACCATATTAAAAATGATATCATTGTTGCGCACTTCCCTCCTGTAAACTGTAATTACACTTTGTTCAAGGGCAGTAAGACAAATTCTCTTAACCATAATAGCAGTTATAATGTAAAAGTAAAAAACGAGAGGCTTCAATATTCAACTCTTGTTATTGTTTATCGAATATCCGATCAGGGATCATAAATTAAATGCAAATTTCAATACAACTCTTGTTATTGTTTATCATAATGCAAAAAAACGGTTGAGAAAACTTGTGGAAAATTTCAATACAACTCTTGTTATTGTTTATCTAACCACCAGATTACCGGGAATGGCATTGATAACAATTTCAATACAACTCTTGTTATTGTTTATCTCTATATGATTCATTGCATAATCCTCCCATGTTAATTTCAATACAACTCTTGTTATTGTTTATCGTTTGAAAAATACATAGGTTCATATGCAGGATTTGTATTTCAATACAACTCTTGTTATTGTTTATCCTTCCTGCCTTTGCCCGGTATCATTTACAGATGCCTATTTCAATACAACTCTTGTTATTGTTTATCAATAGAGAACGAAGAACTTCCGTGTATAATGGAATGATTTCAATACAACTCTTGTTATTGTTTATCAAGTTATCCCCGGAGCTACAAGCGATATTCGCTCAATTTCAATACAACTCTTGTTATTGTTTATCAGATACTGCGATTGCAATTGCCTGAAAAAATCCAGATTTCAATACAACTCTTGTTATTGTTTATCTGTAAAAGTTTCAAATTTAACATTTAAAGATGTTTAATTTCAATACAACTCTTGTTATTGTTTATCAACACTGGCAAATGAGTTTGCTACTCTCGGTGCGATATTTCAATACAACTCTTGTTATTGTTTATCAATATCTGTGGTATACACTTTGATTCCATCCCTGTATTTCAATACAACTCTTGTTATTGTTTATGAAACACGGAACCACGGTTTTATGCGGTCTGTAAGACCTCTCCGACAAATTTCCGACAAACTACCCGCTTTTTATGGGGTCTTACGGCTATTATGTCACCTGTTTTTAGGCACAAAAATAGCCCGGCTACCTGCCGGGCCTATACGTTATATCAGCTCTATCTCCGTGATCCTGATTACAGTCTCGAGGGGATCATCCTTCTTCTCTACTACGTCGAACACGTAGTTGATCCAGTCGGAATCCGTGAGCTGTATGCTCCAAGACTCCTGCGGCACGTCTCCTGTGCCGTCCCAGATTTCAGAGAGAGTTATCTCCCCCCCCTGTTCTATGTCAGGAAGATTGTTATTGAACTGGTCCATTTCTATCGCTTTTTCTACTATACTATTCATATCTCTTACCTCCGCTATTTTCCTTTATTTTACCATATTCTTTGTTACTTCGACAGTTCTAATTTTTAAGCTCCTTACAATAATTACAGTTACAAGGCTTCGTTTGCCGTATACACTCTAATACTTCCTTTTGCGTGTACTCATGTATTACGTGGAGTCCTGGGTCGTCCCAGTACCAGCCTCTGAGGTTGCACCAGTATCCATCACTATCTTGAAATATCTGACTGACCCGTGATTGATACTTTTTTGGCACCCTTATTTTTGTTGTGTTTTTCATGGTTTCCTTCTTTCTGCCCTCGTAATCTCCGGGGCGGGTTATATGTTTTTACTTTCCGAACTTCATGCAAAGAGTAAACATTTTCTTTGCTTTTTTATACCAAGACTTGTAGTCCTTGTAGTCCTCTCGATCATCAACCGCCACTGTAGCCATATTTTCGAATAATGAATATTTGTACTCCGGCAGCACTTTGTCCATTAAATCAAAGAGACGATTTGCCAATACGTTTTCTTCTTCTCCCCAGAAGATCATTGCACATCTTGTATTTGCCTTTGTATCTTTCATCTGTCCCATATATGTAATTGTCATATCACTACCTCCCTTTTTGATATTTCGTTTCCTTTACTGTAATTACATTATATTATATGTCCGCTATATATTCAATTGACATTTCTCACAAATATAGTGGACATATATTGTTGGTTTTGTATATAGTGGACATATTATGATTATTGTGTTATACTGATTTCAAAAGGAGGTATGCTATGGCTGGAACATATACAGAGGCACAGAAAAGGGCTGCAATTAAGCATATAAAAGAGAAAACAGACGATATTCGCCTAAGAACAAAAAAGGGATTAAAAGACCGATATAAACATGCTGCTGCTGAATATAGCAGTAAGATTGGAAAAAAAATAAGTATGACACAGTTCATCATTGAAGCTGTCGAAGAAAAAATAAATAGAGAAGATTTGGACAAAAAAATAACCCAGGACAAATAAATGCCCTGGGTTTTCTTCTGCTATTTTTTACGATTCTTGAAAAGGGCCGTACAGGTCTTCTTCCCTGCATAGCTGCCTTTCTTCCAGCCAAGCTGTTTCCAGTATCTTTCCAGGTTTTTCTGTGTTGCTGGTCCCCAATCTCCGTCTACTGCAATGTCTGAACCAGGAGTCAGAGAATTTAGTTTTCCCTGCATCCACCGAATTGCGTTTTTAGAGGAGGTCTTTTTTACAGTCGTGTATTTTACAGCCTGGCCACCGATCGCCTTTTTAAAATTGTTCCATTCCTTGTTATCTGCTCCGATCCAAGGCGCAGGGCATTCTTTTCCGTTCACATCCCAATGCCGAATAACACGGGATGCCGGAACACCGTACTTCTTCATTAAGAATTTTACTAATTCGATTGTCTGTTCCCGAACATTTGCCGGAACTTTCCCAACGCTGTTGCACATTTCTACAGACAAACTGTTTGCATTTGTACATTTTTTGTAATAGTTCCCCGCAGCTCCGACAGTAGAATAACAACCACCTACCGCCCATGCTACCCGATTAACTGCTACAGACTTATAGACGTACTTTCCTCCGTCTACAAAGTAGTGTGCAGACGCTCCTCTGGATGCCCCCTGGAAGTATTTGCAGTTGTTCAAGGCCGTATCTCCGCTGTTCCCGGTGTAATGTATTACGATGTAATCTATATCCTTTGTGCTTCTTGTCCCGCCGTAATTGCTCTTGTGAGCAAACTTCTTTTTAAATTTTAATGCCATGTTATTATCTCCCTTCTGAATATGAAAAGAGGACGATTACTCGCCCTCTGTTGATCCCTCTATAATCCTTGTAAATGCTTGGTGCAATCCTGTGCTTGCCAAGCCCGTAAACGCCCCGTAGACGACTATTTCCAACGTAATAGATGTTTTAGCCACGCAGCCCAAAACAGCTCCTAAAACCGCAAGGATCAGCGGGATGTACTTATTCGGAATGAAGTCTAAGGACTTCTTGATTACATAGCCTACGATCAGGCAGGCTACTAAAACGATAGGAATATAATACTCTGTAATAAATTCTAAACTCATGTTTCTTTACCTCTCTTTCTACTTGTCGATGATACTCTCAAGGAGCTCATCTCTGATCTTTTTCATGTTGTCGATCCCATTTCCGGTAATCTGATGATTAAGCATAGCGGCAAGACATTTATTCTGCTGTTTCTGCATCTCCTCCAAATTTACCAAACGCTTGTAATCCTTTTCCGAATGGTCCTCCAATTTCTCCACCCGGTTCTTAAACTGAAAAGCCGGGTGCAGTATCTTAAAAATAACTGCCCCGGCTCCGCCTACGATGCTGATTGCTCCGCACACTGCTAAAATTTGTTGTAACACTTCGCTCTCCTTATGTCTGCAAAAGGCCCTGCGGCCTTACTGCTGTTCTGGTGTCTCTGTTGCCCTGGCGTCCTGCGCTTCGTAGAACTGCTGTGTAAACTCTGCGATTTCCCGCCGCACGACTTCTTTGTTCGCTTCGTAGAGCTTGCTGTCCTGAATATTCTGATTAATACTGTCTTCTCCACCTCCTTCTGCCACAGTGGCGTTTAGGTAGACCACGGTGCGGTCTGAATCCGGTACTTTGATTTCTCCGGTGAGAGTAATTGATCTTTTGATTTCTAACATGTTTTTCTCCTCTAATATCTAGCAATACAATCTTTAAATAATTCCAATTAAATTGAACGTAAGATTTGATCTGGCACTTTTGTTAATCTTATCATTTGAAATAATATACGCATATTCAACTAAACTAATTACACTACTTTCGACCATAATCTGCGAACATCCAATAACAGTGTCACTAAAATTAACACGATTATAAACTGCAGATGACGGATAATGTCTATCCAAAGTATATATAATGTAATTGTTATTACTATCCAAAACACCAATTTTATTGTATTTCGTAATCAGTAAAAACTTATCACTTGATATATTTGCTTGTCCATTGCTGTTAGTAGTAGCCGAAAACAAATTAACTTTTTTTCCTATTTCATCTTTGTTATAAACCTCTGCTTTAGTATAAGTGTTATCAACCCCTCTTTTGAGTTCATTTACCGCAGATACAAGATCGGTTTTAGAAGCGGTTGTTAATTCTTCCGGTTTTCCTACAAACTGATTTACTTTTGTTTCTGTTGCTGCCAAATAAGAAACTTTCACATTTATATTTATTGGAAGAGGAGGCGCTTCAATGGTTCCCCCACCGTCGTCAGCACCCAATGAAATATCGTATAGAAGGCTTCTAAAGTACGCTGTATCTATTGTGAACTTTATATTGTCTCCAACTTCTATTTTTGTAAACGCACTTCCAGAAAGTTTATCTGCTTCTGTATGTTCAAGCATTGGAACTATGGAAATATCTTCGATTACGGAATTTCCAATCCCTTCAATTTCAAGCAGACCATTTCCATCGGCTTCTGGAGCTTCATTTAATACAGCAGAACATATTTTCTCTTCTCTGATCCAAATAGAATTTTTATCTTCATCGAGCCTTTGCTTTAGAGTGGCATACACCGTGTTTTCTCTCGTTCTACGGGAATCTACGATCTCATAATCCGAGGGACTGTCAAGCGTAATGTTTTTTATCTGTTCCTCATATTTACTATTCAGGAGATCCATTTTTCCTGTATAGTCTGAGATAACTCCATCCTGCCTCTTTGTATACTTATCTATGGCTGTCTGTTTGGCCTCCATATCGGCTTTGCTTTCGTCGTTGATTCCCTTTATTCCGTCATGTATCGACTGTCTGACATCCCGCCCAAGCACAGCATTTTTAATATTCTCTAAACATTCTTGTATGCTTAACATATGTCTCCTTTCTATCAACCTGTCCTCTTCCACATATAAACCGTTATATACGGCTGTAAGTTTCCTGCATTACCACCGCCTGCGGAAGTAGTATTCCCACTGTTTCCGCCTGTGTTTCCACTATTTCCTCCTGTGGTACATGTCCCGGAAGAGTTCATGGTATGTGTATGGTTACCTGTTGTGTTTGATTTATAAGAGGTACTTCCAGATTCGAAATTGTTGGGCTTGTTATAACTTGTACCTTTTTGTACAGCATCTTTGTTAATTCCGAGATAATGGTAATGATTTCCAGCCCCCTGCATCGTATGAACATGATTCGGAACAGTATGTGTATGATTATTTAGGCTATGTACGTGATTATTAAGCCCATGTGCGTGGCTCTGCAACTCCTTATGCCCTCCTGATTTCTCAACGGCATTAAACTCCCCCTGACTTGTATCTACCCCGACGATCGTTCGTCCTGTTGCAAATGCTGTCCAGCTGCCGCCGAAAAAGGACGCCGGATTCGCATTGTTAACAGAGATGTAGATACTGCCCACGGGCCACAGCTTGTTTGTTACTGCGTCCATTTCCACCTTCACCTGCTCCGCAGTATTTGCGGCGTTGTTTGCTGTATTTACCGCGGTGTTCACGCTCCCGGCCATCCCCTGAACAATGTTCGTCAAATTGGAAGTTCCTGCCACCTTATCGGTTAGGCTACTGATCGTCCGGCCCAGCACAATCTTGTTATTAGCCGGGTTTTCCAGATCAATTTCATATTTGCTGACAAGGTAGTATGTAGATACATCGCCCATGGTGCTCAGAAGTCCATGCTGCTGTGACACGCATGGGACCAGATCGCCCAATCTGATAGCGTTTATATCCACGTCTATCATGTGCAGATCTACCGCTGTGAGTTCTATTGTGATTGCAAGATTCACGCAGGTTTTAAGATATTCCTGCGCTTTTGCAAGTAACGTCTGAGCATCCACCACATCGGGAAAATCCACTTTCTCAAAAATCCATCCGTATAAGTCCACGGCCTCTTGGTTATAGACATAATCTTTCCCGCCGTTTATATTCGTGATCTTTGTCTGTCCGTTTGCGCCCAGGGGGATAATTGCAGTCTTGATATTTTCGGCCTTGGTGTACTTTTTAAGGTCCAGCAGATTTTCTCCGAATCGGATCACCTGATTGCTCACTTTTCCATACTGCTTCACATAATCCAGATAGCGGATGCCGTTTTCATGCCGCACACGCAAATATCCAGGATATTTCCCTATAAAATTTGTATTTATAAAATCCCATGTTGTTTCATAATTCGTAGATAATTTTGTAATCGGGACACTATCAATATCTATGGTCCCAATCGTGAATTGCTTTTCTGCTCCCATCTGTGAATTATGTTCTGCAATAAGGGCTTTGAAAATATCTATATTGTTATCTGCCTTATGCACTTCCGAAGATTCGCTTCCGTATGTGTGCGCCCGCTGTACGGAATCTAACAAAAAAGCAAGCTCCCCCTCACAGGAAACTTGCCCGGTCCTCTGAAAATCTATTTCATCCGTTAAGGATCTGCCCGAAAACAATAGTTCTGAATCCTCATAGACTTCAATTTTTGATTTCAGCTTATTGATAACATCTACATTCGGATGCCGTGGGAGAATTGAAAAATCAAAGTTACCGGTTTTGTTAAGCTCTAAAGCCACTTTTGGCCCCAGTAACATATACTCTTCGTCCCTCACGTCATGCAGCGTTTTCCCGTCGCATAAAACTCTATACATTTATAAACTCCCTCCCCTATAATCCACGGATACCGTGCCTGTACCCGTAAAAGTAAGATAGTTGTCTCCTTCACCCAGCCATATATCAAATACCTTTGACTTTCCAGCCGGGAGACTGTACGTTTTCCTATTGTATGTTACCTGCATAGCTGCGCTGCACTCGATCACGGGCACGATCTTTTTTCTGCGCCCCGGAATGTAGAGTTGATAGCTCCCATCCACCTGCAGATCTTTATATTCCCGTATGATTCCTGTTTCGAAATTGAAGTCGTCCCAGGTCCAGTCTTCCAGACTGCTATACTTTTCATATTTGTACGGGTCGACCTCCCCGGAGATGGTGATTTTACTTTCTGCCTTTTCTGACTTTTCGGTGTCCAGTTTCAACCGTCCTATGTAACAGAACGTCGGATCACTGTCCAAGAAAATTTTAAATTTCTGTCCTGCTAGGTAGTTTGCGATCTCTGATAGCTTTGCCTGCCAATCAAAGTAATCAGTATCCAGCTGGTCAAACTCCATAGAGATTGACCTTTGCTTGTATTTCACATCTCCTGTGACTGCCTCCGTAAGGTCGATAATTCCGTCTGCACCCGGTATTTCCTGCTCATACGTCTTTGCCTCCGGGAATCCAAGGGTGATCGACAACCACCCCAGATTCCAGTCTTTTAAAGTGTGCTTTCCTCCGATCTGCACACCTAATGTTCCTCTATCTTCCATCTATACACCCCCTCTTGCTTTTCTATCTGCCATGCTGTTCAATCGGCTATCCATAAACGGGGCCAACGTCCTTGCCGCCTCTCGGCCCTCTATGTTTGTTACAACCTCTATCTTTTCCGGCCTGGTATAGACCGTCTTCTCTATTGTCGTTGTACCGCCGCCTCCGGCATATACAATCTGCGGCTGCACACTCGCTGTGATCTTGCCCATCTGCCCTGATACCGCTGTTTGCATCCTGCTATGTAACTCCGGTATATTTAGCTTTGCTTTTGCAAAACGTGCCGCCATGGTATCCGCTACCGTCTCGACCTGTCTGTAAAGCTTCGGTGCTTCTTTCTCCTGTCCCTTTTCCGCTCCCTGGATCGTAAACTTTCCGATCTGGGCAAAAACACGGGATGGGGATTTTATTTTGAGCTCTTTTTTTGCGGCTTTTACAATGTCTTTGCAAAGCTTTTTCATAGCCTTGCTCAGATTCCGGGTTTCTCCCGTTATTCCAGCTGCCAAACCTTTAGCAACGTTAGCCCCGGCCTTTTTCATTTCGGCATTCAGATTATCTGTCTCTTTTTTTATTGCTGCTTGATATTCCTTATTGATCCTTTCAAAATCATCTTGGAAGAAAGATTCTGAGAAGTTCTTTGCCATGGATTGCTGTTTGTTCCACTTGTCCGTGTAGGCTTTCTGCTCTGCCGCCGTAAGGGACTGGAACCAAGCCATATACTGTCGCCCTTCTTCCACATCCATGCCAAGGATACGCTGCATCATGGAATCAGGGATATTGTTCTCTAATGACTTCAACCTCTTTTGATAGTCTTCTATATCATATAGGTTCTGGTCCAGATCGTAGAGACTGCCGTAACTCTGTTGCTTGCTTGTAAGATTGTCCCGCAGGCTCTTGATCTCGTTGTACTGTTCCTGGTACTTCTCTGAAAGCTCCTGGATCTTCTCCTCGGCAATCTTGGTCAGGCGGTCCGCTTCTTTCTCAAAGGCGGTATTATAGGCGTTTGCGGCCTTTTCTCCGGCCTCTTTTAGCTGCTTCTCCTTCTTTGCATTCGCAGCTTTAAGATCCTTTAACTCCTGTTTAAGCTTGGCTTTCTTTTTCTTATTTTCCTTTTTGTTGCCAAGCTTATCTATTCTTTTCTGCAGCTTTGCTTCGGCCTTTTCGCTTGCCTTTACCTGCTTGTTGTATGCCTGGTCAATGATCTGCTGCACTGTCTCGCTTGACCGCTGTTTTGCAATGCTCAGAGAGTCGCTCAGTCCACTTAAAAGATCACTGCCGATATCGGAGTAATTGCCTTTAAATGTAGCTTTCTTTGCCGCAGACAGTGCTGTAGAAATGACACCTTGCATTTCTGCTACAAGCTCACTCTGCCCCTCTCTGACGCCTTTTGCGATGCCCTTCGGGATAGTCTCACCTTTTAGGATTTTGAACATTTTCCCTGGTGACGGGATGCCTTTCTTTGCGGCTCCGATTGTTACATTTATCACCTTCATGGCTGCTTTTGCTGCTTTATCTGCATTATCCGTCATTCCAGATGCTATACCGAGAGTAAGAAATTTTCCGATTGCATTTTTGAACAAAGTAGATGGAGAATGGATGCCAGCCTCTGCTTCTGCCGCAGACTTCGCTTGCTGGATCACTTTTCGTGCCGCCGAAGAAACAACGCCGGAGTTCGCATTGATTCCGGAGGCGATTCCAGAGGAAATGTTCTTCCCAACACTATTGAACCCGCTTGTACTTACCTTCTTCGCACCATTGACCGCACTCTGGGCCGCCGTCTTAATCTTTCCTTTATTTGCGGTAACACCGCTGGCAGTTTTGCTTGAAAGTTCTTTTCCTTTTGCCGTGGCCTGCCCGTTTTTTGAAGAAATACCTGAGACATATGCACTGCTGAGTTTTGCCCCTGCCGCTTTGGCCTTAGATGTACCGCCAGAAAATCCGCTCACTGCGGAACTGCTCACTTTTGCAGTAGCCGCCTTCGCCTTTCCTGCACCTTTAGAAAGTTCGTTCGTAAAGGAACTCTCTGTTTTCTTTCCCGCACCTGAGTTATTCGTTGCTGGAATCTTAGAATTTTTCTTGATTGAATCGGTATTTTTCTTTGTTTCTCCGGCTGCCTTTGATGATTCTGTTTTAAAAGGTTTAAAAGAAGATGAAGCCGCACCACTGTTGTCTACAGGCTTCACCTTCATATTTGTTTCTATTTTCTTTGCAGAGTCTCCTGTGCTTTTTGCTACGCCATCAATAACGTTCATTACACCAAAAGCATCTGTTGATAACCCCTGCCCACTCATCATTTGAGTGACTGCATCATCTACGCTGGTCTTTCCTTGCGCTACCTTTGTAGCCAACTCTGTAGAGATCTGTGCCCCTTGTAGTCCTGCCTTATCAACCGCTGCCTGGAAATCCATCAGATTTGCTAATGCTTTTGCTGCTTCTGCTGGCTTCATACTTCCAGAAGTAATTCCATTAGCCAAATATTCCGGTACCTGAATACCACCATTTTGTGCCTTTGCCTTTAAATCCTCAAAATTCACGAGATTCTTCACTGCTGATACCGAGGTCGGTACCGCATACTCACCCGACTGGATTCCCTCTGCGATACTGTTCGGAACTTGCACACCCTCAGATTTTGCCTTTTCAATCATGTCAGACCAGTTCAGCCCATTTTTTAGCTGTTGTGCTGCGGATTTGAATGAGATAGATCCGTCTGCCATTCCCTGCGACAGATACTCCGGTATCTTCATTCCGGCCTCTTGCATCTTTGCAAGATCTTCGCTGTTTACCAGATTATCTAACTTAATAAGCTGTTTTAGCTCTTTTCCACTTGTGGGGTTGGCATAGATGCCAGCCTTGATTCCTTCCCCTACGGATTCCGGTATTTTAGATGCTTTTATACCTGCTTCTTTTGCCAGGTTATCCAGATTTGCTGTAAACTCATTGAAGTTTGTCTGCGCAGTAAACTTGTCTGTATATGTATCCAATTCACCATATACGGATTTTAAATTCTTCTCACTTTTTGTTACTGCATCGTTTGCTTTTGTTAGGTTCTGTTCATATTTTGTTAATGCATCGCCTGCCTTGGCGAGTTCTTCGTTTCCAGAGCCAAGTCCATATTTTTCAACCAGCGTATCAAACTTTTCTTGTGCCTCATTTCTTTTGTCTAAGGCTTTTGTCTGTGTCTCTACTGCCTTTTCATGTGCTATCTCTGCCTCAGCAACTTTTTTGGCGGACTTCTCCATCCCTGCCTGATAAGCCTTTGCTATTGCCTGCTCTTTTAGGGCATCAATGTTCTTCTTAATCGCTTCTGTAGACTTGTTTAGTTTATCTCTCTCTGCGTCATACTTAAGACCAAGTTCCGGCATGAGATCGTTCAGTTCTTTTACAACACTTTTTATCCTTGCCTTTGTCCCTGCACTCTTATTTTCTACCTTTATTAACCTTTGCAACTGATTAAACAGGTTATCCGCTTCTACTCCCTGCGTTCTCGTAGATTCCACAGCTTTTTCATTCTCTTTGTGAAGTGCCTTTATGGATGTTCCCATCTCATCCTGTGCTTTCTTCACTCTTTCGCAAGTCTTTCCAAACTTATCGGCTTCTGTCTCCGCCTGTGGGACAGTCAAGGCATATGCCGCAATCCCTGCCGTCAGTGCTCCTGCTGCCAGTACAACCATGCCGATTGGACCACCAAGAGCAGCTGTTGCCGTCTTGAATATAGTTGTTGCTGCCGTTGCTGCTGTAATCTGCCCTGTAAGAAGTCCATATATAGCTTGCCCCGCTGTAAGCGTAGCATTACATAATACACCCTGAGCCGTACATGCAATCTGCGCTGCTCCAAATGCTGTAATGGCCTTTTGTGCTATTCCAATAGTACTGGCAACCGCTTTTACTGCTGAGTATCCTTTTATTACAACTAAAAGGCTTGTTGCTAACGGAAGTGCCGTCTGCATATTCTCTCCGAGAAACTTTGCAGATGCCCCAAGGATTTTTAATCCTCCCCCTGCGACTGTCTTCGCCGCAGAACCAAGATTTTTAACGGTTGTGATCGTCTCCTTTGGGATAATAGACTTAAGGCCGTGCGCTTCTACCTGGTCCGCCAGTCCTCCGACGGCATCGGATGCCGCTGCAACTCCATCCGCAAGCGGCCCTTTGAGTTCGTCTCCTACCGCAATTCCAAGGGCTACAAACTTGTTTCCAAGCATCTTAATCCGGCTTTCCAGCGTCTTATACCGCTGTTTTGCTTCGTTTGTCAGAGCCTTGTTTTCTTTCCAAGCGTTATTCCCGATCTTTAAGGCATCTGTAAAGGTTCCAGATGCTCCTGCCGCCCTTAAAAGTGCATCCCGCATACGGATATCAGACAGCCCCATATCGTCCAGTGTCTTAATTGCACTGCCGCCGTTTTTATTAATCTTATCCAAGCCCTGGATAAAGGAAATAATAGCTCCGGCTGCATCCTCTTTAAATGCCTTTGCGAACTGGTCGGAAGACATTCCTGCTACCTGCGCAAACGCCTGTAAATCTTCCCCTCCGCTTGTTGTTGCAAGGTTCATTTTCGACATCAGGGTAGAAAATGCAGATCCTCCGGCTTCCGCTTCGATTCCTACGGAAGAAAGCGCACCTGCAAAGGAGAGGATATCCGCCTCGGACATGCCGACTTGTGAACCAGCACCAGCCAGCCTGAGTGCCATATCCGTGATCTCTTGCTCTGTTGTTGCAAGATTATTTCCAAGGTCTACGATGGTAGAGCCTAAACGGTCAAACTGCGTCTGTGGCATCCCTGTGATGTTTGCCAGCCTTGCCAGAGAAGTAGCCGCCGTATCGGCAGACATGTTCGTGGAATCTCCTAGCATAACCATGGTTTTAGAGAATCCTGCGATATTTTTCGTCTTAATGCCAAGCTGTCCGGCTGCCTCTGCTACCCCTGCGATCTCATTTGCAGAGGTTGGCATCTCTTTCGACATATTTAAAATGTCTTTTCGCATGGTATTCAGTTCTTTATCCGTGGCATTTACTGTCTTTTTCACACCAGCAAAAGCACTTTCAAACGAAATACTTGCTTTCAAAGATGCCGCACCACCCGCAATAACTGCGGCTCCGGTTGCTTTCATTCCGGTAGATACCGCAGATTTTATTTTTCCGGCAGCACCAGACCAATATTTCTCTGCATTTTCCGCACTTTTCTTCGCTTGTGCCTCCGTTTGCTTATAAGACCGCTTCTGTTCCTCTCCGGCCTTTTTCGTGCTCTGCGAGGCTTTCTCTCCGGCTTGCTTTGCGGCTGTTTCCGCTGTCTTCCCGGCTTTTTTTGCCGCCTGTTCTGTTGTTTTGCTTGCTTGTTTTACAGAGGTTTCTGCGGACTTTGCCGCCTGCTTGGTCGCAGTTTCTGCGGATTTCGCCGCTTTTTTCGTCTCTGTGTCCAGTGTTCTCGATAGTTGTTTGAGTTCTTTTTCGGCTTTTTCCGAATTTAACTCAACTTCGATTTCAATACTTCCGTCAGGCATATATTCTCCTTTCTTTTTTGCCTGCGTCTGTCTTCTATGTTCACGTCTCTATCTTCCTGGGCGTAGAGTTCCGCTCCCCTGCAACCTCTGTGTTACAGTGTTTTTATTTATAAAATATTGCTTAGGTCCCCACCGCTCAAAAGGGCCTGCGTAACCTCTTCTTCCAACATCCTGTCTTCTTCGGACACATTCTCCGGTAGCTTATATATTTCTTTCATCTTCTTATAGAACTTTTTCTGTTCCTTATCCATACCTGCGGTATCTGCTGCCCGGTATCCCATCACTTTCGATATTAAGCAGTCTTCTTTTAATCCGGCGAACATGGCCGAGAACTTCCACCAGTGCAATTCGACAGCGTTCAGATCTATGCCGTACTGTTCCATGAATGCAGCATAGATATAATCCGCATCATGAGTAAAGCTATAAATCTGATCCTGTTTCTTTCCTTTTCCGGACTGCTTCTGTTCTTCTGTTTTCCCGCACTGATAAAACCACAACATTTGTGAAATGGCTCCGTCAAGGTCCTCCGGTATCTCTGGATAATACAAAACCAGGCCGCTATTGTATTTCGCAAGCAGCCTGGCTTTTTTCTCGTCTCCATCAAACTCCGGGATATTCAGAATATCTTCCACAAAAAACCGCTGTTCTTCCGTGATGTTTTTATCCTGTATCATCTCCTCAAAACGGATCGACACTCGGAAGTCTGTATTGATCTTATGTTCCTGACCAGCCACCAGAACGGTTTCCGGCAGCTGATCCGTCAGAATATTCATTAGTCACCTGCCATGGACTGGACAAGTTTATTATAAGATTCCACCTGTGCCTCTCGCAGGTTCACAAGTTTGTTAAATGCAGCAACCCGCTCATGGATGTCTGTATCAGAAAACATTTTCTTTGCCGCACCATCTCCCAGCAACTTATCAAATGTCTGGTCAATAATCTTACATTCTGCCCGGACACCCTCTGCATTTAAGGCTCCGTCAATCCCATGTTTCTTTTCATATTCCATTAGTTCTTCAAACGTCTGCTGCTTCACATTGTTAAATCGCTCTATCATATCCGCATCCAGAGCAGAGAATTTAAACTCTGCCCCATTCCATTTAAAAATCTTGTTCATATCCTTTACTCCTCCATGTTCACTGTCTTTTTCTCTATGCTCCTGCTGTTACCGTAATGGCGCAGGTTGCCGTCTTATTTCCATCTGTCGTTGTCACTGTCACATCCGCGGCCCCTGCTGCAACCCCGGTCACTTCCCCAGTATCAGATACCTTTGCAATACCAGTATCCGTGCTGAACCATGTAACTGTCTTGTCTGTAGCATCTGCAGGCTCTACGGTTGCCGTAAGTGTCTCTTTCGCCGCAACTGCAAGGGACAGCGTTGTTTTATTCAACGCCACCCCGGTTACGGCTTTAAGAGGGTGTATCGCCTTTCGCTGTAAATTTCTTAGTGCTGGTATTAAATGTTCCCTCGACTACATCCCCGATACCTAACAGGTTACCTTCACAGTTCATTTCTCCATCTTCGTTTCCAAAGCTGGCTACTTCGATCGCCACGTGGAACTTGCGGGCATGGTAGGTATTCTCTGCGCTTTCCTTCTGGTCCAGATCTACGATCACGTAGTCTGTCTCTGCATCTGCTCCTGTTTTTAAAAGTTCACCGATCTCACAGATATAGGCAATCGCCTCTTCTGATCGAATCTGGTCTGCTGTGTACGGTGCCTGCCACTCGTACCCGGTGATTCCCTTGCTGGTAGATGCATCGTTTACGTACCGTTTTGAACTGGTCTGCGCTCCCGGTTCCTCATTAAGGTCCGTGAACCCTGTCCCCATCAGGACAAAATTTTCTTCCTCTGCGGTCCCAATGTCCAGATAGTTCGCCTGCATCCTTCTCTGTCTTACACTTTTTAATGCCATGTTATACCTTCCTTTCCTGGTAATAAATAAAGCGGCACTGAATCTGATACTTTGCCTTGTCAAGCTCCGTATCAAACGCATAACCGCTCGTAATCGCTTCGATTTTTATTGCTTCCTTACCTTTCTCCAATTCCGGGAACTCCCCGGCCTCAGAGAATTGTTCCAGCCAGTCTGAAAAGTGCTCAAAGAACCCGATGTTTTCAAGGTTCTGCCGCACTTCTTCGCCGTATAGCTCCCGACTGGCAAAATTAAATAGATGTTGCCGTTTGGTATTTCCGACAATATCTTTTTTCAAAACTGTTTGTGATGGAACGGATTCTATCGAGTAGTACGTTGTGTCACTACCCAGGTAATCCACCCCGATCCCTTTGCAATACTCATCTAGATACGGGCATTGCTTAACAATGTTCCGTATAGCCTCCACAATCGTCATTTTGGCTTTCCTCCTACAAACCTCGCAATAGATACCAGAACCTCTCGCCCTCTGTCGGCAAACGCTCTCTTGTCCCAATGTTTTCCACGCAGTCCCTTGCCCTTATTTTCTTCGTAATTCTTCTTTGCATATGGGGTGATGTACTTTATGCAGTACGTTGTCTCAATCGCAGTATTTTTCAGTGGACCGTTGAGAAAAGGGACGTATGCATCCGATATTCTGCGCACTTCATGCACAGCAAGTCTCTGACCGGGACCACCTTTCTGCAGGTTCCTTTCTGTAAGGATTACGTTTGCAGGAGCAATCTTGACTTTTATCTTCATTCAGCCGTCACCTTCCAATGCTGCATTTCCGGGCTGCCGTTGTCGTTCGTCTCTACAACAGCGATGGTCCGTACATCATCATAGGTGTTTTTCATCCGCTCTTCGTCTTTTGCGCTGGTCAGTTCGTCTCCTACGATGCCTTGGACCACCAGGTCCCCAGCTTCGACCGTAAAAAATCCCGTCTTTTCTGGCTCCTGCACAAAGTTTTTCGGTTTCCGGAACTGCTTTTCCGTCTCTACCGCAAACGGGATATAGATTTCTGCCACATCAGCACTTACAATCCCCTTGTCTGTGGGCTGCACGGCTGTGGTATCCTGCCAGTTCACGCCTTTTAGGACTGTCCGGTAATAGCGGTTCGTCCCGGTATCCCGGTCATATACCTTGTTGTAGAGTGTTATGTCTGCGTTTGTAACCATTACCGACACCCCCTGTATAACAACCCGGTATGGATTAAGTACGGATAAGCAGCTGCATACTGTTTCTTTGCTGCTGCCGCCTCTCTTGTTTGTCCGTCCTGCTGTTCCGTCACATAGGATACAGAGACATTTCCAACTGTCTCAGACTTCTTCTCTTTCTGCTCTCCCTCGGCATCGGCTTTATACATAACTTCCGACACCTCACAGGCAGCCAGCCTGACCTCCTCCGGGATCTCTGTATCCTCGATCCTACCGAACGTGATGTACTTTACATAAACACTCGCCCGCAGGATTACAGAGGAAAAGGCAGCCTCCGGTATGGTGCTGCCATGAAAAGTGTCTGTATAGAATGTGTAGTCTGCATACTCTACCATACCGTTTACCTCCTTTTATCACGCTGGCGTACTTGCCTTTGGCGCATAAACAGCAAATGGACAACGTTTCGTTTTGTCCTGCTCCATGGAATTGATCGGGTTTGGAATCTCCCAACCAAGACGCATCACAGCACGCAAAGCAACCATGTCATTCTGCATCAGGTTATACACAATCTCTTTTGTAGAAGGGTCCTGGATCACACCTTCTGTAAAGATCTTGAATGTAATGTCCTGACGGATAGCATATACTGCCTGCTGCATATCCCCCATGATCATTTTGGCCTTTGACGGATCAAACGCCCCGTTACGTGGGAATTGCATTGGATTTCCATCTAATGCATATGGTGTAGAACCCTGCATATCTGTTTTGAACAGCGGTCTGCCGTTTGTGTCCATAAGTTCTCTTAGTTCAGATCTCATTCCAATGTCAGCGATCGCGGCGCTTGGAAAATATCCGCTCTTCTCAATTTTAGCGATCACGCCGTCTTTTCCCATGATGTCCTTATACATATTTGACGTTTCTGTTACAACTGCTTCTGCATTGGTTGCCGTAGTAAAGATATCGTCTCTCCATGACGCTGGTTTATCCACGCCAAAAAGAACCGCTCCGTCAACTTTCTTACCAAATGCCTCTACAAGCCTTGGTTTTACTTCTCCCCAAATATCGTAATCTGCATCATCTAAGACTGCTTCAGGGATCGGTACAATGACTGCGATCTCCTCGGCATAGATCTTTTTCTTATCCCATGCCATTTTTGTTGTCTGTTTTGTCCCGGTGTCTCCGTTCACAAAGTAAGCAACCGGCAGCATATCAAGTACCGGCTGTACTAAAGTCTTCCTTGACATGTTCGGCAACTTCCTGAAAGTAGAGAGTACCGTAGAACTTTCTGTTACTCCCTGGATAATTTCTCTGCTTGTTTCTTCGGGGATCAGTGCATCTGCCCCACCCCGGTCAATGATATTCGCACTTCCAGCAAAAAACTGGATGTTCATTGGGATTCCATTTTTCTTCAAGATGATTTCCTCCTATCTCTTTATTGAATTTCTAATAATATCGTTGATCTGATCATTTATAGACGGCTGTCCTTCTTTCCCACCGTTCTGACTTCCAAAGGACACTCTCATCTGGCCCCCAGACTGCCCTGCATATTTGGGATTTTCTTTTAAGAACAGATCAAGTGCCTTTGAAAAATCCGTCTTTTCATCTACCAGTTTCCCGGCCTTGAACAGGACATAGTCAAGATCATCCGCATTAATACCTTTTTGTGTTGCGATCTTCTCTCGGTTTGACTGTTCAATCTTCTTATTTGCTTCATCAAGTTGTGTTTGTAGTTTTTTGGGGTCCGGCTGGCTTGCTGCCCTTGCGGTTTTGTAGTCTGCAATCGCTTGTGTAATTTCTTCGCTGCTCATTCCCTGCTGCTGAAAAAAACTCCTTAGCGCCGAATTGGTCGCCCTGGTCTCTCTTGCCTCTACAATCGCATCCAGCTGGTCTTGTGTATAAGATGCTCCGGTTGTCTGCGCTCCGGTTCCGCCTCCGGCGTTCTGATTTCCTTCCTGGCCGCCGTTGCCACCTTCTCCTCCGTCTCCGCCATCTGCAAAGAACTGGATATTCATTGGGATCATATTTTTCATACTCGTTCCTTTCCGTATCTGTTCGTCAACATCCCGTGGGCAGTTTTTGGCCTTAACCACGTTTTGGGCATAAAAATAACACGCCTTAAGCGTGCTTGATTTCCTGTATAAGTTGCTCTATCTGCCGGATATACTTCTGATTGCTTGTAACCCGGATATGGCTTTCCAGTGTTCGCAAGTTGCGGCTCCTTGGAAGTCTGCGACGCTCCACGTTGGATTTTATAACCAAGGATACCCGTTTACTCCGGCAGTGGGTGTGAAGCGCAAAATTGTCCGGATTGTATAGAATCCATTCTCCTGTTTTTCTGTGCGATCTTTTAAGTTTTAATACACCGCTCCCTCCTCTCTAATAGCATAACAAAAGCACCCATCTCTGGATGCTTTCTACACTGACTCTACTCGTTTTTTGTAATATCCCCATCAAAAAGTGCGGCTTGACCGCAGTTTTGACATTTAAAGCAAATAGTGTTTCTTCCAAATTGTAATTTTTCAACCTTCACATTTTCCGCCCCACAGAATGGACACTTCCCGGCGTCCCCATTCTTTTGATAAGATATCAAATTTTCTAACCATTTCATGGCTCCACCCTCTTTCTGACTATATTATACCAAAATTCTTCAAACTTGTAAGCCTGTTTTTCCATTTCTGCTAAATGATCTTGTGTATACTTTTTCCCGTACTTCCGAAGCTGTAAAACATGGCATCTTTCATGGATGATTGTCCTTACCAGTTCTTTTTCATCTTTAAATGCCCTTGGAAAAAGGTCAATCCTTCCTATGTTATCATAGTCCGTACTTCCAAGATAATGTAGCTTTATAAGCTCTTCATTTCTTTGTATTTTTATTGTTAAATCTCTTATTTCAAGTCCATATTTTTTAGAGATTTTATCGACACTTCTTTTCTGTAATGGTATTTCTAATCCTGCGAATTTTCCAGTATTCTTTTCCTTCCTTGTAAGTTTTGCCGCCCATACAGCCTTTTGTGCCACGCTCCGGTTGAATCCCACAATATTTCCACTACTGTCCAGAACTGCATGAACCTGAGTCCTTGCAGATTCTACCCGGCGGCCCGTCTGCCTGCAAAACTCTTTTAGCTTCTTTTCCTGCTCCTTGAGCCGTACAGATTCGGATTCAAAACGCTGTTGTAAGGTATTTTTCAGAACATCATCATCGCCTGCTGCCTTGATCCCGGCATCGTATCCGGTCAGCTTGCGCTTTGTGTTCCTGATTTGCCGCTCCTGGAAACGCTGCATCTGCGAGACTTCGTATTCTGTATAGTTCTTTCCTCCGTATGTATAGCTACTTTCCTGGTATTCTTGTAGCATCTTATCTGTATATGCAGGAACAGATACCCCAGGTATAAATGCATAGAAGTTATGACGGCAGTTCCATCCGCACAGCCCTGGCCCTGTTCCATATCCGGTACTTTCGTAAAACGGCGGATACTTGGGATCTTTCCCAGAGATACAGAAAACCTTCCCTTGCCAGACTTCATGCTCCGGCCTGGCCCCGCTGTGTGCCGTAGTCTCGACATAGTCACAGTCCATTTCTTTGGCATATTCCAGGTTCAGCTGTGCCGCCGACTGGTTTACTCCGGTCAGCACACTGCGCCTGACTGCAACATCCAGTTTATCGGTATGACCAGATGGATATAATACCTCTGTACCCTGTACTGCTGCCTCTTTGATCGCATCTGCTATGGCCTTATCATAGCTGAAAGCCCCCGTTTGCACTTTCAGCGTAGCACTATTGCAGGCGTTTATATATGCGCTCTGGGCCTTGTTTGCAGTCGTTAGAGTAAGATTGCTAATCTCTCCTTTGGTCTTCCGGAAGTTTGCATTTAAAATCTTCTGCATTTCTTCCGACTGGTGTAATTCGATCGGTTTTTTCCCTGCACGTTTGTAGATCACAGATTCATTTTTTATGTTTTTTACTCCGGATTCTTCAAACAACCGCTTAACTTCCCGGTCTGTATACCCGGACACTTGGCCAATCCGTTTGATTGCGTCCTGATAGACAACTCCTGAGTTCTGTAAAACATACGCCTGATGCTTTGCCGTGTCTGTGATCTGCTTTGTTTTTACTATTCGGCGGGCAATGTCTCCGATAATAGCCGCTGACAGTTCATCTATTAGAGCAAGCAACTGATCTGAAAATTTCTCTAAGTATTCCGGATCAAGCATCTGTTATCACCTACTCTTCTCGAATATCCAGCGGTTCTTCTGCCTGCTGCGGCATCATCTTCGTTGCTTCCGCCTCATCCACGCCATACCGCCACATCAGGTATTGTACCTTGTCAATGATCCCTGCGCTGACCTCCTGCATCCTTATCGTCTGTTCTGTATTGCTATCAACAATGATAGAATCATCAAATTTAATCGTAGCCTCTGAATCTATATTCAGGGACAATCCGGTTTCATTTCCCAGCCGCAGGATGATTCGTATCAACTCTTTTAAAACAGATTCCAGAATAATCTCATGCTTACATATAGACCGGTACAGGTTAGAGTTCTCGGATATGACCTGCGTTGCCGTAGTCAGGTTTCCACTGTCAAACTTGTAATACTTCTCGCCAAGCCCTGCCTTGGTAGAAAAGATATTCAGGTTGTCATTTAGCCCTTGCTGGTGCTCGGCGGCTCTTAGAGACATATCTATTTCTTTCAGGAGTTGGTCTGTTGCTCCATCATCCTCCGGCATCTGGTAGAATACTACGTCTTTATCGTCAAATGCGGGTGTGCCAAATATATCTTGTGAGACCATGTCTGGCCTGACAAAGATCCTCTTCTTTCCCAGCACAAACTCATTGATATAGGAATCATATACAATGTCTATCCCCTGCATCACATCCTCCGCATTGGCATAAACACTGATCCCCATGGGATTATCCGGGTCAATGTTATTTGCAATATTGAGACGGTCGATCACAAACTGTTTTTCCGTTGTCCCGGTGTAGATCACGGGAACCATTCCAGTAAACGCAGTGATCTCGTTCCAATCCGTGACTTCTTTCATAGAGCCGTTTGTAGCATCTACGACCTCGTTACGGATCTTGTACTGAAAAAATCCATCCGCACTGTTTTCAAGTTCATGATATTGCAGATGTGCATACTTCTTTCTGTTACAGTTCTTATAACTCACAAAGCAACATTCTGTAATTGAACCATTCTCCCAAGAAAGCGGATAAATATTTGGGGCTGTGTAATAATTTATCCTTACTCTTCCTCCGCCTTTGATATCACCTGCATCATTAATCACAACATCGTCCAGGTATGGAACAATCGCTACTGTACCAAGGGCTGCTTTCTTTTCCTGTCCCTCGTTCATGCGGACTGTAAAGTTATTCTCTTCAAGAATCTGTGTGATAAATTCATCTGCTGCCTGATCATCCAAGGTGATCGACACCTTCTCGTTGAACAGCAGATCTGCCCAATCCTCCGATACCTTTTTCCCCATTCCAAGTGTTTTCCTCTTACACCGGATCTGGTTCTTCCCGTTATATACCTTGTAATTGTGAAAGTTCTTGACCTCTCCCTCATACCAGGATTTCCACTGGTGGATATGTCCGTAAAAACTGCCATCCACGGAGTCATATCCTTTCTTATTTAGATACTGTAAAACATTCATGATGCATCATCCTCTCTATCTGCTGCCGGAAGAAACATCCTAACCCACTTCCAAAGTCCCATGATGCAGTATCTTGTAGCATCCTGGCAATGGTCATTTTCTTTCAGAGGTTCTTCCTTTCCTTTTTCTATGCTCTCCGGTTTATATCCATACAGCTCCATCTCTTCTGCCAGATGCTTCTGCTCTGGACAAAAAGAAAGCACCTGGAAGGACATGAGCTTTTGCACTCTTCCGATGCCTGTTTTTACGGTATTGTCCGCATCTACTATCTTGATCCTTGGTACTTGCCGTTTTATCTCTTCTGCCAATCCTTTCGCAGACGGATCAATGAATGCCATTCGGACATAGCAGTGATATTTCTTTTCTATCTCTGCTACAAATGCCTTGAAGTCTTGGGCGTATTCAGATGGGGACTTTTGCCCCTCTTCCCTGCCGCAGTGATAATACTCTGCAAGGCCCATGACTTTCTTCTGATGCAGATAGATCCCGTAGGGTTGATAGGTGGTAGCGTTCATCTGTCCATAGTCTATGCCGATGCCTATCACATCAGGACGATCCTGAGGTGCTTTGATATGCAACGCCTTGTTGAACATGTAATAGATCAACTCATCCAGACCGATGCTCTGACCAAGCCACACCCAGTTATATAGGCGTTCGTCCATCTGTTTCATGATCTCGGCAGATTCTATGAGCTTCTTACCAAGCCAGGAAACAGGAACATCCCTATAATCCACATGGATATGAAGCACATCCGGACGCTCTTTCATCTTCTCCAGCCACTTTATGACTGGGGCCGCTGGATTTTTCGGAGGGTTGAAAAAGTATACCATCTGGAACTCTTCATCGTTTCCACGGATAAAGGTTGCTTCTATATTGGACAGTTCGTCTTCCCCGTCTCCTTTATCGAAGAACTCCGTCAGCTCGTCAATAACAACTCTCTTGATCGGCTTACTCTCGTCAATCATTCCCTTTGTATCGTCGATACTGTCGTTCCCGGTAAAATAAATGGTGTTTCCATTCTTTTTATACTGGATCTCCATGGGACTGACTGTGATCTTGAAATCCCTCTTTTTGTTAAGCCCGAGCCTGTGAATCCCTCGGAGTGTTTCTTTATATACCGTTTTTTTCAGCTTATTGTGAAATTTCCTCATGACCACAGTAGAACAGTTATCGTCTGAGATGATCTTATAGATATCCCGTATGCCGCCAAAGGAGGATTTTGTCCCGGCACGTCCAGATGTAATGATTAAATGTGTGTGTTCTGTGTCATTGAACGCTTCCCGGAATTTCGGAATAATAAGATCACTAATCCGTATTTCTTTAGACATCGTTTATAATCACCACCTGGTCATTTTCCCCGTCATCCTTATCGGACTCTAACTTCCTGCGCTGTGCCTGCAGCAATTTAACCTTTTCTTGCTGCTCAGGTGTCGCAAGATCCATGTGATCGCTAATCCATTGTATGGCTTTCATTCGGTCAGCCAGCTTCACCTTTACACCGTCCTTGCCCTTTGAAACCTCTGATAACAGTGTTCCATCTACCTCTCCAGCATTCTTTATATTTACATAAGATATGGTCATAGGCCCATTATCCGTTTCTATTTCCATGTTCCCAAAGTCGGCAAAGTCGGTTATATCTGCCCGGGCAATATCTAAATACCATTGAAATACGTCTGAACCTTCCAGCATCGCTTTATTAAGCCTGCCCTGCTTTAGTTGCTGTATTTCCTCTTTGATTCGTGTATTTCTGAGTAGCCCTGGACCGTTTGTGAGTGCCGTTTCATATCTGCATCCATAGGCTTTCTGATATGCCTTTGTAGCATTAAAGCATCTGACATACTGTAAACAAAAAAGCCGTTGCTTATCGGTTAGATCAGGATTGTTTACTACCTGTTCTACTTCCGGTGCAATGGCTTCTTTCTGTTCTGTTTCCTGTTTCCGAACGTTCGCTTTCTTTCCCGAACGTTCGCTATCCCATCCCTGAGTGCTTTTCCATCGTCTCACGGTCCCAGGGGGCTTTCCGATCTCTTTTGCTATATCTACCAGATTCATACCTTGCTTATACATCTGCTCTGCCTTTATGGAATCCGGACTTCTGCTCCTTGGCACTTTTCTTTCACCCCTTATTATCTTCCCATCTGTCTAATCCATGCCTCTACTTCTTTTTCGTTGTAACTTAGCTGTTCCAGCACTGTTACAAGAGGAACTGTCTGGTTCAAAAATATCTGTTCATATGCATACCGCATACATCTTGCTATTTCCTCGTACATCACAGCTCCCGTTGCCCCTCCGAACGCCGGGATCATAGCCGTTTGCACCCCTAGCTTTTTCAGCTCAATAAGGCTGCTTCTCATACAGTTGTAGATAACGGATTTATCTACAACTATTTCTGGTATTCTCATTGTTGGGGAGTATACAAGATACTTACCTCCAGCTTTGACTGTCGTTGCACTTCCAGGCGGCAGTTCTCCATACCAATCTTTCTGTATTTTCTTTTGCAAGTCTTCTTGTGCCTTCATCCCGAAATAATTTCTTATTTCCAGATCCAGCCCGCCATCCATAATCCCGAAACTATTTCCAGGCGCTACGATTGCCTCTGGTTTATACTCTTTTATGAAAACTTGAAAATCACCAGTAACAATCTCAACATTTTGGTATTGAAATGTTTTTTTCCATGCTTCTGTCATATATCTATTCGAATCTAATAAATACAGTTTCATGAACACCCTCTTGGATAATATGTGCGTTCTTCAAGTTGCTTCTTTACATTTTCCATTACAGCTTTAGCAACTTTGCTTGAATCAACTGTGACTTCTTTCGTTACAATATTGCCCTCCGGCAGGTCAATAGCGTCCACATCGATAAATGCCTGCAACATCTTTGGAAATTGCAATGCGATCCAGTCTGTGATTTCCTCTGACTGTCCCCATGCTTTCACATTGCCGCTATTGCTCCATAAGCCACTCTCGTACAAAAACGCATGAACAATTTCGTGTCGCAGAACTTTTTTCCTGTAAGAGTCCAGATCCTTGATACTGTCTCTATCGCTTTCTCCAAAGTCTGCGATCCATATTTCTTTAATCGAATGATCCATACATCCGTCACCTTCTAGAGGCATGTCTTCCTGTGGCACATCCATTTTGATCGTGTACTCTGTTCCTAATACATTTACCTTCTGCATACTTACCTCCTTTTCTACAACGGAGAATGAAGGACTCGAACCTCCGCACCCCGTAGGGTGTACTGATTAGCAATCAGCTGCATTACCCGGTCTGCCAATTCTCCATACGGGCTTAGCCCGTAGCAATATATTTTATGTGCCATGCCGGGCACACCGTGTTCTTAGAATAATTATTTTTTGTATAGGATAGAACACAGAAGACCCATTACAGTTGTACAGTTTTGCTCCTTGAAAACCACCTGTGCGCCCTCGTTTCGTACGCACGTTCCTTAATTACTCCAGAGCTATTCGTATGTTGCATCTTCCACGCAAATACAACATTTTTTACGAATTAGTTTTTTGCAGACCGCACCGTGGATTTTTATCGGACTGCCGTCTAGGTGTAAAAATGGACACTCAGGGAATCGAACCCTGGACATATCGGTTATGAGCCGATTGCTCTACCATCTGAGCTAAATGTCCGCACAAAAATACTCCGATACCTTGGAGATACCGGAGTATTAGATCTGATTAATAGCAGCTTTGCAGATTATTTCCTGCTTAGCACCATTTCTGGCTGGCAATGGTGGATTTTAGTTGCCATTAAGCACCACGACATGTCCTCCCTTACTCTTTCTCTTTCAAAAGACCGCTGCCACAACATGCCCTCCCAAATATATTAATCATATACGCCTTGCGTTGTTGTTTAGCTTGGTTGTCACAGCGGCGCCACCGTGACATCCAGCATAAAACGTTAAGAGGAAGCAAGAAAAACAACTGTTATAGTTATTCTAGTTGCTCTATTATAATTATATCACTCCTTTTATGTTAATTGTGTTAATCTTTCAAATATTCTTTGATTATCTGTGAAATTCGGCTGCGGCTGTATCCCACTTGGTCCGCAACCTCCTGCTGTTTTTTTTCTTCTAAGAATGTAAGTTCAAATATCTGCCGGACTGTGCTGTCCGGTATAGAGGAAATAAACTCTTCTACCTCTAACACAGCACACATTGCTGTTATCTTTCGTGATGTTTTCATCTGGATCAGCCTCTTGACATGATCCGATTCTCCAGGTTCGTCCATGTATACAGTCGGTCGTGTCTCTATGTATGGAAACTCGGGGCTTGATCCTCTTACTTTTCCTAATACCGTGGGTATATTCTTTTGTCTGTCATAGAGCTGATCTAATTTTGTGTCAATTAGCTCTATTTCCCTCCTGAGTGCACCGTACTGTTTAAGCCTCTTTTTTGTCACTCCTCGTCCTCCCCGTAGTGATATAACATCTCAATCTCATTTTTATCTGCCGCCAAAAGCAGCGCTGAAAATCCTAAATGAAAATTAATTATCCACATCGTATCCCCTCCTTATTTCACCCTGGCTTGTTCTATATTTCTGATAACAACCGTGCTCCCTCCGCCCGGTTCTTCTACAATCTCTACATTTGCTTTCGTATTGTACTCTTCCATAGGTATCTTGATTTCGACCCCGGTATCCGTCTCAACTAAGATAAACTCAAGGCCCTTGACCGTGTTCTCCTTCCTGACTGTGAACTTATCGTACTGCATATCGTACCGTTCCATCCGGTCGTCAAACTCCTGTTTCTTCTCTGGGCTGTCCCCAAAGATCCGGTCGCCGATCTCATTAATACGGAACTCATTTTTTTCAGCGAACTCCTCTCTGAGCTTGCTTTTTATATCTATCCGATCTTTCAACCCGGTTCCGTCATAACGGTTGTTTATGGCTGTGATCGTCTTGTTTAAGATCTGGAATTTCTTTTTGGGAGCCAGATCTGCATGACACTTGAGAAAGCGCTCGGAAATATAGTTTATCTTGTCGCCTGTCATCATCTCAAACTTCTTTTCCACCAGCTGAACCTTATATTCCAGAAGATCAACAATCACGGCCTCTGTGAGTCTTGCCCCGCCCATCGGCATAATCCGCTGTTTTACAATATCATTGACCTCATTCTCCTCCTCTTTATGTATGTAGGTATCCTTATAGTTCATCTTTAGGAGAGCCAGGTATACGACACTATGTAACTGGAAACTAACCACGACCAGATCCGCCGCCGGGATCGTAACACTGTCGCACATGATGTCAAACAGGCTTTCTGCCAGCAGTCGGCTGGCTTTTATAAAGCTATCGTCTTCCTTTTCCTGCATATCTTCCAGCAGTGCCGGGATTGGAGAAAGGCTGCCGTCAAACTTGCATTTCTTTGTATCATCGCTGTCCAGGATCTTAAAGATATGGCCCCGAACAAATTCCATGAGGTCCGGCCCCATGTCCAACAGGTCATTGGATAATCCAAGATATCCGTTATTGCTGTCCAAAATGTGGATGATCCCTTTTCTAATGACAATATCGTCTTTTTCTATTTTCTGCATTTTTATCTCCCTCCATTTTATATAAAATCCCATATATCCATCTGGTCCGTTTTGTAGTTCATCCACAGAGTTTCCGTCCTCGGCAGTCCTGCCTCTGCCTGTGTCTTTTTCTGTACTTTCTTCCACCCGGACAGATAACTGTTATATAGATCGTTGTCATAGCCGGATAGCAGGACTTTTCCCGGATGCCCCGCAAGGATCTCTAAAAGTTCTACATGCTCCGTATTTTCCATCTCGTACCGATATAAATAATTTTTCCTTGTTCCATGTAGATACGGTGGATCTACATACATAAAGACATCCGGCGTATTATACCGCTTTATAAGCTCTACGGCAGGTAGATTTTCTATCTGTGCATTCTTAAGCCGCTCATTTGCAGCCTGTAGCCTTTCCGGAAGTTCTCTCCACTCTTTTGTTGTGTGTGGACTATTACCCTGCTGGCTACTCCTAAACCCGTTTTTATAAAGATTACTGCATCCAAATCCCTGCCAGCACCGAACCGCAAATTTCCGGGCCATCTCTACTTCTGAATCTGTTTTTGACTGCTCAAATGCTGTGTTGTACTCACCTCTTGCATACGGCGTTAAGGATAGTTTTTCTATAAGTTCTTGCGGTTTGTCTCTAATTACACGAAAATAATTCACAACATTTCCATCCAGGTCGTTTAATGTCTCAATCCTAACAGGTTGTTTTGCAAAAAACACGGCTAAGCTGCCGGCATACGGTTCTAAATATACATCATGTTTTGGTATGTAATTACAAATCCATTCCGCTAATCTGTTCTTGGCTCCTGGATATTTTAATACTGCTTTCATCTGTTCAGAGGAGCCGGTGCGCATCTTCCCGGGAGGCTCCGTCCTCCTTCCTTCATAAAATCTCAGTTTTATTAGGGTTCCACCAACTTATTTTCTTTTACATTCTTTCGCAGTATCCATCTTCATAAAATTCTTGGGTAATATTCATAACATAAAATTTTACGTTATGTTTTGTTTCCCATAATAAATTGTTTGAACTCCCTTTTTCTTTTAAAATTTCTAATTTACCGTTATGTAGACTATTAGCAACTCTAATAACAAATTCGTCTTTATTTGAATAATAGCTTTTTGATGTTAAAGAAAAAACATGCTTATTAGATATAGAACTTTTGTAATGTTCGCATTTTTCTTGCAAATCGACCATTAATACAATGTTTCCATTTGCGATATATTTAAGAACCTCGGACGGTGTAAGTTCAATTTTTGAAGGATATTCTACCCTGTCAGAATTGCTTACTAGTTGATTTTCTATTAATATGTTAATACCACCACTTCTTACATATTCTTCATATTTAATTCCCATTTTCTTACCTCCATTTAATCTCAATTTTGTTGATTATTCTCCTATTCCCAAAACGCTGATAATTCATTTTCTTCATATCCTTCAATCATTGAATCCTGCCTGGAAGTCTCTACACCGTGTAATTCGATGTTGAGTTCCAGTTCTCCGGTATACCAATTACGATGGAAATAAAAATCTGTAATATCCTGGTCTTTACAATTATTAATGATTTTTATTAAGTCTTCCTTTAACATCACTCATACTTTGAAAGAATGTTCAGCACCCTTTCAAACTCCTTTGATCTTTCATCTTTGTTCTTCCAGTCCAGTTCAGTCCCACAATACGGACAATTTTTATATTCTTCTATGATTCCATGCTGACATTCAGGACATTGATAGTCCCTCATTTGTGTTCCATCATGCATCATGCATGAAACCAATTCTGGCCTCCCCACCTTAACAAGTTTTAATTTTCTCACTATTATTCCTCCTTCATGATCCATTTTTTTAAAAATTTCCTGTTATCTCTCTTAGACAGGCATTCCATCCTTCTGCTCTGGCAGAATTAACAATCGTCTGCCCACACTCTTCGCTTTTAGCCTCCGGAAGTTCCCGAAGAGGACAGTTATTTAATAAGTCACTCAAAGAATCCGCATCAAAATTTTGGTATTCATCCTGCAAAATGCATTCATCACTTCCGTTTAACATATCGCAGTATAAACAATTTTCTGGCTTCTCAATAATGGCAATTACTTTCACCTTTCTACCTCCTAAATTCTAATCAAACGGCTTTAGCGCCTTTTCTACTTTATCGCAAATCCTTTTTATAATTTTTTCATTTTCGCTTTCTGTTAAAACGCCATGTAAGAATAACATTGCCCTAGCATTTTTAATTTTTTCTAGCCTATTTGCATCTTCTCCAAGCGTATAACCGCTGTGATTTGCTTGCGCTTCCAAAGTATCCGACATCGCTCCAAATTCAAATATCATATATTATTTCTCCTCCATCTTTCGCTTATAGTTACCTCCTTAAATCTTAAATTAAACAATTTCTCTTGCCGCCGATCTAAACATCATGAGTAGCATTTCTGATACAGATCTTTTCCGGTCTTTTCTTGCTGCCTTTTTTACAGATCGCAAATCATACCAATCACCCCGTCCGCTCTTTCCATTTGGTATATACACGCCTACTGCATGCGGTATTTCGTTTTGTACTGCAATGTATACTTCTTCCGGCATTACATAGTAATTAAAGTCTCCAATGAAGTTATGTCCATTTTTTGATCGAAAATCTTCCACGGATGATTTTACCTCGTAGCAATAGAAATCGCCTTTTTCAATGCCAGATATAGTATTGTTCACAGGCTTAAAACGCATAAAATCCACCCTTATTGCATTGCTGGTTCCATAGTCAAATGTGACTTCTGCCGCCCAATAAATTCTAGGATCATTGCGTTGATTTATATGCCTTCTAACAGATAAAGACAACATTTTTGTTATCTCTGGTCGCTTACTCATTCTGTACCTCCTTAAATCTTAATTTCCTAATTTACATCAATCCCCGTAATTTCTTTAAAGATCGAAGCATCAAAATTTGGAATGTCCTTAATAATCTGTTTTTCATCATTGCTCAATCCACTCCACCACTCATTGGCTTCATTCGATGTATCCCATGTATCTTTTTCTTTTAAATATCCGCCTGTAATTTTGTAATCAGGATGTATCTCTTTTTCTTTATCACTCATTCTTTGTTCGCTGATCCATTCTGTAGGCGATGCATTGATTTGATTTAATAATGATCTTGCGTCTGAATGTATCCAATCAAGATAAGTCCAATTAGAAGGTTTGTTAAATAAATTTATTTTTGGTTCACTTGTATTAAAGCATCCGCTTGCAAAATTTGTTTTGTTCCAATCGCCTGAGTTCCGATTGCCTGAGTTCCGATTGCCTGAGTTCCAATTGCCTGAGTTCCGATTGCCTGAGTTGCAATTGCCTGAGTTCCAATCGCCTGAGTTCCGATTACCTGAGTTCCAATCGCCTGAGTTCCGATTGCCTGAGTTGCAATTGCCTGAGTTCCAATCGCCTGAGTTGCAAAAACCAGAACAACTTTTTCCAATATTTACTAATCTCAAAACTTCTTCCCAGCTGATCTCGCGTACAATTTCAATTTTGCTGGTACAGCATTTTGAATTGTCGCTTTTTCTGTCAATCTCGCCATGCGCAATAATTTCAGCAACTTTGTTATGTGGATCAAAGGTATAGTAGTTAAAACAATCTTTTAGATCTGTGCAATAATGAAACCCCCGCTCACAGCATATAGGTTTAAAACTCTCTGTGTATGTTTTTCCTACTTCATACTTAAATCCTCGGCATTCCAAATATTGATTAAATACTTTATATCCTTTTTCCATTCTTATTCCCCTTTCTCGATTAAATCTTAATAGTGTGTATGTTAGTTATCCCAAAATACATCTCATCCTATCTTCATATTCGCCTGCCCAAATTAGGTCTTCATCCCATGCACCTTCGTCATGGTCAAATTTGTAATAGCATACATCCCCATCGTCATCGACAAATGGGGCCGTATAGCTGTCATATGCAGGTCTGCCAACCGGATAATAGGTCATTACCTCACAGGCAAGCATAGGACAATATATAATTCCCCATTCCTGAGCATTTTCCCATTGTAACCATTTTTCAGGCATAGTCTCCTCCTCTAAATCCTAATCTTCCGGTCTGTACGGTTCAGGCAGCGGCATCCAAGCTATTGGCTGACAACTTTGATATGGCCAGTAAGGGTCATGCTGTCCATCTGCATAAATATCGAATAATCCTTGCTTAACCTTGTTTCCGTCTGTCACAATGAACCGTCCGTCATTTTTGCAGTATTCCTTCGCATTTGGCAATCGCTCCGATACCGGAATCCACCCCGTCAGCAACTCCCTATCCATAATCTCTTCCGGCGTAAAACCTGTTTCTTTATACTTTTGTAATTCTTTTCTGTACATGTCACATTTATTACAATGCCGCATGGGGCAGCTTGTACTATCAGTCAAATACATCATTTCCTCCTTAAATCTTAATTCTCAGGAAAACATCCTGAAACCTCTCTACACTCCGTACAATTTTGCCAGAACACACAGGATTCTCCTTCACAATTTTTGTCAGAGAAGCTGCATATACCGCAATGATCATGCACGCATTCAAAATCGTTACACACGTCCCACTCCTTCCTGCCCGCCGGAGCGGGCTGTAAAACAGGATGCCTACTGGTTTCTAAGTTTCTGTGTGATATATATAGACCCTACATGGGTAAATACCTACTTCTTTTCAATCTTTACCCCGGTTTCTTCAAAGATTGTTTGTATTAGGTCTTCTAATGAAACATAGCCCTTTTCAAAGCTGTCATACAGCTCAAGAACTGCATCTGCAAACTTTTCTATTCGCTTGCGTCCAAACCCAAACTGGTCATGCAATGCCATAACCGGGATGCCCAGCATCAGGATAAAGGCCCTTTCCATTGCTTCTTTGGCTACATCTTCTTTCAATGTTTTGATCTGCTTGCGGCCTTTGATCTCTCTGCCCTCTCTTGTTCTTCTTTCCGGTATAAAGAAATCCAGTTCTTGATCGTTGAGGCAGGAATACCATATTTCTTGCTTATTTTCGCTACATTTGCCTCTCCATGCAGATACATTTCCAGCACTTTCTTTTTAATCTCCTCTGAGTATTTGCTACTCCACATTTGCGCTCTCCTTAACTATCCGGTATACTGCCGCCTTTCTCCCGGTTTTACTGTCCTTTCTCTTTCCGCATACCTCTACAATGCCCTCTTGAGTCATCTCCGTAAGACGTGGGGCCGTCTCGTCTCTGGCGGGTGTTAAAACCCGCTTTTCCCTGTATAACACCTCTGCGATCTCCCTGGCGGTTGCTGGGCCATAGGAAAGTTGTTCCAGGATCATCTCTCTTTTTTTATCCCGCTTTACAAGCCCGTTTGATTCCCGTCGGGTCTGCTTTGTAATCTGACTGCTTCTATAAGAAGTTTCGCAGTCAGGTAAGTTCCTCTGTTCCATGGTTCCCTCCTATCTGCCGTTCAAAGAGCTGTTTTTCTAGCTCATCATAGTCATAGTCACGTTCCTCAAAGTTGTGGAACTGGTTATTTTTCGGCTTCTGTGCAATCACGGCTGGTTTTTCGTAGTTCTCGTCCAGGTAATCTATATACCCGCTATTGAAGAACGTGCTGCCATTTTGTGTCTTTTTCCATGTCTGCTGTTCTAATTCCTCGATGTACCTCGCCATAGCCCGTTGCATTTCCTCCTCACCAATCTCGGCGATCTTCTTTTTCTTTGCATCGGATACTTGGCCTTTTCCCCGTTTGTTCGGGTATGCTTTCCACAGGCGTTCAAACAGTGCATTTGCGTCAGCCTTGCACAATGTATTTATATCTTTTTCATTAACATTATCTTTATCATTACTCTTTATCGGGTTTTCTGGGTTCTGTTCGGTTTTAGAAAAAACCAATGGGTTTTTTGGGTTTTCTGTATTTCCCTTAGGTTTCTTCGGTCTGCCTCCCTTTTTCCCGTTCTCCCGGTTGGCAGCAACCCGACTTTCATATTTTTCGCTGTCCCTGTCCATCTGCGACCGGATGAAGGAGAAAGCCATCTGAGTTATTCCATCCAGTTCCGGGATCTCTCCCGCTTCGGAGTAGTCGATCAGGGCCATAAGCAGTTGCCCTCTTTGCTCATCTGTTAACAACTTTAAATGTTCCCGATACTCGTGATAAATCAGGAAACTATTTTTCTGCAATCACCCCACCTCTTCCTCCTCGATATATATTTCAATTCGTGGATTTTTCGGATCAATATAAAACTTGTCGTCAAATCCGCTTATGTATTTCTGTCCATCGTCCGGGAACACCCCGGAAGTCACTAGGGAATCCAAGATAAATTTCTTAGCAAAGGCTATATTGTCCGGATCCCTCCGGCGGTTCTTTTCGTACCATCGGAAGGAAATATGTACCGGAAAATTTATCTTCTTCCCCTTTAGATGCCTTGGAATATAGGCCATACAGATCCTCTCATTTTCTGCCTTGGCCTTGGCCCCTTTATACTGGTTCGTCCGGTTTGCCTTTGTGTAATCGTTCAGGCCGTCTAAACGTCCCTTGATTGTTATTTTGTATGTCATAGCCAGGACCTCCTGCCAAACTCTCTCCTAAAGTCCTCTCTGGTTCCATAGTGTTTTTCGTAATATATCTGAGCCTGCCTTTTTAAGAAAATATCAAGGTCGTTTAATTGCTTCGACCATGTAGCCATGGCCCCGTTCGGATGCAGGTCCGGGCGGAGAGGAACAACAAATCCGTATTTCTCAGACAGCTTTCTGTTTGCTCCGCCGAAGATATGGTGGCGTTCCACCGGGGCTGCCCCGGTAAAATAGCAATGGTCCATATCTTCTGTAAATACACTGCTAAGCTTTTTCAATGTTGATCCCCCATTCCTGTTTCATGCGTTCAATCTCGTCCGGCGTTTCCGTCTCAATGCCAAGTTCCTTACATTCCCGGACGACTCCGTCTATCAGCAGGCTCATTTCCTTTGTATTGTATAGGCTAGAGCCTTTGTAACACTGCATTATGTGGACGTTTACAAGATTTCCGCTCTCCGTCATAAGAATCCGCTGCCCCTTATCTCTTACAATACGAAAGACCGCTATTAGATCGCCTATCTCCTTTTTTGTCTGTGCAGGGAGGTAGACGCAATCACCGTATGTCTCCAGCATCCGCATATAAATTTCTTCTTTTGTAGATGCATTATGGAGTTTTTGCCGGATCTTCTCTAACAAAACCCACATGTAAGAGTTGGCGTCCAGACTTCGCTTCTTCCGGTACTCTACAATCTTTATGGATACCTTTTCACGATCTTTCAGCCGGTCATACTCTTGCCGGATGTCTTCGTTGGTTTCAATTTCAATTTTCTGGCGGCCTGACACATAGTCTATTGCCAGGCCACTTAATTTCCCTGTACACTCCATAGGCTATTTCTCTTTTTCTGGACGAATGTCGTAAACACATACCCTTTTATTTAAACTGTTATTTCTAATAGACATAGCCACAATCTTTTTGTTCTCAACCACAATTTGTTCAACGGAAAATTTATCCCACGTTGTCTTTTTTTGTTTTCCGCCAATGTTTTTGTCTTCCAAAGCCACGTTCCCGTCCTTTGCGGAAATCCAGATAAAAGGGGCGGTATAAAGTTCTCGACCAATCCCAAGATTAAAACATGCCCGTTTAAATGCGTCTGATGCCTGCCCTTTTTCCTTCTCTGTATAAGATTCTGTTCCAACATCCTGTTTTGAAATCCACTGTTCCTTGTCATCGTCATAGATTTCTACCGTACAAAATAGGTTTCCGTTTATGACTTCGTGATGCCGTTTCCATCCAGTAACCCCAAGTGTTTCATCAAGGATGTTCATATCGCATCGGGCATCCTTATAAAGTAGCAAGGAACACCCTTTTTCGCTTACTGTATTTACTCGACACTCTATTTCATCTGCTCTTAAATCCCTAAATACCATCATGCGTCCTCCTCTTCCTTTTCCATAACACGGGCCGCCCACATATCCGCACTATGTAAGATTAGATACAGCGGTGTTTCTTTCCCTTGAATCTGATACCGGAAGGAGCCGTACAGGCCGTTATGCATTAAGATCGCCCACTCTTCATCCTCGGTAAGCTCTATATACTTCTCAATAAATGTAATGGATCGGATTTCATGATCTACATACAGCAGATCTTTGTTCGATGCATAAGGCTTGCTTGCAGATTGTTTTCCGCTCTTTAAAATGTTTTCAATATAGTTTGGCTTACCAAATCCCCCGCACTTCCCTACATCGTGGAGCAGGGCTGTGATAATAACAGAGTTGTGATCCACTCCGATCGTACTCGGCAAAAGAGCCGCCTCTAATGAATCCGCCGCAATCGCAACATTTAAGCTGTGTTCTGCAAGTCCTCCCGCTTTCGCAAGATGGTACTGTGTACTGCATGGAGCCTCCCAGAACCCTATTTCTTCAAGGCCGACAAGCAGGTCCTCCATTCCTTCTCTCTTTGTTTCCATTAATTTATTTGTGATAATATCTCTAATATTTTCCATGGTTTAATCTCCTTTTCTATTTACATGTCTTCATCTTCATAGTGATGCCATCCCTGTTCCCAGCGATAGAACCAGTCCAGGAAAGCATCTTCCATTAATGCGTCTCCGGTTTCTACGGCTTCTAAGGCATACTCGAAAGCATCTGCCTCATCTATCCTTTTCCCGTCTTTTTCGTAAAATCCCATTTTCAAAAACCTCCGTTTGTGCTACAATAGCACTGTAAAAATTTATTTCATTTATTTGTTCCGCCTCTTTTGGAGTTGCCGCTCCGAAGGGGGCTTTTTCTATTTTCAGTTTCAAATCACTTCCTCCTCACCTTGTATTTCTTCCATATATCTCCTATAATTTAAGTACAGGCTGTAGCGAGCTGAGTACATAAGAAAGGAGTAAAATATGCAATTAAATATTGATTGTGTCCGTGACATTCTTTTGGCCGTAGAAGCCAAAGACTTTGGTAAAATCTTTACAGTTGATTGCCTGTTAGAAATTCTTCCTCAGTATCAGGAAGATGAAATAACATATGCATGTCTAAAACTTGGCGAGGCTGGTATGTTAGATATATCAGCCGCCAAATACCTTGGAAGTGAAGTTCCTGGAATAAAGTCCATTCGAGAACTTACTTACTCCGGTCACCAGTTTTTAGAGAACATAAAATCTGATAATAACTGGTCAAAAACAAAAGAGATTGCAAAATCCGTTGGTTCATCTTCAATAGATACAGTAAAACAGATTGCCGTCGGCGTTATTTCTTCGGTAATCCAATCTCATCTGCAAATTTAACAGTTTCTACATCCATAGTGATCTGTAATTCGGCTGTACGCTCTTCTGCGTTTTGAGAAAGCGTATAGCTGATTACACTTTCCAGCTTATTTTCATTCAAGAAAATGCCATCCTTCCTTATTTCTAAACAACTTATCTTTGACATTCCATCCTCCTTTAAATCTCTTTCTTCCAATACACTCCTGCCGCCCAGCAACACACAGCCAAGCCATCGTATCCGCTCAGGGCCAGCAGACAGCCAGCGAAGTTGATTGCTGTTGCCATGTAGTGTTCTGCTTTACTCATCGCATCCCTCCTTTTCCGGTTCATATAAGATCCCTGTTACCTCCCATAAGAGTTTCGGGCTAATGTAGTAGCTCATCTTTCCGGTTTTCGCCGATGGCTTTGCATACCCAATGGGCAGCCATCCTTGTTCGATCCCAGCCCGAATAAATGTAGCGTCCTTTTTCATTACTTTAGCAACGAACGCAACGGGTACATTGCAGGCCGGGAATTTCGGCATGTTTATATAGGATGTAAGCAACCTTAACGCCTGTTTATTGCTCACTCTTATCACCTTCTTTCTTTTCTGGAATTTCTCCTCCAAGTAACCCCACCATTAAATAGAAAACGTTTTTTTGTTCTGATCCACTTAAATATGGGGCCATAATGCGGATGTTTTCTACATCATCTTCTGTAAGTTCTGGGAGTTTCTGTTTGTCTATTTGTTCCATTTTTTCACCTCCTTGATTATTTTGTAATCTAATAATATAACATAGTTTTCAAACTGTCAAGTATTTTTGATTGCATTGTTATCAAGAATGTGTTATATTATTTTTAGGAGGTGAGATAATGGCCCAAGAAATGGGAGTGCGTTTAACAAAAATAAGAGATCATTTTAAAATGAATCAACGAGAATTTGCAAAAAGGATGGGAATTAGCCAACCTGCGTTAGCTATGTTTGAAAAAGAAGATAGGGAACTAAAAGATATACATATTATGAGGATCCGTGATGAATTTGGTGTTAATGAACTTTGGCTCAGAACTGGAGAAGGTGGAGATGAGAACATGTTTACTAAGGTTTCCAGAGAAGATCGTTTTTCAATTAATTTAGGAAAATTAAGCATTACAGAGAATGAATATGTAGAAAATGCAGTTAACTATATAGCTGAGACAGATCCAGAAAAGTTAAAGATCGTAGTAGATGCCATGCGGAAGATACTAGGAATGTAAAAAGGCCAGCCTTTCGGCTAGCCTTGGGTGATTACAATGAGCATTAAATAGATTCTCCGCAGTATAGCGGTATTGTCTATTTTGTCAATAAGCTCTGTAATTGCTGCTATGTATTCTTCTCTTCCCATATTAGTTCTCCTTTGTGTACGAACAAATGTTTGTATTATTATATTACAAAATGAGGGCACTTGCAATATAACTTCCAAACATTTGTTCTATTATAATTTTTGTTACCGAAATTATGCGGCAAAGTAGATACCAACGGGGTTAGATGTATCACCTTCTTTCTTTGCATATATTGTATCATCTTTGGCATAATTTGTGTTATATTTTATTATTTTACCATAAGTTACATATTATGTAAATATAAAGAGGCGCATACAAAAAGAGCCAGACACAAAGGTCCGGCTCCGAGCATCTGCTCTCCGCAAACTGTTACCGAAAGCAAAGAACCATAAAGGGTTAAAAGCAAATGCAAACACATTGTATCGCATTTCATATTATTTTTGTTGGTTATTTGCATATTACCAGAATTTACATATATTAATACACTTAAGAGGGATGTAGCTTTTAACTTTTCACAATAAGGAGGATAAAATGAAAAAGAAACTATTAATTATAGCATCCATGCTTATTTTAGTTATTGCATTTGCTGGATGCTCAAAAAAAGATGTTAAAGAATATAATATTGATGATCTATTAGTAAAATACACAAAAGTAAAAAAAGGTATTGAAAAAGAAACTCAATATTGGAGTGATGACGAAAAAAAAGGTGACAAATATGTCAGGCTTGTAAAAAAATATGCAGAAAAAAACGGTTTTGAATTGAATGAAAAAATTTTAGTTAAGGGCAAAGTAAACTCAGTAATGGCGGGAGGTGTATTCCTTTCAACTAATTCAAAAGATTCGGATTCTCTTATGTGTACCTTTAAGAGCTTTAAACTTCCGAGTTATACAGCCTTACTCGAACCTGATAAAAATTCCACTGTGGAAGGTATACTTTTTGAGACATATAAAGATAAAGACGGAACAAACGGAGTGCACGAGAACCTTTCTAAATGCAAAATAAAATCACCTAATTTAAATGAAACGGAGTTTGAGGATAATATTGAAGATATAGTGCTAAGTGAAAATTATCAAGATAGAATCATGGGTACTGTTACTTCTGTTGTAAAAATTCCCGCATCTGAAGATGAACGACAGGAGGTATCAGACAGTGCTGATTCATCAATTCCAGGAGAATCGGATTTTGCAAGTGCTTATAGGTATGCATCTCATACAATAAGCTTTGATTTAGGAGATGATAAAAATTTAATATGCTTTGTAGATGAATCGTTTTGTAATCTTCCTGAAATCGGAGACAAAATAAGTTTGATCGGAAATCATTTTACATATGAAGACGATGAATGGGTAGAAGCTATATATTCACCAATATATAATTTCAGCAATAAGAAATAGAACAACAAAACCGCCCGGCGGCAACCAGGCGGCAACTACATAACTCCGAAGAGATACATATATACTTCAAAGATATTTTATCATCTTCGGGCAGCTGTCACAAGAAGAACATTAGTTCACGGATAGCTGTTATTTTTGTACATTTTTTTAAAGGAGGATGATAGAATGGCGCTGACAACTTGTCCGGAGTGTGCCGGGAAGGTATCCGACCGAGCTGACGCATGCCCACATTGCGGATACCCGTTAAAGAAAACACCACGTAAAAAGCCGAAACCAAACCGCAGACGTAAGTTACCAAACGGCTTCGGCAGCATAACGGAAATACGGCACACAGATCTGAAAAATCCTTTCTATGCCCGTGCGAATTGCGGAAAAGATATGTATAATAGACCGATCTTAAAGCCTCTTAAACCGGAGGCATATTTCCCGACTTATGAGGAGGCCATGGAGGCCCTTATAAAGTACAACAAGGGCAAGGTGGACTTATCTAAGGACATGCCCGTGGAAATGCTGTATCGGCTCTGGTTTGCGGAATATGAGCAGGAAGTAGCTGCTACAACCGCAAGAGTGGCTAAGAGTGCATTCTCTTATTGCCGATCCATATACAAGAAGTCTGTGCAGTCTCTTCGGATTGCAGACATAAAGAACTGTATAGAAAACGGAATGGCAATAGAGACACGGGGAAAAGACAAAGGAGAGCTTAAAAAGGCATCTGCAAAGACAAAAATAAACATGAAATCCACCCTTTCTATGATGCTGGACTATGCCAAAGAGCTTGAGATCGTAGACAGGAATTGCGCCAGGGAGTGCAACCTTTCTAAGCCGACAGTGAAAGATGCAGCGAAGGCAGAAAACCCGCACTTTTCTTTTTCTGCTGATGAGCGTGTGACACTGTGGGAAAACCGGGATA
>OLSH01000202.1_pt1 | contig 63955 bp, 62 predicted proteins | sample 1643221 | NCBI WGS metagenome assembly OLSH01 (sample SAMEA3136681, study PRJEB25190) | human gut metagenome | biome: human gut; feature: human-associated habitat; material: faeces | place: Austria | collected 2013 | reverse complement strand
GGCATTCTAAGAGCCGAACGGAAATCATGTGGAAAATGTCATACCTTATCGTGCGAAGCACGCCCAACCGAAGGGTATGGAACACGGGATGCCCTGCTGGGTATGGTTTTAGAGCATAAAGTGCTGCGGTACACCGTCTTTATACGGTATCTGTACCTCCCCCTGGATCAGCGGTTTCAGATAGTCCACCAACTCCTGTGTGATATCATGACCGTCTTCTGTAATCCACTCAATGGGCACTGTTTTCTCCACATTAGCGATCTTAGACAGGTCCGCAAGTACAATATCCACCCCATATGTTTTTCCCGGCAGCCGCTTGAGGGCGGACATCTTTCCGCTCTCCCCACGGATAGCGCTGACAGCTGCATAAGCTCCAAGATTCCTGGATTCCATAATGTCTGTTTCGCTGAGCATATATCCGGCGCAGCGTTGAAGAATATTCAGTTCCACAGAGCGGACCTTACAGCCTATCTGATCCGTGACCACCTGCTCTAAATACTTCCCGATTCCGGACAGATATTGATGTCCGAAAGCGTCTTCCTTTCCGGACTTCATCTCTTCTCCAACATATCTGCCCTGGGCATCTTTCAGTCCTTCGCTGACTGCAATAATAATGTTATTTTCTTTTTTCAGTGCTTCTTTTACATCTTCCACAAACTGTTTTGTACTGAACGCCTTCTCGCAAAGATAAATCAGCTGCGGAACGTTCCGCTCCTCATTTCTCGCAAGCGCTGCGCTGGCTGTGAGCCATCCGGCGTTCCTTCCCATGACTTCCACGATGGTCACAGACGGGATATCGTAAACGTAACAGTCACATGCGATCTCCGTGAACGCAGTGGCGATGAACTTTGCCGCTGATCCAAAGCCCGGGCAGTGATCCGTCTCCCCCAGATCATTGTCAATGGTCTTTGGGGCGCCCATGATCTTAATGTCATCCACTCCGTGTTCTCTGCAATACGTGGAGAGCTTATATACGGTGTCCATGGAATCATTTCCTCCCGTATAGATAAAATACCCGATGTTGTTCTTCCTGAGAATCCGGATGATCTCCTCAAATTCTCTCGCGTCCTCCTCAGGATTTTTCAGTTTCCAGCGGCAGGATCCCAGGGCGGCAGCCGGGGTGACTGCCAGCAGCTCCCTTGTGGCCGGATCTTTGCATATTTCATCCAGCCTTACAAAATTCTCATTTAAGACTCCTTTGATCCCATTCAGTGCACCATACACATGCCCCACCTCTTCGAATTCAAGACCGGTGTCGATGACTCCGGTAATGGTCGCGTTGATTGCTGCCGACGGCCCTCCCGACTGTGCCACTAACATGTTTTTCATCCTCGATGTCCTCCTCATTCAGTTGCAAAATTTCTGTACAAATTCTATTTTTCATTATATCGTGTTATAATAAAAATCACAACTGTAGAAAGGAGACTCTGAATTATGAATACACCTTTAGCAAAACTTCAGGAATCTATGAAGAAGAAAAATCTAACCTATTACCTGATTCCAAGTGAAGATCCCCATCAATCAGAATATGTCGATGATCACTATAAATGCCGCCAGTTTATCTCTGGTTTTACCGGCTCCTCCGGTGCCGTTCTCGCTGAACAGGACAGCAGCCGTCTCTGGACCGACGGAAGATATTTTACCCAGGCGGAATCACAGATCGACCGGGATCGGATGGAACTGATGAAGATGGGCGTCTCCGGTGTTCCCACCGTTCTGGAATATTTGGAACAGCATCTAAAAGAGGGGGATACCCTCGCCCTAAACGGCCGCACCATCAATACAACTTATGGCAAAAAGCTTTCCGCCCTGACCACCGCAAAAAAAGCATCTCTTGAGACAAACCACACACTCGCTGAAGACCTGTGGACTGACCGGCCTGCCGCTGCCGCCTCTGAAATATTTATACACGATGAAGCATACGCCGGTGAAGCTGTATCTTCAAAATTAAAACGGGTGCGAAGCCACATGGAGGCAGTTTCTGCCGAGGCCCATTTCATCTCTTCTCTGCCGGATATTGCATGGATCTTTAACCTCCGTGGAAATGACATGGCCTGCACTCCTCTGTTTTACAGCTACGCCTGGATCACTATGGAGGGCTGCTTTCTGTTTGTGAAGGAACACTGCCTCTCAGACGCTGTAAAAGACTATTTAGCTAAAAACCATGTGTCCGTTTTGCCTTATGAACATATCGGCACATTCTTAAAAGAACAAAAAGCAAGCATCCTTATGGACCCGGATACGGTCAGCTACAAGCTCTACCTTGAGGTGAAAAAAAACCGGATCCTCTTTGGAGAAAATCCTTCTTATGCTATGAAGGCAGTAAAAAATGACGTTCAGATTGAGGGCCTGCGCAGCTGCCATCTTTCCGACGGAATCGCTATGACAAAATTCATGTGCTGGCTGAAACAGAATATTGGCTCCGTACCCATGACAGAACTTTCTGTTTCGGACCATCTGGAAGAGGAGCGAAAAAAGCAGCCTTTATACCAGGGGCCAAGTTTTGACACCATCTGTGCCTACAAAGAGCATGCGGCTATGATGCACTATTCCTCCACGGAGGAATCCAATGTGGAGCTGAAATCTGAAGGACTTCTCTTGATCGATTCCGGCGGACAGTATCTGACCGGAACCACAGATGTAACCCGAACTTTTATTTTAGGTTCCATCACTGCCGAAGAACGCAGAAACTTTACGCTTGTGTTAAAAAGCATGCTGTCCCTGGCAGACGCCAAGTTTCTTCAGGGCTGCCGGGGCAGCAGCCTGGACATTCTAGCCAGGGGGCCTCTCTGGCAGGAAGGTATTGACTACCGCTGCGGAACCGGACACGGTGTGGGACACTTCCTCGGTGTACATGAAGGCCCGAATGCCTTCCGCTGGCAGATCAGGGAAAATCAGCTGGATGCGGTCCTCGTGCCGGGCATGGTGACCACCGATGAACCGGGGGTCTATGTGCCGGGACAATACGGAATCCGCACAGAAAACATGCTTCTGTGCAGGAAGCAAAAACAGAATGAGTACGGCTCCTTTTTAGAATTTGAACACCTGACCTTGGTTCCCATTGACATGGACGGGGTTGACGAGACACTGCTCAGTGAGAAAGAACTCCATCTGCTCCGTGATTACCATCGTTTGGTTTTCGACAGACTTTCCCCTCACTTGACCGAAGCTGAGGCCGACTGGCTGTACAGTTTCTTAAAAATCTAACAAAGTGGGCAAGCCCACCTCTGAACTGACCCCCACTCTTTGAGGGGCTTAACAACTTTGAGCACCAAATACGATTTGACGTAGTCAAATGATTTCCTTACGTGTCATAGGAGGTTCCGTAGGAATTTCCTATGACATAAACAATGCCCCCGGCTGGTTTTTCCTGCCAGGGGCATTGTTATGTCAGACGGTTGGGATTAATTCCAGACTTCCTCTGCAACTTCCCTCACCAATTTTAATTTATTCCACTGTTCTTCCTCTGTGAGCTTGTTTCCTTCCTCCGTAGATGCAAAACCGCACTGAGGACTTAAACACAGCCTGTCCAGCGGCAGATATTGTTCGGCCTCACGGATCCGTTTGATGACAGCTTCTCTGTCTTCCAAAACCGGATTTTTCGTGGTGATCAGCCCTAAGACAACTTTTTTATTCTCACTTACATGTTTTAACGGTTCAAAATCACCTGAACGTTCATCGTCGAACTCTAGATAGTATGCATCCACATGTTCTTCACCAAACAAGAACGGCGCGATTGGTGCATAACCTCCTTTGGAAGCCCAGGTGGAATGATAGTTGCCCCTGCACACATGTGTTGTGACCACAAGATCATCCGGTCTTCCCTCCACTGCAAGATTGTTCACTTTCACATACTGCTTCGCAATTTCTTCCACGGAAACCTCATCCTGCTGACGGTTTTCCCAATATTTAACGTCACAGAACATTCCCCATGTGCAGTCATCAAACTGCACATTCCTACAGCCTGCCTCATATAATTCCCCGATCACTTCCCGATAGGCGGCTCCAATATCCGCAACCAGTTCATCTTCATCTGGATAAAATGATTTAGTGATCTTGGCGTTGTCTCCTCTTGTCAGTTCGGCAAGAAGCTGTGCTGGGGCCGGAACTGTCTGACGGGCTGTGACTGTGTCATTCTCCTGTTCTTTTACAAAACGAAAATGTTCTACAAAAGGATGGTTCTCCCCTGAGATTTTTCCTGTCAGTACTGCTGTCTCTCCTCTTGTCACTTCATCATGGAATTGATATCCGCTCTCGATCTGTTTTTTCTCAACTCCATTCAGTCCCCACATGAAATCCAGATGCCACCAGCTTCTTCTGAATTCTCCATCCGTGATCACGGACAGGCCTGCTTTCTTCTGCTTTTCAATCAGGTTAAGGATTGCTTTGTCTTCTGTCTCTCTCAGCTGCTCCTGTGTAAGGTTTCCTGCCTGAAATTCTTTCCTGGCTGTTTTCAAGCCTTCTGGCCTCAAAAAACTTCCCACAATATCAAATCGAAATGGTGCTTTATTTTTCATCGTATATTCTCCCTTTGTCTTATTTTCTCTATGTTGTAAGTATACTTTGTATTGATCCCAATGAAAACTATATCAAACTGCTGTTTCTTCTTTTACAGCTGGCAGCTTAGAACATGTCTTTTCAGAGCTTCCATATATGCTTTTCCGTACCGGCTCAGCATCTTGTGCTTCTGCTGGATCGTTCCGATCCTCATATGCTCCTCCACCAACAAAGGCTTTGCAATGATATTAACACCGTTTAATTCCTCGCTTATGACTCCGGAACTGACCGTATATCCATTGAGGCCTATGACAAGGTTAAACAACGTTGCCCGGTCCCTGACCTTGATATTTCTGCTCCGGTCCAAGGTGCTCAAAATCTCCTCGGAAAAATAAAAAGAATTGTAATCCCCCTGCTCAAATGACAGATAAGGGTAGTCCTCCAGATCTTTCAGGGATAGCTCTTTTTTCTCTGCCAGAGGGTGTTTTGAATTAATGAAAACATGGGGTTTTGCCAGAAACAGTTCTTCAAACACCAGACCGTTTTGTTTTATGAGCTTCATAATAATCTGTTCATTGATGGATGATGTATACAAAATACCAATCTCGCTTTTAAGCCGGCTGACATCCTCAATGATCTCATATGTCTGGGTTTCCCTCAAAGTAAAATCATACTGGTCTCCGCCAAACTCCCGGATCACGTCCACAAACGCATTGACAGCAAAGGAATAATGCTGGCAGGACACAGAAAAACGCGGACTCTGCTTCTTTGCATTTAAATACTTTTCTTCCAGTAAATTAGCTTGTTCCAGAACTTGCCTGGCGTAACCTAAAAAGACGTCCCCTTCATTGGAAATAATCACCCCTTTGTTTGTCCTTCTGAATATGGTGATCTGCATTTCCTTTTCCAAATCCTTGACTGCGCTGGTGAGGCTGGGCTGGGAGATAAACAGCTCCTTAGCCGCCTCACTGATGGTTCCTTTTTCCGCAACCATAACTGCATACTTAAGCTGCTGTAATGTCATCTTGTCACTCCTTTAAAAAAATGTCTCGCCAAGGGAAATCATGAGCGGAAGAGTGGCAATCGCCGCAATGGTGGATATGGCAAACAGTTCCGCCGCATAACCCACATCCTTCTTAAACTTCACCGCAAACATGGTCGTTATGGCTGCCGTAGAAGCCGATGTGGCAAGCAGTGACAGAATCTTAAGATCCTTCGACACAGGAACAAAGATCAGGATCAGAAACATAACAAACGGCACGACCAAAAGCCTCAGCACGGTCAAAATATAAATCCTTGGTTTTGACAGAATCTTTAGCAGATTCGTCTGTGCAATGGCCGTTCCTGAGATCATCATAGCCAAAGGAGTGTTCATATCCGCGATGGCCTTTAACGGTCTGAACACCAACGCCGGGAATTTAATCTGTAGCAGATAGCACAAAAGCCCTGCAAATGTGGCAATCATCACTGGCGCCTTAAACACCTCTTTGATCGATTCCTTTTTAAAAGATCCCTGCATGCTGGCCACTCCGTGGGACCAGATGAACAGGTTCTGTGCGGCAATAAACGCTGTTATGTAGATAACTCCTTTGGAACCCAGCACTGCCTGCGCCAAAGGAATGCCCATAAATCCGCAGTTTGGATAGACCACACTGAACCGCTCAAGAGCAGTGCGATCTTGATCCCTGCCTCTTACAAGGCCGTAGGACAGCAGGATCGCCAGACCATGGGCTATAATTCCAAGCACAAAGGTTATAACAATGCCGTGAAAGATATTTGCGTCAAAGTCAATCTGGAATGATGTGAGTACCACAAACGGAATAACCAGATACAGGGTGATATTGGAAAGCTCCGCGCTCCCCTTTTCGGTTACGAGGCCTGTCTTATATGCACCTGCCCCCACCGCCATCATCAAAAACATCATGACGATCTGCCCGAATACAATTGAAACAATATTCATTAAATTCCCTCTTTAATCTTCGTCTTCCGATCCAATCCACATGTTTTTGATGGTCTGATAGGTACCCTCTGTGTTCAGCACCTGCAGGGTCACATTAAACTTACCCACAGAAGGATCTTTTTTTCTGAACATGATACCGTAGTTGCTCTCCGCTGAATTCAGCTTTTCATCCAGGGCAGAAATCTTATCTCCCTTATAGTTGTCCATAAAATAATCGACACCCGTGGTATCATAGACAGTAGCGTCAATCTTCCCCTTTTCTAGGTCTTTAAATACCTTTTCCATGGATGAATAAGTCTTGATCTTATTTTCTTCTGAGAGGTTCTGCTGTGCATATTCAGCATTGGAGGTTCCCTCTTCCACACCGAATGTTTTTCCCACTAATTCTTTCCGATCCGTGATATTTTTATCTGAATTGACCATAATCTTCAGTGTATTCTCAAAGTAAACATCAGAAAACTGGAACTCTTTCTGACGGCTGTCCGTGATACAGATGCCGGAAATGGCAAGGTCGATCTTCTTTTCCTGAAGCAGCTTTGTAAGCTCTCTCACAGGCGCCACACGAAGCTTATATTCAAAGCCAAGATACTGGCTTATACCCTTCATAAGATCAATGTCAAAGCCCTTCATTTCCTTTGTCTTTTCATCACGGAAAGAAAATGGAGCCATACCTTCTGATACTCCTATGACAAGTTCTTTTCCCTTCATAGAATCCTTCACTTCCGAAGCTGTGATGTTTTCTTTTTTTACATCTTTATTCTCTGTCTTCTTTTTATCCCAAGGGAGATTGCAGCCCCCTAAACAAAAAATAAGACATATCATCATACAAATTGTCAGTAATTTTTTCATGATATGATTCCCCATTTCTATAGATTGTTTTTTATCATAATATCATTGGTAAATAGGGGTGTCAAACAGTCTGGCAATTTTTTCATCGTATAAATCCATTTTGATTGGTGAATGATTTTAATATATCGTTCGCAAGAACAATTTACAAATGGAGGAATTATCATGGCACTTAATAAAGTTGAAATCTGCGGAGTCAATACTGCTTCTCTTCCTTTACTCACCAATGAAGAAAAAGAGGAATTGTTCATAAGAATTGAACAGGGAGACCAGGAAGCCAGGGAACAATACATCAAGGGCAATTTAAGGTTAGTTTTAAGTGTCATTCAACGTTTTTCCGGCAGCAGTGAAAATGCCGATGACCTGTTTCAGGTAGGATGCATTGGACTGATGAAGGCGATTGATAATTTTGACCGTACGCTGAATGTTAAATTTTCCACTTATGCGGTCCCGATGATCATCGGAGAAGTCAGACGCTATCTCCGTGACAACAATTCTATGAGGGTCAGCCGCTCTCTTAGGGATATCGCTTATAAGGCCATCACGGCAAAGGAAGCCTTAACCAAAAAATTTAACAAGGAGCCGACCATCGAAGCCATTGCAGACGAGATTGAAATGAAAAAAGAAGATGTCTTATTTGCCCTGGATGCCATTGCCACTCCGCTCTCCCTCTATGAACCAGTGTACCAGGACGGAGGCGATACCCTGTTTTTAATGGACCAGGTGAAAGATAAGAAAAACAAAGAAGAATTATGGGTAGAATCCATCGCCTTAAAAGATGCCATGGAACATCTGCCTGAACGGGAATACAACATCATCAAACTCCGGTTCTTTGATGGAAAAACGCAGACTGAAGTAGCTGACGAGATTAGTATCTCACAGGCGCAGGTCAGCCGTCTGGAAAAGAACGCCCTGAATCATATGAAACACTATCTGGATTAAAACGGCAGGGGACATTTCTTTTTGGAAGAAAAATGTCCCCTTTCTTATGTTATAAAATCGGTACCCAGAATTGAATCTCACTCTGCCCGTGCTCATCCGCTGTCTCCCCGTATTTTGCAAAACCGTATGGGTTTCTTTCATTAAATCTACATGTGGAATTGGGAAACCACTCTTGATAAATATATTCTGCCACAGGCTGAAGGCTGTCCTCATTTTTCCCTCTAAAAGTAAAAACTGCATATCTGCTGGGCGGCAGGGTAAACGCTTTCATATGTGCTGGAATGTACGCCAGTGAAGTCACCTGGGCTGCTGCAATATAATGGAATAACGGCCCGTTGCTTTCATACTCCTTATAATCGTTGACGCCGATAAGAAAATCCTTGTCTGTCCTGCTGATGATCTCGTCTTTATATTTATGCATCAGATTCCAGCAACGGCCGATGACCCGGAACCCATGTTTCGTGCTTCCGTCATATCCAGCCAGATAGATGCTGTCTTCCTCCACTGTTTTTATATTCAAGACCCTGTCACCCGGTATTTTTCCGCGTTGTTCCATATCATATTTCAGCTGTAACGGCATAAAACTACTCTTCTTCCGGTAACGGCTGGGCGAACAATTGTACATGGTCTTAAAACTCCTGGAAAATGAACGCTGGGTGTCATAACCGGAACACAGCGCGATCTCCATCAACGGCTTTTGTGTAAAAACAAGCACCCGGGCCGCCTCAGTCAATCTGCGGCGCTGGATATATTGATGGATGGAAACACCCACAACAAACGTAAACATTCTGTGTAAGTGATATTTAGAATACCCAATTTCTTCTGTTATCATATCCAAATTTAATTCTTCCTCAGTGAGATGCTCCTCTATATAATCGAGCACCTGCCTGATGACCTGTAAATTATTATCCATACCAATACCTCCTGCTCTTAGAATAACAAAATGCGGAGTAGGATGATTCACAAATCTTGCGGTCTGCGAAAAAAATCTAGAATGTTAATCTGTATATTTATACTTCATTTTGTTGTCCTTAAAATAATATTCATTATTATTTACGGAGAACTTTCCTATGAAATGAAAAAGGGCCGTCTGCAACAGACGCCCTCAATCTTTTTAATTCTTTGTAATTATTGTTTCTAAATAAGATATTCTCTCCATTTTCTACATGATTGGAGTGAGACATTCTAAGAGCCGAACGGAAATCATGTGGAACATGTCACAATAAATTCTTCTTTTTCAAAATCAGTACTGCGATCACGCACACTGCAACCGAAAACGCACTTACAATAAAGAATCCTATGGGGCTCCCCGAAAACGGCATTCCGGCAGGATTCAGGTTCATTCCATAGAGGCCTGAGATCATCGTCGGGAGTTCCAAAACAATCGTGATTGCGGCGAGGAACTTCATGACCTGGTTTAAGTTGTTGTCGATAATAGAACCAAACAGTGACATGGTGCTCCTCAAGATGTTATGGTAAATATAGGTCATCTCCATGGCCTGTTTGTTCTCAATGATGACGTCCTCCAGGAGTTCCTGGTCTTCCTCGTAATGCTTAAGCCCAATGTGTTTTCTGAGCTTTTCCAACACAACCTCATTAGACTTTAAGGAGGTTGTAAAATACACCAGACACTTTTCCAGGTCATAGAGTTGGATCAAATCCTTATTCCTGGATGTCTCATGCAGGATCTCCTCCACCTCGTTGGCCCGTCTGTCGATCATACGCAGATGCATCAAAAACAGTGCCGCATTGTTGTAGAGAATCTGATAGACAAACCTTGTCTTCATATATGTATAGAAATTCGGGACCAATCCGTCTGTAAACTGCTTTAAGATATTTGTCTCTTCCAGGCAGACGGTGAATACCACCTTCTCTGTGATAAAAATACCGAGAGGAATGGTCTCATACATCCGTTTTCCCTCTTCCTTCCGAACCACCGGGATGTTGACCAGGATCATCGTATAACAGTCTTCGTGCTCCAGACGGGACCGCTCTTCCTCATCCAAAGGCGCCCGCAGATCGTCTAAGTCGATCCGATATTCTTCAGCCACCATCTGCAGTTCCGCCGCGCTGGGGTCCGTCATCATGACCCAGGATTCCCGTTCGATGTCAGTAATCTCCCTCAATTCTTTTGATCCCTCATAGGTTTTAAATATCCTGACCATGATTCCCCTCCTTTTGACAATACTACTATTATATCAACTGGAAAAGGAAACGGCAACCATTATTCAAATGGATACTTCATTCCCCACTGGGTTCTCACACTGCTTAAGATCTTCATAACATCTCTGGAAATTTCTATATTGTTATCAGAAAGGCTTCCTTCTACCGCCCCTTCCATGGCATTTACTTCATATACCAGGGCATCTTCTGTGTTTCCTGCCTCAATGGTCTCTGTGAGACCTGTCTCTGTGTTTGTAATGGTTGCTTTTGACGCACGCGGATATTCATACACCTCAATATATCCCTTGTCTCCGGTGACAACGCCCCTTTTAGGCTGTTTTGCCCGAATGGTCAGACAGATCACTGCCATCTGGTCAGACTCATTTTTCAGAATAATTCCGGACTGCTCATCCACTCCGGTCTCCACATACTGCACAGTGGTCAGAATCGTATTTGGCGCCTCGTCCATAAAGGTCCTTGCAAATGTAGTTGCATATCCCCCGATATCCAGGAGCGCTCCCCCTGCTGCTTCCAGAGCGAAAAACCGATTGGTGGAATCATATCCTTTGTTGCTTCCGAAGTTGACCTGCACCATCTTAACTTTCCCGATGGCACCCTGGCTAATCCTGGACTTTAATTCCTTAAAAAGCGGCATATGGCTGATAGTCATAGCTTCCCTGACAATCAGATCCTTTTCCTCTGCCATGGAGAGAACCTCATTAAGCTGATGATCGTTGACCGTGATGGCCTTCTCACACAAGATGTGCTTTCCCGCCTCTATGGCCTCTTTCATGTTTTCGTAATGCTGACTATGAGGAGTGGCAATATAAACCACATCAACCGCCTCATCCCCGAGCATCTCTTCGTAGGAATCGTAAACCTTCTCGACACCGTATTTCTCTGCAAAAGCCTCTGTCTTGGCTTTGGTCCGGCTGCTGACTGCATAAACCTTTCTTCCCATCTTCTCAAATGCCTGCGCCATTTCATTGGCGATCACTCCGCATCCAAGAATTCCCCATTTTAAATCACTCATTTGTTTCTCCTTTCTGCTTCCATCACTGTAATTCCCTGTTCTCCTGCTACAATGGCTTTAGCTGCCACATGATAAAAAAGTGAAGTCTCCACGACTCCGGTCATCTGCTTCAGTTCTCTGTCTAAGCTCTCAAGTTCCTTCAATTCTGCAAACCAGACCTCCATTAGAGTCCTGGATCTCATAGATGTACGTCCGCCTATCTCCTGTATCTTTGATTCCACATATCCCTTTGCCTCCGGAACGATCTCCAGCACGATTGGAAATGTAAAGTCAATCTGCTCTGCCACCTTGCTCTCGTCCACTAGCAGAACATACTCATCAGCCATCTTTCCGATAATTTTTTCTTTTGTGTGGATACCCCCTCCACTCTTGATGGCGTTCAGGCAGCGATCTACTTGATCACAGCCGTCAAAAGCAATATCTACATGTGAAACCTCTTCCGTATCTGTGACACAAAGGCCCAGACGCTCACAAACCTCTTTCGTCTGCTCGGAAGGAGTCACGATCTGTCCTTTAAATTCTGCCTCTTTCAGATACTCCGCCAGATACCCGATGGTTTGTCCTCCTCCCAGGCCTATGATCCCTTTTCCTGCTGCCCAGCTGACGGCTTCTTTTGCACACCGACGTTTCATGATTTCTCCTTTCTCTAAAAGAAAATATGTTTCTTAATCTGATTTTATCACGAAACTTTATTTTGTCAACCATTGCGTTGCTTTTTCTTTTTTTTCATATTACAATGAGGATACCAGAAATGAGAAAGGAGCACGACACTATGGGTAAGAAATTGAAAAAATTTATGAAAGTTGTGACTGCCATCATCTCTATCGGCGGAATTCTTTATATCGCCAGAGACCAGATCAAAGCAATCATTGACAAGCTGAAAGAACTGAAGGACCAGGAAAAGGATGAAGATCTTGATGACTGGGACCCAGAAGAGTTTGACGATGACGACATCTTCCCGGATTCAGCGGAGGACAGCCGTGATTACTTCTCCATCCACATCACAGATGAAGAAGAAACAAAAGAAGAGACTTCCGAAGAAGAATTTCCTTCTGAGGATGACCCTGACGAGAAAGATAAAACTTCTGAACCAACAGAAGAAGATGATAAACAATAAAAAAACTCCTATGCCTGCAGTTCAGAGCATAGGAGTTTTTCTTCTTAAAGATCCAGCTGCATGATATAATCATCCATGATAAATCCGTTTCCGATATCGGTCTTTACAGAATCAATAGTCTTAAACCCCTTTGCCTCGTAGATGTCCAGGCTGTTCTGATTGTATTTATTACAAGTCAGATAGACTGCCTGTTTTTCCTGTTCCTCTGCAAAAGCCAGTGCTCTTTTTAAGAGTGTACTGGAAAGCCCTTTTCCCCTCTGATCCTTGTGCAGATACAGCTTGCTTAAAAAAAGACGATCGCCGTCGGGTTTTACCCCGCAGAATCCAATCAGTTTCCCTTGTTCATATCCGAGAAAATATGTATAGTGTTCCTCCTCAATGGCTTTGCTCAATGCCTCATAGCTCTGGAATTTCTCCACCATATAGTCGATCTGATCTTTTGAAATGATCTCCACAAAATATTCATGCCAGATCTCTGTGGCCAATCCTGCCAGTTCCTGAATCTGTTGTTTCGTCTCACATACTTTAATTTCCATGCTGCAACCCATCCTGTTATCTTATTTTTACTTTCTTTGCTTTGGAATAACTTCCAAAATATTTTTTGCCGTTAATCGTCTTATAAGCCCTTACTTTTACATAGTAAGTCTTCTTTCTCTTAAGTTTCTTGCTTGTATAAGAAACTTTTTTTCCGCTGGTGTATTGCTTCACTCTTTTGTACTTGCCCTTCTTGCCTGTCCTGATATAAATCCTGTAGCCGCTGGCACCAGAGATCTTCTTATATTTGATCTTCAGGCGGCGTCCGCTTTTCTTTACTGTCACCTTTGGTTTTCCCGGTCTTGTTCCGGATTTCAAAGGCGTTGAGTACGGACTAAAATACCGTTTGTCAAATACATTTCGAAAAGCTCTGACTCTATAATAATATGTCTTTCCAGATTTTAGCTTCGAATTGGTATAAGAAGTTGTTTTACTTGAAACCTGTTTTAAATATTTATAGCCTGAGTTTTTCTTCGTAGAACGATAAATTCTATATCCAGACACATTTTTTAATGACTTCCATGATATTTTAGCTGAAGATGATGTCCTGCTCACATGTTTTACTGTTGTCTTGGAACTTAGATAAAGAGGATTTTTTATATAAATATATACCGGTAATTGACTGGCTTTTCCTCCTTCCAGACACCCATCTTCATAGTTAATAACCAATTCAGGAATTGAACGGATCACGGTATCGTCATTATAGGCTTCATAATCTCCATTGTTCAGAAGGCTAAAAAAGTTTAACTTAAGACGGTTCGTATCCAGTACAATTTTAAATGTATTAGTACCTCCCACTGCGTTCTGGGCTGTGGAACCTGTATGTTTATATGTTCCATCGGAAAATTTAAAGTATCCTTTGGGATCTAATTCAATCGATTTTACAGGTACTGATTCATTACCCAGGTTTTTAAAACTGACCGTTAATTCATTTTTACTTTTAGAGAGATCCATGGTACCCAGCATTTTATAGCCATATCTCCAGATCCCACTCCATTGGCTTCCATAGGTATAATGTTCATCATATTCACCTGGTGTATCATATGCAAATGGTATCTTCCTGATGATCTTTCCTGTTGTAACGTCCTTTATGTAAATGGCTGTCCAATTTAACTTAGGATCCACCTTATTACTTGAAAAATTTACAGATACCTGGATCTTCTCTCCTGACTTTAAGGCCGCTGCGGAAGAAGATAATTTAATATCGGCTTTTGCTCCGTCCTTGTCCTGCATCTCAACAGATATACTGCTATAGTCTGTATTTCCTTTATTTTGAATGGTAAATACTTTATCCTGTCCGACTGCTATGGTATTATCTTTATTTCGCTCCGCAGACAGAGTATACCAAGTCACAACATTCTTATTTTTTATTTTATTGCCAGTGTAATTTGTCACAGATATATTCATATCTTCGGTTATCTCTTCCGCTTTCACCACACTCACCTGCGATATGATCAAACATGCTGTCAGCAATACTATCATTAATCGTTTCAGCTTCATCTTTTGTCCTCCTTTCCACATATCATACCATTTTCCAACAAAAAAAACCACGGCTCCCCATGGTTTTTCATTGTAACAAAGTGAGTGCCCCTAAAGATAAAGCAGGCTTGCCCTCTTTGTTCTTATTTACCGGCTTCGATGTCCGCTGCCATCTGTTTTAATTCCTCCACACTGAAATTGTAGTGTGTATTACAGAAATGGCAGTTTACCTCGATATCCTCACCATCCTTGATCATATCGTTGATCTCGTCTTTGCCGACGCTGATCACTGCTTTTTTCACCCGCTCTTTGGAGCAGTTGCAGGAGAACTTTGTCGGTATGGTCTCATAAAACTTTGTCCCGAATTCTCCCAGCAGTTCGTTCATCATATCTTCCGGAGTTTTTCCCTCCTCCAAATGAGATGTGACAGACTGAAACTCCGCAATTTTCTTTTCCAGGGCAGTGATGACTTCCTCAGACGCATACGGCATCATTTGAATGATAAACCCTCCGGCGTGCCGCACCGTGTTATCCTTGTTCATCAGCACTCCCAGTGCCACAGAAGTAGGGATCTGTTCACTGGCCGCAAAATAATAGGTCAGATCTTCTGCGATTTCCCCTGATACAAGGTGGGTCTGTCCTGAATACGGTTCCTTCATTCCGATGTCCTTGATGACAGTTAAAACGCCCAGGTCCAAGGCATTCCCCACATCCAGCTTTCCTTCCTTGCTCGGCGGCAGCATCACATCTGGATTAACCACATAGCCTTTCACATCAGCTTTAGAATCCGCAGTCACCGTGAGTCCTCCGATGGGGCCGCTGCACTGGATCTGCAGTGTGATCATGTCCTGTTCATTCTTACACATGCTTCCCATCATGGCTCCTGCCGTCAGAAGCCGTCCTAGGGCCGCTGTGGCAACAGGACTTGTGTTATGTCTCTGTCTTGCCTCTTCCACTATATCCTTTGTATAAGCAGCAAAAAAACGAACCTGATCGTCTGCCGCTGTTCCTCTTACAATATAATCTTTCATTTGTCCACCTCATGATCTATCGTTGAAATAAAATACAGCCGTCCGCTCTCTGGATCCGGCTCCTCTAAGTTGTCCGCATCCACCACTTCCCGGACTGAAAAACCTGCCGAGTGAAGTGCGCTTACTATCTCCTCTTTCTCATATGCTCTCTGAAAATGTACTTCCTCAAACTTCTGGTACAGCCCCAAATCGCTGCGGATAAATAACGTCAGGTCATACTCATTGATCCTGTCCTCCGGATCATAAAAGTTCTGCCAGATAAAACTGCAGTCCTCACGATCCTCCGCAAACGTATTTTCAGCCAGCAGTGTTTCGTATTTATAGAGGGTGTTCATGTCAAATAAAAACACTCCGTCTTCGCTCAGATTTTCCCGCACCCGGTGAAACACCTGCACAAGATCCTCCGGCTCTAAAATATAGTTTAAGCTGTCACAGGTGCTGACCGCCGCATCGGCAGGATGGAGAAGAGAAATTTCTCTCATATCCTGACAGATATAAAATATCCCGTCCTCGCCTGAATCTGCCGCGATCTCCAGCATCTCCTGAGAATTGTCAAGCCCGGTCATCCGGTAGCCATAACCTTTGAGCACTTTTGTCATCTTCCCGGTGCCGCAGCCCAGATCCAAGATTTTGGCACCGTCCTTTACCTGATATTTGGTCAGGAATTTCCTTATATTTCTGCCCCACTGTTCATAGGGCGTCTGGTCCATAAATTCATCATAAACTCTGGCAAAGCTTTGATAGCTTGTAAACTCATCCATTGTTTCTACTCCTTACAGCAGAGGCGCCAGAACACGGAGTACACTCTGCATCAGACGCTTCACCATGTTGCCCTGGCATTTTTCTTTGGTAATCATCTCACACTGCGTAAAGGTCTTCAGCATGTCGATCTTGACTTCCGTGACTGCCAGACAGTGGTACATAAAGACGCCGTTCTCAAAATGCAGGTAAAGACTCCGGTAATCCATATTAATAGTTCCAACCGTTGCGATAACGTCATCACTGACAAAACATTTGGCGTGTATAAATCCCGGTGTATACTGGTATACTTTAACCCCAGCTTCTACAAGCTGGGCATAATAGGACTGTGTCAGCAAAAAGACCGTCGGTTTATCCGGAATTCCCGGGGTGACGATCCGCACATCTACCCCCCGTTTAGAAGCCAGACAGAGGGCTGTCATCATCTCGTTGTCAATGATTAGGTACGGGGTATAGATATATACATACTCTGTAGCCGCATTAATGATGTTCAGGTAAACGTTCTCCCCTACCGTCTCTGTATCCAGCGGATTATCCGCATAAGGCTGGATAAAACCGTCATCTACAAACCGCCCTTCATGATGGCCGTGGGGCACAAACATACCGTATCCTTCATCCGTTTTTCGGATAGCATTCCACACCTGTAAAAACATCACGGTAAAATTCCAGACTGCGTCCCCGATCACCTTAAGACCTGCGTCTTTCCAGTAGCCAAAGCGTTCCTTCCGGTTAATATACTCATCCGCCAGGTTAAGGCCTCCTGTATAAGCGGTGTGCCCGTCAATGACCACTACCTTCCGGTGGTCACGGTTATTCCATGCCGTTGACACCAGCGGAATGATCGGATTAAAGGCCACACAGGAAATACCGTACCGCTCCAGCTCCTTGTAATATTTATAAGGAAGCAGATCCACGCAGCCCACATCGTCATACATAAATCTGACTTCAACGCCGTCGTCCACACGCTCCTTCAAAATATCCAGGATCGTGTTCCACATATAGCCTTCTTCCACGATGAAGAATTCCATAAAAATATAATATTTCGCTTTTTTTAAGTCCTCGATCATTTCCTCAAACATTGACTCCCCTGACGGGTAATACTTTGCGGAGGAATTCTGATAGATCGGGTAACCGCCTGAACTCTCAATATACTTAGCCTGAGTTGCCGCCTGGGGACTTCTCTGTTTCAAGTTGTACATGACACTGTCATCCTGTGGCAGCAGAAAGTCTGTCTCTTGCAAAGACCTTTCCAACTCAAGCCTCAGCTTCCTGGCCGGCTTCTTATTGCCCAGCGTCAGATAAAGCAGTCCGCCGAAAATAGGAAAGATTAGGATCGGGATCGTCCACGCCAGCTTGTAGGCGGGATTTTCTTCCTTATTTACTATATAAACGACCACAGCGATGCTGACAAGCTGAAGACACCATTCGATGGGCTTTGAATGTTCTCCGATGATCTGAGCCAGCCAGATCAGCCACAGGATCTGCAGCACAATGACAACGCTGACGACCACCAGCCTGCGCAGCAGGACCTTCAGCAGTTTCGATATGCCCTTTTTCATCACTTTTAAAAACTTCATAATCCCTCCTGATGTCTAATCATTCTCCCAGCGCAGCAGTGTGCAACCTTCCGCAGGAATTTCCTATACAGAACAAGGTGGGCAAGCCCACTTCATCTCCCCAGCCCCTCAATTGCCCGTAGGGCTTTTTTGTTCCATAGGGAGGTTCAGAGAACTTTCCCATGGAATAAAATAAGACCAGAAAATTCTGGTCTTACTATTCTATAATGATTTAAGGAACGGTGTCAAGAAGGCTTCTTGTCCTTTTTATATCCAGCCAAAATGCTCACAGGCCTTTTTAATGCCGTCGTTGACATTGGTGTCCGTCACATAGTCTGCCTTGTCCTTTAATTCCTGGCATCCATTTCCCATGGCGATGGAAAACCACTGAGGGCTGAACATATCCAGGTCATTGTAATCGTCTCCAAATACTACAACATCCTCCAGCGGCCCATTTAAGTGCTGCATCATCTTGACGATGCCTTCTCTTTTATTGTCCGGCTGGAACATCAGATATTCCGGCTCAAACCGGAGATTTCCGATCAATTCCTTTGTGGTAAGAGCATCTTCTTCCTCTTTTGGGATCGCCACATAAATCTTATAAAAATCCTCGACCTCATGATAATCCATAGTGTCATCAATGATATAGCGGGTCGGTTCTTTTCTTTTTCCCACCTGCCGTAAAAACAGGTCATTGGTCATGTATACATCCTTTGTGTCGTCCACGGCGATACACCAGCCATATCCGAGCTTTTCTGTCTCTTCAATGATCTTAATGCATCCTTCTCGGTCCAGAGGAATGTTTTCCACAAATTTGTTGTCAATGACAAACCCGTTTCCCCCGTTGCATACCATGTTCTTAAATCCATTGGACTGGATGAACAGATCTGCCTTATAGTGGGCTCTTCCCGTGGCAATGGCTACAAAATGTCCGTTTTCTTCCAGCTTTCTCAGTGCCTCCAGTGCACTGGGCACTACCTGATTTGTCGAGCGGTCGGTCAATGTTCCGTCAATGTCAAAAAAGCAATATTTCTTTTTCATAAGTACCCTCCATCTTGATATATTTCTCCTTCAAGTATGCCCCAGCACTTAAGGCTTGTCAATGATTTTAGGCGACTTCATGAAGCCTGACATCATACATCCTCCGGCCGCTCCGGCTGTCAGAACCTCTTCTATATTAAATGGTGTAATACCTCCGATGGCATAGACAGGGATGGATACCGCCTGGACCGTTTCTCTTAAGAACGAAAGGCCTCTGGGCGGAACCCCTTTCTTGCAGTCTGTCTGAAAGATATGTCCTGCGATGACAAATTCCGCTCCCATCTGCTCTGCTTCCACTGCTTCCTCCACCGCATGAATGGAAGTGCTCACATGAGAAAACTCATCCATCTTGCCCAGGTTTTCCCGAAAGACAGAAAACGGCAGGTGAATGCGGTCTGCGTGAAGCTTTCTGGCCGCCTCCAAGTGACCATGCAGGGTAAGGGATGCCCCCTCCCTGCGGCAGATCTCCATGCACTCTGCGGCCAGTTGCTCATAAGCACGTTCATCAAGATCTTTTTCCCGCAGGAGGATGGTCTTTAATCCCTGTCCGGCTAAAATGCGGATGACCTCTAAATAATCCTGTAAACAAAGCTTCCTGTTGGTCACTGCGATCCATTGTGTGTTCATTCCTCCTCCGTTTCTAAACCCTCACATAGTCCGTATAAATTCCCTGCATCCCCCGATGTCCGAGCATCTGGACTACCTCATCCACACTTCTCGGATCGGAGATCATAAATTGTGCGTCACCCTTCTCCTCTTCCTCGTGTCCGCCGACTCCCGTGCTGACTCCCGCGGAGATCTTGGTTGCTGCCATGCCTACCACGTTGTCACGGAATCCTGCCCGCTCCCTTGTGGAGATGGTGATGCCCGCAAACGGCATAAACAGACGGTGGGCCAGCATCACCTGAAGCAGCTGTTTTTCATGGACATCTTTGGCATCGTTTGTTTCGTTATTTTTATACGGTCTCAATCTTGGTACAGAAAATGATACCTCCGCCTGGGGATATTTTTTCTGCAATAGTGATGCATGGATGCCTGAGGCGAATGCATCCTTTCTGAAATCATCGAGTCCCAGCAGGGCGCCGCATCCAACACCTCTCATTCCACCCAGAAGCGCCCGTTCCTGGGCATTGAAACGATAGGAGAACACCTTTTTCGGTCCGCTTAAATGGACCTGGTCATAAGTTTTGGTGTTGTATGTCTCCTGATAAACGCTGACAAAATCAGCACCTTTTTTATGGATATATTCGTATTCATCCACATCCATCGGGTAGACTTCAATGCCAATGGTGGAAAAATACTTTTTGGCCAGTTCCACTGCATCTCCGATGTACTCCACACTGGACGCCGTTTTGGACTCTCCCGTGAGAATCAGGATTTCTTTCAGCCCGGTCCTTGCGATGGCCTGGTATTCCTTTTCGATCTCCTCCATGGAAAGCTTTGCTCTGTGGATCTTGTTTGTACAGTTAAATCCGCAGTATACACAGTGATTCACACAGTAGTTGGCGATATAAAGGGGAGTAAACAGACAGACGCTGTTGCCGAAGTGCTTCATAGTCTCTTGCTTGGCCCGTCTTGCCATAGGCTCCAAAAACTCCATGGCTTTAGGGGACAGAAGAGCCTTATAGTCTTCCACATCAATGGTATCCTTGGAAAGTGCCGATACTACATCATTTCTGGTATAACTGTTATAGTCATATTCCTCATATTCTTTCAGTACTTTATCTAATATTTCCATGATCCTAGTCCTCCAAAAATCCTGTCAGCGGCGAAGACGCATCGCTGCCCTGATTAAGCACTCGTCCCAGGCCTGCAAGGTAAGCTTTTCTTCCGGCATCCACTGCCATTCTGAATGCCCCTGCCATAGCCGCTACGTCGTTTGCCGTGGCCACCGCTGTGTTTGCCAGTACGGCGTCTGCTCCCATCTCCATTGCCGCACATGCCTCAGACGGTTTGCCTATGCCTGCGTCCACGATCACAGGAAGGTCGATATTCTCAATGAGCATCTGTATAAAGTCTTTGGTGAGAAGTCCTTTGTTGCTCCCAATCGGGGCCGCCAAAGGCATGACCGCAGCGGCTCCCGCGTCCACAAGATCCCTGGCAGCATTCAGATCAGGGCTTATGTATGGCAGCACTGTAAATCCTTCCCTTGCCAGAATCTCTGTGGCTTTGACAGTCTCATTATTATCCGGCATGAGATATTTTGTATCCCGGATCACTTCGATCTTAATAAAATCCCCGCATCCTACTGCCTTTGCCAGCCTTGCGATCCGTACTGCCTCCTGGGCGTTCCTGGCACCGGACGTATTTGGCAGCAGAGTCACTGTATCCGGTATGTACTCTAAAATGTTGCTGGATCCGGCCTCTTTCACCCTCCGCAGAGCCATGGTAACGATCTGGGCATCTGCCGCGCTGATCACCTCAGCGGTCTTTTCAAGGCTGAACTTTCCGGTTCCAAGCAGAAACCTTGATGTAAATTCTTTTGTTCCGATTTTTAATGTATCTTTCATTTTTATACCTCTTTTTCTCCTAAGATCAATCGTATCGCCATATTTGCCTCATGTCCGGCACAGATGTTTACTCTTGCGGCGGTCAGGGATTCTGTCTTTGAGATCCCGTGGACGCCATCCCCGCACACATAAAGGCGGTTCATTTTCCTGTCCGTCCGGATTAGATTGGAGCTGTAGGAACCCGCCATCCCGTTTCCTGAGATCAGTACAGATCCAGGCAGCCTGGATATGACCCCGTTTACCAGCACGGCTTTGGATTCCGGCGTGTCAAACGCCTCACATATGACCGGATAGGGTTCAAACAGCTTTTCTACATTTGCCTCCGTGACCCTGCCGTCAAACGTCTCCAGTTCCATCCAGGGATTCACCTGCCTGATGAGTTCTTGGATGGCATCTGTTTTTTTCATTCCCATCTGAGGGATCGTGTAAGCCTGCCGGTTTAAATTGGATGGGTCCACTGTGTCAAAATCAACAAGAAACAGCTTTTTAACCCCTGTCCTCGCAAGCATCAGTGCGATATTGGAGCCCAGGCCTCCAAGTCCTGCCACGGCCACACATCCCTCTTTGAGCTTTTTCCTCACTTCCGGTGTCTGGCGCCTGGTCAGCTCAAGTTCAAACTGTTCTCTTGAAAGCATCTCATCCACCGCCTACGAAGCTGACGATCTCCAGAGTGTCCGCCTCTGAGAGTATGATCTGTCCATACTCCTGCTTCGGGGCAATCTGCCCGTTTCTCTCCACCGCGATGTGCTTTAAATGATAGCCCTCCCCCAGAAGAAATTCTTCCAGAGTCTGAACAGACTCAAGCGGCATTTCCTTTCCATTGACACGCATGATGATTCTCCTTTCTTTTTCAAGAGCTGACAAACAAAGAACAAAGTGGGCGAGTGCGCATCCCACGGAGCGTTTTTGTTCCATAGGGGATTCCTTAGGAATATTCTATGGAACAAAAAAAGATGAAGCGTAAGCTCCATCTCTGTGTTCTATCGATTGAAAACTCCCTACGCTAGTGCTAACTAACAGGTTCCATGAATCTTCAGGTTATACCTTCCTCTCAGCCGATAACATCGGCTCTCCAGTTTTACTTGTTTATGAAATTTTATCAGACAGAATCTATGATCTGTCTTACGAGAAATTATTATAATCCTGTTTCCCCAAAAAAACAAGAGAAAATTTTGCTGTTCACGCCGGTTCCAATACCTCTTGCGCCTTTTCCTGTCCAACAAAGCTTAACTGTGATAAAAAGAATACATCATAACATTTGCTTTTGTTTCAGTGGATCTACATGGTTGGACAGTAAATAAAAAAAATGCTTTTTCATTTGATTCCAGTACGAACATAGTAAACTGAATTCGTTAATGATTGTCCCCCAATGGTTAAACATCGTTGCTATAAAGAAGTACATATTCCTTAGTTCAAAAATAATCTTTTAGTAAAATCTGATGAAACAAAGTTGAATCTCCTCCATCTGCTTGGACAAAACAGATGTTCATGATTTCAGGCCGTCCTGAAGAACTCCTCAACCAGTTCTTACAGGATGGCTTTTTCGTATCATCAGCGCCGGAAAACCTCTTGTCCGTGTATATACTTGGCCATGATGTGCTCATTTTGGCTTAAATACATAGCCCTTTCCATCCGCTGTTCCATGTCCGGGTCAAGAGCGGTCTTGATCGGTGTGTCGTTAAGCACCACAGCATCAAACTCACAGCCCTGTTCAAAACTTCCGACATTTCCAAAAAAGCTCCCGCCCCCTTTTGTCCCCAGATAAAAAGCTTCTGATGCGGACAACGGCTTTTTGTCCTGGTCCAGATATCTCCAGTACATCTTGGAGACCTGTACCGCATCGGTCATCACCCGCAGAATGGAGAGAGAGGCACCTCCTGCCATATCCGTCCCAAGGCCCACATGCAGGCCTTCTTCCATCATTGCCCGTACCGGAGCGATGCCGGAGGACAGATTCAGATTTGACTGTGGGCAGTGCGCGACGTAGACGCCCCTCTTGCTCATCAAGTCTCGTTCCTCTTTTCCTGAATAAACACAGTGGGCCATGACAGTTTTTCCATGATTCCCAAACATCCCGAAATGGTCATAGGCATCTCCGTAAAATTCTGACCACGGAGCCAACTCCTTTACCCATTCTACCTCTCCCGGATTCTCCGAGAGATGGGTCTGCATATACAGACCGGTCTTTTTCTGAACTTCTTTAAGCTGCTCCATCAGACGGTCAGAACAGGTCGGCAGGAATCTCGGTGAAAGGATGGGACGAATTCCCGTTCTGTCCTTCACGGATTCATACCAGCTCCATGTATCTTGTACGGATGTATCTGCATCCTTTTCCTTGTAGTAATCTGGACAGTTCCGGTCCATATTAACCTTCCCAGCAAAACCTCTCATCCCCGCTTTCTCAAGCAGATCCATCAGCAGCACCGTAGCTTCTCCATGGATCGTGGCAAAAACATTGACTCTAGATGTGGCGCTCTTTCTTAAATCATTAGTGAATATCTCATATGCTTTTTGCGCGTATTCCAAATCACCGTACTTAGCTTCTTCGGGAAAGGTATAAGTCTCCAGCCAGGAAAGCAGCTCCATATCCATTCCCATCCCCCTAAACGAATACTGGGGCGCATGGATATGTAGATCGCAGAGTCCCGGGAAAATAAGTTTTCCGCTGTAATCTAAAACACGGATACCTGAAAACCGTTCCGGCAGTTCCTTCCATATGCCGCTCACCATTCCGTCTTCACAGACTATATAAGAATCCTGTGCTGACTGAAACTTTTCAGGTGTGGGTGTAAAAATAATATCTCCTTTTAAAGCAAAATTCTTCATGATAATAACCTCCAGTAATAGAACAAAGTGGGCAAGCCCACCTCATCTCCCCAACCCCTCACTCTTTGAGGGGCTTGACAACTTTGAGCACCAAATGCGCTTTGACGTAGTCAAATGATTTCCTTACGCATTTGTGTGCATAGTGCCCGCAGGGCTTTTTTAATCCATAGGGAGGTTCGAAGAACTTTCCTATGGAATAAAAAGAGTTATTCCCTTTTGATAAAAGATCAAAGGGAATAACTCATAGTCCGGCTTTCGGAAGCCTGGTAGAAACTCCTGGGCCGTTATCCCAGGAATATATAAGTCTTTGGTGTATTCATTACAAAGTCATCATATCAAAGTACATTTCTGCTGTCAATCACCTCTTTGGTGTATTGGCTCAGTCTTCTGCTTCCTGTGCCTTTTGCTGTTTCTTTCGCTTGGTCATCAGGCCGCCGATCCTTCCGGTCTCACTGGCAGAAAGTGCTTTCCAGCCTTCCTCCCTGACCTTGTCAGCCAGTCCGATCTCCACTGCGATCTCGTATTTTAAACGCTCATCTTCCGTCATTTCTTCGTAGGATTTTTCCATAAAATCTTTTTCTTTGGACATCATGTACTCCTTTCTTCTTATCCCTCCGGCTCTATGCCGGTCATATATAGGATAACCAAAGAAAGGCCTAATCATTCATCTGTTCTATCACAATATGTCCTGATTCATTCTCACTTACTTTTATCTTATCTTTCACTGTTGAGATGTTTGATGTGCCTGCCAGCAACGTTGCGGCCAGGGCAAATGTTAAACTCTTCTTCATCAACTCTTCTACTGAAAGCGTTGCATTCTCTGACATGGTCATCACTCCTTTTCTTCATGTCTGATTCCTTCTTTGCTTTCCATGTCCTAATGATAACAAAGAATTGTGACTTCCCTATGCCCAGTTTCTTAAAATTAGCTGATATTATGTTAAATAATTATAAACTAATAGCCTTCCTCAGAGGAACTGAGTAAATGTAACATTCTTTGACTCTTTTTTGCTCCATCTGTTCCAGGGCTTTTTTATAATACTGCAGCTGCGTGCGGTACCTGGAAACGAGGATTTCTTCCTCTCCCGGCTTTACCCTGTCTGTCTTGTAATCCACCAGGACCAGCTCTTTTCCTTCTTTAAAATATAGGTCGATAATACCCTGAACCACAACATAGTCATCGCTTTTGGCCTCTGGCTCCATTTCTCGGAACTTGACCCCCATGACAAACTGCGCTTCCTTATAATCTTCCTTTCTTTCCGCTGCCTTTTTGATTCTCTGTCCCAGGTCTGACTTCAAAAATGCCATGATATCATCCCTGGGGATCAAGGTCTCCATACCTTCCTCAAGTTTGCCTTCTAAAGCCCACTGATGGACTTGTTCTTCCAGCAGTTTTGGCGTATATTCCGATGAAAAATCCAGAAGCTCCATGACCTTGTGGACCGCCGTTCCCCGGGAAGCTTTAGAAATCTCTGCTTCTTTTTTTAGGAATTTCGGATAGAGTGGCTCTGTTTCCTGCTGGGGCCGATATGCTTCGGAAGGTTCTGCGGCCTGGGACATTCTCTTGATCTCCGACACAGAGTACTTAAGCCTCCCGTCTCTTTCCAGCTCATATGGATATTGGTAGGCAAAGGCACGTTTCATATCCTGGGCCTCCTCTGTCCCCGCCATGGATTCCAGTGCATCCGTCAGTATTCCCTTGTCTCTGTAGGATGTAAAGACTTCCTCCACGCTGGCCAGTGCCACATCTTCCTCTGATAAAAAGCGGATCTCCAACGGACTTTGATCCATATGTCCGGCAGCCATGAGGAGCCATTCCAGATAAGACCGTGCATTTAAAAGATCCACATAGGAGATGGCGCTCCCCTCTCTGAACTGATGCCGGCTTCCCTGGACCCCTGTCATAATCAGCTTTTCTTTGGCTCTTGTAAGAGCCACATACAGAACCCTCAGTTCTTCCCCTAAAGAATCTTTAATCAGCTGTCTTGAGATCATACCTTTCATAATGGTCGGTTGTTTCGTCCTCTGCCTGATATTTACAAGATCCGGCCCTATAAAATAGTCCGGGTGGAACAAAAGGCTTCCGCTGGTATCCCTTAGATTAAACTTCTTATGGGTTTTGGAAAGAAACACAATAGGATATTCCAGCCCCTTGCTCTTATGGATACTGGTGATGGTGACCAGATTATCATTACCATTCAGCGGATTGGCCTCGCCGAAATCCATGTTGTATTCTTTACACTGTTCCATGTAGCGAATAAAATGAAATACCCCCTTATAACGGCTGGCTTCATAAGACTTAGCCTGTTCCACCAGCATTAAAAGGTTGCCCTGGCGTTTGGCTCCCTGGGGCATAGCGCCGGCATAATGATAATATCCGGTCAAGTCAAAGGCCATCCAAAGCAGCTCATGGAGGGACAGATAGGTTTTTGCCTCCCTGAGTTTTTTAAGCACTGACAATGCCTTTGCGGCCTTTTTATGATCCTCCGGCGTCTCTTTAAGACAGTCATACAGATGTATTTTCTTCCCATCAAGTTTCAGCCTTGCCAGGTCTTCCCCTGTCATACCGATCATCGGCGAACGGAGAAAGGCGGCCATTTCAATATCCGCATACAGATTGTCCACCACTGTGAGCAGACTTAAGACCACACGGACCTCCACTGTATCAAAATATCCACTCTGACTGCTTGAAACAGCCGGGATTCCGGCGTCCATCAATACCTCCTGGATCTTTTCCGCATTTCCCTTGACAGAGCGCAGGAGAATGACAATATCCCTGTACTCTGCTTTCCGGTAGATCTCGTTGCCCTTTTCATCATGATCCAGCACCATCTGGGGTGAAGGTCCGTCCACCAGTTTCCTGATCCGGTCCGCGATCATCCTTGCCTCCAGAACATCTTTATCATCCTCAGAGGCCTCCGCCCAATCCCTGCCCACCAAAAGCAGTTCGGCGTTTCCGCCTGTACCTTCTGCCTCTTCATAAGGGAAACTCGGAACCAGTGCCACATCCTTGGTATATTCGATATTTCCAAGAGTGGTGTGCATAATCTGATAGAAGATATCATTGACGGTGTTAAGAACCTCCCTGCGGCTTCTAAAATTGTTTCTCAGTTCTATGAGCTTTGCATTCTTTCCGTCCCGCTGATAGCCGTGGTATTTTTCAATGAAAAGTTCCGGCCTTGCCAGACGGAAACTGTAAATACTCTGCTTGACATCCCCCACCATAAAGACATTATTTCCGCCAAGACTTTTCATAGACACACTCTGCAGAATCGCGTCCTGAAGAAAGTTGCTGTCCTGGTATTCATCGATATAGATCTCATGGTAATATTCTGCCTTTTCTCTGGCAATAGCGCTGACAGCCGGATTCCCCTTCTCATCAAAGCCTTCTGTCAAAAGTTCCAGAGCCAGGTGTTCCAGATCGCTGAAATCCAGCAGATTATCAAGCTTTTTCCGGTCCATAAAACGTTGGTAAAACCGCTTTGTTAGGTCTATAAAACCTTCCATAGGCTGGCGGACCATACGAATCTGGCGGATGATCTCACTTTCCGGTTTATAAAAATAGCTGCCTCTGATGGAGTCGATCAGATCATACGCCTTCTTTCTCAGTTCCTTACAGTCATCTTGAAGCCAGACGTCAATGACATCGTCCTTTTTCTTTCTCCCGTTCAGACGTGGTTTAGAAAAAGAAAGAAATACATTTCCGAATTCCTCATAAGTCTCTGCCGCCTGAAACTGCTCCATCGCTTCCAGATCTTTAGATAATGTGGGCAGATAAAAGTAAGGGCCCTGCGGTTCCGATGCCGTATCGACTGCCTCTTTTATCACCGCACAGGCAGATGCCGCCACTGCCTTGACATCTTTTAATATCTCCTTCATCCAGACTGCGTGGTGTAGTTCCTCCTTTGTGCGGATCTGAAAACCCTTCTTGGCCTCTGACAGCCAGCCTAAGGGGTCAATGTGGCTTCTGGAACTCTCATAGAGGCCAAGGACATAGTCCTTGAGCCTGTCATCATTTTTGCCCGGAATATAGCTCTCGATAAACTCTACAAACGCATCACTCTGCTCCTCATAGGCTTCCTCCAGCACATCATCCAGTACCTCCAGCTTCATAAGCTCCATCTGGCCCTGGTCACCGATGGCAAAGTTGGGATCCAGGTCCAGTTTATAATAGTAATCTCTGATCAGGTTCAGGCAGAAGCTGTGGATCGTTGTAATCTGGGCCTTGTGGATCAGGGAAAGCTGACGGATGAGGTGCTCATTTTCCGGCTCCTCCTCCACCTTCTTTTCAATGGCTTTCCGTATTCTTTCCTTCATCTCATTGGCCGCCGCATGGGTGTAAGTCACCACAAGCAGCCGGTCCACGTCCACCGGATCTTCCTTGGCAGAAATCTTTTCAATGATCCTCTCCACCAGCACCGCCGTCTTTCCAGATCCTGCCGCGGCAGACACTAAAAGGCTGCAATCTCTCTCCGCTATGACCTGCTTTTGTTGTTCAGTCCAAGGCATCGTCTGTCTCCTTTCCTTCCGCTAATATCTGCTTTGCCTCAACAAGCCCAATCTTTGTAAGCTTTCTCGGTTTCGTAAGTTTCGGCTCATATGCGCATATGCTCTTAAACGCGCAGTAATCGCAGGGCATTGTCTGGTATTCATAAGGTCTTATAGAAATATCCCCGTCCATCATGGCTTCCCCCAGCTGCTTCATCTTTTCTTCCACCTTCTGTCCCAGATTCTTAAATTCAGTGGTATTTAACAGGGCTGAACCCTTTTTGTAGCCTGTTTTTGTCCTGGTCACCGGCAGGGTTACGATCCCGTACGCATCCTCCTGTTCCAGATGCTCCACAAGCCCGAATTCCTCATTTACCACACCTCTTAACTGAAGATTCTTGAGGACCTCCATCTCCGGCTCCCCGTCCGTCTTCGGTGCGATCACCGGGTCATCCACATGAAAATAAAACATACCGGCCGGGATCATCCGTTTTTCAGGGTGCTTTTTCCCTTCCAGTTCCAGGATCGCATTCATATACACAACCAGCTGTACCTGCAGGCCGTTCAATATCTTGGTAAAATCAAACTGCATATTTCCGGATTTATAATCAATGATCTTCAGATAGAGATTTTCATCATCCTCATAACAGTCCACCCGGTCGATCACCCCGGTAAACTTCATTTTCGTTCCGTCCTTTAAGGCAAGATTTGCGCAGGACAGGCCGTCATCAGCAGAAAATCCCAGTTCATATTCATACGGGGTAAACTCCCCCCTCTTAATCTGCTGCTCTACCGCCCAGACCGCCCTCTTTGCCATCCTCTTGATCCGCTCCTTTGTGTACCGATTCCGGCTGCTGCTCTCAAAGATCTCTTTCTTATCCGGATCTTCATCGAGGGCCCGCTCCACTAAAGAGTCCACAAAACGGTCCCGTTCCTCGTCACTTTCCCAGTCCCAGCTCCCTTCCTCTCCCACAAACTGGAGCGTCCGGTGAAACACCTGTCCCATATCCATGGGAAGGATCTCATGGACCAGCCGTTCTCTGAGTTTCAGCCCGTACTGGAGAAAATGGGCAAAGGCACAGCCTGAAAACTTTTCCACACGGGTCACACTGTTTTCCAGCTCTTTTCCATAAAGAAGAGACGTCAGATGCCTGTCCAAGTTTCCTTCCTCATTGTGATAGAAATAGGCGTCCAGATACCGGGCGGCCTGATCCATTTCTTTCAAAACCTCATAGATGGCCGCCATTTCCTGTCCAGGTTCCTGCTCATCTAAATCCTGCAGCAATTCAATAAACCTCTCTTTTGCCTCATTCACAGAATAAACTGCATCCCCGGCTGGATCATCGTCCCTTTTAAGCCTCGGGAATATTTTTTCGATTCTCCCTAAAATATAGGAAGGAGCTTTGCTGTCGCCTGACGGGTCCATGGAGGAATAAGTAAGAAAAAGTTTATCTTCCGGCTTTGCTATGGCAAGATACAGATAATACTGTTCCATATAAGCCTGGTTTGCCGCTCCGGGTGCCAGAGAAATTCCTGCTTTTAATAGCTTTTCTCTCTGGGAATCCGTCACAAGCCCGCCGCCGGAGGATGGTTTCGGCACCACCCCCTCATTCACGCCTGCAAAAAATAAAACCTTCACGCCTTCCACTCTGGTCCTCTCGATATCACCTACGATCACCTGATCCAGGCCAGGAGGAATAACACCTACGCTCATCTCCGAAAGCCCAGTCTCTAGAACCGCGCAAAACTCATCAAAAGACAGCTTTTCCTCTCCAAGGATAGCCGCCATCTGGTCCATGATATTTAGGACCTCACCGTAGATCTGTTCGTAAGTTTTCGCCAGTGCCAGAAAACCTGCAAGCTCAAACTCCTCCTTCTTTTTCTCCATCTGTCCCTGGATGTCCAGGGTGAGGAAAAAGTCATGGAGGCAGGTGAGTCTTTCCAGCACCGTGATCCCCCGTATTTTGATTCCTTCCTTTAACGGTCCGGTCTCCTTCATAAAAGCATCCCTGGACTGGTTGATCTGCTTCATCTCCTCCTTGGAAAAAGCCCGGCTCTTAAAGGGCCGGTTCCATCTTGCATAGCCTCTGATGCCTGCGGCCACCACATAATTCTCTAAAAGATCCGTCTCTTCCGGACCCAGAATAGAAAACCCGGATTTCAAATACCGGAACACCATATCATAGGAATAATCCATCTGGATCATTTTAAGGACCGACAGAATCGTCTCCACACAGGGATTGTTCCGCAGCGCCCTGTTTCCGTCAATAAAATAGGGAATGCCGGAATCGGCAAAGCACTTTTCAAGCTCGGGCTGGTAGGTCTCCATATCACCGGTCAGTATGACCATATCTTTGTACCGGTAACCCTCTTCCCGTACAAGCCGTTCAATCGAACTTAAGATAAACCGGCTTTCCTCTTTCGGATTTTTAAGCCTGCAGATCCTTATGTCCTCTGTCTCTTTTCCGTATACATGGAACGGATACCGGAACAGATTTTGTTCCAGATGGCGCAGTTCTTTAGAGCCCATGGTCTTTGGGGTTCGCACCACATCAGGCAGTACTCTGACTCCCTGCTCCTTTGCCATCTGCTTTAAATGATAGATTTCCTTTTTCGGCAGTGCAAACAGTTCATATTCCCTGTACGGCCCTCTTAATTCTTTTTCATCAATTGTAAACGCCGCCACGACTTTCTTTGCATAAGGCAGCAGCCTTTCTAACACTTTATTTTGTATAGGGGTAAACCCCGTAAATCCGTCAATATAGATCACGGCATTTTTAAGCTTCTTTGATTCAGTGATCTTCTGTGCCAGCACGTCAAGCAGCTGTTCTGACACCAGATACCGATCCTTCATATACTCTTCAAACTTGTTAAGCACCAGGACAATATCTTTCATTTTAAGCGTCAGACTGTCCTGCTCCTCAAAGGCCTCCAGTGCCTTTCTAAGCTTTTCCAGAGAAACATCGTACTGATAGGTCTCCGCAAAAAAGGACTTCATCTCGTCAATAAAACCCTGCTTCTCCATGCTGGAGCCGAACACTAAAAGGTCCTTTCTGCATTCCCCCATGACCTTTCTTATGACCATGGATTTCCCCTCATCTGCCAGAAGCTCTTTTGGGATATAAGACAGCTCCTCGAACACCCGGTACGAGAGGCGGTAAAAACCAACCACATCGATGTTCATAGTACCGTGGCTGGGATGTCTTGTGACCAGCTCTCTCTGTGCGTTTAACGTAGACTGGTCCGGGACCAGAAAAAAGAAATTGTCGTTCCTGTTCTCCATGGATTCCTTTATCATCTGTTCGTAGATATAACTTGTTTTTCCTGTCCGGCCTGCGCCCAGAACACATTGCAATGCCATCGGCTACCTCCTGTCTTGTCATCTTTTTGGATGGATTCTATTATACATGAAAAACTCTGCCTGCTCCACAGACAATTCCTTCTGTTTTCTGGCGGCTGAATTCTTAACATACGAAAAATTCATATGCCACTCATAGGAGCAGGCCCGCTGTCATATTCTTATGTATGGACAAAAAAACATCGATCAAAAATATTGTATTTCTTAGATACAAATAGTTCTATTCTGCCTGTCCAGACCATATACTATAATAGAATCTTTTTAGGAGGACCCTATGTCAGCAAAAACGAAAATCGTCGTGTTTAAGGCGAAAGAACTAATCTATACCGGCATCTTTGTCTTGCTTGGAATCTTGCTAATCCTGCTTTTGATTTTTATGTTTGCTCCGTCTAAGGAACATAAGAAGAGCACGGAGACGATGGAGTACATAGAAGGGGTATATTCCTCTCCTCTTACACTGGGAGAAAATGAGCTGGAAGTGGAGGTCACAGTCAAGGACAACAAAGTTAATAATGTCGCTTTAAAGCATTTAAATAAAAGTGTCAAAACCATGTATCCCCTGATCGAGCCGGCTCTCGGCGAAATCAACAAACAGCTTCCCAAGGTAAAATCTGTCGATGACATTCAGTTTGACGACGAGAGCCAGTACACCAACACCATTTTAAAGCAATCCATCAAAAATGCCCTGAAACAGGCACAAAAATAAGGATCTTTGCTCATGGAATCCTTATCATCACATAAAAACAGCCATCACCGCAAAACCGGTCATGGCTGTTTTTACGTCCTTCCTATGTTAGTGCCCTGCGAGATACTGTCCCTTCTCCTGCCAGTGTTCCTCTCCCTTTTCGAGATCAAATACGATGATACCCTCTTCTCCTGCTTCTGATACCTTTGAGTGGTCTTCTCCGGAGCCAAGGCGGATCTCTCTGATATGGACCGTCGCTGCCGCAAGGCCGTTGCAGTCGTAAAGCTCTGCTTCCTCACCTTCTTTATGCACTCCCTTTACAAAGGATACAGACATCAAAAAGCGGCCGTTCTCTCTGTAGATTCCCTCCACATAGGAAAGACTGCCGGCCTCCTGATGGAGCCGGTACACTCTCTCTTTTCCCTCTTCGTATTCACTGGTCGTATGAACTTTGAATCTGTCTAAAAATCCCATGCTGTTCCCCCGTCTTTTTAAGTTGATTATAATACAACCAGTGAAAAACTCAACGCCCTATTTGGTTTTCCTCCAGAAATTCTCTGAAGTCTTCCACATTCCCCCCAAGTTCCTCGATCAGTGGGATGACATATGAGAGTCCTGTCTTCCTCCCATGCAGAGCTTCCGAGATCCTTGGGTAGGCAATTCCCATTCTCTCTGCCAGCTGCCTCTGCGTCAACTCCTGACGGATCATCTCAATCTTCACCCATTTTTCAAAATCCCTGTACGACTTTATCATTCGCCTCTCCTTTCCCTTATCTGAATGTAAGAAACTTACATAAATTATATCTCTATACGTAGAGATAGTCAAGAAAATGGTACAATTTTCCACGGTATTTTGGTTACAACTTCGTTTACACTAAATTTTATCTATGCTACAATAGACGAGTAAATTTGTTACATAAACAGAGAGGGGAAATACATGAAGTTTGCAGAAAATTTAAATGAATATCTGGAAAGCCATGATATTTCCAACTACCGGATTTATAAGGACACTGGTCTGTCGGACAGCCTGATCGGATACTGGAGAAAAGGTAAAAAGCAGCCGACGCTAGAGAATCTGGTCATTCTTTGTGATTATCTGGATGTTTCTATCGACTATCTCGTCGGCAACATTTCCGCCAAAGAAGAAAAACTGCTCCGCTATTACCGCGCCCTGTCTCCGGAAGAGAAGGATGAAGTCGATACCTACATGAATAATTCTGCCATTGACACATAGAATGAAGTGTGGTAGATTATCATTATTAATAATTGAAATGCTTTGAAGAGGAATAGTAAGATATAGAAGGCATCCAGAGAACTGCTGTCTGGTGAAAAGCAGCTGCCCGGTATATGTGAACTCGCCTCTGAGCAGCTTGCTGAACTGTTAGTAGGCAACGCCGGTTCCAACCGTTACATTGGGAAGATATCAGTTTTTTTGACTCGTATCGGTAGTGAGTGCACGCGGTTTATGCGTGAATTAGAGTGGTACCACGGAGAGTACATAACCCTTCGTCTCTATCCAGAAATGGACAGAGACGGAGGTTTTTTATTGCATAGGAAAGCCCTGCGATCCCACTTTGTTCTTTCCGCAGCACCGCCGTATGCTGTTTCATTTTTCACATTTTATGAAGGGAGATTTTATATCTATGAATTCTAGCAAATATAAACGACAATACTTTATGCCCCCGGAAGAGTGTCTTGACTGGGCACGAAAAGAGTACATCACAAAAGCACCTGACTGGTGCAGCGTGGATCTAAGAGACGGAAACCAGGCCTTGATCATTCCCATGAGCCTGGACGAAAAGGTAGAGTTCTTTAAGTACCTGGTGAAGGTTGGCTTTAAGGAGATCGAGGTGGGATTCCCTGCTGCTTCTGAGACAGAGTATACCTTCCTGCGCACTTTGATCGAACAGGATCTGATCCCGGATGACGTGACCATCCAGGTACTGACTCAGGCAAGGGAACATATCATCAAACGTACATTTGAAGCTTTGAAAGGTGCAAAGCGCGCCATCGTCCATGTATATAATTCTACATCTCTTGCACAGAGGGAGCAGGTGTTCAAAAAGTCGAAGGATGAGATCTTAAAGATCGCCACAGACGGAGCTGAGCTTCTGAAGAAACTGGCCGGAGAGACCGAAGGAAAGTTCCAGTTTGAGTACTCTCCAGAAAGTTTTACCGGGACTGAGGTAGAGTATGCACTGGAAGTATGCAATGCCGTGCTGGATGTCTGGAAACCGACTCCGGACTGGAAAGTAATCATCAACCTGCCTGTCACCGTACAGCTTTCCATGCCGCATGTGTACGCCAGCCAGATCGAGTACATGAGCAAACATATGAAGTACCGGGAAAACGTAGTGCTTTCCATCCACCCTCACAATGACAGAGGCTGCGGCGTCGCTGACACGGAACTTGCTCTGCTTGCGGGAGCGGACCGGGTTGAGGGAACTTTGTTCGGCAACGGAGAGAGGACCGGAAATGTGGATATCGTCACTGTGGCACTCAACATGTATTCCCACGGAGTAGATCCGAAGCTGGACTTCTCCAATCTCCCACAGCTTACAAAGACATATGAGCGCCTGACCCGCATGAGTGTCTACGAGCGCCAGCCTTACTCCGGCAAGCTTGTATTTGCAGCTTTCTCCGGTTCCCATCAGGATGCCATCGCCAAAGGCATGCACTGGATCGATGACCGGGATCCGGATTACTGGTCAGTGCCTTATCTGCCGATTGATCCGAAAGATATCGGCAGGGAATACGAAAGTGATGTGATACGCATTAACAGCCAGTCCGGCAAGGGAGGCATCGGCTATGTACTGGAAGAGAACTTTGGATTCCATATCCCAGGCAAGATGAGGGAAGACGTAGGTTATACGGTTAAGGATGTATCCGATAAACAGCACCGGGAGCTGGTTCCGAAAGACATTCTGGACGTATTTAAGAAAGTCTATGTGAATATTGATTCTCCTATCGCATTAAAAGAAGTCCACTTTATCCAGAAAGACGGCGGCATTGAAGCGGAGATCTCCCTTGACAAAGCCGGTGTCCACAAGCTGTACCACGGCAAAGGAAACGGGCGCCTGGACGCGGTCAGCAATGCCATACAGCGCCACAGCGACCTGAATTATTCCATCGTAAGCTACCAGGAGCATGCCCTCAATGTAGGTTCTAATTCCAAAGCATGCTCATATGTGGCTCTCCAGCAGCCAAACGGAACTGTCGTATGGGGTGCGGGAATCCATGAGGATATCATCACTGCCTCCGTGCTTGCGCTGATCAGTGCAGTCAACCGTTTATAATACGTTCTTACAAAATAAAAAGAGCATCAGGCTAAGCCCCTGACGCTCTTTTTTCTCATTGGCCACAATGATCACTTGTTTTAGAGTTTCTTAGTTGTCTGTCACAGTATACTCGATTCCTATTTCTTCTATAGAAGCTGTTCCCCCTGACAGATCTGTCAGTTTCTTTTGGATCTGCCCACATCCGGCTTCCGGTACCAGGAACTCCATGGTCACTTTATCCGTATAATCCGTGTTTAAGACCGGAATGTCCTCTGTACCGAGAAGATACTGAATCTTTCCTGCCGTGGAATAATCACAGCTGGTCCTGAGTCTGTGCCCCAATCCCATAGTGACGGTCCCAGCCGCCTCAACTGCTTCCACAGCCGCCTTCGTATAGGCCCTCACAAGGCCTCCGGTACCGAGCAGCGTACCTCCAAAGTAACGTGTCACAACAATGATAACATTGCATAAATTATTGCCTGTGATCACTTCCAGCATGGGCTTTCCTGCCGTCCCGCTTGGTTCTCCGTCGTCGCTGGCTCTTTGAAGCGGCTGTTCAATGCCGACACAAAACGCACTGCAGTGGTGTCTGGCATCCCTGTACCTGCGCTTCTCCTCCGCTATCACAGCCAGTGCCTCTTCCTCGCTGGAAACCGGCACCGCGATCCCAATGAACTTTGATTTTTTCTCTATGACCAGAGATTCCCCAGTCTTATGAATGGTCTGATACTGTTCTTTCAATCGTTTCCCTCCAACTCCATCGCTGCGTCAACCGCCTCATAAAAAGAAATCGGTGTCACTTCATATTTGATCAGCAGCCGGACGATAGCCTCCGCCTGCGCCCTGGAGGCAAATGCCCCTCTTACCTCTTCTACTTCCAGCACCTCCGGCTTCTTGGTGGTCCTCTCCAGGACCGCACCGTAGATATCCTTCACAGAATCGTTCAGCATATAATAGGATACTACAAATCCGTCCCCATTGCCATCCTCCAAATAATTGGTTCCTAATTTCTCCTTCTTCATCTTTTGTTCCTCCTCTTTTGTAAAAATCTATAACTCTCCTTAAACGTGATTCCAATCATATCCCCCCAAAGCGTCCTGCATGACAGAACAAGGCGGAGCCCTATAAGGTATTGTTTACTTGTTATTTTTTATTTGTTATAATGCTAAACATAGGAGGTCTTACATGAACTTTAACAAGCAAAAAACAGAGCGCAAAAGGGAATCCCTGTCTTCGCCGAAATTACGGCGGGGTTCCCACCTTACGCTTTTTTTCTATAAATATGCACTGGTTGTCATCATCGCCCTGATCGTCACGGCTGCAGGCCTGTCCATCGGATTCATCCGCGGGATCCTCAACAATACCCCGAATATATCCCTGGACTCTATCCATTCAAAAGGTTATATCACCATGATCTATGATAACGAAGGCAATGTGACAAGAAAACTGTCCACCAGTGATTCCAACCGTGTCTACGTCTCTTTGGATGATATCCCGGCCAATCTTCAGAATGCGTTTATCTCCATCGAAGATGTCCGGTTCTATAACCACAACGGCATTGATATGCGCGGTATCGCCAGATCCCTTCTGCTGGGGCTGAAAGAACAGACTCTGGACCAGGGAGGCAGCACCATCACACAGCAGTTGATCAAAAATAATGTTTTAGGGATACAGCCTGAAAAAACCACAATCGAACGCATAGAACGCAAGATTAAAGAGCAATCCCTAGCTCTTGAATTAGAAAAGATCACTTCTAAACAAAAGATCCTGGAAGAATATTTAAATGCTATCAATCTAGGGGAAGGAACTTTGGGTGTGCAGACTGCATCTCAAAAATATTTTCATAAAGACGTATCAGATTTGACATTGTCGGAGTGCACCGTTTTAGCCGGTATCACAAAGAATCCAACAAAGATGAATCCGATCACCCATCCGAACAACAATGCGTCCCGGAGGATGACGATTCTCAAAACAATGCTGGAAGAACATTATATCACAAAAAGTGAATATTCGGAAGCAGTGAATGATAATGTTTATGAAAGAATCCAGAAGATCAACGCAAGGCAGCAGAAAGACTCTACCGCCAATTCCTATTTTGATGATGCGCTGATCCTCCAGGTTGTCCATGATCTGAAAGAACAGCTGGGATATGATGAGACAAAGGCCTACAATGCCATTTACAGTGGGGGATTAAAGATTTATTCCACCCAGGATTCCGGGATACAGAAAATCGCCGACAAGGTGACAAACGACCCGGACAACTATCCGGCAGGCACAAAAGTTGCTCTCTCTTATTCTCTATCAGGCACTGACAAACACGGAAAGGAAGTCAGCTACTCTGAAAATGATGTACTCAGCTATATGAAAAAACATAAACTCGGAAGCAGCCTTATATTTAAAAATAAATCTGCCGCTGAGGAGACTGCCCACAAGTACACAAACTCACTGAAGAAACACGGGGTCAATGTGATCAACGAACAAGTGTCCACCGTGATCCAGCCCCAGATTTCTATGACGGTTATGAACCAGAACACTGGCCAGGTGGAGGCTATCGTGGGGGGGCGGGGCATAAAAGCCGAAAACCTTTCCCTGAACCGTGCCACTAAAACGACCAGGCAGCCAGGTTCCACATTTAAGGTTCTTTCTACCTTTCTGCCGGCTCTGGATGCTAAAAAGATGACCCTGGCCACTGTTTATGACGATGCTCCTTATGACTACCTGGATACCGGACGCCCGGTCCGCAACTATTACAAAGGCTACCGGGGATTTTCCACCATTCGGGAGGCCATCACAGATTCCATGAACATTGTCGCCGCTAAGACCATGGCCGACGTGACGCCGGAAGTATCCTACGAATATTTACAGAAGCTTGGTTTTACCACCCTTGTGGACAATAAGATCACTTCAGACGGCAAGACATATTCTGATCTGAACCAGTCCATGGCTTTAGGCGGCCTGACTTACGGTGTGACCAATCTGGAACTCACCGGGGCTTTCTCTGCCATTGCCAACGGAGGAACTTATTACAAACCCTCTCTCTATACAAAGGTTGTGGACCAGTCCGGCAAAGTGCTTCTAAAATCTTCTTCGTCTGGTACGCCGGTGATGAGGGACACCACGTCATTCCTTCTCACGGATGCCATGAAGGATGTAATAAAGAAGGGAACCGGAAAACCTGCGGCGCTCTCATCGGGAATGCCTGCTGCTGGAAAGACCGGCACCACCTCCAACAATTATGATTTCTGGTTTACCGGATACACTCCATACCACACGGCTTCCGTCTGGATGGGCTATGACCGGAATACTTCCTTTTCTTCCGGAAAACAGCACGAAAAGATCTGGAAACTTGTTATGGATCAGGTGGTCCAAGAAAAAAAGGAAACAAAAAAAGATTTTACTCAGCCTAAAAATGTAGTAAAAGCACAAATCTGCACTAAATCCGGCAAGCTGGCCGTAAAGGGTGTCTGTGACCATGATCCAAGGGGAAGTACAGTAAAGACAGAATACTTCGCTCTGGGAACGAAACCGACCAAACCATGTGATGTCCATGTGGCCGTGGATATTTGTAAGGAATCCGGTTATCCGGCCAACAGCGCTTGCCCGGCCAATCAGCTGTACCGGAAGATCTATATCACCAGGCCCAAAGGCAGCCGCGGAACAACGGATGATAGCAAATACCAGATCCCGGACCTTTATGTAAAATACATGTGCGGCCTCCATACACCAGAATAACCAAGCAGAATAGTTCAAAAATAAGAGCGTTTCCGATAGCATAACCGTTATCAGAAACGCTCTTTTATATATATAAAAAGCAATCCCGCCGCCTGGGCGGCATTACTTAGTATCAAATTCAGGCATGCGGCTATTTCTTGATCTTAGGCTGAAAGATCAGCGATGCCAGATAAGAAAAGATCAGCGCCGCGGATGTTCCCACCGCTGCTGCCGTAAATCCGCCTTCAAACAGCCCCAGGACTCCGTGTTGGTCGATGGCTTCTTTCATGCCCTTCCACAGGGAAAATCCAAAGCCTGAGAGCGGAACTGTTGCCCCGCATCCTGCAAAATCAGCAATCTTTTCATAGATCCCGAGAGCTCCCAGCACTGCCCCTGATACAACCAGGATGACCATGATCCTACCAGGCTGCAGCTTTGTATTATCCATAAGAATCTGCACCAGAATACAGATGATGCCTCCTACAATAAATGCTTTTACATATTCCATTTACAGTTCCTCTCTTTCCAGCAAAACTCCATGAGCGATCCCCGGCACGGTCTCGCCCTCGTTAAAGCTTGTTTTTGACAGCAGTGCACCTGTAGGCACAAAAAGTACTCTTTTCCAGCCGCCGTTTATCATCTTTCTTGTGATCATGGAGGAAAGCACTACCGCGCTGCAGGCACATCCTGAACCGCCTGCGTGGGTATCCTGGGTCTCGTCCTGATAGATCTCGATCCCGCAGTCCCCGTGTACCTTTGAGATATCATATCCATTGTCTTTCAGAAGTTTGATCAGAATCTCTTTTCCTACCTCCCCTAGATCCCCGGTATAGATGGCATCATAATCATCCGGTGTCATAGCAAAGTCATTAAAGTGCTGATAGATGACTTCAGCAGCAGCCGGTGCCATGCAGGCTCCCATGTTCATAGAGTCTTTTACACCGTAATCCACGATCTTTCCGGTTGTGATCCCCCGGACTTTGATCGGACTCTTTTCCTTGGAGATCACAAAACCACCGGCTCCCGTCACTGTCCAGGTTGCGGACAAAGGTCTCTGGCTTCCGTACTCCAATGGAAAACGGAACTGCTTCTCCGCACTTCCGATATGGCTGGAGGCAAGAGCCAGCGCATGATCTGCATAGCCTGCGGCAACGGTCATGGACGCCAATGAAATGGACTCTCCCGCTGTGGAACACGCGCCGTACAGTCCAAAGAGAGGAATCTCAAGATCTTTGATACCAAAGGATGTGGCCATGATCTGCTCTAAAAGATCTCCAGCGAAGGCGTACCGCACCTGATTTTTTGTGATCTCCGCCTTCTGGATCGCCAGAAGTGCTGCCTGGCGCATAAATCTTCCCTCTGCAAGCTCCCATGTCTCCTCGCCGAACAGGGGATCATCGATAACCTGGTCAAATGCCTGGCCCAGCGGTCCTTCCCCTTCTTTTTCTCCGACAACGGAGGACCATCCTTTCAGATACGGCGGATTTTCAAATTCCAGGCTTTGTTTTCCCTTCATTACTTTCATCACATAACCCCCAATCTGACTAATATCATATAGATCACTCCCAGGATAAAGGAGGATAAAATTCCGTACAGGATCACAGGACCTGCAATGGTAAAGATCTTAACCCCGATTCCGAAAACCTGTCCTTCCTTTTGATATTCAATAGCCGGGGACGCGACTGAATTGGCAAATCCCGTGATCGGTACCAGCCCTCCTGCTCCTCCAAATTTTGTAATCTTAGAATACAGGTTAAATCCAGTAAGCAGCACACTCAGCAGTACAAGAGCTAAAGTGACAGTGAGCAGCGCATCTTTTTCTCCTAAATGGAGCCAGTGCATGGCTGCCCGCTTCAGCGCCTGTCCTAACGTGCAGATTGCTCCTCCTACAAAAAACGCGCGGACACAGTTCATGACACAGCTGCTGGCCGGCGTCACCTGTTCCACATATTCATTGTATTGTTCCTTTGACGGTTCATTATGCATAACAGATTTATCTCCTTTCGATATCGGGTCATGTCAAATACGTGAGTTTATACGGATGGGCTTTTTACTCCCATCCGTTTCTGCGGCAGTCGCCGCAGAGAATTTTCGCTATTATATAATCTTTTGGCTATAGTCGCTGAATCTATGCCATACTGCGTATGGCTGTGCGGGCTCGTCCTTTGACCGCTGAAAAAGCTTCCGCCTTTTCAGCGGTCAAACGCCGTTCCCTGTCCATGCATTGCATGGATATTCAGCTCTGAATGAACTGATTAATATACAGTCCCCTCCGCGGCTCGTTGCTAACGCAAAAATTGCATCCAGCATCCTGCTATTTTTCCTAGTGCTATGGAATAGATGATCAGTGGTATTCCGTCTCTTATTTTCAATCTTCTGGAGAAGACCGGGAGACTTTTAAGCATTTCGGCCAGGGCTCCGATGAGGCAGCCTGTGAAGATTCCTCCGAATAGGCCGAATAGGATCAGCAGCGGGTATCCCAGAGGGATGTGCCAGCGGTATATGAATGCTGCGGTTCCCAATACTCCTCCCAGTGTGATGCAGGTTTCGTAGAGCATGGCGTGGGATATGGTCTTGGTCAGCCCAGCCAGTCTCGGCACGACTCCGATCATACTTAAGAAGGCTAGAAAGCTTCCGGCTATCAGTGCTCCGGCGGATAGTCCGTAGACGATTAAAAGTAAATTACGAAGAAACATCCTGCTCCTCCTTTTTCCGGCCGGCGTCAATCATTAATGTGTCGTTGACATCTCTCTCATACAGTCTCATCTGTACCTCAAACGGCGTTGGGTCGTCTGTGATCTTGATCTTTCCGGCGTGGTTAAAGAATACAATGATACCAATGGCAAGTCCAGCTGTGTATGCCAGATGAAGAACCGTAGGCCCTTTGGGAGGTGTTCCCATGACCAGCTGATAGACAGTTGCAAACAAATCGTCGATCCCCACATCTGTGTTGTAGCTCATGATGGAAAAGCTGGCTCCAAAAAATGCTACCAGGCAGACACCTGCTATCTTCAGGTAATGGGCCCATTTCTTTTCCTGGGTGACTTCCCTTAAGTAAATGATAAGATCTTCCGGTCCCATGTTGACCACTTCCGCAGTTTTATCTATTTCTTTGATGACTTCCACTGCTTTTAAGATCGATACAATCTCTCTTTCATTTCCCCGTTTCTGAAAATGAAAGAGCTTTGCTTCTTTTACTTTCTGCTCCATGTCCTTGTCGGTACAGTAAATGGATGCAACATCTTTTATTTTTACATCCGGATTATGAATACATACGCTGTCTTCCGCTTTGATATATACGGTCATGATGCTCCATCCTTTCCATTACCAAGGTCCCGTCTTTTCTCTGCTCCTCATTTGTGTCACAGAAAAGAATGACGGATAATACTGCAAGAATGACGACTAAAGCAATCACCATCCACTGTTTTCTTTGCTTCATAAATATCACCTCTCCATTTCTATGAGATAAATTAGTTGTAGTATCTGTCTTTTTTTGAATTTCATTCATGGATTCTTTCCTTGCAGGAAAAGTATCCAGATGGTATCATTTAAGAGATGCAAGTTTCATAAGGAAAGGAAGGATTGTATGGAAGAAAACGGCCTGACTTTATATAAATTAATGATTTTATTTTTGATCAAGAAGGTAGATTTCCCGCTGAGCAATTCCCAGATTTCAGAGTTTATCCTGGATAAGGGTTATACAACTTATTTTAAGCTTCAGCAGGCTTTTCACGAACTGGAAGACGAAGATATGCTGAGAACCGAACTTGTGAGAAATGCCAGCCATTATTTTCTGACAGAAGAGGGAAAAGAAGCCATCGACATGTTTGAATACCAGTTGTCAGAACCGATCCGCAACGATATTTTGACATTTTTGGCGACAAAAGAATATCAGCTCAGAGAAGAAACCAATCTGGAGGCAGATTATTTTCCTGCAAAGCGGGATGAGTACACCGTAAGGCTCAGGATCAAAGAAAAGGACAGTATGCTGCTGGAAGTGAACTTGAATGTTGTGTCCAGGGATCAAGCGATCTATATCTGCGATCACTGGAGATCCAACCATTCCGATATCTATGCCTATCTGATCAACCGCCTGCTCTTTCAGGAGCAGACCCACACAGAAGAAAAGGAGACCGATTCCTAACACGGATCGATCTCCTTTTTTGTTCCATAGGAAAGTTCTGCGAACCTCCCTATGGAACAAAAAAGCCCTGCGGGCATTATGCACACAAATGCGTGAGGAAACTATTTGACTGCGTCAAATCGCATTTGGCGCGCAAAGTTGCCAAGCCCCTCATAGAGTGAGGGATTGGGGTGTTGAAGTGGGCTTGCCCACTTTGTTCTGCTGTTATGACTGCATGTCCTCCGCCTGTTCAGGCATGACTACTTCTTCAATGAAGTCCCAGATCTCTTCTCTTCCCTGTTTTGAGAGAGAAGAAAACGGAAAGACCGGTGTCTCTTTGTTCAGTGACAATTCTTGCCGGATCTCCTTTAAATGCTTGGAGAGCTGACTGCGCTTCAGCTTGTCGCTTTTTGTGGCGATGATAACAGGATAATAGCCGTTATGTACGATCCAGTCATACATCATCACATCGTTCTTGGAAGGCTTATGACGGATGTCAATGAGCAGGAACACAAGCTTCAGCTGTTTTGACGTGTGGAGATACCTCTCGATCATGGCTCCCCACTGCTCTTTTACTGATTCCGTGACCTTGGCATATCCGTATCCCGGCAGATCCACATAGTATAGTTCGTCATTGATATTATAGTAGTTGATGGTCTGGGTCTTTCCCGGCTGGGCTGATACCCTAGCGTAGGATTTCCGGTTCATCAGTGCATTGATCAGGGATGATTTTCCCACATTGGACTTCCCGGCAAATGCCACTTCCGGAAGCTGGTTTTGTGGAAGCTTACTGGTGATCCCGCAGACCGTTTCCAGATTGATTGATTTTATGATCATGGTAATCTCCTTATTTGAGTAATAATTGTGCTAAATAGACCGCAAAGCATACAAGCATGATAAAGCCATTGCCTCTAGTCAGTTTCCGGTCCTTGGACGAGAGCAGCCACAAGAGTAGTGCCGAGAGGATAGCCGCTGCCGCATCCGGGATGAAACTTGTATCAAACGGAACCGGATGAATGACCGCCACCGTCCCTACGACAAACAGGATGTTAAAGATGTTGCTTCCTACAATATTGCCCACCGCGATATCGGCTTTTCCCTTAAATGCCGCAGTCACCGATGTGACAAGCTCCGGAAGAGATGTGCCGAACGCCACGACTGTCAGGCCGATGATCCGGTCAGAAACGCTTAAGGCTTTGGCGATGGAAGTTGCTGCGTCTACTGTAACATCACTTCCCAGCACAATAGCAATCAGCCCTCCTATGGTAAACACGATCATTTTGAGGAGGGACGCGTTCACTTCCTCTATGCCTTCCTCAATCCCTTCTTTTTTTGTCAGTCGAAACAAGTAGACAAAAAAACCAAAAAACAGTGCCCAGAGGATCACTCCATCCAGACGAGAAAGGCTGCCTCCGGCGATGCCCATGCCGGTGAGGATCACGGTGATTACTACAACAAACGGCATCTCCACCTTCACCGTCCCTTCCTTTATAGCCACTGTGCAGACTACTGCAGTTAAGCCCAGGATCAGCAGAATGTTCATAATATTGCTTCCCAGGATATTACCAACCGTGATTCCCACGTTTCCTTTAAAAGCCGCTGAAATACTGACTGCCGCCTCAGGAGCGCTGGTCCCGCAGGCTACGATGGTAAGTCCTATGACAATCTGCGGGATACCAAACTTAGCCGCGATCATAGAAGCTCCTTCTACAAAATAATCCGCACCCTTCATCAGCAGAATAAATCCTGCAACCAGAAAGGCAATGTGTGGCAATAGATTCATATGTGTTCCTCTTTTCTAAAAAAATAAATGCTGTATCAAAATTTTACACCCCAGGACGATCAAAATCAATCCCCCCATGATTTCCGCTTTATCCTTCAGCCGGTCCCCAAACATACTGCCTATGACAACTCCCGCCAAAGATATGGCAAAAGTAATGCAGCCGATGACCGTGACTGCCTCCGCCAGATTTACATTCAAAAATGAGAATGTAACTCCCACCGCCAGGGCGTCAATGCTGGTGGCCACTGCCAGTACCAGCAGTTCACGGAAAGAAAAACTGCTTTCACTGTCATCATCATCACTCCCTGAGATACCTTCTTTTAACATGTTAAAGCCGATCATCACAAGAAGGACAAAGGCGATCCAGTGGTCAATCTGCATGATGTTGCCCGCAAACTGCTTTCCAGCCAGATAACCGGCTACAGGCATCAGGGCCTGAAATCCTCCAAAGAACAGCGCGATCCAGAAAGCTTCATTTTTCCGAATCCTGCCCATGCCCAGCCCTTTTCCCACAGATACCGCAAAAGCATCCATGGAAAGTCCAATACCGATCATTACGATTTCAATTATGTTCATATCCTAACCTCATTATGTACATTATCATAACAGATGGACCAAAAGGCCAAAAGCCTTCGGTCCATTTGCCGCACTTGATAATCATTCTAAATTACCGCAATTTATTTGTCAACGGACACATGATGGATTTGCTGCGTATATTTTGTGATCGGAAGGATCTGATAGCCGTCCTTCTTTAATGTCTTGATCAGGGAGTCCAGGCTCTTAACTGTATTCTCCGCTTCTGCCAAGTCGTGCATCAGAACAATGCTAACCTTCTGCTTTTTCACATCATTTAATATGTTTTTATTCAACTGCTGAGGGCTTAAATTAAAATTGATGGCATCTCCGCTCAGAGCATTCCAGTCAAAATACAAAAGTCCCTCTTTATTGATATATTCAATATAAGGCTTAATATTTCCGGCACAGGAGTTGCTGCTTCCGCCCGGAAAACGGTAGATCGTCGGCTTTACATCCGTGATCTCGTACAGCATCTCCTGCAGCTCTTTGATGTCCTTGCCGAACGCATCCACTGAGGAGTATATCTGATCGTAGTTATGGCTGTAAGAATGCATGGCCAGGGTATGTCCTTCCAGCACGATTCTCTGGTACTGTTTTCTGGCTTTCTCCGTCTGTTTTCCAACAACAAAAAATGTTGCTTTGACTTTATTCTTTTTCAGGATATCCAGGATCTCATCGGTGTTCTCCGAAGGCCCGTCATCAAAAGTCAAATATACTTTCTTATTTGTAATTTTGCTGTCGGCCATCAACCCGCTCTCGCCCTCTTTCTGGCTGGCTATAAAAAGTCCATCAGAATGATCTGCCGCGTAACGCAGGATAAAACCGATAAAAAATAATGCACAGACAACTGCAAAATATGTTTTTCGCTTCATAAAATCGCTCCCTCACTTTCAATGATAGGATGTGAGGAAGGCAAAAAAGTATACTGGCATTTTATAGATAATTTCGGTATAATCCTTTCTATACTATATTATCTCTCCCAGTTATTATCAGATTTATACATAATCGAGTAGGAGGAATTTCTCTTAATTGAGAAATTCCGACCTCTCACACCACCGTGCGTACGGTTCCGTACACGGCGGTTCAATCAACTTAACAAAAAAAACACCTTTCAGTGTAGTAATCTAACATTGAGACCAATCCAAATGAGGTTAATCTCTTGTTGCTTATTGCTTTCTGTAACCATCCATTATGGGCAGGTCTCGCATATTGATCGCCACAATAAGCGATTTTAAATGCTGCCCATCTTGGCACATCTAGCTTCATCAGATTCTTTGCTCTATTCTGTGGATTTTTCCAGTGTTTCCAAATACACATACGCAATCGGTAACGGATTCTGGAATCCATTTCTTTGCAAAGGGTCTTCATACTGCCTATCTTAAAATAGTTTATCCACCCTCTAACGAGTTCATTGAGTTTCTGTACTTTATAACCGTTACTTACTCCCCAACTTCCACAAGTTAGTTGTTTCATTCTTACTTTGAACTTCACTACTGATTTTGCATCCGGTTTTGCCTTAAACTGATGTGCTCTGCTGTCATAGTAGAAGCCGAATCCAAGATATTTAAGACCTCCTGGTCTATCTACTTTGCTCTTTGTCATATTTACTTTGAGCCCTAGTTTCTCTTCAATAAACTTTGAAAGATTCCTCATTACACGCCTCGCAGACATTTCACTCTGAACCATTATGATACAGTCATCTGCGTATCTGATAAAGTTGAGCCCTCGTTCTTCCATTTTCCCATCGAGTTCATTCAGCATGATGTTTGCTAGAAGTGGCGATAGATTTCCCCCTTGCAGTGTTCCTATTACTGATTCCTTGTATTCATCGTCTACCATAATTCCACTTACCAGAAACTTTCGAATGATTGAGATTACATCTCCATCCTTAATCGTTCTGCCGATGAGTGTCATTAACTTATCATGGTTTACTATGTCAAAGAACTTCTCCAAGTCCATGTTAACTATCCAATCCTTTCCATCATTCATCATATCAAGTGCTGTAATGATGGCTTGCTGTGCACATCTGTTCGGTCTAAATCCATAACTGTGTTCATGGAACTGTTCCTCATAGATTGGGGTTAATACCTGTGCAATGGCTTGTTGTACAAATCGATCTGTTACTGTTGGCGCTCCTAGGTTTCTGACACCTCCGTCTGGCTTTGGTATCTCCACTCTCCGTATTGGTTTGAGGGTGTATTTTCTAGACCTCAACTGCTCCTTGATGATTTCGCCGTTCTTTTCAAGATATTCTTTGAGTTCTGTGTACATCATTCCGTCCACACCCTCGGCACCTTTATTCCGTACGACTTGCAGATATGCCGTATTAAGATTATCCTTATTTAATATCTGCTCCATTAGACTACTTGTATTCATGCGTTCGTTCCTTTCTGTCTCGCTTGAATTGACCATCCTTAACCCGATTGGTTACGGCAGATGTTGTCTTTTCTGCAATCGAGACTCTACTAAAACTGATTGATTGTTCCCCCCCCCTTCACTCCATTTCCATTACAGAAACTTCTCCACTACTATGGGCTCGGCTGACTTCTCACAGTTCATTGTTACTCGGCTAATGAAACCGCTGTGAGACCTCCACGCTTAAGGTGCACGCTCTTTCTCTCCATATGTCCGCCGCATTTACTCTGTTTCTACAAATGTGGTAGTTAATAGACTTTGTTGCTTCTAGCCAACTCATCTCTCGAAACCTAGCCTTATATGCGATTTCTGTCCGTCGGACCAGAGATTTGCCTTCGGCTTCCTTCAGATTTCACCTCACGATGGACACCCTTGCCGTTCGGCTATACATTTCCCACTACCTGGGCATGTTTGGGACTTGCACCCGTTAGAGCGCGCCCATGGCGCGCAAACTAAAAACAGAAGTCATACAAATATGTATGACTTCTGCAAGAATTATATGGAGTTTTCTTTTCCTGATAAGCAAATGTACTCAGGAATTGTAAATATCTAAATCTAATTCGTGTTCTTTGTAACATACAATTACGTTGGTTGCCGCATCCCCGACTACATTCAGCGTAATAACTGCCATTCCCGGCAGATAGCTGATTGCAAGAATCAGGGCATATCCCACCATGCAAAGTTCGGAAGTCAGACCGAGGCCTGACATAATAACGAAGATCAAGGTTGTCCCCGCTACCGGAATTGACGGTGTTCCCATTGCCACACAAATAGATAAAAATGCGGCTGTAATCATTTGTGCCGGTGTCAGTGTAATTCCGGCTGCTGTGGCAATAAACATAATGGATACCATATGCATGGCAGTGGTACCGTTCATGTTGATGGTCATCCCTGTAGGAAGCACAAAACTGCTGATGTCCTTGCTGCATCCAAGCTCTTCCACACAGGTCTTTGTATTCAGAGGAAGTGTCGCCGCGGATGATTGTGTCGCCGCCGCAAACATTCCTACTTTAAATATCTTTTTTGCAAACTTGAATGGATTTAATCTGGTTGTCAGGAAAATTCCGATCGGATAGATTGTAACAACCAATACCAGACTCATGATAATTGTCGCAACCATATAGGTAAAGGTTGGTTTTACATACTCAATTCCGTAGATGGCAAAAGTCCTTGCCAGCATACAAAAAATCGCAACCGGGCTGATCTTGTTGATCAGAAAATCCATGTAAATCTGAATAATGCTGCTGAGATCTTCCATCAGCTTTTTCATGGTTGACGCTTTCTCTCCCAGTGCATTCATAGCGATTCCGAGAACAGCGGCAATGACAACACACGCAATAATACTGTTATTGGAACCAAGCACTTCCACAATGTTTGACGGCACCGCCGCCACAATCGTTGTCAGCGGATTGTATGCCTCGATGGTTGCCACACCGGACGTACTGGCCGCAGGAAGGTTCACATTGAACCATCCCATAGACTTTACGAAAAAGGAGAAACATACACTTAAGAATGCCCCGACACAATAAAAGGCAACAAAATTCAGAATTGTTTTTCCCGCAATCTTTCCAAGTCTTTTCGGATCTGCCATACTGCACATGGCAAGACTCAATGAGGACAATACCAGAGGCACAATGGCCAGCTGCAATCCTCTCATAAACAACTGCTGTATAATATATAACAATCCAAGGGAATAAAATCCCTTCTCTGCACTGATATCCTGGAAGAGAATCCGGTTGATCCATTTCCAGACTTCTTCATTCCCGTTTGCCACCAGCGTCTCACGAAACCAGAGACAAAGGCTTCCTACCAGAATTCCTCCAGCCATCGCAATCATGATCTTTTTCATAATCGGCATTTTCTTTTTTCCGTTTTCACTCATTTGGGTACCTCCGCTTTATCATACGGGGATCTCCTTCATGATGCAAACACAGATTCTTACTAAACGAATTGTTTTCTTCTAATAGATGAGCTGAATTTCATGCTGTCTGCAAAACTCTACCCATTGATCTGATGGCCTCTCATCTGTCACCAGATATGTGACCTTATTCCAGTCCATAAACTGAACAAAGGCTGTCCTGTCAAATTTGGTATGATCTGCAAGAAGAGCTACCTGCGCTGCCTGTTTTATCATCTCTGTCTTTACATCCGCTTCTCTCTCACTGGTATCCATAATGCCGTTTTCCATGTTCAGCCCTTTACAGCTTAAGAGTGCAAGATCCACATGATATCTTCTAATATTTTCCTTGGTCAGATTCCCCTGCAGAGAGAGGGAGCCCTCATTGAACACACCGCCTGCACAAATAATACCAATTTTTGATCCTGCCATCTCCCGGAAAATTTCTGTTGATACGCTAAGCAGCGTCAGATTGCAGTGATTTTTTAAAAGCCTTGTCATTTCCATAACTGTAGTACTCGCATCCGCCGAGATCGACCTCTTCGTACTGACAATGTCATAGAATGCCCGCGCAATCTTTTTCTTTTCTTCCTGCTGGATGGACATTCTTCGGTAAAAGTGAATGTGCTCTTTCTGGGACGTACTGTTGAGCACTGCACCTCCGAATGTCCGAGTCAAAAATCCTTCCGCCTCCAGTTTTTCAAGGTCTCTTCGTATGGTCTCTTCCGTTACCTTATATATTTTACTTAACTGGGATACTGTGACTTTTCTTTCATTTTTTACTTGTTCTCTAATATGTTCTAATCGATTCTTCATCGGGACTCCTCCCCTTTTCTCAATTTCATAGAATAAATACTTTTCCTTTTTTCTTTATTCTATCATTGCGAGCGTGGACTTCAAAGACCTTTTGCTAATTTTTTGCTAAATTTTTTTGATTTTCCACACTTTTTGTCTCAGGGAATCTCTTTTATTTTATTTGGAGAAGATTCCCGCCTGTACGGCGGGAGGCATTGAAACTATTTGTCAATATCTTCTGCCATCTGACGCATATCTGCCACATCGTTTGGATCTAATTCCAATTCCGCAGATTTTATATTTTCTTTGATCTGCTCTACCGTTGTAGAACCACTTAACAGATTCAGGAAGTCTCCCTGAGCAAGAATCCATCCAAGTGCCAGATTGGCAATGGTACAATTATATTTCTCGCACAATGGTTTCCAGGCATCCATCATGTCCATGGCAGCATGCATATTTTCCGGCTGGAACCATTTTTTCGGAATCTGAGCTCCTACCGGCTGGTAATCTCTTGGGAATGTACCGGATAATAATCCCATCTCCAATGGAGAATATGCCTGAATAGTCACTCCATTTTCACGGCAGCAAGGGATGATTTCATCTTCGATTCCACGGTCTAAGATAGAATATTTCGCCTGTACAATGTCCAAATCTCCCCATTTTAAGTACTCCTGAATGTGATTGATGTCCACATTGGCAGCTCCGATTGCCTTAATCTTTCCCTGTGCTTTTAACTCATTTAACACATCCATAGTCTTTTGAATCGGAACGTAATATTCACTTCCCTCGATTGCCTGCCAGTGTGTCATATATACATCAACATAATCTGTGCCAAGGCGCTCAAGAGATTCCTCGATTTCTTTCTTTACAGATTCACTGTTTAAGTTTTTGTATAACTGAATTCCGTTTACTTTGTTAAACAGATCCCCCTTCATTTCTTGATCCCATGTTACACCGCACTTTGTGATGATTACAACATCCTCACGTTTCATGCCTTCCAGTGCTTTTCCAAGGATCTTTTCACTGTTTCCGAAATTATATCCCGGAGCAGTGTCAATCAGATTGACTCCTGCCTTCGGCGCTTCTCTGATCGTATCTACCACGCCCTGAAGCTCATGGTCTCCTCCCCAGGCAGAACCTCCGCCGATGGACCATGTTCCAAGACCGATTCTTGAAATATCAATTCCTGTTTTTCCTAATTTCATTGTTTTCATTACAGATTTCCTTTCTTGATCTCTTTATAAGCCATAATCACTGTGGTATTTTGCAAGCATTTCTTCTACCATTTCCTTGTTTTTGACACCTGTGGTCGCGCCTACATGCTGTACGGATACTGCCGCCGTACAGTTGGCGTAAATTCCACATTCCCGGATATCTTTTCCCTGAAGAACCGCACTGATAAATCCGGAAGCAAAGTTATCTCCGGCTCCGATCGTGTCAATGGCAGTAATTCCTTTTGCCGCCGGCACAATCATGGTTCCTTCTTTATTCTGAATATAACATCCGCGTTTTCCAATTTTTACGATGACATTTTTGACGCCACAGTCAAAGAGTACCTGTGCCACATCTTCCACCTTGTCTTTTCCTGTCATCAAACTGGCTTCGTCAAAGTTCGGGAAGAAATAATCTACATAGCTCAATGCTTCCTTGATATCATCCAGAGTCTCTCCAAGACGAGGTTTGATCATATCGGCGCTGATGATCATTCCTTCTTTTTTCGCTTCTTTAAAAATCTTTACCAGAGCATTCCCGTCTAACAATGGGTTGTTGAAAATACTTGCCAGAGAAAGAATCCTCGCCTGCTTCATTTTGTTAAAATCAACATGATCTATACAGGTTTTCCAGAGACTTCCGTTACGGTTTGTGACAAAGGTTCTCTCCCCGTCTCCGGTTACCAGTCCCACATTCATGGAAGTGTCAATTTTTTCATCTATACAGATTCCTTCTGTGTCAATGTGATCTTTCGCACAGGAACCGAGAATAAAGTGACCTGCCGCATCATCTCCGATACAGCTTATGATTCCTGTCTTGAATCCGAGGCGGCTGATAATCGTCGCCTCGTTCATTGCATCACCGCCTACCGTCATGGCAATGCGGTCTACCGGATAGGATTCAATATCAAAAATATCTCTGGATACCGGCTGAAGAGGAATATCTACAATCGCTGCCCCAAGGCAGACTACATCTAATTTCTTCTCCACTTTATTCATCAGCCCTTCCGTCATCTCCAAATAATTTAATCTTATACATTGCACGTTCTTTCACTGCCTGTCTCACTTCACGTTCCAGCGCTAAGAACGGTTCATCCTTATGTTTGTTAATGGCTTCCATTGCAGCCTGGCAAAGCTCTGTATGTATATTAATCTTTGCGATTCCAAGAGAGATCGCTTTCTTAATATCTTCATCACCGATTCCGGAAGCTCCGTGGAGAACCAAGGGAACATCAACTTCCTCGTGAACCTTCTGTAATACATCAAAGGCAAGTTTTGGCTCAGAAGTATAAACTCCGTGAACATTTCCGATTGCCACTGCCAGAGAGTCACATCCTGTACGCTCTACGAAATCTTTTGCCTGTGCTGGGTCTGTGTAGGCATATTCTGCCAATGCTTCCTCATAGACTGTTTCATTTCCCACATGTCCAAGCTCTGCTTCTACCGGAATGTTATATGCGTGAAAGAAGTCAACACATCTTTTGACTTCCGAAATGTTCTGCTCATAAGGAAGAGCAGAAGCATCTCTCATCACAGAGTTCATACAATGATTTACCGCATTTTGAAGGATCGTCATATTGCGTCCGTGATCCCAGTGAAGAATTACCGGAACGGTTGCCTTCTTTGCCATAGATTCCATCATATAGCAGTAATCTTCAAAGGAAGTGTTTCCTGTAAATCCTGTACCGAAGGAAATAATAATCGGTGCGCGGAGTTCTTCTGCCGCGTCAATGACTCCCATTAACATTTCTGCATTCCATACATTAAAGTGAGGAATTGCGTAATGTCCTTCGGATGCTTTCTGTTCCCAATATCTGATATCTGAAATCATAATTTTTCTCCTTTTCCTGTCTTAATTTTTACTCTGCTACCTTTACAACACCTTTGATCATGTCCAGTTTCTTTTCCGGATCAATGGCGTCTGTAAATGCCTGCTGTACGTCTTTGTAATCATAAATATGTGTTACCATGTCTTTGACATTGAACTTTCCTGTTGCAATCGCCTCGATTGTCTGTGGGAAGTTATTGCAGTAACGGAAGGAAGTCTGAATCGTAACTTCACGGTTGATCTTTAAGAAATCAATCGGAACAGGATTCGACTGGGTTCCGACCATCATAATCTTTCCGCCTCTTGCCACAACCTGAACTGCCTGATTTGCCGTAAATGCTGATCCTGCACATTCAAATACAAGTTCTACGCCGTGATCTCCGAATAACTCTTTGGAACGGAGAACTTCTACGGTATCTTCTTTCGCTCCGTTGATTGTTCTCGCTGCTCCCAGTTCCTTTGCAAACTCAAGTCGTTTATCCATAACATCAACTACGGTAATATCGGTTGCTCCCAAGCTTAAACAAGCCTGAAGTACCATCAGTCCGATCGTTCCCGCTCCTAAGATGACAATGCTCTTTCCAAGTCTTGCCTCTCCCATAATTGCCGCATGCATACCAACGGCTGCCGGCTCTACCAATGCAGCTTCCATCGTAGACATTCCTTCTGGAACATGATAGGTCCACTCTGCCGGATGCGTCATATATTCACATAAAGCGCCTTTGTAATTTGGCTGTGTTGCCATAAAATCTACATCAGGGCAGATGTTATATCGCCCGGTACGGCAGTATTCACAGGAATCATCCGGTACTCCCGGCTCGATCAATACCTTATCTCCCGGTTTGAAATCTGTAACCTTGGCTCCAACCTTTACAACCTCTCCTGCCACTTCATGTCCGAGACCGATCTTCTGATTTGGATCTTTCGGAGGGATAAACGGTCCGAATTCGAATCCATGAATATCAGATCCACACATTCCCACATACTCGACTTTCATTAAAATTTCATGTTCTTTCGGATCTGGAACCGGGCATTCTAAAATTTCGAATTGTTTTGGTGTCACCAGAATTGCTTCTGAATTTTTCATTGAAAAACCTCCTATTTTTCGCTTCAGGTACCTCATCGGAGATACCGGAATGTTTCATAATTCTATTCGTACGATTTAATCAATGTTTCCGATGTCCTCTACAGATTCTCCTCTTGTCTCTACACCAAAGATCAGGACGCTGACAGCGATAATTGCCGCCACAATGGAGATTAATACGAAAACTCCGCCTGCTCCCACACTGTTTGCAACATAAGTTACAAGGAATGGGAAGAAGATATTGCTGACACGACCCATGGCATTACTAAATCCAGAACCAGACAGTTTTGCAGAAGTCGGCCACATTTCTGGTACATATACGGCAGATGCGTAACATACATACATGTAAATAGCAGTGTTTAACAGGAAAGTCCAAAGGATCAATCCATTCATTGTCGTCTGCTGTCCTGTGACAATTCCGAGAGCCGCCATCAATACAAGGAGCGCAACACCCATAACTCTTCGAGGGAACTTATCCATAATCAAAGATGCGATAAAGATTCCAAACGGCGCTCCGAACAGACCGAACATCGTCATAAACTGTGACTGTGAAGTATCATAGCCTAAAGAAGATAACATAGAAGGCATCCAGTTCATTAAGGTATACTGAATTGTATTCATACCGATTAATACCAGAGATCCTACGATCGTTCTTCTTAACAATTTTCCTTTGAACAATGCGGAATACGGAAGCTGTTTTACAGCCTTTGGCTCTTCAATTACCTCTGGAAGAGGTTTTCCGGTTGCCGCCTCGATTTCTTTTTCAATGTTTGTTAAAATTTCATCTGCCTCATCCACTCTTCCCTGAGCTTCCAGCCATCTTGGTGATTCCGGGAATTTTGTGTAAATGAAGATACATGCAAGGATGGATAATACAGAAGGAATGATATACTGTACTCTCCAGTTCATATTCATGCTGATTCCTGTAGATACAATTAAAAGTGCGATACCATTACAAATCGGATGTGCCCAGTTTCCGATGAAGGAATTTCGGCTGGACCATGTACCGCGGTTTCTTCCAGGTACATACTCTGTGAAGCCTGCAAATAATACTACCAGCAGCGCTCCCAGTCCGAATCCCTGAATCAGACGGAATAAATACAATACGTATACATTTGGAGCAGCGGCTCCGCCGATCATTGCAACAATGTGAATTGCTTCATATAATAAAATACTCTTCTTACGACCGATCTTGTCACCGATCGGTCCGCCGATCAATGCTCCGAATAACTGACCAGCTGTGTAGGTCGTTCCCCACATTGCCAGAAGGCTGGACCCAGGCTCAAGCCAGTGAATCTCATTTAACAGGATATTTTGTACCGCTCCTCCAATACCGTTTGACCAGCATACCAATAATGCAAAGGCTGTGATCAGCCACATTTTTACATGCCAGCTTGAATTCGGCAGGCGGTCAAGCCTTGCTCCGATATTTGCACTTGTTCTCTTTGACATTTGTTTTCCCCTTCCTTGTATAAAACTAAGTCTATATAACATCTCTCAATTCGTTTTCCATGATGCTCCATGCTTCCTCAAAGTCATCTGCTTTGTTCCACAGAGCCGGAGGCCCTAAGACAACCATATCTGCCCCTGCTTCATACAGCGGACGGTATACATCACGGTTCATAGATCCATCTGCTTCAATCAGGAAATGAAGTCCTTTTTCCTCCCTTAAACAAACCAGTCTGCGAATCTTATCATAGGTCTGCTCAATGACCTTCTGCCCTGAAATTCCCGCGTCTACAATCATAATGGTAACCTTGTCAAGCAGCGGAAGGTAATATTCTATGGTTTCCAAAGGAACGGATGGATTTAATGCAATTCCCGCCTTGCACCCAAGTTCTTTAATCTTGTTGATTGTCACAAAGGCATCTCCCTCAATGCAGTCTGTGTGGGGCGTAATATAAGCTGCCCCTGCCTGCGCAAAATTCTCCAGATACTGCTGCGGATGCTTAATCATCAAGTGGGCATCCATCGGTGTTGTCACCTTGTCTTTCAGCGTCGCTAAAAATTCCGGGCCGATACCAAAACTCGGTACATAAACACCATCTTTGATATCCATATGTAAAAAATCTGATTTTTCATCAATGATACGGACCTGACGTTCCATATCAAACAGATCACAGCATCCCATGGAAGGTGCAATCATTAATTTTCTTTTCATCTGATTTTCCTCTTTATTTGGATTTTTTAGTCTTCGTAGTCATAATGGAAGATAACTTTTACTGCCTGTTTCTTCGCCATTAAATCAAAACCTTTTTCCCACTCTGACAATCCAAGACGATGTGTAATCATCGGTTTTACCTGAATCTGTCCGGATTCTAACAGTCTTAAGCAGTTTCTCCATGTGGTAGAGTCATATGCCATATGCCCGATGATGCTCTTATTCCATGATGTAATGTCATTGATAGAGAATTCCAGAGGTTTGAATCCCATACCTGCACGAACGATCTCAGCGTTTGGTCTTGTCATTTCAATCGCCTGTTTCAGTGCAATGTTTGCTCCTGAGCATTCGATCACCAGTCCTAAATTATCTCTTCCGCAGATCTCTGTACATCTTGCCACAACATCTTCTTTAGATCCGTTTACACAGTGTGTTGCTCCGACTTCCATGGCAATCGGGAATCTTGTCTCCACATCTTCTTCCAGACCAACCATAACGATGTTTACCGCACCCATTAAACGCGCTGCCTGTACAGCAAATAATCCGATCGGACCTGTTCCGAATACAACCACATCCTGTCCCGGCATTAAGTGAGCCTGCTGTACTACTGCTTTATAAGAGTTGCAGATCGGGTCCATAACACATGCTTCTTCGTAGCTTACACTTTCAGGAATCTCCCAGATCGCATGTTTATGAATTCTTAAGATCTCTCCCGGAACTTTACAGTATTTTGAAAATCCGCCGCCCCATGTATTGTTGTCTAATCCTAAGTTTACTTTTTCTTCACAGCATAAGAAATCTCCCTGCTCACATGCCGGGCATACACCACAGACATGAGCGCTGTTATCAGACACTACTCTCTGTCCGACTTTCCAGTCTTTTACTTCAGATCCGACTTCTACGATTTCTCCTGCAAATTCATGTCCTCTTACTGACTGCTGCTGATCCGGTGTAATATTTGTGTCATCATATCCATTGTCAACGCCCCAGTGTTTCATATCAGCTCCACAGATGGCTGCCGCCTTGATTTCAATAATAATATCCTCTGGTCCACAGGTCGGCTCCGGATAATTTTCCATCATCTTGTAACCACCAAAAGCTGTTCCAAAACGTTTTAAAGCATGCATAATTTCTCTCCTTTTCTTCACCTATATCCTTGCTTTCCGCAAGTATTTCTTTGTTATATCTTTATTTTAGTACATCATTATCTTTTAATCAATCATATTTTGTTTGTTTCAAAAATTTTATTTCTATTTTACAGATTTTTGGCTTGTATTTCAAAAATCTCATCTGCCTTTTGTGCAGTTTTAACAAAATAAAAAATATCCTTCGCCTATTCAACTCCCCTTTCCATCATTCTTGAGGAGATAGGAGTTTCCTTTTGTTCCTTTTTCCTCCATAATAGACTTATGAATATCTTACAAAGATGGAGAACCATAATAAAACCTGGAGTAAAATTTTTAGATTGATTCATGGTAAAAAACATACGTGAAATCACACTTATGACAGAGGGAAAGAGACAATGAAGAAGCGAACGGTCTTTGAGAAAGTCATCTCGGAGATTTTCATCAACCTTTGGGCGTGACCTCAAATGGAATCCGCATATTCACTGCCTGATTTCCGAAGGCGGTTACAGTGACGATGGTTTTTGTCGCCATATAAAACACTTCAACTACACTTATCTACGTCATTCTTTTCGCACTGCCCTTCTTAATGAATTAGCCTGCAAATAAAAAGTCAATAGAAAAGAAAGAATATTTATTAAAGTTTTATGTAGTGTTTTTTGACATCACAAAAAGACCACCGCATTACGCTGGTCCATGGAATACCAAAATGGTTGTGATTATTCTGGATTACGTAAGACCGTTAAATACTCTTTTACACGGCCATAGTAGATACGCAAAAACTTATTAGCACCGGCAGTCATATAGACATAATAGGGCTTACCTTGGGCACGCTTCTTATCAAGGAACTGATAAACGGCATCATCTTGAGGCATGGATTTAAGAAGAATATTCATAACCTGAAATAATATCTTACGTAATGTTGCTGAGCCTCATTTTGAAGCATGAATACTTTTTTGATCATATGTTCCGGATTGATTCATACCGGGATCAACACCTGCGAAAGCAGTGATGGCACCTTTGTGGGTGAAGCGTGTTACATCTCCGATTTCAGCCATCAATTGAGGGCCTAGGGATTTGCCAACGCCTTTCTTTGCCATAACAACAGGATATTCGGGCAGTTTAGATGCAGTTTCATTCATCAGAGATCGGAGTTCTTCTACAGTCTTGGATACAATATTTAATTGTTCTATGGCCTGTTTGATAAGAAGTTTTGTCAAATCATTCTTTGGAAGTACAGGGATAAGCTCTTTGGCTGTTCCATAGATTTTTTCAGCTTTGGCTTTGCTGAAGTTATACTTCTTTCGTTTACACCATTTTTGATAATGGTCTAAAAAAGCATTTAAAGACATTTTGCGGACACAGTCCACGTGCCAGTATGTAGCAGCGAAATCAACCCATTTCTGACTACCGTCATTGCGGGCGATGCTATCAAAGTAGGTATTTGCACCTGTGTAGGTCTGATCCAGGATACCGATAAGGTTGTTTTTCATAGATGTTTTATGTTTTGTGTAGAAAGTGAATTGTCGGTTCATAGTTTTTAACTGATTTCGTATTTTATCCATAAGACCATACTGTTTTAGATCAGTCCAACTGTCAAGAGCATAGCGAGCAATTTTTATAGCATCCGCTTTATCTGATTTAACTTTACGGAGAGAATTATCTCCGAAATCTTTAATGAGTTTTGGATTTATGTCACTTACAAAAAGATTTGCCTGAGAAAGCTCATGAGCCAATGGCTCGTAATAGCGACCAGTATGCTCCATAACGATGCGGGATTCACCGTCGATAGATTTAATCTGCTCAATCAAAGATTGGATGTTACCGGAAATGTGTTTGATTTCAAATGGCGGAGAAACAATCTCCCCATAAGGGCGAAGGATAGCGATAACACTTTTGCTTTTAGAAACATCAATACCTACTGCGTTCATAAAATAATTCTCCTTTGGATTAATACAATGGATCAATACCATTTCTCTCATTGCTTATTCAATCTACTGTGGTGTGACTCGAACGTACTGTAGGAAAGCAGATCAACCTGCATAAAACGAATACTGCGAATGAGGAGCCGGCTGACATTCTAATTTACGGACGCGAAGTCCAAGAATTTAGCCGCCAGACCCACTGCTCCATTCATTCTAACAGTTAAGCAACAAGATGGGTATAGACACGGCTGGTTGTCATGTACTATAACCATAAAACTATTGTAGTAGAATCTAAATTGAAAAGTAAAAGCAAAATGTTATTCCGATCATAAATACGGTTTCTCTGTTTATGCAAAACCTAACAAATGCGACCCCAAACATATGACTAAATAGATTGGACGCTATTTCGGACATCCTGTCATCTCCACTTCTCGCATTGATCAATATGACGGCGAGATGCGATATGGTGGTCTTTATGCAAGACACAAAAAGATCGATTCAAAACTTCAATGTCCTGATCGCGGACATACGATGTTGATTTTGGAACTTTATTATAATCACAACAGCGTATCCCTCGAAGAACTCTATGAGAAAGCAATGCCCAAATCTCTCGGAAAGCGTTCTTCTGCATAACGTCTGTCTGTGATATGATCCTCTAAAAGGAGGAGCTGTACAATGAAACCTGATATCGAGGAATTACCCAAAAGATACACCGATAATCCCCCGGAAGGACTGACATCTAAGGACATTCGCAATATGAGCGAGGATGAACTTCCGGATATGGATTATTTCTTAAACGAAGACGATTTATTTGCCGATGAGGCCGGTGTAAAAGGCTTTTGTATCTTCTAAACAATGTTGTCTTATTCTCATGCCTACCTTTGTACAGGCTTTTTTCATTCAGGAATTCGATAAAAATCGAACTTTCCTATAAAGATTAGGGTGTCAAAAGATCCATTAAAATTAACTTGATTTTTATTTGTACTTTGAAAATTTTACACGATTTGACTTTTTTAAGATCAGAAACAGATATGTACGGTTGCATTGAGAGAGATTCTTGTTTCACTTTTATGCCGCTTTTGTTTTTGGCGCATGTTTCCCTAAACTGTTTGCATCTGTCATTGTGTTCGTCGTAATATGTGCGAATCGGCTTTTTATGATTGGCACACTCCAGCAGTGTCTGACCGGTTTCATCAAAGATGAATCCGGCGAATACATCCGAAGGTTTATATCCTGTAAAATTTGTGGTCACAAGCCGGATGTTATGCTCTTTTGCTTTCGAAACATTTCGTTCGCCGTTGTATGCGCCATCCGCAACTAAGACCGCCGGTTCTTCGTAAACCGTTTGTGCTTCCAAATGATCTTTTAAAAACTGGTTATCACTGTATATGTTCTGTTCATATGCGTAATCCGTGACCAGGCTTCCAGTTTCACCAACACTCTCTGTTATATTTCCGACATAGCCCAAATGCTTTGCTCCTGCTTTTTTGCGGAAAGTAGCTTCGGGATCCGAAGGATTCAGCAGGACTTTGGATGGTTCTTCAACTTCTTCTTTTTTCGAAGTCTCCGAACACCATCATCCCCCAGAATCGTGCGCTCCTTCAGCAGACGAATCAAAAGCTGGTATTCACTTGTGTCATCAAAATCTCCAGTGCTGTCACAAATCCCAACTAGTATTTCGGCATCCTTCATGACCAGGACCGTCTTCTGTGTGGCATCCAGATCCTTCTGGTGATAGACGAAACGATTGCCGTCATCTTTTTCTGTGTAATGCTGCACAGTTTCCGGCAGTTTTGTATCCCGCGCTTTCATGATCTTTACAAGATTGGCTACACAGGTTTAAAAGAGTTCCAGCATTGCAAGATTTCGAATACTGGCTGCGATCATAAAACTGTCCATCCGCTGCATATTTGGCGTGATTCCCATGAATTCTGAGACTTCTTTCGCCAATTTTGTTACACACTCATGGACCAGATCGATTTCTGTTTCGGTTTCATAAGCAAGGCATCTGGCACGAAATCTGCTCAGAGTCCGGTCACTTAACGGCTGTTCTTGAAAACTTGTAGTGTGGAGTGCATACTGGTAGTGGATATCAAACATGAGTGCCTGAACCAGTTCCTCATCTGTATCACCGAGTGCTTCTTTTAGGATCAAAGCTCCCACAATGACATTTACAGGGGTGTTCGGACGTGAAGCCTTGTCACTATAAAGTACGGGAAAAATATTTTCATCAATCGCCGGAAACACATGGTCAGCGAAAGTTTTTGCCCATGATTGATCCAGAAAACGCTGTTCGTGTTCTGTCAGATGAAACAGATGGTCGGTCAGTATCATTTGCTGATTCTTGTTTGGAACAAAAGCCATAGAAACCACCTCCTCTTTTTGATAAGTCCATTATATCAAAAAGGAAGTAGAACTTGAATATCGTGTTAAGCTTTCAAGGTACAAAGTTATATCAAGGATCGATGACCTTTTGACACCCGAATCCTATAAAGAAAAAAATATCCTGCCGGCGTAAATCTCCTCCGGCAGGATATCGTTAAATGTAATTCTTAAACTTCAAAGATCAAATCTCCGTAGCTTGGCATTGGCCAGTCTTCTTTTGCCACAAGCATTTCCAGCTTATCTGCAGGTTCACGGACACTGTCCATGCACGCAAATACTACATCGTGATAATAGCAAGACTGCTCGGCTGCATCTTCCATGGACTGAGCTTTATCTGTCTCTGTTTCCAGCACACCGATGGCTGCATATAATTTTTTCAGATTTTCCGTAATATCATTTAAAAGAGATTCCTGTACCGTTGTGTCCAGTCCTGTCTGTTTTAAGACTGCCACAGAATCTGCCAGAGTCTTCTGATACTTCATAACTGCAGGAACGATCTGTTTCTTGGCGATATCCAGCGTCGCAAGCGCTTCAATGTTAATGGTCTGTGCATACTGCTCATAGAGGATCTCCACACGAGATTCCAACTCTGCCTTTGTGAATACACCGAATTTTTCAAACATTTTAACAGACTTATCCTGGATCAATGCAGGGATGGCCTCAACCATGGACTTGATGTTCGGAAGTCCTCTTCTCTCAGCCTCTTTGACCCATGCGTCAGAGTATCCATCCCCGTTGAAGATGACTCTCTGGTGGTCTGTGAGCATTCTTTTCGTAATCTCATGGGCTTCCATCATCACATCCTGAAGATCTCCGTCTACCTTCTCCAACTCA
>OLSH01000195.1_pt1 | contig 65158 bp, 57 predicted proteins | sample 1643221 | NCBI WGS metagenome assembly OLSH01 (sample SAMEA3136681, study PRJEB25190) | human gut metagenome | biome: human gut; feature: human-associated habitat; material: faeces | place: Austria | collected 2013 | reverse complement strand
ATTCCCCTCATGAATGAGGGGCTAGGGGAGTTGAGGTGCCGAAGGCACTTTCTTGTTCAGAAAGCCGGTCGGCAGTCTCTGCTGGCCGGCAATTTTTGGGTGAAACTGTGTGAAAGGCAGCGCATATTTTATGGTTCACGGTGCAGACTATCCTTAATTGATGAATGTTCACGAAAGGGTGGTCTGATTATGGGACAAGGAAAAAACAACAGGAAAAAAAGAGACAATCAGGTGGAAAACGGAAACGGACAGGTACGCCAGCAGGACGATGAAACCAAAAAGCTTGAGAAGGAAATAGAGGAAAAAGAAGACAGTAAGCTGGAGGAGTATGGCCAGGTCATTCTGGAGGACAACCGCAAACAGAGGAAAATCCATCTCATCACCATCATTGGGGAGGTGGAGGGACACGAGAATTCCTCGGGAAGCAGCAAAACCACGAAATACGACCATATACTGCCGAAGCTGGCTGAAATAGAGGACGACGACAGTGTGGACGGACTTCTGGTGCTGCTCAATACATCGGGAGGGGATGTGGACGCGGGCCTTGCCATTGCGGAAATGATTGCATCCCTCAGCCTTCCCACCGTATCCCTGGTATTAGGCGGAAGCCATTCCATCGGGGTTCCCCTTGCTGTGTCCACCAATTATTCCTTCATCGTGCCCTCAGGCACTATGATGATTCATCCGGTTCGGATGACGGGGATGGTTATAGGTACGTCGCAGACCTACGAGTATTTTGAGATGATACAGGATCGCATACTGACATTTGTATCAAACCATGCCGATATTGCCTATGACCAGCTGAGGGAGCTGATGCATAATACAAAGATGCTCACCAGAGACCTGGGCACTGTCCTGGTCGGGGCCCAGGCCGTGGAGGCAGGGCTTATAAACCAGGTGGGCGGTATCAAGGAAGCGCTTGGAAAGCTTTATGCCATGATTGATGATCGGGAACGCAGGCGGTAGATTCCGTCTTAAGATTCCGTCTTTTGAAACAATCCACTTGAATTTTAACCTCAAATATAGCATAATATAAGTTAACTGTATAAATGAGACAGCCTGCTGTGGGAATGGGAGGCTGATGCGGTATGATAACTTGTAAGAGAATGACAGGAGGCTGTATCAAGTGGCTGAAACAACAAAACGACAGCAGAGTGGGAACAGAAAACCGGGAAGGCCAAAGGCAAGCACGTCCAAGAAGACAAGCACTTCCTCCAAGAGCCGGGGGACAACCGGGAAAAAGGCCTATGAACAGGATAATACGGAATTCATGAGAGCAGAAGTGGTCATCATCTGCTCTTTTGCTGTTGCCATTCTTTTATTTCTGAGCAATTTCAAGCTGTGCGGCGTGGTGGGCGATGTGCTGCGGGGCGTGCAGCTGGGAATATTTGGGATAGTGGGATATTTATTCCCCATCCTGATATTCGTGGGCACCTGTTTTCATCTGTCCAACCAGGGAAACATCCATGCTGCCATGAAGCTGGCAGCCGTGGCGGGGGCTGTGATTACGGTCTGCGGAATGCTGCAGCTGGCCTTCGGTACGGTTCCGGCCGGTGCGAAGTGGATGGAATATTATAAGCAGTCCACCCTGACCGGTACGGGCGGCGGATGGCTGGGAGGCGTCCTTACCTCCTTCCTTACCATCGGACTGGGGAAGCCGGGAACCTTTCTGGTTCTGGTGGTCCTGTTCATCATCTGCATGGTATGCATCACGGAGCGTTCCTTTGTGTCTGCTGTGAAGCGGGGAGGGGACAAGGCCTACCAGTATGCCAGGGAGGATATGGACCGGCGCAGGGAGCTTCATGCCATACGGGAGGAGGAACGCAGGCGCATTCGTGAGGAACAGAGGGTGCGGGGCGTTAACCTGAATGCAACCAGGCTGATGACGCCTGAGGAAGAGGATTACGACGAGGAGGCATTTGACCGTGAGTTTGGAGCGGATCTGGAGGAAATGCCGGATATGCCCGATACATACGAGGAGGACTGGGGACCGGCCCGGACAGCCGGCGCAAAGGACCGCCTGCCGCCGGATGAGTTTGTGGGCAGGTTTGATCCGCCTTTGGAGACTGAGACCGATGGCGGGGATTCCTATGACACAGATGACCTGGGAGCCCTGGCCAGGTCCATAGAGGGCCACAGCCGCACCGGACACAGGGGTGAAGCACCGGTGGTCACCGGCATCCGGGTGGAGGACGAGTATGGGACACACGATGCGGATGATTATGACACCATCCATGTTAAAAAGGATTTGAAGACACTGGAGGAGATGGAGTTCAATGTCAGGTCCTCCACGGACGGGAATGAGGGCGCTGTCCGCGGCTATGGCCATGATAAAGGCCGTGAGGATAAGGTTCCCTGGGAAGAAGAGTATGGGACGTCTGAGGATATGGCAGAAGAGGATGCCATGTCTTCTGAAGCAGGAATTCCTGAAACGGATGACCATGAGACAGATATCTACGAGACAGACGCGTCAGAGCAGGGGATCAATTATGACAGCGTATTTGTGCCGGAGGAGCCCAAGCGGGTGGTTACGGCTTCAGGCAAGGTCATAGAGACCGAGACAGAGCTTCTCCAGAAGAAGATTGAGAAGAAGCGGGAGGAGGCCAAACAGCCAGATTCAAATATGGCCGTGGCCCAGGAAATCAAGGAAAAGGAAGAGGCGGTAAAGAAGGAATATGTGTTCCCGCCCACTACCCTGCTTAAGAAGGGGGCTAAGAATGCCGGTTCCTTCTCGGGGGAGGAGTATAAGGCTACGGCCATTAAGCTGCAGCAGACCCTCCATAACTTCGGGGTAGGGGTGACGGTTACAAATATCAGCTGCGGCCCTGCCGTGACCCGGTATGAGCTTTTGCCGGAACAGGGCGTGAAGGTCAGCAAGATAGTGGGACTGACCGATGACATCAAGCTGAGCCTGGCTGCGGCGGATATCCGCATCGAAGCGCCCATTCCCGGCAAGTCGGCGGTGGGAATCGAGGTGCCCAACAAAGAGAATAATATGGTGTACCTGAGGGATTTGCTGGAGGCAGAGTCATTTAAGAACCACAAGTCACGTCTGGCCTTTGCCGTGGGCAAGGATATAGGCGGACAGGTGGTGGTGACGGATATAGGAAAGATGCCCCATCTGCTCATTGCAGGCGCCACTGGTTCCGGTAAGTCGGTGTGTATCAACACCCTGATTATGAGCATCATTTTCAAGTCCAAACCAGAGGACGTGAAGATGATTATGGTGGACCCCAAGGTGGTGGAGCTCAGTGTCTATAACGGAATCCCCCATCTGCTCATCCCTGTGGTGACAGACCCCAAGAAGGCTTCAGGGGCTCTTAACTGGGCAGTGGCAGAGATGACGGACCGCTATAAGAAGTTCGCGGAGTGCAATGTCAGGGATTTAAAGGGCTACAATGAAAGAGTTGAAAAGATAAAGGATATTGAGGATGACAAGAAGCCGGTGAAGATGCCTCAGATTGTCATTATCATCGACGAGCTGGCAGACCTTATGATGGTGGCTCCGGGAGAGGTGGAGGATGCCATCTGCCGCCTGGCCCAGCTGGCCCGTGCGGCGGGAATCCATCTGGTCATTGCCACCCAGAGGCCGTCGGTCAATGTCATCACAGGACTGATTAAGGCAAATGTGCCGTCCAGGATTGCCTTTGCCGTGTCATCGGGTGTGGATTCCAGGACCATCATTGATATGAACGGGGCTGAGAAGCTGCTGGGAAAGGGCGACATGCTCTTTTATCCGGCAGGATTGCCCAAACCCCAGCGTGTACAGGGCGCCTTTGTGTCCGATGAGGAAGTGGGCCGGGTGGTGGAGTTCCTGACAGAACAGGGCATGATGGCGGAATATAATCCGCAAGTGGAGAGCTGTGTCTCCTCCCCGTCCATGGACGGAGGCGGCGGGGCTTCTGAACGGGATGAATACTTCGTCCAGGCAGGCAGGTTTATCATTGAAAAGGAAAAGGCATCCATCGGAATGCTCCAGAGGATGTTTAAGATTGGCTTCAACCGGGCTGCCCGGATTATGGACCAGCTGGCAGAAGCAGGGGTAGTGGGCGAGGAAGAAGGTACCAAGCCCAGAAAAGTGCTCATGAGCATGGAAGAATTCGAGGAACTGCTGGAGCAGGGGTATTAAAGCCTGGTCCCTGAGACTTTTGAATAAAACGTTGACGGACCTGCAAAGGCAGGAAACCGGGGAGCGTAATATAAGAGGAGGTACAAATCATGAAATCAGATATTGAGATTGCACAGGAGGCCGTGATGCAGCCCATCAAAGAAGTGGCTGCTGCTTACGGAATCGGGGAGGATGACCTGGAGCTTTACGGTAAATACAAAGCAAAGCTGACGGACCAACTCTGGGAGCAGGTAAAGGACCGTCCCGATGGAAAACTGGTGCTGGTAACAGCCATTAACCCAACACCGGCAGGAGAAGGAAAGACCACTACCACGGTTGGTCTGGGCGAGGCATTTGGAAAGATGGGCAAAAAGGCCATCATAGCACTCAGAGAGCCGTCCCTGGGCCCCTGCTTTGGCGTTAAGGGCGGGGCAGCCGGCGGCGGTTATGCCCAGGTTGTGCCCATGGAGGATTTAAACCTGCACTTTACAGGTGATTTCCATGCCATCACATCCGCCAATAATCTGTTGGCAGCGCTCTTAGACAACCATATCCAGCAGGGAAACGCCCTGGGTATTGACCCAAGGCAGATCCAGTGGAAGCGCTGCGTGGACATGAATGACCGCGTCCTGCGCAACATTGTGGTAGGCCTGGGAGCAAAGGGAGACGGCATGGTAAGGGAGGACCACTTTGTCATCACAGTGGCTTCCGAAATCATGGCAATCCTGTGCCTGGCTGACAACATGGAGGATTTGAAGAACCGTCTGGGCAAGATTATCGTGGCCTACAATTTTGCAGGAGAGCCGGTGACCGCTGAGCAGCTCCATGCGGTAGGCTCCATGGCAGCCCTTCTGAAGGATGCCTTAAAGCCCAACCTGATTCAGACCCTGGAGCACACAGGCGCCCTGGTACACGGCGGCCCGTTTGCCAACATTGCCCATGGATGCAACAGCGTAAGGGCCACTAAGACAGCCCTGAAGCTGGCTGACGTGGTGGTGACAGAGGCTGGCTTCGGCGCTGACCTGGGAGCTGAGAAGTTCCTTGACATCAAGTGCCGCAAGGCAGGACTGAAGCCTGACGCAGTGGTTCTGGTGGCAACGGTCAGGGCCCTTAAGTACAACGGCGGAGTGCCGAAGGACCAGCTGTCAGCTGAGAATCCGGAAGCCCTAAAAAAGGGCATTGTCAATCTGGAGAAGCACATTGAGAACCTCCAGAAGTTTGGCGTACCCGTGGTGGTTACACTCAATTCCTTCATATCAGACACCGAAGCAGAATATGCATATATCAGGAAGTTCTGCGAGGACAGGGGCTGCGAGTTCGCTTTGTCCGAGGTATGGGCAAAGGGCGGCGAGGGCGGTATTGCACTGGCTGAAAAGGTAATGGAGACACTGGAGAATAAGCCGACCCAGTACCATGTACTCTATCCGGATGAGATGAGCCTTAAGGATAAGATTAACACCATTGCCAGAGAGATTTACGGGGCGGACGGCGCGTCCTTTGCACCGGCCGCTGCCAAGGCATTAAAGCGCATTGAGGATATGGGCTTTGGAAACCTGCCGGTGTGTATGGCCAAGACACAGTATTCACTGTCGGATGACCAGACCAAGTTAGGACGGCCCGCCGGCTTTACCATCAATGTAAGGGATGCCTATGTATCAGCAGGCGCAGGCTTCGTGGTGGCGCTTACAGGTTCCATCATGACTATGCCGGGACTTCCAAAGAAACCGGCAGCAGACAGCATTGATGTGGACGAGAACGGTAAGATTACAGGACTTTTCTAGGAAATGGGCCTGGCCCGGTGCATCCAAGAAAGGAGCGCCGGGCCAGGATATATTTTGGCATAATATGAGTTGCACGAAAAAGAAATGAGGTATTCAGATGATACTTAGAACCTGGTTAGATGAGCTGGATTATGAACTTGTCAGGGGAAGCCTGGATGTGGAGGTCACAGAGGTGGTCTATGACTCCAGAAAGGCAGTGCCCGGCGCTGTGTTTGTGTGTATGGCGGGGACCCGCGTGGATTCCCACCGTTTTGTCCCGGATGTGCTGCGCGCAGGTGTCCGTGTGCTTGTGACGGAGCGGGACATTGAGGAGGAACTGGCTGCCTCAGGACTTACGGAGGATGAGATGGGCCGGGTGACAATACTTAAGACAGCGGAGGGCAGGAGAAGCCTGGCTCTTCTCTCAGCAGCCAGGTTCGGCTATCCTGCGTCAAGGATGATTACCATTGGCGTGACGGGAACAAAGGGAAAGACCACCACCACCCATATGATAAAAGCCATTCTTGAGGCGGCAGGAAAAAAGGTGGGGATGATAGGCACCACAGGCACGGTGATCAATGGCCAGGTGACCCCTACCATGAACACCACGCCGGAATCCTATGAACTGCACCAGTCCTTCGCGAAAATGGCGGAGGCAGGCTGCCAGTATATGATTATGGAGGTGTCGTCCCAGGGAATCAAGATGCACCGGGTGGACGGCATCGCCTTTGACTACGGCATTTTCACTAATATATCCCCGGACCACATAGGGCCGGATGAGCACGCTGATTTTGCGGAATATCTTTACTGCAAATCACGTCTTTTGAGCATGTGCAGGATAGGGCTGGTGAACTTAAACGACGGGCATTTTAAAGAAATCGTGAAGGATGCTTCCTGCAGGCTTTATACGTACCGTGTAAAGGAAGACGAGGAGACGAAGGCTGACTTTGAGGCCTCCAACATCCGGTATGTGTCCCGGCCGGACTTTGTGGGCACGGAGTTTGACGTCACAGGAAGCCTGGACATGGACGTCCGCCTGGGAATCCCCGGCCTGTTCAACGTGGACAATGCCCTGGCAGCCCTGTGCGTATGCGCCTTTCTGGGACTTCCAAAAGAGAGGATTGTCCACGCCCTGGAGCACATACGTGTCAATGGACGCATGGAAATCGTCCACACCTCATCCAGGTGCACGGTCCTGGTGGACTATGCCCACAACGCGGTGAGCATGGAGAGCCTTCTTACCACTCTGCGCCGGTATCATCCCAAACGGCTGGTGGTTGTATTTGGATGCGGCGGCAACCGTTCCAAGGACAGACGCTACTCCATGGGCGAGATCGGAGGAAGACTGGCCGATCTGAGCATCATCACGGCAGACAACTCCAGGTATGAAAAGGTGGAGGACATCATGGCGGATATCCGGGGAAGCATAGAGAAAACAGGCGGGGATTTCCTTGAGATTCCTGACAGAAGGGACGCAATCCGCCACAGTATCCTTTACGCGCAGCCGGGGGATATGATAGCTGTCATCGGCAAGGGACACGAGGACTATCAGGAAATCAACGGTGTGCGCCATCACTTCCTGGACAGGGAAGTCATTGAAGAAACTATAAAAGAGTTGGGAGACGAGACACAGTATGACAGGAATAACGGTTAAGGAACTGCTTGAGGCCACAGGAGGAAACCTTCTGCGGGGGCAGGAGGATCAGCATGCGGGACACATCAGCCTGGATTCCAGAAAAATGGAGGGGGATGACCTGTTTGTGCCCATTGTGGGTGAACGGGTGGACGCCCACCGCTTTCTCTGCCAGGCAATTGCCAGCGGGGCGGCAGTGGTATTTACCAGTGAACATCACTGCGGGGAGGATGTTAAAGCCTCTGTCCGGGAACAGTGCGGGGGAGACAGGGAGCAGGAGAAGAAAGCCCTTGATGCCGCGTGGATTGAGGTGCCTGACACGAAGAAGGCCCTTCAGGACTTGGGAAGCTTTTGCAGGAAACGCCTTACCCTGCCTCTGGTGGGAATCACGGGAAGCGTGGGAAAGACCACTACCAGGGAAATGATAGCGGCTGCCCTGAGCGCCGGATTCCTGGTGTATAAGACTCCGGGCAACAGCAACAGCCAGGTGGGAGTGCCCATTACCATAGCGGAGATCCCGCAGTCTGCGGAGATTGGCGTCATTGAGCTGGGAATGAGCGAACCGGGAGAGATGGAGCGCATTGCCAGGGTTGCCAGGGTGGACTGTGCCGTCATGACCAACATAGGGGTGGCCCACATCGAACAGCTGGGCTCCCAGGAACACATCCTGGAGGAAAAGCTGCATATCCAGGACGGGATGCCGGCAGAGGGCGCATTGTTCTTAAACGGCGACGACCCCCTTCTGGCCTCAGTGGTTCCGAAGGGGGGCAGAAAGAGGGTACTGTACGGACTGAGCCGGGACTGTGACTACAGGGCAGAGGATTTGCACCTGGAAGAAGGTTATCCCGTGTTCACGGCGGTTCACGGGGACAGCAGGGTCCGGGTGCGTCTCCAGGTTATGGGAAGCCACATGGTGAGCAATGCCATGGCAGCCCTGGCAGTGGCGGATACATACGGGCTTTCCATGGAGAAGGCGGCCCTTGCCCTGGGACGGTTTAAGGGCTATAAGGGACGCCAGCAGATATTTGAGTGGGGCGGTGTCACTGTCATTGACGACAGCTACAATGCCAGTCCGGTGTCCATGAAGGCCGGGCTGGAGGTGCTGGCCAGCGTGAAGGGAGAAGGACGAAGGATAGCGGTCTTAGCCGATATGAAGGAGCTGGGCCCGGATACGGTCAGGTTCCATGAGGAAATAGGCGCCTGTATAGGAGAACATCCCCTGGACATGGTCCTTTTGCTGGGAGAGCTGGCAGCCTGCATTGGCAGCGGAATGGATGCCGCCCACGCAGTGACGCCTCATTTTGAAATGGACAGTTTGGCCCAGGTAGAAGTGTGGCTGGATGAGAACATCAAGGAGGGCGACTGCATTCTTTTTAAAGGCTCCAACAGCATGAAGCTGTCCGAGGCAGTGAGGCATCTGAAGGAAGCCAGGGCATGATTCTAACTGATTTGGGAAGAATTATAATATGGACAGAAATGTCACAGACAGTACATTCTAAATAAGATAAGGAGAAACATTGTGATGCAGCAGAAAAAAGATGATAAGAAGATTCTCTGGCATACCCTGGCTTTTATGGCCTTTTCAACGGTCTGGGGATTTGGGAATGTGATAAACGGATTCTCGGAGTACGGCGGATTAAAGGCCATTGTATCCTGGATTCTTATATTTGCCATTTATTTTGTGCCCTATGCCCTGATGGTGGGAGAGCTGGGCTCCACCTTCAAGCATGCCGGAGGCGGTGTCAGCTCCTGGATTCATGAGACCATAGGGCCTAAGATGGCTTACTACGCGGGCTGGACCTATTGGGTGGTCCACATGCCTTATATCTCCCAGAAACCAAATTCCACGGTAATTGCAGCCAGCTGGGCCCTGTTTCAGGACAAGAGGGCCAGCGGCATGAACACCACGGTGATGCAGATTCTATGCCTGGTCATTTTTCTGTTTGCCATGTATCTGTCCGGCAAGGGAATAGGTGTGTTAAAGAGGCTTGCCACATTGGCAGGCTCTGCCATGTTCATTATGTCCATGCTGTTCATTGCCATGATGGTGGCTGCTCCGGCCCTGACAGACGGTGCCTTCTTAGCCGTTGACTGGTCCCCCTCATCCTTCATACCGGACTTTAACGCCAACTTTTTCCTGAGCCTTTCCATCCTGGTTTTTGCGGTGGGAGGATGTGAGAAGATTTCCCCCTATGTAAATAAGATGAAGGATCCTTCCAGGGATTTTGCAAAGGGCATGGTGGCCCTGGCAGCCATGGTGGCCGTTACCGCCATCCTGGGCACCATTGCCCTGGGCATGATGTTTGACTCCAACCATATTCCCCAGGACCTGATGACCAACGGCGCCTACTACGCGTTCCAGAAGCTGGGAGAATATTATCATGTGGGGAATTTCTTCGTGGTGGTATACGCGCTGACCAATCTGATTGGACAGTTTTCCGTTATGGTCCTGTCCGTGGACGCGCCCCTCAGGATGCTCTTAGACAGCGCGGATTCCCGTTTCATCCCCAGCAGGATGTTTGAGAAAAATGAACACGGTACCTATGTGAACGGACACAGGCTTGTGATGCTCATTGTCTGTGTGCTGATTGTGGTCCCTGCCTTTGGCATCAGGAACGTGGACGTTCTGGTGCGCTGGCTGGTCAAGGTAAACTCTGTGTGCATGCCCCTGCGCTATCTGTGGGTCTTTGTGGCATACATTGCCTTAAAACGGGCCGGGGATGCATTCTGCGGCGAGTACAGGTTTGTAAAGGGGAAAACAGCAGGTATCCTGGTGGGCGGCTGGTGTTTTATATTCACGGCCTTCGCGTGTCTGACAGGCATTTACTCAGAGGACCCGTTCCAGCTGGCTCTGAATATCGTAACTCCCTTTGTGCTGGTAGGACTTGGGTTCATTATGCCATGGATGGCAGCAAAGGAGAAAAAAAGTTAAGCTTCCCGCATTGCCGTGGAGGTTTCTTTATGGTACAGTAGAGGAGAAATAAAGAGACAAAGGAGATATTATATGAATATAGACAGAGAAGACTGCTTAAGCACAGCCAAAGAACTCATCGGTTTTCTTGAAAAAAGCCCCACCTGCTTCCACGCGGTACAGTCCATTGCAGACTGTCTTCTGGAGGCGGGCTTCACACAGCTTCATGAGGGAGAGAAGTGGGAGCTCACAGAGGGAGGTTCCTACTATGTTACCAGGAACGGTTCATCCATAGTGTCCTTTAAGGTGCCGGGAAAAGCATTTTCCAGTTTCCAGATCATGGCCAGCCACAGTGATTCCCCCTCCTTTAAAATCAAGGAAAATCCGGAGATGGAGGCGGAGAACCACTATGTGAAGCTGAACGTGGAGAAATACGGCGGTATGCTGTGCGCTCCCTGGTTTGACCGCCCCCTTTCCGTGGCAGGCCGTCTGGCTGTGAAGGAGGGAAACCGCATTGCCACAAAGCTGGTAAAGGTGGACCGGGACCTGCTTATGATACCGAACCTGGCCATCCATTTTAACCGTGAGGTCAATGAGGGCTATAAGTATAATGCCCAGGTGGACATGCTGCCCTTGTACGGCGGCCCGGACGCAAAGGGAACCTTTATGGAGACTGTGGCTGAGAGCGCAGGGGTCAAAAAGGAGGATATCCTGGGACACGATCTCTATCTCTACAACCGTGTGCCGGGAAGCATCTGGGGGGCTGGCGGGGAGTTCCTGTCCTGCGGCCATTTAGACGACCTGCAGTGCGCGTTTTCCACCATGAAGGGATTTCTGGAGGGCGGCCATCCGGACTGTGTGAGCGTTCACGCGGTATTTGACAATGAAGAGATAGGAAGCATGACCAAGCAGGGGGCTGACTCCACCTTTTTGGAGGATGTGCTGAGACGGATTAACAGCGCCATGGGAAGGAGCGAGGAGGAGTACCTGATGGCTATTGCCTCCAGCTTCATGGTTTCCGCTGACAATGCCCATGCAGCCCACCCCAACCATGGAGACAAATCAGACCCTGTAAACCGTCCCTACATGAATGAGGGTATCGTCATCAAATACAGCACAAAGTACGCCACAGACGGACTTTCAGCCGCCGTGTTCAGGGTATTATGCCAGGAAGAGGGAATACCCTGCCAGACATTTACCAACCGTTCCGACAAGGCAGGCGGTTCCACCCTGGGCAACATTTCCAACAGCCATGTGGCCCTGAACACAGTGGACATCGGACTGCCCCAGCTGTCCATGCACTCCCCCTACGAGACAGTGGGAATCAAGGATACCTGTTATCTGATTCGGGCCGCAAAGAGGTTCTACAGCACCTCCATGAAGGCCATGGGGTCCGGGAGCTGCGAAGTGCGGCAATAGATATGCGTCAACAGATGCCCAGCCATAGCCCTGAGAGGAAGAAACGCCTCCGGGAATCATGGCTGGGTATTTATTGGAACTATGAGAGAAAGAGGAAGGTAAGATATGTTTTCCAGAAAACAAGTGATAAAGCTCCTGGCTCCCCTTATTGCGGAACAAATCATGGCGGTGCTGGTGGGAATGGTGGACGTGATGATGGTGGCCGCAGCAGGGGAATCCGCGGTGTCCGGCGTTTCCCTGGTGGATTCCATCAGTGTTTTAATCATACAAATCATGGGAGCCCTGGCTACCGGAGGAGCCGTCATATCGGCCCAGTACCTGGGCAAGGAGCAGCCCAGGGATGCCAGGAAGGCAGCCGGACAGCTGGTTCTGGTGACCATGCTTCTGTCTGTCATCATTGCCGGGACAGCTCTTGCAGGGGGACGCCATCTGCTGGGAGGAATATTTGGAAAAGTGGAACAGGACGTAATGGACAACGCCCAGACCTATTTCTGGATCACAGCCCTGTCATACCCCTTCATCGGACTTTACAATGCCTGCGCAGCCCTGTTCCGTTCCATGGGCAACTCAAAGGTATCCATGATGACCTCCTTTGTCATGAATATGGTTAACATTATAGGAAATGCAATCTGCGTATTCGGCCTTAAAATGGGTGTGGCCGGAGTGGCGTGGCCCACCCTTATAAGCCGTGTGACAGCTGCCTTTATGATGTTCGTCCTCATACGGAACAGGAACAATTCCATCTGTCTCAACAGCTGGAAGTTCCTGATTCCGGACCGTCATATGATAAAGCACATCCTGTCCATCGGAATTCCCAACGGGCTGGAAAACGGCATGTTTCAGTTCGGCAAGATATTCCTTCAGAGCCTGGTTTCCTCCCTGGGCACGGTATCCATAGCCAGCTTTGCCGTGGCCAGCAACCTGGTGACGGTTCTCTATCTTCCGGGAAATGCCATTGGCTTAGGTCTGGTAACCATAGTGGGCCAATGCGTCGGAGCAGGCCGTCTGAAGGAAGCCAAGAACAACACAAAATCCCTTATTCTGGTGGTTTATGGAATCCTGGCCGTATTCAGCACTGCCATGGTTATCTGGTCCGGCCCGCTGGTGGGAATCTATCATCTGTCCCCTCAGGCTGCTGTCATGGCGCGTGAGCTGATCCTGATCCACAGTATAGCCATGATTATATGGCCTCTGGCCTTCACCATCCCCCACGCCCTGAGGGCCTCCTTAGACGCTAAGTTTACCATGGCTGTATCCGTATTCTCCATGTGGGTATTCCGAATCGGATTTGCATACCTCTTCGTATACATATTTGACCTGGGACTTTCCGGGGTATGGTACGGCATGTTCATTGACTGGATATTCCGGGCATTGGTGTTTTCGGCAAGGTTTAAGGGGTTTGAGAGGAGGGCGGGGGTTGTGGAGTGAGAGGTGAGAGGCGCGGGGGGTTAGGGGGTCGCGTTCGTGGGAGCAAGGGGGAAGGAACCTGGGGATACGGCTGCGGGACAAGTCCGGTCTAAGGGGCCGGAAAACGGCTAAAAGCAAGAGTCAGACCGCCCAAACTCGCTGCGCTCAGACAGCTGTGCGGTCTGACTCTTAACGCCTTTTTCCGCCCCCTAAGACCGACTAAGCCCCTGTAGATGCATCCCCAGCTTCCTTCCCCCTTGCTCCCACCCACTACGTATTAAACGCCTCCCGGCATTTCACCGCACAATCGGGAAAAAGTAAATGGCTGGCTGGGGGAATGTCGAGGATTACAGCAGTTCTGAAAACATAAATCCATGTCTGGTTCTGCCGGTTTCGTACATTGATTTTGCGAAAGAAGAGACACATCTTTTCAGGCTGTTATTCATAAACCATATGGATCTGAGCATGGAAGAGCCAAAGGATTTCTATAAGGAGGCAGGCAATGAAAAGAGGGAAAAGATATTTTCGGATGCCGGAGGGGAGGTTGCGCAGGGCGCTCAACGCCCGGAGCAAAGTGAACACGGAGCAGAACTCATCAAGAGTTCTGCGTAGTTTTCGCGATCCTCCCCTCCGGCCCGCCCCGGCGCCTTAGTCCCTGCCATCGCGGAAACATCACTCCCGGCCCCGCCCGCCTCCCTCTCACGGACGGAATCCCCCCGCACGTTTGCGTACCCTTCCATCCCCCCACCCCATTTGCATTTTACTCAATTCTCATGTATAATAACCAAAGTACAAAATAACAAGACAGACAGGTGACGTAAGTGGCGCATAGATATGCCAGTATTATCATAGATATTTCCCATGAAAATGTGGACAGGACATTCCAGTACAGGATACCGGAGGAGCTCCAGGGAAAGATTCAGGTGGGGCAGCAGGTCCGCATACCCTTTGGGCAGGGAAACAGACAGCGTAAGGGGTATGTGGTGGATCTGACTGACCAGGCTCAGATAGATGTCCATAAACTAAAAGATGTGGCTGGGATTGTGCAGGGAAGCGTGGCTGCAGAGTCCCAGCTTATTTGGCTGGCCTGGTGGATGAAGGAGCGGTATGGCTCCACCATGAATCAGGCATTAAAAACAGTATTGCCTGTGAAACAGAAGGTCAGGCAGGCCCCCAAACGGAGAATCCGTACTCTGGTGGGCAGGGGTGTGCTTGAAGAACTGGCGGAGGAAGCCGGGAGAAAAAAACATAAGGCTAAGCTGCGGCTTTTAGAGGCGCTGCTTCAGACCGGCACCATTCCCTATGAGGAGGCCATGAACCGGCTGAGCCTTACGCCGGCAGCCATTAAGCCTCTTCTGGAGGCCGGAATTATTGCCGTGGAGGTGGTGGAGAAGTACCGGAATCCTCTGGAGGAGATGAAGCTGCTTATGGGCAGCCAGGAGAATCAGGCAGTTTCGAATGGTCAGAGGGCAGCAGGCTTGTGGGGCGCGCCGCCTGAGCTGAATCCTTTTCAGCGGGAGATAGCAGATGCTGTCATAGGGGAATATGACCGGGGAATCCGGCGGACCTACCTGCTTCACGGGGTGACGGGAAGCGGTAAGACGGAAGTTTACATGGAGCTGATTGCCCATGTGCTGTCGGCGGGACGTCAGGTAATTGTGCTGATTCCGGAGATTTCTCTTACCTGGCAGACCGTCATGCGGTTTTACAGCCGCTTTGGCAACCGGGTGTCGGTGATGAATTCCCGTATGTCTGCCGGGGAACGGTACGATCAGTATGAACGGGCCAGAACCGGCGATATTGACATCGTCATTGGTCCGCGTTCCGCCCTTTTTGCTCCTTTTGAAAACCTGGGGCTTATCATTATTGACGAGGAGCATGAAAATGCTTATAAGAGCGAACTGTCCCCGCGTTATGATGCCAGGGAGGCGGCGGCAAAGCGGGCTCAGATGAATGAAGCCTCCCTTGTACTGGGGTCAGCCACCCCTTCTCTGGAGTCCTACACAAGGGCTTTAAGGGGAGAGTACGGGCTTTTTACCCTGAAGGAGAGGGCAAAGGAGGATGCATGCCTTCCCCAGGTTGAAATCGTGGATTTGCGGGAAGAATTAAAGGAGGGGAACCGCTCCATTTTCAGCAGGCGCCTTAAGGCGCTGATAGAGGAACGGCTGGAAAAGAGGGAGCAGGTCATGCTGTTTATCAACCGCAGGGGCTATGCCAATTTTGTGTCCTGCCGTTCCTGCGGCGAGGCTGTCAGATGCCCTCACTGCGATGTGACTCTGACACTGCACCGGGATGGGCGCATGATGTGCCATTACTGCGGGTACTCCATTCCACAGCCAAAGAAATGTCCTGTCTGCGGCTCCCCGTACATTGCGCCTTTTGGTACCGGAACCCAGAAAATTGAGGCCATGGCAGCAGAGCTTTTTCCTAAGGCCAGGATTCTCAGGATGGATTTGGATACCACCTCCAAAAAAGGCGGTCATCAGGAGATACTTTCCTCCTTTGCCCGGGGAGAGGCGGATATACTCATAGGCACCCAGATGATTGTCAAGGGCCATGATTTTTCAAAGGTGACCCTGGTGGGGGCTCTGGCAGCGGATCTATCCCTCTATGCCTCGGATTACAGGTGCGGGGAACAGACTTTTGCCCTTTTGACCCAGGCAGCCGGGCGGGCGGGAAGAGGGCAGCTGGCTGGAAATGTGGTGATACAGACCTATCAGCCGGATCATTACAGCATACGCACGGCGGCCACCCAGGATTATGAGAGCTTTTACAGCCAGGAGATGGCCTACAGAAGACTGCTGGGATATCCTCCGGCAGTGGCCCTGCTGACCGTACAGATGGCGTGTCCGGCAGAAGGGACCCTGGCCCGTACAGCGGATCTGGCAGCAGGGTGGGTGCAGCAGTGGGCGGATCGCATGGAGCAGGAAAAAGTACAGGGATACAAGTCCTTCCGGCTCATAGGACCGGTCAATGCAGCGGTATACAAAGTTAATGATATTTATAGAAAAATTTTATATATAAAGCATGAAAATTATGATATACTGATACAGATTAGGAAAATGACGGAAGAGGGCCTGAAGGGGTTAGAAGGCCGTGATGGACTGACTGTGCAGTACGATTTAACATGATGAAGGAGATTGAAAAGAGATGGCAGTTCGGCAGATAAGAATTATGGGAGACGAAATTTTGACAAAGAAGTGTAAGCCCGTGAAGGCGATGAATGAGCGCACCATGGAGCTGATTGAAGATATGTTTGATACCATGTACCGGGCCAATGGCTGCGGCCTGGCCGCCCCCCAGGTGGGAGTGCTAAAGCAGATTGTAACCATTGATGTGGATGACGGGAACCAGTATGTCCTGATTAACCCTGAAATTACAGCCACCGACGGCAGCCAGACAGGCTACGAGGGATGCTTAAGCCTGCCGGGCAAGTCCGGCATCGTTACCCGCCCAAACTACGTAAAGGTGAAGGCGCTTAATGAAAATATGGAGCCCTATGAGCTGGAAGGCGAGGGGCTGCTGGCCAGGGCCATCTGTCATGAATGCGCCCACCTGGAAGGCCAGATGTATGTGGAGCTGGCGGAAGGTGAACTGGTGGATACAGCTGCCGACGAGGAAGAAATCACAGAATAGGAGTGTAATTTATGCGCATTGTATTTATGGGAACACCGGATTTCTCCGTGCCTGCGCTTAAGGCGCTGGTGGAAGCCGGTCATCAGGTAATTGCAGTGGTCACCCAGCCCGATAAGCCCAGGGGCAGGGGTAAGGAAGTCCAGATGACACCTGTGAAAATACAGGCCATGGAATACGGCATTCCGGTGTATCAGCCGGCGAAGGTGCGGGAAGCCTCCTTTGTGGAGGTCCTTCAGGGACTGGAGGCGGATGTATACGTGGTCATAGCCTTTGGCCAGCTTCTTCCGAAAGCAGTGCTGGAGCTTCCAAAGTACGGCTGCATCAACATCCACGCGTCCCTGCTTCCGAAGTACCGGGGCGCTGCACCCATTCAGTGGTGTGTCATAGACGGCGAAAGGGAGACAGGCATCACCACCATGATGATGGACGTGGGCCTGGATACAGGGGACATGCTGGAAAAGGCGGTAATCCCCATAGAGGAAAAGGAGACAGGCGGCAGCCTGCATGACAAGCTTTCCCTGGCAGGCGGAGATTTGATTTTATCCACCCTTAAGAAGCTGGAGGAAGGCACGCTGGTTCGTACGCCACAGACAGATGAGGGCACCTGCTATGCCAGGATGCTGACAAAGTCCCTTGGGGACATTGACTGGAATCAGAGCGCGGTGTCCATAGAACGCCTGATTCGCGGATTAAATCCATGGCCCAGTGCATATACCCTGTGGAATGGGAAGACAATAAAGATATGGTCGGCAGATGTGATTACAGGCCGGGAGACGGCAGTTCTTCTGTCCGAATCAGGTGTTCCCTCAGAAACAGGGATTACTCCCGGCACTGTGGTGTGTTCGGATAAGCACGGCCTTGTGGTCTGCACTGGCGACGGCCTGCTGTCCATCAGGGAGCTTCAGATGGAAGGAAAGAAACGCATGGATACTCCAGCATTTCTCCGCGGATATCCCATCCCGGAGGGGGATGTGTTTGTAAAGAAAGAGAGTGATTGATGATGTTTTACCCTATGTTTTATTTTGACCCAACCTATGTGCTGATATTGATTGGCGTAGTCATATCCATGGCAGCCTCCGCCAAGCTTAACTCCACGTATCAGCGCTACAGCGCTGTCAGGAGCATGTGCGGCATGACGGGTGCGGATGCAGCCAAAAGGCTCCTTGCAAATCAGGGAATCTATGACGTGACCGTGCGCCGCGTACCGGGCAACCTGACAGACCATTACGACCCCAGGAGCAAGACCGTGAACCTGTCCGACGCAGTGTATAATTCCACATCCATTGCAGCCATCGGAGTGGCGGCGCACGAGTGCGGCCATGCCATGCAGGACGCCAATGATTATTCCCCCTTAAGGATACGTGCAGCCCTGGTGCCGGCGGCTAATCTGGGATCCCAGCTGTGCTGGCCTCTGATTATCATTGGACTTTTACTGGGAGGAAGCTCTGTCCTGTTGAATCTGGGCATCCTTCTGTTTTGCCTGGCAGTGCTGTTCCAGCTGGTGACCCTGCCTGTGGAGTATGATGCCTCCCACAGGGCAGTGACCCTTTTAGATTCCACCGGCATCCTGGCGGGACAGGAAGTGGGACAGACCAGAAAGGTACTGAACGCGGCAGCCCTTACCTACGTGGCGGCAGCGGCTGCTTCCATCCTTCAGCTTCTCCGCCTGCTGATATTATTCGGCAACCGCAGGAATGATTAAGGTTCCGGGTACAGAAGATTTTATGGGAATTCATATTCAGACAGGCCCTGAGAGGAGAAGATTCAGATGGCAAAGACCTTAGACAGAGGGCTGGAAAACCGGGAGATTGTCCTGGACATATTGACAGAGGTGCTGGAACAGGGGGCTTTTGTCCACCTTGTACTGAACCGGGCCCTGCAGAAGTACCAGTACCTGGGCAAGGCGGACCGTTCCTTCATCACACGCGCCGTGGAAGGAACACTGGAATACCTGATACAGATTGACGAGGTTATAAACCGGTATTCCAAAACAAGGATAAACAAGATGAAGCCGTTCATCCGCAGTCTTCTGCGGATGAGTGTGTATCAGATATTATATATGGACCGTGTGCCTGATTCCGCTGTCTGCAATGAGGCGGTGAAGCTGGCGGTGAAGCGTCATTTTTCCGGGCTTAAGGGTTTTGTGAACGGCGTGCTGCGGACCGTTTCCAGGGAAAAGGAGAATCTGACCTTTGACACTCCCTCCCTGCGATACAGTATTCCCCAGTGGATGTACGCCATGTGGGAAAAGGAGTTTGGGAAAGAGAAGGCGGAGAAGATTGCCGCCTCTTTTCTTGAGGATAAGCCCGCCTGGGTCAGGTGCAACCTGCACCGGGCAGACAGGGAGAGTATCCTGGCCTCCCTTAAGGCACAGGGGACATTGGTTAGGGAGCTGCCTTTCATGGAGTCCATGATAGCCATTGACGGGTACGATTATCTGGAAGGGCTGGATGCTTTCAGGAAGGGCTGGATACAGGTGCAGGATGTGACCTCTGCCCTTGTGGGGGAGATTGCGTCCCCGGAGAAAGGCAGTTATATCATAGATGTGTGCGCTGCCCCCGGAGGAAAGAGCCTCCATCTGGCGGATAAGCTGGAGGGCACCGGGATGGTGGAGGCCAGAGACCTTACATACCAGAAGACAGCTTTGATTGAGGAAAATATGGCCCGCTGTAGCGTGACCAACATGAAGACCCTGGTGTGGGACGCCCTGGAACCGGATCCGGCAGCCATCAGAAAGGCGGACATTGTCATCGCGGACCTGCCCTGTTCCGGGCTGGGAATCATAGGGAGAAAACCGGACATCAAGTACAATATGACGCCTGAGAAGCTTGAGGAGCTGGCAGGGCTTCAGCGGGAGATTCTGTCTGTTGTCTGGCAGTATGTGAAGCCGGGCGGCCTTCTCTGTTACAGCACCTGTACCATTGACAGGCTGGAAAACCAGGACAATGCCGCCTGGTTAAGGGAGCAGTTCCCGCTTGTACCGGTAGATTTGACGGACCGGTTCGGCGGACTGCCCCAGGAGCCCTCATTAAAGGACGGATGGATTCAGTTCCTGCCGGGAGTGCATCCCTATGACGGATTTTTCATCAGCGTATTCAGACGTGCGGACGGTGAATCAGGCCCGGATGGGATTTAGAGCGTGTTTTGGAAGGAGTTTTTATGCTGGATTTATTGGACTGCAACGGAAAGAAAGATATAAAATCCATGACACTGGAAGAAGTGACAGCACAGATGGCGGCCCTGGGAGAGAAATCTTTCAGGGCAAAACAGCTTTATGACTGGATGCATGTGAAGCTGGCAGAAGGATTTGACGATATGAGCAGCCTGTCTAAGGATTTGAGGCAGAAGCTTAAGGAGAATTACAGCCTTACCTGTCTGAAGATGGTGGATGAGCGCATTTCCCAGGTGGACGGCACCAGGAAGTATTTGTTCGGCCTGGAGGACGGCCATGTGATTGAGAGCGTGTGGATGCAGTACCACCACGGCAATTCTGTTTGCATCTCCTCCCAGGTGGGCTGCCGCATGGGCTGCCGGTTCTGCGCTTCCACCCTGGAAGGCCTGGAACGGAACCTGCGTCCTTCAGAGATGCTGGAACAGATATACAGGATTCAGTCCATTACAGGGGAACGTGTTTCCAATGTGGTGGTCATGGGTTCAGGAGAGCCTATGGATAACTATGACAATGTCATCCGCTTCCTGCGGCTTATTTCCCATGACAAGGGACTGAATATCAGCCAGCGGAGTCTTACCATCTCCACCTGCGGAATTGTTCCGGGCATCCGGAAATTTGCACAGGAGGGCCTGGCAGTGACCCTGGCGCTTTCCCTTCATGCGCCCAATGACGAGGTGAGGAAAACCCTTATGCCCATAGCGGGCACCTATAAACTGCAGGATGTGCTGGAGGCCTGCCATTACTATTATGAGAAGACAGGCCGCCGTCTTACCTTTGAGTACAGCCTGGTGCGGGGGGTCAACGACAATCTGGATGAGGCCAGGGCTTTGGCAAAGCTTATAAAGGACCAGCACGGCCATGTGAACCTGATTCCGGTAAATCCCATCAAGGAGCGGGATTACGTCCAGTCCGGTCAGAAGGCCATACAGGATTTCAAAAATCTTCTTGAAAAAAACGGTATAAATGTTACTATTAGAAGAGAAATGGGCCGGGATATAGGCGGAGCCTGCGGCCAGCTGCGCAGAAGCTATAAGGAAGCTTCGGCGGCACCCCAATGCACGGAAGGAGAGGGATGACCATGGAAGCATATGCTTTGACAGACATTGGCCGGGTCAGGACCATGAATCAGGACTATATTTATTCCTCACCGGAAAAGGTGGGCTCCCTGCCCAACCTGTTTCTGGTGGCAGACGGCATGGGCGGCCACAGGGCCGGCGATTATGCCTCACGGTTCGCGGTGGAGAACCTGGTGATATACATAAACAGGGCAGGGGACGGCTCTCCTGTAATGCAGCTGAAAAAGGGCATCGAGGCAGTGAATGGGATGCTGTATGAAGAATCATTAAAAAGGGAAGAACTGAAAGGGATGGGATGCACCCTGGTGGCCGGCGTGGTGGAGGACAACATCCTCTATGTGGCCAATGTGGGCGACAGCCGTCTCTATCTCATAAACGGTGATTCCATACGGCAGGTCACCAGGGACCACTCCTATGTGGAAGAGATGGTGGCCATCGGACAGATGAGAAGGGGAAGCGCGGATTATAACAGGCGCAAGAACATCATCACCAGGGCCCTGGGAATCGGCAGGGAAGTGGAGCCGGATTTCTTTGAGGTGGATCTGGAGGACGGGGATTATATCCTGCTCTGTTCCGACGGTCTCAGCAACATGCTGGAGGACCAGTCCATGTATGAAATCATCACAGGAGAGGGAAACCTTAAGGAAAAGGCAGCCCTTCTTATAGAGGAAGCCAACCGTCAGGGAGGCATTGACAACATTGCGGTGGTACTTGTAAATCCGTCAGGAAGGGAGGCAGGCGTATGTTAACTCCCGGAACATATCTCCAGAACCGGTATGAGATTCTGGAACGGATTGGCTCAGGCGGCATGTCCGTGGTGTATAAGGCACGGTGCCATACTCTGGACCGCCTGGTTGCCATCAAGGTATTAAAAGAGGAATTTGCCTTTGACGAGAATTTTGTAAGCAAGTTTAAGATGGAGGCCCAGTCAGCGGCACGCCTGTCCCATCCCAATATCGTAAGTGTTTATGATGTTGTGGATGAGGATGTGTACCATTATATTGTCATGGAGCTGATTGAGGGCATTACCCTTAAAAATTATATAGAGAACAAGGGCTATCTGGAGAGCAAGGAAGCCATTGGAATCGCGCTTCAGGTGGGACAGGGCATTGCGGCTGCCCATGAACAGCACATCATACACCGTGACATCAAGCCTCAGAACATGATTATATCCAGGGACGGCAAGGTGAAGGTGGCTGACTTTGGTATTGCCAGGGCCGTGTCTTCCCAGACCATGAACGCTACGGCAGTGGGCTCTGTCCACTATATTTCGCCGGAGCAGGCCAGGGGCGGCTACTGCGACGAGCGCAGCGACATTTATTCCTTTGGCATTACTATGTATGAGATGGTAACCGGGCGTGTGCCCTTTGAGGGGGATAACACGGTTACAGTGGCCCTGGCCCATCTGGAGGAACCGGTGACACCGCCCAGCCAGTACGTGCCGGACATGTCCCACGCACTGGAGCAGATTATATTAAAATGTACCCAAAAACGTCCGGACCGCCGCTATTCCTGCGTGACAGATGTGATTGAGGACCTGCGGGCTGCCCTGATGGACCCGGACGCAGACATTTATGCCCGCAAGGACGGGGAAGAGGATGAGTTTGGCAAGACCAGGCCCATCACAAGGGAAGAGCTGAACAGCATCCAGGAAGGCAGGAAGAACTATCCTGAGGAGACGCTTGAGGAACCGGAGGAGGAACAGCCGGAGCATCCGGACAGGAACCGGTCCAGGGAACAGCGCAAAAAAGAAGGACGCATCCATACCAGGAAAAGGAATGAGGGGGATGATGTAAGTACCCAGTTTGAGCGCATCATCACGGCCTTTGGCATCGTGGCAGCCATCATTATCGTGGCAGTGGTGCTGTTTGTATTTTCACGGCTCACCGGGCTTTTCAGGCAGAGCAGCAATAAGCCTGCCACAGAGACCGTTGCCATGACCACCGAAGGTTCCACCACCGTGGTGGATATCAACACGGAGGACCAGATAAATATGCCCAGCGTCCTGGGACTGCCCCAGGATATGGCCAGGGAAAAACTGAAGGAGAGCAGCCTGGTGATGGAGGTCACAGGCAGCGAGTATTCTGATAACTATACGGAAGGCCAGGTCATGGGCCAGGATATCCTGGCAGGCACTGTGGTGAAGAAGTGGAGTACCGTGGGAGTGACCATCAGCAAGGGCAGCGATAAGGTGGACTTAAATGCCATGGACCTGACCCAGATGACAGGCGAGGATGCCAGGCTTCTGCTGGAGAAGAAGGGGCTGGCTGTAGAGGTCAGGGAGGAGAACAGCGATACCGTCATAAAGGGCAATGTGATTCGTTTCAGCCCTCAGGTGGTGAAGGTGGGCGAGAGCGTCAGCCTCTATGTGAGCAAGGGCTCACAGAACGTGGCGGGCCGGGTTCCCAATCTTCAGGGACAGACTTCCACATCCGCGGACGCCCTTCTGGCAGGGGCAGGTCTCGTAACAGGCAATGTAACCGTGGAAGCCAGCGATACGGTGGAGGAAGGCCTGATTATCAGTCAGTCAGAGCTTCCGGGAACCATACTTCCCCCAGGCACGGCAGTGGATTATGTGGTCAGCGGGGAGCCTGCACAGACCCAGGTATCAGATGAACGGTATTATATCGGTTCCATTGATGAGGCATGTTCCCTGAGCAACTATATAGGACCGGCCTCCCAGACCAGCAGCGTGCGTGTGCTGATTCGTCTGAACCAGACCAATAATGAGGGTGCTTCTGTTTATACGACCCTTATGAGTCCAAGGCTGGTTGTGGGCGCCCAGACCGTGCCCGTGGTATTCTCCAGAATCAAGGGAGCGTACGGCGTGGACAGCGGTATGGTGGAAGTGGTGGATGCAGATAATTTAACAGTAATCAAGTCCTATCCGGTGGCATTTTTTCCGGTAGGATAAGAGGAGTATATGACAGGTAAGATAATCAAAGGAATTGCAGGCTTTTATTATGTCAATGACGGCAGGAACCATGTGTACCAGTGCAAGGCAAAGGGCGTGTTCCGCAACCGTAAAATCAAACCCCTTGTAGGGGATAATGTGGAGTTCTCTGTTTTGGATGAGGAGGAGAAGGAAGGCAATATTGACGCCATCCTTCCCCGTTCCAATGTCCTCATACGTCCGGCTGTGGCAAATGTGGACCAGGCCCTGGTTGTGTTTGCCATCACCCATCCGGAACCCAATCTGAATCTTTTGGACCGCTTTCTGGTGATGATGGGAATTCAGGGCGTACCGGTCACCATCTGTTTTAACAAGATTGATCTGGGGGAGGCCGGGCTTGTGGATAAGTACCGCACCATCTATGAGAGGGCAGGGTATGAGGTCCACTTTGTCAGCACCTACGACGATACAGGAGTGGAAGGAGTGAGAAAATTTCTCAGAGGAAAAACCTCAGTGCTGGCAGGTCCGTCGGGCGTCGGAAAATCCGCACTGACTAACTGCATCCAGCCCCAGGCTGCCATGGAGACAGGGGATATCAGCCACAAGATTGAGAGGGGACGCCATACCACGCGTCATTCTGAATTGTTTTATGTGGAAGAGGATACCTACATGATGGATACACCGGGATTCAGTTCCATGTTTATTGATTGTCTGGAGTCCGGAGAATTGAAGGATTATTTCCCGGAGTTCGGGCCATATGAGGATGAGTGCAAATTCCTGGGATGCGTCCATGTGGGAGAGCGTGTCTGCGGTGTGAAGGAAGCCCTTAAACGGGGGGAGCTGAGCCGCAGCCGGTATGACAATTACATCCTCATGTATGAGGACCTGAAAAATAAAAGGAGGTACTAGATATGTATTACAAATTAGCGCCGTCTATTCTTGCGGCTGATTTTACCCGCCTGGGGGAACAGGTGAAGGAGGTGTACGGGGCAGGTGCCGAGTATCTCCATTTGGACGTGATGGACGGGGCCTTTGTGCCCAGCATCTCCTTCGGCATGCCGGTAATCAAGAGCCTGCGCCCATGCATCAGGGCTGTTTTTGACGTGCATATGATGGTGGATGAGCCGGGACGCTATGTGGAGGATATGAAGGACTGCGGGGCGGATGTCATAACAGTCCAGGCCGAGGCCTGCACTCATCTGGACCGTGTGGTGAACCAGATTAAGGAAGCCGGACTGAAGGCCGGCGTTGCCTTAAATCCCGCCACTCCGGTGCGTTCCCTGGAGTGCATCCTCGGGCAGCTGGACATGGTTCTTATCATGACCGTGAATCCCGGTTTCGGAGGCCAGAAGTTCATCCCTTATACCCTTAACAAGGTACGCGAACTCAGGAACATGCTGAATGAGCAGGGGTTAAAGACGGACATCCAGGTGGACGGCGGCGTAAACGCGGGAAATGTCCGGGAAATCATAGACGCGGGCGCCAATATATTTGTGGCTGGTTCCGCTGTTTTTGGCCGGGACCCGTCTGCCAGAACCAGAGAATTCATGGATATTTTAAAGGAATATGAGAAATGAAGCGTTGTCTGATTATAACCGGCGGAAAACTGGACCTGTCCTTCGCCGGTTCTTTTTTGGGACAGGAAACATTTGATAAAATCATTGCGGTGGATGCGGGACTGGAGGCCGTGAAGGCCCTGGGACTGGAACCGGATATGATAGTAGGTGATTTTGACACGGTGAAGCCGGAGGTGCTGGCATTTTACAGGAGGATGGAACACATTGTATGGGATGCCCGCCAGCCGGAAAAGGATGAGACAGACACGGAGCTGGCCCTCTTAAAGGCCCAGGCCACGGGATGCTCCGAGGTGGTGGTGCTGGGGGCCACCGGCGGACGCATGGACCATATGCTGGGAAATATCCATCTGCTGTTTCCCTGCCTGCAAAAGAGAATGGAGGCCTATATCCTAGACAGCCAGAACCGTATCTACCTCATTGACGGGGAACGGACGTTTAAGAGGAATGAGACCTGGGGAAAATATATTTCCTTCCTTCCGCTTACCGAGGAGGTCAGGGGCATTACCCTTACCGGCTTTAAGTATCCTCTCCATGAAATGGACATTGAGATAGGGACAAGTCTCTGCATCAGCAATGAGCTTGCGGAGGAGGAAGGTACCATTACCTTTACGGACGGGGTGCTCATTGTGGTGGAATCACACGACTGACAACTCTGATAGAAACATTTGTTTTTGATAAAACTGGACTGGCCAAAACTTCTCAAACTGGATATTTAAAACATTCCACCTTAGTGATACCATAGGTGACATGAATGAATGCAGTTGATGCAGAGAGAAATATACAATATGAGGAGAGAGTTTGTATGAAGACATCCAGTGCAGTGACAGCAGGCCATAGGGGCCTGGAGGACGGCCGTATCTACAAGTTGGCCCTGACCGGCCTGTTTGCGGCATTATCCTATGTGGTTTTTACATTTTTACAGATTAAGATTACCCTTCCCGGAGGCGATGCCACTTCCATCCATCTGGGCAACGCGGTCTGTGTCCTGGGAGCCCTGATATTAGGGGGCTTTTACGGCGGACTGGGCGGGGCCCTGGGAATGACAATTGGGGATTTATTTGACCCCATCTATGTGGTATACGCGCCAAAGACCTTCCTGCTAAAGCTCTGTATCGGCCTGATAACCGGTCTGGTGGCCCACAAAATCGGCAGAATCAATGAGAGCTCTGATAAGGGCCATGTGTTGTGCTTCGTGGTGGCGGCCTCTGTCTGCGGTCTGCTGTTCAACGTGATATTTGACCCGCTGGTGGGATATTATTACAAGCTGGCGATTCTGGGCAAACCGGCAGCAGAGCTGGTACTGGCCTGGAACGTTGCCTCCACCTCCATCAATGCTGTGACGTCTGCCATTGCGGCGGTGGCCATCTACATGCCCCTTCGCAGTACACTTATAAGGGCCGGGCTCTTTGACCGGCTCAGATGACAGGAGATTTGACATGAGTGTTTACCGACAGAAAAAGATTGCCATGATTAATGATTTATCCGGATACGGCCGCTGTTCCCTGACAGTGGCTATTCCCATTTTATCTGCCATGAAGGTCCAGTGCTGCCCCATACCCACCTCCATTTTATCCAACCACACAGGTTTTCCTGTCTATTTCTTTGACGACTATACGGAGAAGATGGGGGAGTTTATTCACAAGTGGAAGGAGCTGGAGCTGACCTTTGACGGCATTGTCAGCGGCTTTTTGGGTTCCGAAGCACAGATTGAGATTGTGATGGATGTCATACGGCAGTTCAGGCAGGAAGACACAAAGGTAATCATAGACCCCATTATGGGAGACCACGGGGAAACCTACGCCACCTATACACCGGCTATGTGCAGCCGTATGAAGGAGCTGGTATCCATGGGTGATATCGTGACTCCAAACCTGACAGAGGCGTGTATCCTGACCGGACGGACCTACCGCAGGGATGGATGGAGCAGGAAAGAGCTGGGGGAGCTGGCCGGGGAAATCCAGGCCATGGGACCGGAATGCGTGGTCATTACAGGTGTAAACCAGGGCGGCTTCATCATGAATGTGGTGGCAGAGGGCGAGAGGACAGCTTTCCCCAGAACCAGGCGGGTGGGCCATGAGCGGCCGGGAACAGGGGATGTATTTTCCTCCGTTGTGTCGGCTGCTGCCGTAAGGGGATGGAGCCTGGACAGCGCTGTGCGTCTGGCGGCCTCATTTGTAAAAGCCTGCATCGCCAGGTCGGAGGAGCTTGACATCCCCATTGCCAATGGCGTGTGCTTTGAGGAACTGATGGGTGTGCTGGTCCGCGCGGCGGACAGCAGACATGAGGCGGGAAAGCTGGCGGAACGCGCAGACAGTCCGGACAGTCAGGGCCGGCCGGGAAATGTTGAAAAACGTTGACAGCTTCAGCCTTAAATAGTATGATGTTAAGGCAATGTTAAAATATAGGATGCGATAGAGGCGCGGTAAGCATTAGTATCTGTGTGATAATGGATGCCATCCACAGGGTGGCGGACAGCGGGGATTTTTGTCCCGGAGGCCGGCAGGCCGGAGAACACAGGGAAAGGGATTACTGCCGAAACAGATTCTGTCTGCCGGCGGAATGTGTTGGGATGCAGTCAAACAGGCTGCATACTCTCACTTTTAAAGTGGTGGCGCTATTGGCTGGATTTTCTTAAGCAGATACATGATTATGGAAAGCAATGGCCTGGGGTCATTGCTTTTTCTGTACAGTGCCGGAACGTGTCTGACAGTGCCCCATGGGCCGCCATGGTATCGCGCTCCAGAACCAATAGGGGGAATTAAGAAAATGACAGAATTTTTAAACTGGTTAAACGGTGAAATCATATGGGGGCCGCCTCTGATTGCGCTTATCATCATTACGGGTATCTACATGACGGTCCGCTCCGGATTCTTTCAGGTATGCCACCTGGGGTACATATTTAAACGGACCCTTGTAAGCATCCTGAGAAAGGACCATGTCACCGATGAAAATGACAAGGGTCTTTTAAGCCCTTATGAAGCTATTGCAACGGCTGTAGGCGGTTCTGTGGGCTTTGGCAATATTGCCGGAGTGGCAACAGCCGTCACCACAGGCGGACCTGGAGCAGTACTCTGGATGTGGCTGACAGCCTTCATGGGCATGCTGATTAAGCAGGTGGAGGTTACTCTGGCCGTGTATTACCGCCGTACGGACGAGGAGGGAAATCCATACGGAGGACCTACCTATTACATGGAGTACGGCCTTGGGGAGGAGCGCCGCTGGGGAAAGAAATGGCTTCCTCTGGCTTTGGTGTTCGGCCTTGGCATATTTTCTACCTTCTTTATCAGCGCCTCCAACTTCACCACGTCAGAAGTGCTGGCCCAGTCCTTTGGCATTCCCCAGGAACTGGCATCCCTGCTGCTGGTGGTGTTTATCTATGTCCTGATTTGGAGAGGCGTTAAGAACTTAAGCAAGATATTTGTGAAGCTGGTACCGGTCATGAGTCTGGGGTACCTGATTTTCGGCCTGGTAATCATTGTGCTGAACATCGGCAACCTGATTCCCACCATTGGCTCCATCTTTACCCAGGCCTTTACGGGAACAGCTGCCATGGGCGGATTTGCCGGAGTCACGGTGTCCAGGGCCATTGCCACCGGTATGCAGAGAAGTGTTTATTCCAATGAGGCCGGCTGGGGTACAAGCCCCATGGTCCACGCCTCCAGCAAGACACGCCATCCCGTGGAGCAGGGACTCTGGGGCTCCTTTGAGGTATTTGTGGACACCTTCATTGTGTGTACCATTACGGCGCTCAGCGTGCTGATTACCGGTGAATGGACCTCCGGGGCAACCAATGCAGCCCTTGCCCTCAACGTGTTCCAGCACAATCTGGGATTTTTCGGCACTGTGTTCATGACGGCCGCCATGGTGATTTTCTCCGTGACCACTTCCGGCGGCTGGTATGTGTACTATGAGGCAACCCTGCGTCATCTGGCCATGAACCATCCCACGGTGAAGAAATGGCTGCTGCGTATGTTTAAGTATTTTTATGCCCTTCCTCCCTTTTTGCTCACCCTTTACCTGATTCATGTAGGTGATTTGAGCATATGGACCCTGGTGGACATCACCAGCGGTATCCCAACTTTCATCAATGTGTTCGTCGTGCTTATCCTGTCAGGCACATATTTCAGGCTTCTGAAGGATTACAAGGCCCGCTATATGAATATCGGAACACTGGAAGATAGGGATATGCCGCTGTTCTATGAGGATAAAAAGAAGCTGGAGAAGGCGGAATAAGGAGAGGGACGACATGAGGACAATATACCTGAATGGAGCCGTATACACAGGGGAGCTTCCCCTGTGCCAGGCCTTTGTGGTGGAGGATGGAAGGTTCGTCTGCGCAGGCACCGACGAGGACGCCCTGGCCATGAAGGAATCAGGAGATGAAGTAAAGGACTTAAAGGGAAGGTTTGTGTGCGCGGGCTTTAATGATTCCCACATGCACCTTTTGAACTATGGAAATGCCTTACGCACAGCGGATTTGTCACAGCACACCCAGTCCCTGGCCGGGATGAAGGAATATATGAAGGAATTTATCCGGGAACAATCCCCAAAGCCCGGCGCCTGGGTAAGGGGCAGGGGATGGAATCACGATTACTTTGAGGATGAAAAGCGGTTTCCCAACCGCCATGATCTGGATATGATATCTACAGATTACCCCATCTGCCTCACAAGAACCTGCGGCCATGCCTGTGTGGTGAATACCATGGCCCTTCATCTGGCAGGCATCACAGGAAACACGCCCCAGGTGGAAGGCGGGCTCTATGAGGTGGACGAAAGCGGGGAGCCCAACGGAGTATTCCGGGAAAATGCAATGGACCTGATCTACGGATGCCTGCCTGAGCCCGCCAAAGAGGACATAAAGGAAATGATACTGGCAGCGTCCAAGGCTCTCAACCGTTATGGAGTCACTTCATCCCAGACAGACGATTTGCTGGCTTTTAACAATGTGCCCTATGAACGGGTGCTGGAAGCATACCGGGAACTGGACGCAGAGGGAAGAATGACAGTCAGGGTTTATGAACAGTCCCAGTTTACGACTCTGGATGTGCTGAAGGGATTCGTGGAAAAAGGATATAACACGGGCTGGGGAAATCATTGGTTTAAGATTGGTCCGCTTAAAATGCTGGGAGACGGTTCCCTGGGAGCCAGGAGCGCCTATCTCAGCCAGCCCTATGCAGACGATGCCTCCACCCGGGGAATCCCCATTTTCACCAGACAGCAGTTCGAGGACATGGTGGGATATGCAAATTCCCAGGGAATGCAGGTGGCCATCCATGCCATAGGGGACGGAATTCTGGATGATATCCTGGCAGCCTACGAAAAGGCCCTTTCCCAGTGTCCCAGAAAGGACCACCGGCACGGCATTGTCCACTGCCAGATTACTAGGCCGGACCAGCTTGATAAATTTGCGAAACTGTCCCTGCACGCATACTTCCAGTCTGTTTTCCTGGATTATGACATCCACATCGTGGAGGAACGAATCGGAAAGGAGAGGGCGGCGTCCAGCTATCATTTCAGGACCCTTTATGAAACCACCCATGCCTCCAACGGTTCCGACTGCCCGGTAGAGCTGCCGGATGTGATGAAGGGAATACAGTGCGCGGTCACCAGGACAACGGTGAAGGACCATGTGGGCCCATACCTTCCGGAACAGGCACTGGATATAAAGCAGGCCCTGGATTCCTTTACCGTGGAGGGCGCCCACGCATCCTTTGAGGAAGAAGTGAAGGGGCGGATTGCGCCAGGGATGCTGGCAGATTTTGTGATACTGGGGGCCAATCCCTTTGAGACCTTTCCTGAGGAGCTGGCCGGCATTCCGGTGGAAGCCACTTACGTGGCCGGCGTATGCCGGTACAGCAGGGAGGCGGAAGGAAAACAGCAGCAGGAAAACAGCAGCAGGAAAAACAGAAAAAGGGCTTTTATTTCCTGGTAAAATGTTATATACTCTTTAACAGTACAGGAATACCTGTCCAGAATTGGAAGGTATTATATCAAGGAAATCCAGGAGGAATACCATGTTAGATTTAAGATTCGTAAGAGAGAACCCGGACATTGTAAAGCAGAACATTAAGAATAAATTTCAGGACAGCAAGCTGCCGCTGGTGGACGAAGTGATTTCACTGGACACAGAGGCAAGGGCCACACAGAAGGAAGCCGATGATTTAAGGGCCAGCCGCAATAAGCTGTCCAAGCAGATTGGCATGCTGATGGGCCAGGGGAAGAAGGATGAGGCAGAGACCGTGAAGCAGGAGGTCAACGCCAATTCCGCGCGTCTGGCGGAGCTTGAGGAAAAGGAAGGACAGCTTTCTGAGAAGATTACCAAAATCATGATGACCATTCCCAACATCATCGACCCAACCGTGCCCATCGGCAGGGACGACAGTGAGAACGTGGAAGTGGAGCGGTTCGGTGAGCCCGTGGTGCCGGATTTTGAGATTCCTTACCACACAGATATTATGGAGCGGTTTAACGGCATTGATCTGGACGCGGCCAGAAGAGTGGCGGGAAACGGTTTCTATTACCTGATGGGCGATATTGCCAGACTTCATTCCGCAGTGATTTCCTATGCAAGGGATTTCATGATTAACCGCGGATTTACCTACTGTGTACCTCCTTTTATGATCCGCAGCAATGTGGTCACAGGCGTCATGAGCTTTGCCGAGATGGATGCCATGATGTATAAGATTGAGGGAGAGGACCTGTACCTGATTGGTACCAGCGAGCACTCCATGATTGGTAAATTTATTGATACAATCACGCCGGAGCAGCAGCTTCCCCTGACACTGACCAGCTATTCCCCCTGCTTCCGCAAGGAGAAGGGCGCCCACGGAATTGAGGAGAGAGGCGTTTACCGTATTCATCAGTTTGAAAAGCAGGAGATGATTGTGGTCTGCAAGCCGGAGGAAAGCCCCATGTGGTATGATAAGCTGTGGCAGAACACCGTGGATCTGTTCCGCTCCTTAGATGTTCCTGTCCGCACTCTGGAGTGCTGCTCCGGCGATCTGGCTGACCTTAAGGTGAAGTCAGTGGACGTGGAGGCATGGTCCCCAAGACAGAAGAAGTATTTTGAGGTGGGAAGCTGCTCCAACCTGGGAGATGCCCAGGCCCGCCGTCTGAGAATCCGCGTACAGGGAGAGGACGGAGGAAAGTATCTGGCCCACACCCTGAACAATACCGTGGTGGCGCCTCCGCGTATGCTGATTGCTTTCCTGGAGAACAACCTTCAGGCGGACGGCAGTGTGAAGATACCGGAAGTGCTGCGTCCTTACATGGGCGGCATGGAAGTGATGGTTCCCAAGAACTGAACGTATGAAACAATGTATAAAATTGTATTTTAAGACATGCTCCAGGACGTAATGGAATGTTTCATGTGCCGGTCTGCATCTTGCGGTGCAGGCCGGTTTTTTAAAAAGAGAAAGGAGAAACCTATGATTACATTTAACCATTTTAATTTTAATGTACTGGATTTGGAGAAGAGCCTTGCTTTTTATAAAGAGGCGCTTAACCTGGAACCGGTGAGGGAGAAGAATGCTTCGGACGGCTCCTTCAAGCTGGTGTACCTGGGAGACGGAGTGACGGACTTTACCCTGGAGCTGACCTGGCTGCGGGACAGGAAGGAAGCCTATGACCTGGGAGAGTGCGAATTCCACCTGGCATTCCATGTGGATGATTTTGACGGCACCCATAAGCACCATGAGGAGATGGGCTGCATCTGCTACGAGAATCCGGGCATGGGAATTTATTTCATCAAGGACCCGGACGGTTACTGGCTGGAAATCGTGCCTGCTGATAAGTAGGGAATATATTAGGAAAGGCAGGTGTTTTTTTGAAAGAACTGGGTATACTGCTCATGGGAGTGTCGCTGATTTTCTTGTTTGTGATGGTGGTGGTGCTTGTCCTCTACATCCTGGCTTACTGGATGATATTCAGAAAGGCAGGGGAAGCCGGATGGAAGGCCCTGATACCAATTTACGGCACCTATACAGAGTATAAGCTTTTCTGGAATGACAGGATGTTTGTCCTGTGGATAATCATGGCATTGATTGCCGTGGCGTTCCGGTTCATGTCCGGTCCTGGCGCCATGGTGTCCCAACTGGCTTACTTCGGCGTTTCGGTCATGCATATTCTGATATCGGTTAAGATGTCCTATTCCTTTGGACATGGGGTTGGGTACGCGCTGGGGCTTATTTTCCTTCCCCCCATATTTTTGTTAATTCTGGCCTTTGATGACTCTGTCTACATAGGCCCGGAGGGAAAACAGGAAACAGACAGGAGAATGTATCTGTAGGGCGCGGTATGGAAGGATACGGTACATGCGCCGGGGAATGGATATGGATAAAAAAATAAAGGGGGCTGTCGAGAAATAGATAGCCCCCTCTTTCATGAATTTAAGGGCAGCGCCCCATAATCATCCTATTTAAATTCGCTGTACTTCTCTTCGCAGTACTGGCAGCGGTAAACCTCTGCCTTCTCATCTGCCAGGTAGAAGATATGGGGAAGCTCCTGTTCAATGGATGTGATGCAGCGGGGGTTCTTGCACTGAATCACATTGGTGATTTTCTTGGGAAGCTTTAATGCCCGCTTTTCGGCAATCTTGTCCCCGCGGATAATGTTCACCGTTATGTTGTGGTCAATGTAGCCCAATACCTTTAAGTCAACCGTATCCAGTCCGCCCTCGATTTTAATGATGTCCTTGCGTCCCATCTTGTTGCTGCGGGCGTTTTTGATGATGGCTACCTGGCATTCCAGCTTGTCCAGGCCCAGGTGATAGTAGATGTCCAGGCTCTTTCCTGCCTCAATGTGGTCCAGGACAATGCCTTCTTGTAATCCGCTGATGTTTAACATGGTTTCTGCACCTCCAGTAATCTCATGATTAATGCCATACGCACGTATACGCCGTACTGTGCCTGCTTGAAGTAGGCAGCCCTTGGGTCGTCATCCACTTCCACGGAGATTTCATTTACCCTGGGAAGAGGATGGAGCACATACATGTCTTCCTTGGCAAGTTTCATTTTCTTCTTATCCAAAATATAACAGTCTTTCAAACGGATGTAATCTTCCTCGTTGAAGAAGCGTTCCTTCTGCACACGTGTCATGTAGAGAATGTCTAACTGGCCCAGAGCGTCGTCCAGGTTGCCGACTTCCTCAAAGGGAACATTATTTGCAGTGAGCACGTCGTCGCGGATGTTGTCCGGGATGCGCAGCTCAGGCGGGGATATCAGTATGAACTTGACGTTGGGGTAGCGGACCATGGCGTTGATTAAGGAATGTACGGTACGGCCGAATTTCAGGTCTCCGCAGAAGCCGACGGTCAGGTTGTCCAGACGTCCCTTCATGGAACGGATGGTCATAAGATCAGTTAAGGTCTGGGTGGGATGCTGATGGCCTCCGTCTCCGGCGTTGATGACCGGAATCTGGGACTTCTGGGCAGCTACGAATGCAGCGCCTTCCTTTGGATGCCTCATGGCACAGATGTCAGCATAACAGGAAATCATGCGGATGGTGTCGGCCACGCTTTCACCTTTTGCGGCAGAACTGGAATTGGCGGATGAAAAACCTAATACACTGCCGCCCAGATTCAGCATGGCAGCCTCAAAGCTTAAACGTGTCCGTGTACTTGGCTCATAGAAAAGGGTGGCCAGCTTCTTGCCGTCGCATACATGGGCGTATCCTGGAAGATTCTGTTCAATGTCCCTTGCAAGGGCCAGAAGGTCATCAATTTCTTCCACAGAGAAGTCTAAGGGATTCAATAAATGTCTCATGGGAGTCTCCTTTGCGCATTATATTGTAAAATATTGAATTTGGGAAATAGTTCACACTCTACCAGTGCGATAGCCGGACCAGCCAGATATGGCACTGATTTGTGCCTCGTCATATTCTTACATAGAATGCGGTATAAGTCAAGTAAAAATTACAGGCTTTTAAGAAAATGATTGCTTTTTATTTGCCGGGTCTTCCAAGGACCTGTGCAATGTAGGCGCTGGGAGTCATGCCTGTTTTTTTCTTGAACAGCTGGGAAAAATACTGGGGGTTATTTCCCAGTCCCACTTCCTGGGCCACGTCCTGTATCTTATCCAGACCCTTGGAGGCCAGCAGCTCCTTGGCTGTTTTAATCCGCATGTCCGCCAGGTAGGTGGAAAATTTGGTACCGGTCTCCTTCAGGAATTTTTTGCTGACATAGTCCACATTCATGAAGAGATAGTTTTTTGAAATATATTTAAGGGTCAGGTTGTCATCCTGCAGGTTCTGGCTCACATAGTCAAATATCTGCCGGGTCATGGTGCTTACGGTCTGCCCGCTGTCAGGCTCCCTCAGTATGTCCTCCACCCGTTCAATGGCAAGGTTTTTTAAGTCCGTTAAGCTCTGTTCATTTTCAATCCGGACCAGGAGTTCGGTCAGCCAGGCGGAGGAGAGGGAGGGACTGTTCAGGGTGAGCTTCATGAACAGGTTGCTGGCAATCTGTTTTAAAAAGGTGATGTCATTTATATCCTTTATGAGATCGGTCAGCTTCTGCACGGAATCCGGCTGCCGGTCCAGGATAGACTGGCACAGCTGCTCCAATTCATTGATATGGGTGTTGTAATTGCAGGTGTAGAGCAGATGAAAATTATTGATATAATAAATCATCCCATAACGCCTTATTTTCTTGAGAACCACAACCAGAAGCTGTTCCAGGTTGGAATACAGTGTGGATTCGGTTTCCAGGGTTACGGCCTGGCCCGGATAGTGCCTCTGGCAGATGAAACGCTCCAGATCCTGGTAGTTTGCGGCAAAGTCCTTAAAGAACAGAAGCAGTGTGTTATTGACGTATACGCCGTGGATGATGACGGAGGAAATATTTTCGCTGCAATACAGCCTTAAATCATCCAGAAACTCCTCCAGGTGCTCAAAGGGCAGAAAATACACATAGAACAGCCTGCAGACCGTGAATTTAAAGTCGATATAGGACTCATAGGAACGGATGATGTCCGGAAAATCTCGGTTCTGGCATATGCTGTCATTGATGATGCTGAAAATGACATTGTGATTCATGCCAAGGCAGCCGGTTCACAGGCAGAAGGAGCATCCGGGGAAAAGGCCGCAGCCGGGGACGGCTCGGAGATGGTGGTTGCCTGGTGGGGCAATCAGGTAAGGAATGAGCGTACACAGGCCATCCTGGAGCTGTATTCAGAACAGAATCCAGGAGTTACATTTGACGGACAGTTTTCAGAGTGGGCAGATTACTGGAACAAGCTGGCGACTGCCGCCGCCGGACATTCCATGCCGGACATCGTCCAGATGGATTACAAATATATCCAGCAGTATGTAAACAATGATTTGCTGGTGGACTTGACACCTTATATTGAAAACGGCACCATCGACGTGACAAACTGCAATGAAGATGTACTGAGCTCCGGTAAGGTAGGGGACGGACTCTATGCAATCTGCAACGGCATCAATGCGCCTGCGCTGCTGTACAACAAGACAGCCCTGGATGAGGCAGGAATCACGGTAAAAGACAACATGACCATGGATGAGTTCATTACCCTCTGCAGGGAAATCAGGGAAAAGACAGGATATAAGACCAATATTGCATATAACAACGGCGAGAACTTTATCGAGTATTTCCTGCGCGCCAATGATGTAGTTATGTTCGAGGACGGAAAACTGGGCGGAACAGCAGAGGACTATGTATCCTATTTCAAACTCTATGAGGATGGCATAAGGGAGGGATGGGTTGTGGATCCTTCCATTTTTGCAGAGAGGACCATCGGCTCAGTAGAGCAGGACCCAATGGTATATGGTTCCAATCCTGAAACCATGTCCTGGTGTGCGTTTAACTATACCAACCAGCTCACAGCCATCAGAAGCGCTGCACCTGAGGGCGTGGAGATTGCCATAACCACCTGGCCTTCAGCAGACCCTGTCAAGTCCGATTATCTGAAGCCAAGCCAGTTCTTTGCCATCACAAAGGACAGCGCAAATCCGGACGAGGCGGCAAAGATCCTGAACTTCATCACCAACTCAGTGGAATGCAATGAAATACTTCTGGGAGAGAGAGGTATTCCTCTGTCAGCATTCGTAGCTGATTCCATTGCGCCTAAGATGGATGAGACCAGCCAGGAAGTGATAAAGTTCATCAATGAAGTTGTATCCGACAATTCTTCCCAGATCAACCCGCCTGCTGCTGACGGCTCAAGCGAGGTAAACGATCTTCTGAATAAGCTGGAGGAACAGGTATGTTACGGCCAGATGACGGCTGAGGATGCCGGACAGCAGCTGTTTACAGAAGGGTCAAAGCTCATGGAGTCCAAGAAAAATTAGCAAATTAAAAAAGATCGGCTGTTGGAGGTCGCTCTTTTCATAAGGCGAGGAGGAGAGGCTATGAAGGCATTAAAGCAGCGGCTCAGCAAGGAAAGTGTGGCAGGTGTCCTGTTTACACTGCCATTTACCATTGGATTCCTGCTGTTTATGATTGTACCAATGGGGATCTCATTGTATTATTCGTTCTGTGACTATGACATACTTTCACCGCCTGTTTTTACAGGACTTAAGAATTTTATTTCCATGTTCCAGGACGAGACGTTTTTTAAAACGCTGAAGGTAACTTTTTTCTTTGCATTTGTGTCTGTTCCGCTCAAACTTCTGTTTGCTTTGATTGTGGCCATGCTTTTGCTGGAAAATTCCAAAATGTCCGGTTTTTACAGAGCGGCCTATTACCTTCCTTCCATCATCGGCGGTTCCGTGGCAGTCTCCATCCTGTGGAAGAGGATGTTTGCCATGGACGGCGTGGTGAATAAGCTTCTGGGAATGGTGGGAATCCAGACCAGCTTTTCATGGCTGGGAGACACCAGAACAGCCATATGGGTTCTCATATTACTGGTGGTCTGGCAGTTTGGTTCATCCATGCTTATTTTCCTCTCATCCTTAAAACAGGTTCCACAGTCCCTGTATGAGGCGGCAGAGGTGGACGGCGCCAGCGCACCCGGAAAATTCTTTAAGATTACATTGCCTCTGCTGACCCCCACCATATTTTTTAACCTGGTCATGCAGATGATTAACGGCTTCCTGGCCTTTACCCAGTGCTACATCATCACCCAGGGAAAACCCATGAATTCGACCCTGCTCTATACCGTGTACATGTATAAGCAGTCCTTTGAATTCTACAACACAGGATATGGCGCGGCCCTTGCATGGGTCATGCTGGCTGTGATTGGTCTGATAACCCTGTTCCTGTTTGCAACGAAACGGTTCTGGGTATATGAAGGAGGGCTTTAATCATGAAAGAGAAGCGAGTGGTTAAAAAAGCAGTATACCATGTGATTGTTTTCGTCATTGGCATTATCATGATTTATCCCCTGATATGGATGGTCATGAGTTCTTTTAAGGAGAACAGCACCATATTCTCCACAGCGGGCAGCCTGATTCCGGAGAAATTCATAGTCAGCAATTATTCCACGGGATGGAAGGGGTTTGGAAAGATTTCCTTTGCCACATTCTTTAAAAACTCCATCTTCATCTCAGTAGTGGCCACCCTGGGAACCGTGGCATCATCCGCCCTGGTGGCCTACGGGTTTGCCAGATTCAAGTTCAGAGGCCGTGGAATCCTGTTTGCAGCCATGCTGCTCTCCATGATGCTTCCCGCCCAGGTACTCATGATTCCCCAGTATCTGTGGTATCAGAAGCTGGGCTGGGTGGGGTCCTACATGCCGTTAACTGTTCCGTATTACTTTGCCATACAGGGATTTTTCGTGTACCTGATATCCAACTTCATCAGCGGTATTCCTACGGCACTGGTCACGGCCTGCATATTCTCCTTCATGTGGAGATGGGATGATTTCCTTTCAGCCCTGCTGTATGTCAGCAAGTCCAGCATGTACCCTGTCAGCCTTGCGCTTAAGCTTTTCTGCGACCCCGGCTCGTCATCGGATTATGGCGCAATGTTCGCCATGGCTACCCTGTCCATCCTGCCGTCAATCCTTATATTCCTGTTCTTCCAGAAATATCTGGTTGAGGGCGTCAGTACCTCCGGCCTGAAAGGATGATGAAAATGGAACATGAAATGAAGATAATAGACGGACACGTCCATCTGGTACAGTACATAGCCGGGACAGGGGCAGGGGGAGAGCTGCGCTTTGCCGGAAACGGCATGGCGGAATATGCGTCAGGGGAACGGTTCCGAATGCTTCCGGATGAATTCAGCCAGGGTGTGGCGACTGCTGAGGACATTCTCAGAAAGATGGATGGAAACGGAGTGGAGAAAGCAGTGCTGCTCCAGGGAAATTACTTTGGTTTCCAGAATCTCTATTCCATGGAAGCGGTGAAAAAATACCCCTATCCCAATGCGGTGCGGTATCTGAAGCATGGAATTGAGATAGCAGGGGCAGACCGACTCATTTTCGGAACGGATATACCCTCTGTGCTGAAGGAGGACAGTTATCAGCACTTGATTCAGTACATCACCTGCAGCGATGTATGTTCCAGGGAAGAAAAGGAACTAATCATGTACAGAAATGCAGAGCAGGTGTATTTCAGGTAAACATAAAAAGGAGGAAGCTATGAAGTATAGTGATAATAAAGTTAAGGATATCCAGATTGCATATATAGGCGGCGGTTCCAGGGGATGGGCCTGGACCTTTATGACAGACCTTGCCCTGGAGGACCAGATTAGCGGAACCATACGGCTGTACGATATTGATGGCGACGCGGCAAAGAACAATGAGGTGATTGGTAACCGCCTGATGCAGAGGGACGACGCCAAAGGAGACTGGAAGTTTGAGACCAGCTTAAGCCTTAAGGATGCTTTGACTGGATGTGATTTCGTTGTCATCTCCATCCTGCCCGGCACCTTTGACGAGATGGAATCGGATGTTCACCTTCCGGAGCGCCTGGGAATCTACCAGTCTGTAGGTGATACGGCAGGACCAGGCGGAATGGTCCGCGCCCTGCGCACCATTCCCATGTTCGTGGAGATTGCTGAGGCCATAAAAGAGTATGCGCCAAAGGTATGGGTGATTAATTATACCAATCCCATGTCACTGTGCGTAAAGACACTGTATCAGGTGTTCCCGGAAATCAAGGCATTCGGCTGCTGCCATGAGGTCTTTGGCACCCAGAAGGTCCTTAAGGGAATCTGCGAGGAGAGCTGCGGGGAAAAGGAGATTGACTGGCATGACATCCATGTCAATGTGCTGGGCATCAACCATTTCACATGGTTTTCCAGCGCTTCCTATAAGGGAATTGACTTGTTCCCTGTTTATCAGGACTATATTGACGCACATTTTGACCAGGGATATGAGGTGGAAGGCGAAAACTGGATGAATTCTTCCTTCAAGTGTGCCAACCGGGTCAAGATGGATCTGTTTAAGAGGTATGGCCTGATTGCGGCGGCAGGCGACAGGCATCTGGCTGAATTCATGCCGGGAAATGAGTATCTGAATGATCCGGAGACAGTCGCATCCTGGAAATTTGGTCTGACTACGGTGCAGTGGAGAAAGAATGACCTGAAGGAGAGGCTGGAGAGGAGCCGCAGGCTGGCAGCCGGCGAAGAGGAAGTCAAGCTGGATCCCACTGGTGAAGAGGGAATCCTTTTAATCAAAGCACTCTGCGGCCTTACAAGGGTTGTCAGCAATGTGAATATTCCGAATACGGCCTGCCAGATTACCAACCTGCCCGCAGATGCCCTGGTGGAGACCAACGCGGTCTTTGAAAAGGATCACATCTATCCGGTGGTTGCGGGAGCCGTGCCGGAAAATGTAAAGGAACTTCTGATGCCCCATCTGGAGAACCATGAGCTGATTATGGAAGCAGCCCTCCATCCGGATAAGGAAAAGGTGGTCAGGGCATTTATGAACGATCCCCTTGTAAAGGGAAAGAACTGCCGGGAGGAGGATGTCAGGCTTCTGGTGGATGACATGATAAAGAACACGCTTACGTATCTTCCAAAAGGATGGGAATAGACACTGGGAGCTTTAAAGGACAGTGTTACCGTATATGGAAGCTGAGGGAGCACACACCTGAGCGGCGCCGCTCTGGCCGGGGAAATGGAACATTTCATGGACTGCGGGCATAAGACAGTAAAGATGAAGGTGGGAACAGATTTTGCCACCGAGATTGACTATGACGTGGAGCGGGTCAGGCTGGTGCGGGAGACCATTGGACCGGACGCGGAGCTGGCTATTGACGGCAACCATTCATTTACGGTCCAAGAGGGCGGCCTGCCCCTTCTTGCCTGTCCGCTCATTGCTACGGCAGGGGATGATGCCATGGAGGAATTCCTGGAGGTCTGCAACCAGCCTGTGCTGGACTGCATGGAAGTGACCGACCGTACTGTGAAATATAAAGAACCCACCATGACCGGGCCCCGCTTAAAAACCAGCGGGGCCCGGTCTTTTACTGCGCTCCGGCCTGATTTACTTTACAATTACCTGTTTTCGTGTTACATTTGCTACTGAAAACTGATAGGGTGTAAGGAATTATTAAAGGAAGATTAAAGAAAAACAGAAGAACAAATCACGTTCTCTGTGCTATACTGAACAAAATCAGTAACAGTCTGTCCATAGAGGCTGTTATCCGGATTGGAGCGCTTTTACGCCCCGGAAAGGAGGCTGGATTTGGCAGAGGAACAGTTGGCCGTGTCGTCGGTCCCTGAGAAACAGGATGCAGGAGAAAAAGACACAGGAAAAGAAAACAGGCCCGTGGTCATACGGGTAAAGAATTTATATAAGATATACCGGGTAGGCGATATCAAGGTCCGGGCCCTGGACGGACTGGATTTTGACATATATAAGGGAGAATTCGTTGCCATTGTAGGAACCTCCGGTTCCGGCAAATCCACTCTTCTCAACATGCTGGCCGGATTGGAGAAGCCCACCAAGGGGGAGATTGAGATTGGCAGGGTCCATATAGAGAAGATGACGGAGCGCCAGCTGGTGAGCTTCCGCCGCGAAAAGGTGGGATTTATCTTCCAGGCATACAACCTGTTAAATACCATGAATGCCCTGGAGAATGTAGCCCTTCCCCTTTCCTTTCGGGGCGTTTCCAGGAAACAGCGGCTTAAGGAAGCCAGGAAATACATGGATCTGGTAGGTGTGGGAGGACAGGCCAGGCATATGCCCAACCAGATGTCCGGCGGACAGCAGCAGCGTGTGGGAATTGCCAGGGCCCTGGTGGTAAAACCTCAGATTATATTTGCCGATGAGCCCACGGGAAACCTGGATTCCAAGACCACCATGGAGGTGCTGCGCCTGATGCAGAAGATTGTCAGGGAGCAGAACCAGACCCTGGTCATGGTTACCCACGACAACAATCTGGCCTCCTATGCGGACCGGAGAATCCGAATTATGGACGGCCGGATTGTGGGAATCGAGACAGGCGGCAGGGAAGCGTTATATGGGAATGCAGAGAAAAAGGAGTGCAATGATAATGAGAGCAAATAAATGGTGCAAAGGCCTGACGGCGTTCCTGGCAGCCTGTATGCTGGCCGGGATTTATTCGTCCAGTGCGGCGGCCAGCGATTACAGACTGGGCTATAACACCAATGCCAGTGAAAATGATTATGTATTTACTACAAAATCACCCAAAGGGACCATAGGAAAATCCATGTCCATTCCATTCCGTATCAGGGCCACGGATGAGGACATGGAGAACCTGCGCATCAGTCTCCTGGAGACCAATGATTTCCAGCAGATAGAGGAGCGGGGAAACGGGGATTACTCCGTTGACTATTATCCGTTTGAAATCATGGAAACCACCTTTGTGGCCAAGAGCGTGGGAACCATCAAGAAGGGCAATGTAAAGAGCGTGTCCCTGTCAGCCAGGGTGCGGCGTGATGCCCTTCAGGGATACTACAGCATCCCTGTACTGCTTGAATGGGACGGCGGTTCTGATACGGATTATATCAATGTATGGATTTCCACCTCATCCACATCCGGAGCAGACGACGAGGAGGACAAAAAGGAAGGCAATTACTTTGTGGTGGGTGAGAATCAGCCCACACCGCGGGGCGTCTATCCCAATGTCATGGATTACACCGTGAATTTCCGCAACAAGAGGGAGACCACGGCACAGGATGTGACGGTCAGCATGCAGCTCTCAGAGGACGATGCCAAGTTCCCCTTTGAAATCAATGACGGTAACTATGACCGCACCTTTGAGCGCGTGCAGCCCGGGGAAACCGTGTCCGCCCCCTACAGCATGGCAATCCGCAAGGATTCCTACACAGGCTATTATCCAATCAAATACACCATCACCTTCCGTCTGAGCTCTGAGGGAGACCTGCACACGGAGGAGGGAACCTTTTACGTACATATCGTGTCCAAGGATAAAGAGGACGACCTGGGAGATTTTAACGCCAACGACAGGACCAGGGCCAGGTTGATTGTGGAGAGCTATCACACGGTTCCGGAGGAAATCTACGCAGGGGACGAGTTTGAGCTTATTCTTAACATGAAGAATGCATCCACCTCGGTTCCTGCCAGCAACATCCTCTTTAACCTGGAGTCGGAGAAGGTATCGGACAGCGCCGTGTTTACCACGGAGTCAGGCACCTCCTCTCTGGTGGTGGACAATATGGCTCCCGGACAGACCACTGAGGTGAGGGCCAGATTCACGGCTAGGGCAGGCGTGGACCAGCGCTCCTACGCCATCACGGTAAAGGAGAAGTACGACAGCCCTGAATTCAAGAACGCAGAGGAAAGTATTGTAGTGGACATCCCTGTAAAGCAGTACGCCCGGTTAAGCACCAGCACCATTGACGTTATGCCGGACAGCATGACCGTGGGCTCTGAGTCCAATGTCATGTTTGGAATCAATAACACGGGAAAGGTCATTCTTTACAACGTGACCGTGACCTTTGAGGCGGATTCCATCAAGACCACGGACGCCTATGTGGGAAACATTAAGCCGGGTGAAACAGGCAACGTGGATACCATGCTGACAGGCGTGGCTCCCACCCAGGATGAGGGAACCGTGCGCATCCGCATTGATTACGAGGATGAAAACGGCGTTCCCGCTGAACCGGTGGAAAAGGAGCTGACCCTCATGGTCATGGAGGAGATGGAACAGAACTGGGATGATACGGGAGCGGCCATGGATGCAGGCAGCATGGACGCAGAGGCAGCCCCGTCCTTCTGGGGTAAATACAAGTTCCTGATGATTGCCGGTGTGGTGGCAGCGGCCGGTATTGCAGCCGCAGTTGTCATCCGAATCAGGAAGAAACGCAAGGCAGCAAGGGAAGAGGATGTGGACGATGAGATTTCCTGATCTCGTAATCATGAGCATTAACAACTTAAGACGCAGGAAGCTGAGAACAGTCCTGACTGTGCTGGGAGTTATCATCGGTACGGCGTCCATTGTGGTCATGGTATCTCTGGGAATCGGACTGGACCAGATGTTCATGGAACAGATTTCCTCCTGGGGAAGCCTGACCACCATCAACGTGTATTCCGGTTCATCCTATGGGGGCGCAGTGATGGTTGGAGGGGGCGGGAGCAGCAGCAAATCCTCGGATCCCACCTACATCACAGACGATGTCATAGAACAGTTTAGCCGTCTGTCCCATGTGTCCGGGGTATCCCCGGTTCTGGAAATCAATGTGGTTATGCGTCAGGGAGCCTACGAGGCCCAGTATCTGTCCCTCATGGGCGTAAGCCAGTCCTTTCTGGAACAGATTCCCTTAGGCGAGGGCAGGCTGCCGGAGCCGGGAGAGATGGGCTTGGTGGTGGGCAACACGGTCCAGCAGAATTTTTATAATTCCAAGACAGGCCGCGGATACTGGGACACAGGCGAGATGCCGGATGTGGACTTTATGAATAAGCCTCTCTTTGTTATTTTCGACGTGGACGCTTATTTCCAGACCAGGAATGGTTCCGTCAGCTCATCAGAGGACGGGCAGACGCCTGTAAAACCGCCGAAAAAGTACATGATGAATGCTACCGGCATGGTGGAAGGCGGTCCGGATGACTGGAATTCCTATTCCTATAACGTATACACGGACATCGACGGACTGAAAGCCCAGCTGCGCAAGGTGTTTAAAAAGGGAACCGTCATACCGGGACAGCCCACCAATAAAAAGGGAAAGCCCCTTAACTATCTGACCTATAACCGGGCACAGATATTTGTGGACGATATGGAATATGTCCAGGAGGTTCAGAAGCAGATAGCGGACATGGGATTCCAGGTCAGCAGCCAGGCGGACTGGATGGAGAGCACGAAACAGCAGTCCAGCATGATACAGGCTGTTCTCGGCGGTATCGGAGCCGTTTCCCTGTTCGTGGCAGCCATCGGCATTGCCAACACCATGATGATGTCCATTTATGAGAGGACAAAGGAAATCGGAGTCATGAAGGTGCTGGGCTGCGATATGGGAAATATCCGTAACATGTTCCTCATTGAATCCGGCTTTATCGGCTTCATGGGAGGCATTGTTGGAATTCTGCTCGGTTACAGTATCTCGGTGGTTATCAACCGGTTTGTTAATCTGGAGGAAATGAACGGCCTGACAGGCAACCTGTCCAGAATACCGCCCTGGCTTTCCGTGGCCGCCGTAATCTTTGCCATCTTTGTTGGCATGGCCGCAGGATTCATGCCGGCTATGCGTGCCATGAAGCTGAGTCCCCTGGCAGCCATCCGGAATGAATAGGGGGAATATGCCGGTATTGGAGAAAGCTTTCTTAAACTCTCTTGATTAGTAAAACTTCTAAAAAGGGGTTGCAATATTAGAAAAAAAGATATATATTAATGGTAGGGCGTGTGACTGGCGGATAGTGGAGCAACCACAGGGAGCACGCAGTACCATGAACTATTTTGAGCCGACCGCCTGGGCATGCATATTTTTTGCGTGTCCGGGAGCCGGCTCTTTTAAGTTTCAGAAACCTATTAAGCCGAATGGAGGAATCAGTATGAATCAGATGTCACTGGAACAGGAACTGAAAAGCAATGCTTATCCCGGACGGGGAATCGTCATCGGGCGCTCTGAAGATGGAACAAAGGCAGTAACCGCCTATTTTATTATGGGCAGAAGCGCCAACAGCCGCAACCGTGTGTTTGTGGAGGATGGGGAAGGAATCCGTACCCAGGCATTCGACCCCGCCAGGCTGGAGGACCCAAGCCTGATTATATATGCCCCTGTACGGGTGCTTGGAAACAAGACCATTGTGACCAACGGAGACCAGACCGATACCATCTACGATGGAATGGACCACCAGATGACCTTTGAGCAGTCCTTAAGATGCAGAAAATTCGAGCCTGATGCGCCTAACTACACACCCCGAATCTCCGGCATCATGCACATTGAAAACGGCAATTTTAACTATGCCATGTCCATTTTAAAGAGCGACAGCACAAATCCGGATTCCTGCCTGCGCTTCACCTATGCCTACGAGTCACCGGCGGCGGGAGAGGGACGTTTCATCCACACCTACATGCACGACGGCAATCCTCTTCCCAGCTTTGAGGGAGAGCCTAAGAAGGTGGGCATAAGCGGGGACATCGATGCCTTTACGGATTTGGTCTGGAACAGCCTTAATGAGGACAACAAGGTGTCACTGTTCGTGCGTTTTATCGATATTGCCGCCGGCACATATGAGACAAGAATCGTAAATAAAAACAAATAAGGAGAGAGGTATCATTATGAAAGAACTGGCACTTAAATACGGTTGTAACCCAAATCAGAAGCCTTCCAGAATTTTCATGGAAGGGGACAGGGAGCTTCCAATCACAGTACTGAGCGGCAGACCTGGCTACATCAATTTCATGGACGCGTTAAACGGCTGGCAGCTGGTAAAAGAGCTGAAGGCAGCCACAGGACTCCCGGCAGCCGCCTCTTTCAAGCATGTATCTCCTGCCGGGGCAGCCGTGGGCCTGCCTCTTGACGAGACGCTGAGGAAGATTTACTGGGTGGATGACATGGGTGAACTCTCACCTCTGGCCAGCGCATATGCAAGGGCAAGGGGAGCAGACCGCATGTCCTCCTTCGGGGACTTTATCTCTCTGTCCGATGTGTGCGACGCTGACACGGCCAGAATCATTAAGCGCGAGGTGTCTGACGGCGTCATCGCTCCGGGATATGAGCCGGAAGCCCTGGAAATCCTTAAGTCCAAGAAAAACGGTAATTACAATGTCATCCAGATTGACCCGGATTATGAGCCGGAGGCCCTGGAGCGCAAACAAGTGTTTGGCATTACCTTTGAGCAGGGGCATAACAACCTGGAGATCAACAGGGACCTTTTGGAGGATATTGTCACTGAGAACACGGAACTTCCGGATACTGCCAAGATTGACCTGATGATTTCCCTCATCACCCTGAAATACACACAGTCCAACTCCGTATGCTATGTAAAAGGCGGACAGGCCATTGGCATCGGCGCGGGACAGCAGTCCAGGGTTCACTGTACGCGTCTGGCAGGCAGCAAGGCGGACAACTGGTATCTGCGCCAGGCTCCCCAGGTAATGAACCTTCCTTTTGTGGACAGCATCAAGAGGGCTGACAGGGACAATGCCATTGATGTCTATATGGGAGATGATTACATGGATGTACTGGCTGACGGAAGATGGGAAAAGACCTTCAAGGTAAAGCCTCCTGTATTCACCGCTGAGGAAAAGAGGGCCTGGCTGGACACCATGACAGACGTGGCCCTGGGCTCCGACGCCTTCTTCCCCTTTGGGGACAACATAGACAGGGCCAGCAAGAGCGGCGTGAAATACGTGGCGCAGCCCGGCGGTTCCGTCCGTGACGACCAGGTCATCGAGACCTGCAACCAGTATGGAATGGTGATGGCATTTACGGGAATCCGTCTGTTCCACCACTAATCGTTTTATAAAGTGAAAAGACTTCGCCGGCGGCAAATCCCATAAAAGGGAAAGCCCCATGGTTCTGACCGTGTTGGGATATGCCTTCTGCGGGGATATGATGCGGGTAATCCATACCCAAAACAACATATGCCGGAATTGCCTGTGCCGCCATCGACAGACAGCGGTGGCTGTTTTGTATGGAAGCATTTAACTCTTGAATCATTAAATCCTTTATGTTAGGATAAGTTTATTAAAAATTATTAACAAAATTTTAACAAAAAGGCGACAATGGTGACAAAAGAAAATAAGATAAAGATTATAAAATATATATGGTATATAGTGGGAACCGTGAGTCTGTTAATGGCCCCAGTGGTGTCATACTTTATGTTTGAGTACGTCACGGGGAACCTGGACACGGTTCCTTATTATATGGCTGCTCTGAACATAGGATGGATTTATGTGCTGTATCTGGCTTTATTTGCCGTCATGGGGAGGACCAGAATCGCTGTGCCCGCGGCCTCCTGTGTCCTCTATGTCATTTCCCTGGCAGAGACCTTTGTGGTGGCCTTCAGGGGACGCCCCATCATGCTGTGGGATGTGATGGCATTCAGGACAGCCATGACCGTATCCGGCAACTATGAATTTTTCATCACCCATCAGATGAAAACGGCCTTTGTCCTGCTTCTGCTCATGAACGTGTTCCTGTGGTTCACGCCGCGCCGGGTCAGGGGCTGGAGGCTTCGCCTGGCAGTGGGAGGGGGAATCGCTGCGTCCATAGCGGGCTATGGGGCCTGGTTCTTCGCCTGTCTGGTCCCTTCCTGGGGGCTTGGTATCAACATGTGGGCCATCAACGGGACATACCAGGAATACGGCTATGTGCTGTCCACTGCGGTCTCCTTTCAGTATGTGGTAAAGAAGCCGCCCCAGGGCTACAGCAGCGCCAGGCTTAAGGAGATATATAACCGCCTGGAGGAGGAAAGTATATCTACGGAACCGGGAAATGGCCAGTCCTATCCGGGGAGCCCGGAAAAACGGCCGGAGGACGGGCAGCCTGTGACACCGGTCAATCTGATATGCATTATGAACGAGAGCCTGTCAGAGCTTAAGACGGCAGGTGATTTTACCACCAATACAGAATATTTCCCCTTCATGGACAGCCTGGAGGAAAATACGGTCAAGGGAAGCCTTTGCATGCCCGTGTTCGGTTCCATGACAAGCAATTCCGAGTTTGAATTCCTTACAGGGGACTCCATGGCCCTGCTGCCTGCCAACTCCATTGCCTACCAGTTCAATGTAAAGCCAGGTACCTGTTCCATGGTCAGCACCCTGAAGGACCAGGGGTATTACAGCGTGGCAATGCACCCTTATCCCGGAGAAAACTGGAACCGGGTGGAATGCTATCAGAATATGGGATTTGATGAGTTCCTGGACCAGGATAACTACGAGGGCAGCGAGGAACTGCGCAACTATGTAAGCGATCAGGCGGATTACCAGAAGCTGATTCAGGTGGTGGAAGCCAAGGAAAATCCTGAGGACAAGCTGTTTATATTCAATGTGACCATGCAGAACCACGGCGGATATGTGGGGACCTACGATAATTTTGAACAGGAGGTATGGCTTACCGGCGAGTACGAGGGAAAATATCCAAAAACGGACCAGTACCTGTCCCTCATGAAGCGGTCGGACCAGGCATTCCGGTACCTGGTGGAGTATTTCAGCCGGATGGACGAGCCAACCATGATTGTCATGTTCGGGGATCACCAGCCCAGCGTGGAGGATGAATTTTACGATGACATAGCCGGCATGCCCAGTTCTGAGGTTCCGGTGCAGGACCATCTCATGTGGTACGAGACCCCCTTCATTATATGGACCAATTACAGCATGCCTTCCGAGGACATGGGGCGTCTTGGGGCGGTCTATTTGTCCTCCGAGGTCCTGTGGAGGGCCAATCTTGAAATGACGCCCTATAACCGGTTCCTGCTTGCCATGAAGGAGGATCTTCCGGTGGTCCATTTCCTGGGCTGCTATGACAGGGAGGGAACCTATTATTGCTGGGCCAAGGCAGAGTCGGAGCGTTGTCCGTATCAGGACACGATACTGGATTATGAGGCCCTTGTGTACAACCACAGCCTGGACCGGAAGAAGCTAAAGGAGCTGTTCGTCATAGCTTCGGAAAATAGTACCAGCCAATAAAAACTTGTAAAAGCACTTGGCAAGCTGCCCTCGCATAGAATAAGATTAAGAATATGCAGGGTGGCTTTCTTTGAAGACTTTTCCGAAACCATTATCAGCAGGAGAGGAAAAAGAGTATCTGGAACGCTGCAAAGAGGGCGACCAGTCTGCCAGAGATATGCTGATTGAGCATAATATGCGTCTGGTAGCCCATGTGGTAAAAAAGTATCAGGGCTCTGATTACGACATTGAGGACCTGCTGTCCGTGGGAACCATAGGCCTTATTAAGGCAGTGAATACATTTAACGTAGATAAAGGCTCACGACTGGCCACCTATGCAGCCAGATGCGTGGAAAATGAGATACTGATGCTTCTGCGAGCCAGCAGGAAGTATTCCAAGGAAGTGTCCCTTTTTGAGCCCATCGGAGTAGACAAGGACGGCGAGACCGTCAGTCTGGTGGATGTGATAGAGATGGACAATAAAGAGACGCTGGATATTATGATTTTAAAACAGGACGTAAAGGAGCTTTATGAGGCCTTTGAGTCCTGTCTGACGGAGACGGAGAAGACGGTTCTGGGGATGCGCTACGGGCTGTACCGTGGGAAGGAGCATACCCAGCGGGAGATTGCCGGCAAGCTGGGCATCTCCCGTTCTTATGTGAGCCGGATTGAGAAAAAGGCCATAGAGAAGATACGGGCAGAGTTTGCAAAACACGGTTAAGGGGTGTCATCCAAAAAATATTATAAAAAGATAGAAGAATTGTGCATTGTTTTATGACAGCTTTCCATTTATACTAGTCATAACAGGCGGAACGGTCAGACAGCTTAACCTGTTCCGCCTTTTTGAAGCAATCAATTGTTCGTAAGGAGGAGATACCATGGCTATTTTAGTGACTGGTGGCGCCGGCTATATCGGAAGCCATACCTGTGTGGAACTGCTGACAGCGGGTTATGATGTGGTTGTAGTAGACAACCTTTATAACTCCAGCGAGAAGGCACTGGAGAGAGTGGAGAAGATAACAGGCAAAAAGGTGAAATTCTACGAGGCGGACCTTTTGGACCAGCCGGCCCTTAAGGAAGTGTTTGACAAGGAGAAAATTGATTCGGTCATCCATTTTGCAGGCCTTAAGGCAGTGGGAGAATCCGTGCGCAAGCCTCTGGAGTATTATCACAATAATATCACAGGCACCCTGATTCTCTGCGATGAGATGCGCAGCCATGGTGTCAGGAATATCGTATTCAGTTCCTCCGCTACCGTGTACGGAGACCCGGCTGAAATCCCTATCACTGAGAACTGCCCCAAGGGAGAGATTACCAATCCTTACGGACGGACCAAGGGCATGCTGGAGCAGATTCTGACGGATTTACATACAGCGGACCCGGAGTGGAACGTAGTGCTGCTGCGCTACTTCAATCCCATCGGCGCCCATGAGAGCGGACTGATTGGGGAGGATCCCAAGGGAATCCCCAACAACCTGGTTCCCTATATTGCCCAGGTGGCAGTGGGGAAGCTGGACCATCTGAATGTATTTGGCGATGATTATGACACGCCGGACGGTACCGGGGTCAGAGATTACATCCATGTGGTGGACCTGGCAAAGGGCCATGTAAAGGCAGTGCAGAAGCTGCAGGATAAAGAGGGTGTCAGCATCTACAACCTGGGAACCGGAGTGGGCTACAGTGTGCTGGATGTGCTCCATGCATATGAGAAAGCCTGCGGCAAGACGCTGAAATACGAGATTCAGCCCCGCCGGGAAGGTGACGTGGCAACCTGCTATTCCGATTCAGCCAAGGCAAGGCGTGAGCTGGGCTGGGTGGCGGAGAAGGGAATCGAGGAGATGTGTGCTGATTCCTGGAAATGGCAGTCCATGAATCCCAACGGGTACAGGGATTAAAGATAAATCCCGGACAGAATGATGTTTCATTGATTTTTCCCATATTTAAGAGGCCTGCGGCCGGATTCGCGTCATATGATATGGCGGGGACGGCTGCAGGTCTCTTTGCGATATGATAAATAAAAAGGAACAAATGTTCTGATTTTCAATTGCGTTTACCTCTGTTCTGTGCTATACTATCAGAACAAACATATGTTCCGGATGGTGATATCATGTTGATACAGGAGAATTTAAGCGTTCAGGAAAAGTTAAAGATACTTACGGATGCAGCCAAGTATGATGTGGCCTGCACATCCAGCGGGGTAAGGAGAAAGGGAAAGGCAGGCAGCATAGGAAACACTTCAGAGGCCGGAATCTGCCACAGTTTTTCAGCGGACGGCAGATGCATTTCCCTTCTCAAGATTCTGTTTACCAATCAGTGTATCTATGATTGTAAATATTGTGTGAACCGCTGTTCCAATGATGTGGTGCGGACTGCCTTTACGCCGGATGAGGTGTGTAAGCTCACCATTGAATTTTACCGCAGGAATTACATTGAGGGCCTGTTCCTGAGTTCGGGCATTCTGTATAACGCCAATCACACCATGGAACTGATTTACGAGACCCTGCATAAGCTCAGGAACCAGTGGCATTTTAACGGATACATCCATGTGAAGACCATACCGGGGGCTGACCCTGAGCTGGTGGAGCGGATGGGCTTTTTAGCTGACCGTATGAGCATCAATCTGGAGCTTCCCACGGCCGAGGGACTTAAGAACCTGGCTCCCGGTAAGACCAGGGATAAGATATTAAAGCCCATGCGTCAGGTGCAGCAGGGGATTGCGGTGTCCAGCCACCTCCTGGGATATGACAGGGAATTTAAGAAGCCCTATGCGACGGAGCGGGCCGGTTTTGCAGGCGGCGCCGCTCTGATTCGTCCGGAGCTGGCGCAGTCAGGTGCCTTTTTGTTGGGAAACCATGGTTTATCCGGCAGCGGTCAGGATTGTCCGGGGGATGGGCAGAATGACAGGCAGAGGGCTGGGGGAGGAAGAAGGCACCTTCCCGACTCTCAGTATGCCAAAACTCCCTTTGTGCCTGCGGGTCAGAGTACCCAGATGATTGTGGGGGCCACCCCGGAGAATGATTACCAGATGATGGCTGTCACACAGGCTCTGTATGAGAATTACGGCCTTAAGAGGGTCTTTTATTCCGCCTATGTGCCGGTCAACGACGACAGCTGCCTGCCTTCCGTGACAGCCAGACCTCCTCTGTTAAGGGAACACAGGCTATATCAGGCGGACTGGCTGCTCCGGTTCTATGGATTTAAGGCAGAGGAGCTGCTGTCAGAGGAACAGCCGAATTTCAATGTATTCCTTGATCCCAAGTGCGACTGGGCACTGCGCCATCTGGAGCAGTTCCCGGTGGAAATCTACAGGGCTTCCTACGGGGATCTTCTCAGGGTCCCCGGCATCGGGGTAAAGTCGGCCCAGAGGATTGTGAATGCCAGAAAGCAGGGCGGAATTCAGTTCGAGGACTTAAAGAAAATGGGGGTGGTCCTGAAACGTGCCAGATATTTCATCACCTGCAAAGGTCGCATGATGGAAGGAGCCAGGCTGGACCAGGACTATATCACAGCCTGTCTTGTGGGGGATGAGCGGCGCAAAGCCTGGGACATTGAGAACAGGGACAGCTTTCGTCAGCTTACCCTGTTTGATGACATGCATCTGGAGATGCCGGTGACAGGCGATGACTATTATGCTTCGGTGACGGGAAGCTTGTAAGGATACAGGAGGTGGGCGATATGACGGTTTATATGTGCGAACCCTGGCTTGAGGGGATTCTCTGCGGCGTATATGATGCCTGGGCGGACCCGGCCGGCCATGGGAATGTCCGGCTGGCCGTAAAGGGAGAATATGAGGAATTGGAGCTTTTTGCGGAGTACAGGGATGTACAGATTTGCCCGGAGAAGGCGGAGAAAGTCATCCGTTCTGTGTGCGCTAAGCTCTCCCAGGAGGTATACAGGAAGGTGTACACTGCCTCTCTGAGCCAGGACAGGAACCGGGCAGATAAGATATACAGGTTTCTGATACAGGCCTTTCGCCACGGCCCGTCGGTGCTGGACATGCTTCAGCTTCCGGCCTGCTATGACATATTCGGGCTGTGCCGGAATGTGTACAATGAGAATCATCTCCTGACAGAGTTTCTGCGCTTTTCAGAGACTCCTGGAGGCATACTGGTGTCACGTATCGGTCCGAAGAACGATATCATAACCCTTTTGGCCCCTCACTTTGCAGACCGGCTTCCGGAGGAAAACTGGGTCATTTATGATGAGAACCATAAAAGGGCGGCAGTCCATCCGGCAGGCTGTTCCTGGTTTCTGGTAAACCAGCCCCTTGAACCGGAACAGGAGGGCAGCGACCGGGGGTGGAGCCACTGGCTTAAGGAGAGGACAGACGAGGAGACTTATGAGGACATGTGGCGTATGTTCTGCGATACCATTGCCATCAGGGAACGCCATAATCCGGTATGCCAGAGAGCCCATCTGCCCCTGCGTTTCCGGCCTTATATGACGGAGTTCCAAAAGTAGGATGGAGCAGTGGGAAGCAGTCCCTAGATAGTCCCATGGAAAACAGTCATGGAAAACAGTCCATATTGCCCCTTGTAATTTTGCGTCCCCTTTAGTATAGTAATTATATCTTTCATTCAAGAGGATAGGGTTCTTCCTATCCTGTCTTATATTTAAATCCGGTACGGTATCGTGCCAAAGTTCCACTGATTCATGAAAGTATATTATAGTTAAGAGAACAAGGTGAAAGGGGCGGATGGATGTTTACACAAATCAACAGCGGAGGTATATGGGCTGTGGAAGGAGTCCTGGTTTCGGTGGAGGCAGATGTGGCTGACGGACTTCCGGGATTTTCCATATCCGGACAGCTGGCGTCAGAGGTAAGGGAGTCTCAGGAACGGGTCAGGACAGCCCTTAAGAATTCGGGATTTCGTCTCCCGGCTAAAAAGATAACTGTAAACCTGTCTCCGGCAGGCATACGAAAGGGGGGCACTGCCTATGATCTTCCCATTGCGGTTGCCATATTGGGCGCGTTTCAGATGGTGGGTACGGATGTGCTGAAGGACAGCATGGTAATTGGAGAGCTGGGTCTGGACGGCAGGGTGAAACCTGTAAGCGGGGTGCTTTCCCTGGCAGCCATGGCCAGGGAGAATGGTATCAGAAGATGTTTCCTGCCATTGGAAAATGTGGAGGAGGGCCTGGTGATGGAGGGCGTAGACATGGTGGGAGTGGAGTCTCTGAGCCATATGGCAGGTATTCTTAAGGGCGCGGTTTCCATGGAGCCGTGCCGTGCGCCGCTTCACCGTCCGGAGGACTGTCGTCAGAAGGAAGGGGGACTGGATTATAGGGAGGTCAACGGGCAGGCCATATTGCGGAGGGCAGCGGAGGTGGCGGCAGCAGGCATGCACGGACTGCTTCTGACCGGCAGCGCCGGAACCGGTAAGACCATGATTGCCAGAAGAATCCCCACCATCCTGCCTGCCCTGACACGGGAGGAGGACATAGAGATATCCAGAATCTACAGTATCTGCGGACTCCTGCCGGCAGGGCGTCCCCTTCTGTCTGAGCGGCCTTTCAGGAGCCCTCACCACACCATAACAGCCAGGGCGCTGGCAGGAGGAGGTGTTCCTCCCAGGCCCGGAGAACTGTCTCTGGCTTCGGGCGGCGTACTTTTTTTGGATGAGCTGCCCCATTTTGGCCGTTCCGCGGTGGAAATACTGAGACAGCCTTTGGAGGAACGGAAAATCACGGTGACAAGGGTGTCTGGAAATTATGAATTTCCGGCAGATTTCATGATGGTAGCTGCCATGAACCTGTGTCCATGCGGATTTTATCCGGACAGGAACCGCTGTAATTGTTCGGAGAATCAGATTAAACGATATCTGGGGCATATATCCAGGCCCATACTGGAACGGTTTGATATCTGCGCGCAGGCGTCTCCTGTAACCTTTGGGGAATTGAACCCGGCTCAGGGAGAAAATGAGAATTCGGCATCCATACGGCAGCGGGTGGAGTATGCCAGAAAACGTCAGGAACGCCGGTTTTCGGGCACCAAGATACGTTTTAACAGCCGCATGGGCATGAAAGAGGTAGAACGGCATTGCGGCCTGGGACCTGAGGAGAAGGCTTTTGCCCAACGGATTTACGAATCAGGAGGCTTCAGTGCCAGAAGGTACCATAAGGCGCTGAAGGTTGCCAGGACCATTGCCGACCTGGAGGACAGCAGGGATATAAAAAAGGAACATCTGGCTGAAGCATTGGGATACGGGGGACTGGAGGAAAAGATATGGGGATAGGGAACGGTATGGAACAGAATTCAAACAGGAACGCAGATTCCGGCCCGGGGATGGCGCGGGTCCAAAAACTTGAAAAAGAATATCTGTACTGGCTCACCCGTATTCCGGGCTTTGGGGCAGTGACCATACGGCGCATATGGGAGATGGCGGGAAGCTTTGAGAAGGCATATTATATAGAAGGAATGGAATTAAAGAAACTGGGAATCTTACAAAGCGAGGAAAAATGCCGTACGTATGACCGGTGGAAGGAACGGTTTTCCTGCATGGTCCGGGAATATGACCATTTACAGGAGAAGGGAATCCGTTTCATAACGCCCATTGACAGGGAATATCCGAAACGGCTTCTGCATATTTATGACTATCCCATGGGACTTTATGTAAAGGGAGAGCTGCCGGATGAGGAATGTCCCACCGCAGCCATCATAGGGGCCAGGAACTGTACGGAGTACGGGAGGCAGGCCGCCGGATTCATGGGTAGGGAGCTGGCAAAAGCCGGTGTACAGATTGTCAGCGGTCTGGCGCTTGGCATAGACGGGGCCGGACACGAGGGAGCCCTGAAGGGAAAGGGCAGGACATATGGGGTTCTTGGGTGCGGAGTGAACATCTGTTATCCCAGGAGCAATTATTATCTGTATGAAGCCATTCCGGCCCAGGGAGGCATTCTCTCCGAGTTTGGGCCGGATGAGGAACCTCTGGCCAGGAATTTTCCCATGCGCAACCGTATCATAAGCGGCCTTTCCGACGTAATTTTGATAATGGAGGCCCGAAAGAAAAGTGGTTCCCTCATAACAGCCAGCCTGGGGCTGGAACAGGGGAAAGAGATATTTGCACTGCCGGGCCGGATTACGGACGCCCTGAGTGCAGGGTGCAACGAGCTCATACAGTCAGGTGCAGGGATATTGACCAGCCCTGAGGATGTGCTGGACTATATGGGCATTTTCCACGAAAAAAAGTGTATTAACCGTGAAAAAGACGAGAAGGGACTTGCCAAGATTGAAAAAATGGTGTATAGTTGCCTAGATTCCGAACCCAGACATCTGGAACAGATTATGGTACAGACAGGACTTTCGGCGGGACGCTGTATGAGCGCCCTTCTGGAGCTGGAATTGGAAGGATTTGCGGTGAGAACATCAGGGCAGAACTACATGAAAACAATCACATAAGTGTCAGTATTTTGGATATCCTCCGGCATTCGCCGGTGTGTGTCTCCATTTTGTGAAAATAAATGATCAGCGAGTAAGGAGTTTTACAATGGCGAATTATCTGGTAATTGTGGAGTCACCAGCAAAAGTGAAAACCATCAAGAAGTTTCTGGGCGCCAACTATGAGGTGGATGCATCGGGAGGCCATGTCAGGGATCTTCCGAAGAGTCAGTTGGGATTTGATGCGGAACATGACTATGAGCCCAAGTACATTACAATCAGAGGAAAGGGGGACGTTCTGGCCAAGCTGCGCAAGGAAGTGAAGAAGGCAGACAAGATTTATCTGGCAACGGACCCTGACCGAGAGGGAGAGGCCATCTCATGGCACCTGATGAAGGCTCTTAAGCTGGATGAACTTAGGAGTAAGGGCGTTTACCGCATCAGTTTTAATGAAATTACGAAAAACGCGGTAAAGGCCTCCTTCAAGGCCCCCAGGGAGCTTGACATGAACCTGGTGAATGCCCAGCAGACCAGAAGGATGCTGGACCGTATGGTGGGTTACCGGATTAGTCCTCTTTTGTGGGCAAAGGTCAAGAGAGGATTAAGCGCAGGCCGTGTACAGTCCGTTGCTCTGCGGCTGATTTGCGACCGTGAGGACGAAATCAATGCATTCATTCCCGAGGAATACTGGAATCTGGAGGCGGACCTTCTCCTGAAGGGGAATAAGAAGCCTCTTGCGGCAAAGTATTATGGGACCAGGGATTCCAAGGGCGGTAAGGCAGTCATCCGCAACAAGGAGGAACTGGATCAGATTCTGAGCCAGTTAGAGGGATGCAGTTACGAGGTGGAGGAAGTAAAGAGAGGGGAGCGGGTGAAGAAGGCTCCCATCCCGTTTACAACCAGTACCCTTCAGCAGGAAGCCTCCAAGGTACTTAACTTTTCCACACAAAAGACCATGCGTCTGGCCCAGCAGCTCTATGAAGGCGTGGAGGTAAAAGGCAAGGGAACACTGGGTCTTATCACCTACCTGCGTACGGATTCCACCAGAATCGCAGACGAGGCGGACACAGCGGCCAGGGCATTTGTAAAGGAGCATTACGGCGAGAAATATGTTGCTCAGGGAAGCCAGGCTAAGAAGGAGGGCGTTAAGATACAGGATGCCCACGAGGCCATCCGTCCCACTGACATAACATTGACTCCTGCCATTGTAAAAGAATCACTGCAAAGAGACCTGTTCCGGCTGTACCAGTTAATCTGGAAGCGATTTACAGCCAGCCGTATGGCGCCGGCCGTATATGAGACCACCTCCGTAAAGATTGGGGCGGGCAGCCACCTGTTCACCACATCGGCTTCCAAGCTGGATTTTGAAGGCTTTATGTCTGTCTATGTGGAAGCGGACGATGAGGAAGAGAAAAATCAGGTTCTTGGCAACCTGGAAAAGGGAACCATCCTTAAGCTGGAACGTCTGGACCCAAGCCAGCATTTCACCCAGCCTCCGGCTCATTATACGGAGGCATCCCTGGTAAAGGCGCTGGAGGAGCAGGGCATAGGCCGTCCAAGTACCTATGCGCCCACAATAACCACCATCATTGCCAGAAGATATGTGGTAAAGGAGAATAAGAACCTCTATGTGACGGAGCTGGGGGATGTGGTAAACCGCATCATGAAGAACTCCTTCCCAAGCATCGTAGACCCTAACTTTACAGCCAATATGGAATCCCTGCTGGATAAAGTGGCAGACGGTACCGTTGCCTGGAAAACCGTTGTCAGCAATTTCTATCCTGACCTGGATGAGGCGGTTAAGACAGCTGAGAAGGAGCTGGAATCCGTAAAGATTGCGGATGAGGTATCCGATGTGGCCTGCGACCTGTGTGGACGCCAAATGGTGATTAAGTACGGTCCTCACGGCAAGTTCCTGGCATGCCCCGGATTTCCGGAGTGCAAGAATACCAAGCCCTACCTTGAAAAAATCGGGATTCCATGTCCAAAGTGCGGTAAGGAGCTGGTGCGCAGGAAGACAAAGAAGGGACGTCTCTACTATGGATGCGAGGCCAGTCCTGACTGTGACTTCATGTCCTGGCAGAAACCTTCCACCCAGAAATGCCCTGTCTGCGGTTCTTATATGGTAGAGAAGGGAAATAAGCTTTTGTGTGCCGGTGAGACCTGCGGTTACCGCATGGATAAGACTGAAAAATAGAAAAATTTGTAAAAACAAAAGAGGAAAAATATCAAAATATTAAAATAATCGAAAACTTCAAAAAACTCTTGTTATTGCTTAAAAATTGTGTTAAAATTCTATTATTAGAGAGTATTTTTGGGTGATATACAATTTGGATAAGGAGGCTTTCGGAGATGAGTGTTCAATTGTTGGACAAAACAAGAAAAATCAACAAACTCTTGCATAACAATAATTCACATAAAGTTGTTTTCAATGACATCTGTAAAGTTTTAAGTGAGATATTGTTATCCAATATCCTGGTAATCAGCAAGAAGGGCAAGGTTCTGGGGGTGAGCATCTGTTCTGGGGTTGATGAGATAGAGGAACTTATCGAAGACCAGGTCGGAGGTTACGTGGATAAGATGCTGAACGAACGTCTTTTAAGCGTTTTGTCCACCAAGGAGAACGTGAATCTTGCCACCCTTGGCTTTGCTGAGGAGAACGTAAAGAAGTATCAGGCCATCATCACTCCCATAGATATAGCAGGAGAGAGGCTGGGCACTCTTTTCATTTACAAGTCGGATTCCCAGTATGATATTGACGATATCATACTAAGCGAATACGGAACCACCGTGGTAGGCCTGGAGATGATGCGTTCTGTTAATGAGGAGAATGCTGAGGAGACCAGAAAGGTGCAGATTGTAAAATCAGCCATCAGCACCTTATCCTTCTCTGAACTGGAAGCCATCATCCACATATTCGAGGAATTGGACGGAAACGAAGGCATCCTGGTAGCCAGTAAGATTGCCGACCGCGTGGGTATTACCCGCTCCGTGATTGTCAATGCGCTCCGTAAGTTTGAGAGCGCCGGTGTCATTGAATCCCGATCCTCAGGCATGAAGGGAACCTATATCAAGGTCCTGAATGACGTGGTGTTTGATGAACTGAAGACAATCAAGGCATCCAACTCAAATTTAAAGTAGATATCAGACAGCCGGATAAAAAGCAGATGACGGATAGCCGGGTAATAAAGAGTCAGATAAATATATATGGCAGTTTGCAGGAAAACTTACTAAAAGTGCTTGCAAGCTGCCATATTTTGTGATATATTTGAAAGGCTGACAAAAAACACGTCTGTGGATTCTGCGGGACGGTGCCTGGCCAGTAGTTTGGCAGGTCTTCCGGGAAGTGTCAGAAGCAGGCGGAAGAGCCTGAACTCCCATACGCGACGGAGCAGGCTAAAAACCAAATGGAGGTAAATAACATGAGCGTAATTTCTATGAAGCAGTTATTGGAAGCTGGTGTACATTTCGGTCACCAGACAAGGAGATGGAACCCTAAGATGGCTCCATACATCTATACCGAGAGAAACGGTATCTATATCATTGACTTACAGAAGTCCGTAGGCAAGGTAGATGAGGCTTACAAGGCTGTATCTGACATTGCTGCAGACGGCGGTACCATCCTGTTCGTAGGTACCAAGAAGCAGGCTCAGGAAGCCATCAAGGCTGAGGCAGAGCGCTGCGGAATGTACTTTGTAAATGAGAGATGGCTGGGCGGCATGCTGACCAACTTCAAGACCATCCGGAGCCGTATTGACAGACTGAAAGAAATCGAGACCATGTCTCAGGACGGAACATTCGATGTTCTTCCTAAGAAGGAAGTAATCGCCCTGAAGAAGGAGTGGGACAAGTTAGAGAGAAACCTTGGCGGAATCAAGGATATGAAGAGACTGCCGGATGCAATCTTCATCGTTGACCCGAAGAAGGAGCACATCTGCGTACAGGAAGCTCACACACTGGGTATACCGTTAATCGGTATTGTTGATACTAACTGTGATCCGGAAGAACTGGATTATGTAATTCCTGGTAATGATGATGCCATCAGAGCCGTTAAGCTGATTGTTTCCAAGATGGCTGATGCTGTTATCGAAGCAAAGCAGGGCGAAGTTTTAGAGGGCGCAATGGAAATCGAGATTCCTGCCCAGGCTTTCGAGACAGAGGCTGTTGAGGCTTAATTAAAACTTTAAAATTGGAGGAAGATGAAATGGCAGCAGTAACCGCAGCAATGGTAAAAGAGTTAAGAGAGATGACCGGTGCCGGAATGATGGACTGTAAGAAAGCTCTTGCAGCTACTGACGGAGATATGGATAAGGCAGTAGAGTTCTTAAGGGAAAAGGGACTTGCCGGAGCAGCCAAGAAGGCCGGACGTATTGCAGCAGAAGGCATCGTAGCAACAGCAATAGCTGCTGATGAGAAGAAGGCTGTTATCGTAGAGGTTAACGCTGAGACTGACTTTGTTGCCAAGAACGAGAAGTTCCAGACATATGTTGCAGATGTTGCAGCACAGGCGCTTACCACTTCCGCTAAGGATTTAGATGCATTCATGGAGGAGAGATGGGCTAAGGACGAGACATTGTCCGTAAAGGAGGCACTTGCTTCCCAGATTGCCATTATTGGCGAGAACATGAACATCCGTCGTTTTGAGCAGGTTGAGGAGGCAAATGGCTTTGTCGCATCCTACATCCATGCAGGCGGAAAGATTGGTGTTCTGGTAGACGTAGAGACAGATGTTGTCAACGATGACATTAAGGATATGGCTAAGAACGTGGCTATGCAGGCAGCAGCCTTAAAGCCAATGTTTACCAGCAGAGACGAAGTGAGCGCTGAATACATCGCAAAAGAGACAGAAATCCTTACAGCTGCAGCAAAGAATGAGAAGCCGGATGCCAACGACAAGATCATCGAGGGCATGGTAAAGGGCCGTATCAACAAAGAACTGAAAGAAACCTGTCTGTTAGATCAGGTTTATGTAAAGGCAGAAGACGGCAAGCAGAGCGTTTCCCAGTATGTTGCAACTGTAGCTAAGGCTAACGGCGCTTCCATCAAGGTAAAGAAGTTCGTACGTTTCGAGACCGGCGAAGGTCTGGAGAAGAAGAACGAGGACTTTGCTGCTGAGGTAGCTAAGCAGATGGGAATGTAATTCCGAATTTCATAAAGACGTTAAAAACGCTGGAAACCGCATGGTTCCAGCGTTTTTTGCGTCTTTGGGGTGGTAAAACGGAAGAAACGAGAATAGACGATTTTGCAGAAAAGTTGGTAAAAATCTGGTACGAAAGTTGGTAAAATGATTTTACCAATTTTGGCCTGCGAAGTTCGCAGGCTTTTTATATTGGGATAAATGTACCAAGCAGCAAGTAAATTTGTAAGACAAGACAGGAGGGAAATTGATGGTTTTGATTGAGACTTTACTGACGATGGAGGAAGGAGGAATTATACGGATACCCAAAGTTGAATTGAAAAAGATGGGGATTCGGACAGGTGATCAGATATGCCTGTCATATTTAGCAAAAGGAGATGGATCGTTGGAAAATAAATCAAAGGAGTTTTTGGTAGAATCAGTTTAATGAGAATAGCCGGTTGTGTTTTTCAGATGGGAGAAACATGGCCGGCTTTTTTTATGCCCGAAATTATGTTAATTCATCAAGATGTGAAGAAAGGACGGACAGTCATGACAACACGATTTATGAGGGATACACCCCATGCATATTTTGAAATGGAAATGCAGCAGATCCCTGGCTTCCGGCCCCGCGCAAGTGGAATGTCGGTGAGCCGGTTTTCCTATGCCCCAAGCGGCTGTGACTGCTGGAATTATCTCTATCAGACAGGAAAGGAAACATGTGGAAATTTAAGTGACTGCGGCTGCCTGAGTGAGCGATCCGTCGCAGGCTGTGTCCCCTTTTCCAGGCTGCTGGAACAGTTTGCCATGGAGGTGGCTGTAAGCCCCTTTGTGGCCCGCGTGTCGCGCATGTCAGCCAAGAATCCGCCGGTCTTTTTCCTTGCCGGGCACCGGAGCCGGTTTGACAGGATATGGGAGAACCGCGGACAGGATATAGAGGAGAATGCCATGTGCGCAGCCATATACCTTTTATCTGCAGACCGTTTCTTGTGGGGAAAATCGGTATCTGCCATTGAGTCAAACCGTATCCGTTTTCAGGAGATACAGATCCATGGAGTTGATTTGGACGGATATGTGCTGTTCCATACGGCACGGGATCTATATGAAGGTACCTGCCGCATCAGCCTTTCGGAGCTGGTGGACCCGGAACTGGTGAGTGAGGATGCATTCCGTCTGGTGCTTTCTGCATTTCTGATTCGACGATACGGCGTGGGGATTCTCTGCGCGGAAAGGAGAGGAATTCATGAGTGAAAAGAAAGAATTAACGACGCTGCGCCTGTTCAGCCCATTGAGAGCAGGGCTGTACATCCGTGACGAATGGGGAGTTGGTAACTCTCCAGTGGAACTGGCCGGAGCCGAGCTGTGTGCTTATGAGGATAAGATCCGGGAATTGATTGCGCGGGAGCGCCTGGACAGCGAGGGGGAACGCGGCCTTGCAGTCTATCTGGGCGATGATGCTCTGGGGAAAAAGGTTTATAGCATGAATCCAACGGTGGAGGTCTGGCAGGGGGAATTGTGGGGAGTGCTGGAGGTAAAAAGCTATGGCGAACTGAACGCTGCAGAATTGAAAGACCTGACTGATGAATGGTGCGGACAGGAAAGTGATGGCTGGGGAGAAGGGCTGGAACAGCGACCCATCGAGACAGCGGAGGGAGAGCTGTATGTCAATTTTTGGCATTTTGGCAGTGATTTCTTTATTAAGCCGGAGGAAGAATTGAAACATTCGCAGAATCAGGGTCTGAACATGCAGATGGGAGGGATGTGAATGCTGGTGAAGATTACGGCGGATCAGTATGGAGGACAGCGTGGTTATGAGGGGGAAAAATAAGGCAGCCCTGGAGTTTAAATGTTATCCCGGCCTTGATGAGATGCTGGACCTTGCGGAAAATCTTGTCTGCTATGATTATGACCAGGGCATCGTGACGGTCACCGACTACGCGGAATACCTGTTTAAAATTGCAGGAATCGATATGGGAGTTCCAGCATTTGCCTTTTTTGATTTTAATCAAAAAGAGGGTTTAATTCCCCGCAGCTTGCTGCGTAACAAACTTTTTCAAGACATGGAGGAAGTGATATACTAGAGGAAAAAGGAAAGGAGAAATTGTGTGATGAGTGAAACAATACGCAAGT
>OLSH01000194.1_pt1 | contig 65257 bp, 31 predicted proteins | sample 1643221 | NCBI WGS metagenome assembly OLSH01 (sample SAMEA3136681, study PRJEB25190) | human gut metagenome | biome: human gut; feature: human-associated habitat; material: faeces | place: Austria | collected 2013 | reverse complement strand
TTTCCGTTCTAATCTTGATATTGATTTAAGCCCGAAGACACGTATGCAGGCTAATATCATGGGAGTTTTGAATGAATTTAGTCGTCCGGCTTCTGCTGGAGAAAACTTGATAGGTAAGATTTTCACTGTTCCTTCGGCTGCTTTTCCTATACGGACAGAAAAAGGTTTGTGGGGTGGTAATTCTACTTGGGACGGTGGCATGAATCCGGTTTACCTGGCTCAAGGACGTGGATATACCAAAGGACATACTCGTGCTTTATATGCTGATATGGCTTTACAACAGGATTTGTCATCTATAACCAAGGGCTTGGGTGCATCTGTTCGTATAGGATACGATAACATTGCTTCATATTGGGAAGATTACAGGCAAAGTGCCAAATATGGTATGCAATCCGTAACTAAATGGGAGAATGGCGAACCGGTAGAATTCAATGATTTTGAGGGAGGAACTGTAGGAAGTGTGACCGGTGATAATGCTAAACTTGACTGGCAACACCGTTCGTTCAATTTTCAGATGAATGTGGACTGGGCGCGTCAGTTTGGAAAGCATGATCTTTACTCTATGTTACTCTATACTTATAAGTTCGATAACAAGAATGGAGTAAATACCACTTTGTATACACAGAATGTTGCCTGGTATACACATTATGGTTATAACAATAAATACTTTGCTGATTTCACCTTGACTACTTCCGCTTCGAATAGATTGGATCCTGATAGTCGTTGGGGAGTGGCGCCCACTGTTGGATTGGCATGGGTTATTTCAAATGAAGATTTCATGAAGAATCAAAATTTTATTGATTTCATGAAGTTACGTGGGTCATTTGGTATTATTCAGACTGATAATATACCGTCTGAGGGTTATTGGAATACTACTGTGGGTAGTGCCAGCGGTTATCCTATACAAGATAACTTTAATGGTGACGGTGGATGGTCAGAAGGACGTTTGCCTTCTTTAAACGGAACTACTGAAAAAGCCTATAAGTATAATCTTGGTTTGGATATGTCCATGCTGAAAGGTCTTACATTAACAATAGATGGTTTTTATGAAAGACGTTCGGATATTTGGGTAAGTGCTTCCGGACAGAATTCAGCGGTATTAGGTGTGGGGAGTTCATATCTAAATGCCGGTGTAGTTGATAGCCATGGCGTTGAGATTGGATTGGATTATACCAAGAAAATTGGTGATTTCCAGCTGAGTGCAGGGGGGACATTCTCATATAGTCGTAGTAAAATAAAAGAGATGCTTGAGGAACCTCGTGCTTATGATTATTTGTATCAGACCGGAAAGCCTGTAGGGCAAGTTTGGGGATTACAAGCTATCGGATATTTTGTTGATGATGCTGATATAGCTAATAGTATCCCACAACAATTTGGGCCGGTGAAGCCTGGTGATATTAAATATAAAGATATCAATGGTGATAATGTGATTAATGAGAATGACATGATTCCTATGGGATATAACTATAATTGTCCGGAAATCTATTATGGATTTAACGTTGGATTGGAATGGAAAGGATTAGGTTTCAATGCATATTTCCAGGGGGTAGGCAATTATACGGCACAACTTTCTTCTTCTTTATATATGCCGTTGGTTAATAATACTTCCATATCGAAGTATGTATACAATAATCATTGGACGCCCGAGAATCCTTCAGCCCGCTTTCCGCGTTTAAGCACTGAGGTTGTGGATAATAATACACAATATGCAAGTTCTGTATGGTTGGCTGACCGTTCGTTCCTGAAATTGCGCAATTGCGAAGTTTATTACAAACTCCCGGCTGCTTGGTTAAGCAAAATCAAAATGAAACAGGCCAAAGTATATGTGCGGGGTGTTGACTTGTTCAGCCTTGACAGTATTGACCTGACAGATCCTGAAGCAATGGGAAATGATAAGTGGCCGGCAACTCGTTCAGTACATATTGGCTTGTCGCTAGGACTTTAAGTTATGTTTTGGAATCTTGAACTTATTAACTGTTATGAATATGAAATTTAGAAATATATATATCGGTATTGTTTGTGCAGTTTCTCTGTCGGCATGTAGCGATAAGATGGATTACCATGAATATACCAATTATGACAATACGCATGTTTTTTCTGATTTTGGGCGTACGGCAGGATTTGTGAATAATATCTATTCCTATCTTGACTCCGATCTTCCGGGGATAAATTCATTGGCTTCTGCTTGTGATGAGGCCGAAATGGCGATAACTTGGTCTTCTGTGTTGGATTATACCAATGGCAACTGGACGGCAATGAATCCTAAATCTCAATGGGGAATCTATTCTGGCATCCGTGCTGTGAATTATTTTCTGAAGGAAGCTAAAGATTTGGACTTCTATGATTTGCGTTTTACGCAAGATTATCAAGCACAAATGACTCGTTTCAACCGTTATCAGTATGAGGTTCGTTTGCTACGTGCTTATTACTATTTTAATTTGGTTCGTGCTTATGGTGATGTTCCGTTTACTACGGAGGTACTGACTGAAGCAGAGGCTAATTCTATCGGGCGTACACCAGCTTCTGAGATATTTGATTTTATAATAAGCGAATGTGACATTGTGGCATCTGAGCTTCCGGTTTCTTATAAAGACCTTGAGGGAGATGCGGCAAGTGGAGATAATCCTGAGACCGGACGTGTGAATCGTGGTACTGCCTTGGCCTTAAAAGCACGCGCTGCACTCTATCGGGCCAGTAAGCTTTTCAATGAAAGTGGAGATAAGGAGTTGTGGAGACAAGCTGCATTGTTCAGTCAGGACGTTATAGATTATTGTTCGGAGAATGGCATAAGTTTGGGAAAATATACCGATCTCTGGGGGACAAATAATTATCAGGCTGCTGAAGTGATTTTTGCTCGTCGTGTGGGTGATACAAGTTCGCCGGAATATGATAACTTTCCCATTGGTATGGAAAATGCTAATTCAGGAAACTGTCCTACACAAACTTTAGTTGATGCTTACGAGATGAAAAATGGCGGAGAACCTGATCCGGCAAATCCTTATGAAGGAAGAGATCCGCGTTTTAAGATGACTATTGCTTGTAATGGTGACAAATGGCCCGATTCTAATCCTAACCCACTGGAAACTTATATAGGTGGAAGAAATGGTGCACCAATTTCATATGCCACACCGACAGGATATTATTTGAAGAAATATTTGGATGGTAGCATTGATATTAGTGCAGGTTCCGGTACAGGTGGCAAACGCCATAGTTGGATTACTTTCCGTTTAGGAGAATTTTATCTGAATTATGCAGAAGCTCTTTTTCAATATTTGGGTTCGGCGGAAGCGGTTACCGATGAATTCTTCTTGACAGCGCGTGATGCGGTGAACAAAATACGTACCCGTTCGGATGTTAATATGCCTGTGTTACCGAAAGGTATTGATAGTGACGAGTTTTGGAAATGCTACAAGCGGGAACGTATGGTGGAATTGGCATTTGAAGGACATCGCTTTTGGGATATTCGTCGTTGGAAAGAAGGAGGAATTACTTCTATTGCCAGAATGGAAATAACGAAGTTGGGTGATGAGTTATTCTCATATAAGAAGACAACGAAGACATTGGTTTGGGATGACAGGATGTATTTCTTCCCAATACCGGATTCTGAAATCCGGAAGAATAAGAATCTGACGCAGAATCCGGGTTGGGAGATTAAATAGAATGTTAAATAATTTATAGACACAAAGAATATGAAACTTAATTTGAAATATATAATTACCGTTTCTGTACTTGTTGGTATGACCGGTTGCGATGACAAGATTGAGCCGTTTGAAATAACGGGCTCTACGGCAACGCCTGTTGCGATTAGTGCTTCTACTGTTCAGTCGGAAGCGCTGCCGGGAGAGATAAAATTGACATGGACTGCTCCTCAGGAAGACTTTGCCTATATGCAAATCAGATATAACGATCCGTTACAGAAAAAGGATATATGCAAACTGGTGTCGAAAAGTACGACTGAATTGTTAGTTGAAAATACACGTGCCCGCTTTGGCGATTATTCTTTCTTTTTTCAGACCTTTAATGCTGCAAATCAAGGAAGCATGGTGACGGAAGTGAAAGCTAAATCGGGAGCGGCGCCGGCTACGATGACAGAGAAGTCGCGTAAAGAAGTAAAATTGACTGTAGACCAGCTGTCGTGTAATTATCCTGATGCGAGCGAGGGACAATATGCTCATTTGGTTGACGGAAATATAGAAACTTTCTTTCATTCAAACTGGCATACTCCCCAAAGTCCGTTACCTCATTATATACAGATTGATTTTAAAGAGGAACATGAAAACTTTGCTTTTGGGTATTACACCCGTAATACGTCTAATACAGACGGTTATCCTACAGCAGCAGAGTTCCAGATTAGTAATGACGGTGAAAACTGGGAAACGTTGACTGTTTTAAGTGGATTGCCGGCAACTAAGGCTACGAGATATTCTTCTGATTATGTAATTGCAGGGAAGAAGTTTAAACATTTCCGCTTTAATGTCATCTCAAGTTCTTTGAATAAAAACTATTTTCATATAGCTGAGATTTACTTTTATGATGTAGAAGTAGAAGTATATGATCCAGAGACAATACCTTTAGATTAACTTAATTGATACACAAAATGATGAAAAGTAAAATAAAATGGTTGGCAGTTGTTTGTATGACTGCTCTCACAATCGGTTTTTGGGGTTGTGATGATGGATATGATCTTACTTATAAAGGTAGTCTTGATCTTAATCTGCTGGGATTGAAACAGGCAAGTGCTTTGTGGGATGGTAATGAGTGTAATTTGTTCACAGAATTGAAGAAAGCGAATAAAGAGGCTGATAATTTCTCATATAAGTTGAATCTTGCGTTCTATCAGGACAAGAAAGCTGATAAGGATGTTGCTGTGAATCTGATCGTGAATAAAGATTCCTTATCGAAAGTAATAGCTAGGGCTGGAGAAGGTGGAATTTATGAGAAATATAAAGATGCGGAACTTTTGCCTGGAGAATTTTATCTATTACCATCGGATAAAATGGAATTATTGGCTGGAACTAAGCAATCTGATGATCTTGAATTATTAGTTTATGCAGAGAAATTGATATCTTTGGCGCAAGAAGAAAAACGGGATATTACTTTTGTATTACCTCTGAAAATTGTGGATTCTTCTTCATATGCTATTAATGACAAAACTAACAGCTTGATGCTTTTCTTTCAGGTAAAGTATGTGGAACCGGAAACAGGCCCTGAGTATTTGCCTGATCCGAATCCGGCTCCTGAAAAGATATCTGATAAGCTGAAATTAGTTTGGAGTGAGGAATTCAACTATGAAGGTATTCCTAATCCGGATGTATGGCGTTTTGAAGAAGGTTTCCAACGTAATCAGGAACTACAGTGGTATTCAGATAAGAATGGCGTATGTGATGGAGAAGTTTTGGTTATCACAGGAAAACGTGAACGGGTAGATAATCCTAATTATCAGTCTGGTAGTACTGATTGGAAGACGAACCGTGAGTTTGCTGAATATACTTCAAGTAGTATTGTTACAAAGAATTATAGATTTAGACAAGGTACGATGCTTGTTAGGGCTAAGATACCTACTGAATCTGGTGCATGGCCTGCTATTTGGACCACTGGGGGGAGTAATGATAGTTGGTGCTGGGAGTGGCCTTTAGGTGGAGAAATAGATATTTTGGAATACTATTTTGTAAATGGAGTGCAAAGTCTTCATGCAAATGCTTGTTGGGGAAGTGATACTCGCTGGAGTGCAAAATGGGATTCTTATAATCGGCCTTTAAGTGACTTTACGAAGAAAGATCCTAACTGGGCTGAGAAGTATCATATTTGGCGCATGGATTGGGATGATAATTACATCAAACTTTATTTAGATGATGAATTGATGAATGAAATCGATTTAAGTCAAACGAATAACGGTACTGGCGGTTTAAGCGATTGGTGGAGAGGATCATGGAGAAACCCGTTCAAGGATGCCGGTAATGATGGCGAAGGTTTTGGTCAGCAAATTTTCTTGAATCTCGCTTTGGGTGGAAACGGCGGTACGCCGGCTATTTCCAAGTTCCCGTTGGAATACAAAGTTGATTATGTGCGGGTCTATCAGCATGAATAGGTGAATGAAATTATTATATCCCGTATTGTCGGAAGTATTGTTTACTTTGGGACAATGCGGGATATATTGTTTTAAGGTAAATAAATAGTGGGATGATAAAGTTTATGATAAATAGAATATTTCTGTCGTTATTAATAGCGATTAGCTGGCTTCCGGCATCGCAGGCTCAAAGTATCTCTAATAATTTGTGGAAAGATACAGGCGGGCACCATATCAACGCCCATGGTGGCGGTGTTTTATTTCATAATGGATTATATTACTGGTTTGGCGAACATCGCCCTGAGAACGGCTTCACTACCGAAGTGGGAGTGAACTGTTATGCATCTTCCGATTTGCAGAATTGGACTCACAAAGGCATAGCACTTGCCGTATCCGAAGAACCCGGAAACGATATTGAACGTGGTTGCATCATGGAGCGCCCCAAAGTGATATATAATCAGAAGACCGGGAAGTTTGTAATGTGGTTCCATCTGGAACTGAAAGGCCAAGGTTATGGCCCCGCCCGTGCGGCTGTGGCCGTCAGTGACAGACCGGAGGGACCTTACCGCTTTGTCCGTTCCGGACGGGTGAACCCCGGAATCTATCCGGAGAATATGTCTGAGGCAGATCGGAAGCTGACATGGAATATGAAGAAATATAAAAAGTGGTGGACTCCGGAGTGGTACAAAGCCGTTAATCAGGGACTATTTGTGAAACGCGATTTAGAAGGCGGACAAATGTCTCGTGATATGACTTTATTTGTGGATGACGATGGTAAAGCTTATCACATTTATTCTTCAGAAGAGAATCTGACTTTGCATATTGCAGAACTGACAGATGATTATTTGCAGCATTCAGGGCGTTATATTCGTATCTTTCCCGGTGGACATAACGAAGCACCGGCCCTATTCAAAAAAGATAATATGTATTGGATGATTACTTCCGGATGTACCGGTTGGGATCCTAATGAAGCCCGTATGTTTTCAGCGTCTTCCATTTGGGGGCCGTGGAAGCAACATCCTAATCCATGCCGCGGACAGAACAGTGAGAAAACCTTTGGTGGACAAAGTACGTTCGTATTAGAGTTGCCGGAGAACCGCTTTATATTTATGGCTGATGTTTGGAAACCGAAGAGTCTGATGTATTCCGGGCATATTTGGCTGCCTATACAGTTTGATGAACTGGGGGTTCCGTTTATTGAGTGGACGGACGAGGTAAATCTGTCCGCTCAATCGGAGTGGAAACAGGTATGGAGTGATGAATTTAATACAGACGGTCTTCCGGATACGACTGTTTGGAGCTATGATAATGGTTTTGCACGCAATGAAGAAGCCCAGTGGTATCAGAAAGGTAATGCTTACTGCAAAGATGGAAAGCTGATTATTGAAGCACGAAAAGAAAAAGGACGTAAAAATCCCTGGTATGAGGCCGGAAGTAACGATTGGCGGAAGAATCGGGAGTTCATTGAGTACACTTCCTCGTGCATCACTACGGCCGGTAAGAAAGAGTTCCTGTACGGCAGATTCGAGATTCGTGCCAAGATTCCCGTGAGCGGAGGGGTATGGCCGGCTATTTGGACTTTGGGCAGTGGTATGGAATGGCCTTCGTGTGGCGAGATTGACATAATGGAATACTATCGTATCAAAGGTGAACCGCATATTCTGGCAAATGCTGCCTGGGGAACTAATTGGCAGTGGAATGCAAAATGGAATAGTAAAGCGATTCCTTTTACTCATTTTACAGATAAAGATCCGGCATGGGCGGATAAGTTTCACATCTGGCGTATGGATTGGGATGAAACGGCCATTAAAATCTATCTGGATGATGAATTGCTGAATGAAATTCCTTTGAGCGAGACTGTTAACGGTACCATCGGAAAAGGAACGAACCCCTTCCGCATGCCACAATATCTTTTGCTGAACTTGGCTCTTGGTGGCATAAACGGTGGAGAGATTGATGATAAAGGAATCCCTATGCGTTATGAAATAGACTATGTACGGGTATATCAGAAGCAATAGAAAAGATGGAAAAGATCTGATTTTCCTGAGAACTATGCATTTTATAGCGGAAATGACCGATAAATACCCTCTTTTGCAACATTTGTAGTAGTTCGTTTTCTTATGAAATGGATATATTTGCAGTGATGAAAAACAACTTATAATTGAATATCATGAAAACGTGGAAATATTTGTGGCTACTATTGATTGTAGCCTTGCTGGTTCCCATCAATGTTTCGGCAAAAAAGAAAACGGAAAAAGTAAAGTCTGATCGCGAACTTTGGGCAGGAATTCTGTACCAGATGGCAGCACCTGTACTCAGCAATATGAGCGAAGGCAAGTTGCAGGAAAATATGCTGGTAGAGTTGAGCCCTACATGGGACGGTCGTGATAAACGGGTGACTTATATGGAATGCTTCGGACGGTTGATGGCCGGACTGGCTCCGTGGCTGTCACTGCCCGATGATGATACGGTGGAAGGAAAACAACGCAAACAATTGCGTGAATGGGCATTAAAGAGCTATGCTCAATCCGTAGATCCGGAAAGTAAAGATTATCTGTTGTGGCGGAAAGAGGGACAACCCCTGGTGGATGCCGCTTATATAGCTGAAAGCTTTTTGCGTGGATATGACGCTTTGTGGGTTCCATTGGATGATTTGACAAAACAGCGTTATATAGCTGAATTCCAGCAACTGCGTCGGGTAGATCCCCCCTATACGAATTGGTTATTATTCTCTTCAACTGTTGAGTGCTTCCTGAAAAAGGCGGGTGCCCAGACGGATTATTACCGTATCACTTCAGCTTTGCGTAAAGTCGATGAATGGTATGTGGGAGATGGCTGGTACAGTGACGGAGAGGATTTTGCCTTCGATTATTACAATAGTTTTGTGCTCCACCCCATGTATGTGGAATGCCTTGAAGTGATGACAAATGGCGGAAAGCAGAATATCTGGAATGTAAAAGGTGGAAACTTCCCGAAAGCCTTGAAGCGTATGCAGCGTTTCGGCATGATATTGGAACGTTTTGTTTCTCCCGAAGGTACTTTTCCGGTCTTTGGCCGTTCGATTACTTACCGTACCGGTGTACTGCAACCGCTTGCCTTGCTGTCATTGCGTGGCTGGTTGCCAAAGGAATTGCCTGCCGGACAGGTGCGTGCGGCGATGACCGCCGTTATTCAGCGTATGTTTGGTGATAATCACAACTTCAATGCGGAAGGCTATCTGACATTGGGGTTCAACGGTTCTCAACCTAATATATCGGATTGGTATACTAATAATGGCAGCCTATATTTGGCCTCACTTGCCTTCCTGCCGTTAGGATTGCCCGCTGACGCTCCTTTCTGGACGGATGCACCGCAACCGTGGACATCAAAGAAAGCATGGGGTGGAGAAGATTTTCCGAAAGATCACGCTTATCATGACTAAAACGGTAAGCTGCCTATTTTTCCTCTTAAATAAGGATATCATGAACAGATACATTCTCCTTTTCTTTCTAATTCTCTCAACGACTTTCACACTCCGGGCACAGCAGGCCCGGCTTGTGGAAGTGGGACAGGGATATAGCCAAACGTCAGTCAACACAACTGTATTCCGCAACAACTCCCTTGTAACACAAGGGGATGAACAATATATCTGTTATTATGATGCGGATGGTTATCTGGTGCTGGGTAAGCGGAAACTGAATTCCGACCGGTGGACGCTGAACCGGACACAATACAAAGGAAACGTAAAAGACGCCCATAATATTATAAGTATGATGCTGGACGGGGATGGTTATCTGCATCTCTCGTTCGATCATCACGGACATAAGTTGAACTATTGCCGCAGCACAGCTCCGTATACACTGGAACTCGGAGATAAGGAACCTATGACGGGTGTAGATGAAGGAAATGTCACTTACCCGGAGTTCTATCCGCTGAAAGGGGGCGATTTACTTTTCGTCTACCGTTCCGGTTCTTCCGGCCGGGGCAATCTGGTGATGAACCGCTATTCCGTGAAAGAGAAGAAATGGAGCCGGGTGCAGGATGTCCTGATTGACGGTGAAGATAAGAGGAATGCTTACTGGCAGCTCTATGTGGATGAGCAAGGCACTATCCACCTATCCTGGGTGTGGCGTGAAACGTGGCATGTGGAGACGAACCATGATCTTTGTTATGCCCGTTCCTTTGACAATGGGGTGACATGGTATAAGGCGAATGGCAAGAAGTATGAGTTGCCTATCCGCTATAACAATGCGGAATATGCCTGCCGCATTCCGCAAAATTCTGAATTGATTAATCAGACCAGTATGAGTGCCGATGCGGGCGGTAATCCTTATATCGCGACTTACTGGCGTGATCCCGACAGTGACATCCCCCAATACCGTATTGTATGGTATGACGGTACCATGTGGCGTAACCGCCAGGTTTCGGATCGCCGGACGCCTTTTTCGTTGAAAGGGGGCGGCACCAAGATGATTCCCATTGCCCGTCCGCGTATCGTGGTAGATGGTGGTGAAATCTTCTACATCTTCCGTGACGAAGAACGGGGAAGCCGGGTGTCAATGGCGCATGCGTCAGCAGTCGGGACGGGTGAATGGACTTTTACTGATTTGACGGATTTTCCGGTAGATGCCTGGGAACCGTCGCATGATACGGAACTTTGGAAGCAAAAACGCCGTCTTCATCTCTTTGTGCAACATACCAAGCAAGGGGATGGAGAACGTATGGTGGACTTTGCTCCTCAGCCGGTGTATGTGCTGGAAGTGAGATGACAGTGAGTTAAATCGGAGTTCATGTAGGATGTTCTGATTCTCAACGAAGGGCGAATTCCGTTTCTATATGAGGAGATTACAGTTCCCCTATAGGGAAACAATAGTTTCCATTAGAGGAAACTTGCGTTCCCATTAGAGGAAACTGACGTTTCTATTAGGGGGAACGGGCGTTTCTATTAGGGGAAACGGGAAGCATCTCTAATGATATGAATATGAATAAGGTAAATAGATTAATTAAATGAATAAGCATATTAGTATGAAAAAGTATTTCGGAAACATTCTGGTCCTGGCTTTTTGCCTGAACGGAATGTCGGCTTGTGCTTCCCCTAAGGATGAAGCCAAAGAGATTGTGGATATTATTTATAAAGTGAACAACTACTGGCAAACCCAGAATCCAGAGCACGGACGCTCTTTCTGGGACAATGCAGCTTATCATAGTGGTAATATGGAAGCATTCTTCCTGACCGGTGACTCCGATTTCATGAACTACTCCAAGGCTTGGGCTGAACATAATCAGTGGAAGGGTGCTAAGTCGGATAATAAAGCCGAATGGAAATACAGCTATGGCGAGAGTGATGATTATGTGCTTTTTGGTGATTACCAGATTTGCTTTCAGACGTATGCCGATTTATATAATATAGAACCGGATACTCAAAAAATAGCTCGTGCCCGCGAAGTAATGGAATATCAGATGAGTACAGATAAGAATGATTATTGGTGGTGGGCTGACGGTCTTTACATGGTGATGCCTGTGATGACTAAACTATATAAGATTACCGGCAATCCGCTTTACCTGGAGAAACTGCATGAGTACTGGGCATTTGCCGACAGTCTGATGTACGATCCGGAAGATGCGCTTTATTATCGTGACGGAAAATATATATATCCTAAACATAAAAGTGTGAATGGTAAGAAAGATTTCTGGGCTCGTGGAGATGGATGGGTTTTAGCTGCCTTGGTTAAAGTCCTGAAAGATTTGCCTGAAACGGATAAATACCGTCAGGAATATATAGACCGTTACCGCGCGATGGCAAAAGCTGTGGCTGCCTGTCAGCAACCGGAAGGATACTGGACACGGAGTCTGCTTGATCCGGAGCATGCTCCCGGACCGGAAACCAGTGGCACTGCTTTCTTTACCTATGGCCTGTTGTGGGGAATGAATAATGGCTTTTTGGATAAAGCTACTTATCAGCCTGTAGTAGAAAAAGCCTGGAAGTATCTGACGACTGTTGCTTTGCAACCGGATGGACGCATCGGCTATGTGCAACCCATCGGCGAGAAGGCCATTCCGGGACAAGTGGTAGATGCCAATTCAACAGCTAACTTTGGAGTAGGTGCTTTCTTACTGGCGGCTTGCGAAATGGTACGATTCCTGAATTGATTATTCTATTTTTTCCAGAAGATACAAAATGGAGTTTGTCGGCATTGGCAAGCTCCATTTTGGTTTAATAACCTGGGTAAAACTTTGTTTTTTAATGAAATGACACAAAATTATTCCCTTTTTGCATGATTCGTGGTAGTATATCTCTTATTTTATGTGTATTTTTGACACCCAATAACTAACGTGAATTTTATGAGGAATACTATGAAACAATTTGCTATTGCAATTAGCTTGATGTTGGCAATAACATTGCCTTCATTCTCTCAGCAACAACATCCTATCGTTGAAAAAGATTATGTGGCTTATTTGTTCACCTACTTTACAGGTAACCACATCAGTGAAGAAGCCGTATGTTATGCCGTAAGTATGGACGGATATACATATTGGGCGCTGAATGACGGCAAGCCCGTTCTTGATTCGAAAGTAATCAGTTCGACCGGTGGTGTGCGCGACCCGCATATCCTGAGAAGCCAGGACGGGCATACCTTTTATATGGTGGTGACAGATATGGTATCTGACAATGGTTGGGATTCGAACCGTGCAATGGTGCTGCTGAAGTCCAATGACCTTGTAAACTGGACGCATTCCATCATTAATATGCAGAAACGTTATAAAGGACAGGAAAAGCTGAAGCGTGTTTGGGCACCGCAGACGGTTTTTGATCCTGAAGCCGGAAAATATATGGTGTACTGGTCTATGCAGTATGCCGGTGGAGCCGATATCATCTACTATGCATATGCCAATGACGACTTCACAGATCTGATCGGTGAACCGAAGCCCCTCTTCATTCCGGAGAATAAGAAATCATGTATTGACGGGGATATTGTCTATAAAGACGGCGTTTTCCACCTGTTCTATAAGACAGAGGGACATGGAAACGGCATTAAAGTGGCAACCACCCGTTCGCTGACTTCCGGCCAGTGGAAAGAAGAACCGGATTACAAGCAGCAAACAAAGGATGCTGTGGAAGGTGCCGGCACATTTAAACTGATAAATCAGGATAAGTATATATTAATGTATGATGTATACATGAAAGGCAAGTATCAGTTTACGGAAACTACCGATCTGAAGAACTTCAAAGTGATAGACAGTGAAGTGAAGATGAATTTCCATCCCCGCCACGGAACGATTATTCCTATCACGCGCGATGAATTGATCCGTATCACAGATAAATGGGGCAAGCCTGCCGAATTGGGTGCAATACCGAACAACCCTGTATTGCCCGGATTTCATGCCGATCCTGAAATCTTATACTCAAACAAGACAAAGAAATATTATATCTATTCCACAACCGACGGACAACCCGGCTGGGGTGGATGGTACTTCACTGTTTTTTCTTCAACCGACCTGAAGAACTGGAACTATGAAGGCGTTATGCTGGATTTGAAATCCGAACAGGTACCTTGGGCGAATGGAAATGCCTGGGCACCGTGTATTGAGGAAAAACTCATCAAGGGAGAATACAAGTACTTCTTTTATTATAGCGGCAATCCCGCCAAAGGCGGAGGAAAGCAAATCGGCGTAGCAATGGCCGACTCACCTACCGGACCGTTTACCGATCTGGGACAGCCCATCATTACAGACTCCCCTGTAGGACACGGACAGCAGATAGACGTGGATGTCTTCACCGACCCTGTATCCGGTAAACCCTATCTGTATTGGGGTAATGGCTACATGGCCGGTGCCGAACTGAATAAAGATATGATTTCCATCAAGAAGAAAACACTTACGGTAATGACTCCCGAAGGAGGAACCTTGCAGGATTATGCATTCCGCGAAGCTCCTTATGTATTTTACCGTAACGGACTTTATTATTTTATGTGGTCGGTAGATGACACCGGTTCACCCAATTATCATGTGGCTTACGGTACATCTAAATCGCCGCTTGGACCTATCGAGGTAGCTAAAGTTCCGATTGTACTGATTCAGAATCCGGAGAAACAAATTTACGGTCCTGCACACAATGCAGTGTTACAAATTCCGGGTACGGATGAGTGGTATATCGTTTACCATCGTATTAATAAGAACTTCCTGAAAGATGGTCCGGGCGTGCACCGCGAGGTGTGCATTGATCGCATGGAATTCAATGCGGACGGAACCATTAAGCCGGTAGTGCCAACCCTTTAATTATATGACTATTAAAATACCAGAGAAACATTATTTGATCATGAGAAACAAACTGAAGGGATTAGTTTTTTTATGTATGGCGGTAGTCTTGCCGCTGACAGCACAGAATGTAACCGTCAGCGGGCCTGACGGTAAATTACAGCTAACAGTTTCGTGTCCGGAAGGGAAGGAAGCATCGTATTCTCTCACCTATAACGGGAAACAGATGTTGGAATCATCCCCGTTGGGTCTGGAGACCAATGTGGGAGACTTTGCGAAAGCAATGAAACTGACCGGGCATAAAGAAAGGAAAATTGATACCGTTTACATGCAATCGCGTATCAAAGCTTCCAAGATACACTATCAGGCCAATGAATTAGTATGTGCTTTTGTCAATGCAAAAGGGCAGAAGATGGACGTAATATTCCGTGTGAGCAATAATGACGTTGCTTTCCGCTATACGTTGCCCCGCCAGGGCGAGCGGGGAAGCCTTGTTGTGAACAGCGAAGCGACCGGCTTCCGTTTTCCTGAACAGACTACTACCTTCATATGTCCGCAAAGTGACGCCATGATAGGCTGGAAGCGGACAAAACCGAGTTATGAAGAAGAATATAAGGCGGATGCCCCGATGGATGTCCATTCACAATACGGACATGGATATACTTTCCCCTGCCTGTTCCGCATAGGAGATAATGGCTGGGTGCTTGTCAGCGAGACAGGAGTAGACAGCCGCTATTGCGGTTCGCGCCTGAGCGATGTAACAGAAGGAAATCTGTATACGGTAGCTTTCCCGATGGCTGAAGAGAATAATGGTAACGGAACAGTTGCCCCCGCTTTCGCTTTACCGGGTTCTACCCCTTGGCGTACGATTACGGTAGGTGAAACATTGAAGCCTATTGTAGAAACCACTGTGATCTGGGATGTAGTGGAACCGTTGTATGAGACGGAACATGATTATCAGATGGGACGTGGAACCTGGAGCTGGATACTCTGGCAGGACGGCAGTATCAACTATGATGATCAGGTGCGTTATGTTGATCTGGCTGCTGCAATGGGTTATGAATATGTGTTGATTGACAACTGGTGGGATACGAAAATCGGCCATAAGCGTATGGAATCCCTCATTGACTATACACAAGGTAAGGGTGTGGATGTATTCCTGTGGTACAGTTCAAGCGGCTACTGGAATGATATCGAGCAAGGGCCTGTCAATATGATGGATGATCCGATTATCCGCAAGCGTGAAATGAAATGGCTTCAGGAACAGGGTGTGAAAGGTATCAAAGTCGATTTCTTCGGTGGAGACAAACAGGAAACTATGCGTTTGTATGAAGGTATTCTGAGTGATGCTGACGATCACGGTCTGATGGTAATCTTCCACGGCTGTACAGTGCCTCGCGGATGGGAGCGGATGTATCCCAACTATGTAGGCAGCGAAGCGGTACTGGCTTCCGAGAATCTGATTTTCAACCAACATTTCTGTGATGAAGAGGCTTTCAATGCCTGCCTGCATCCTTTTATCCGTAATGCGGTGGGCAGCATGGAATTTGGCGGTACTTTCCTGAACAAGCGTTTGAACCGGGGGAACAATGGTGGAACTACCCGTCGCACGACGGATGTATTCCAGTTGTCAACAGCTGTGTTGTTCCAGAATCCTATTCAGAATTATGCTTTGGCACCCAACAACCTGACGGATGCCCCGCAAGTTTGCCTGGACTTTATGAAACAGGTGCCTACTACGTGGGATGAAACACGTTTTATTGATGGTTATCCCGGAAAATATGCAGTTGTTGCACGTCGTCACGGTAAACAATGGTATGTAGCTGCCGTTAACGGTACCAAAGAAGTACTGAAGTTGAAACTCGAATTACCTATGCTTGCAGGAGAGACTCTCTCATTCTATAATGATGATAAAGAACTGCAACCCCAGTTGCAAACTCTGAAACTGAAAGCTGACGGCAAACTCCAACTGACCCTCCAACCGCAAGGTGGCGCCGTACTGGTTCAGGACTGGAAAACGAATGAAAAGGAAATGGAAGCCTATCTGTTTACCTATTTCAAAGACGATACACATAGTTTATATTTCGCAGTCAGCGATGACGGATATACATTTACGGATGTAAATAACGGTCAGCCCATTATCGCCGGTGATACGATTGCCGAACAGAAAGGTATCCGTGACCCGCATATCTATCGTGCACCGGATGGTACTTTCTACATTGCCATGACCGACCTGCACATCTTTGCCCAACAGAAAGGTCTGCGCAACACCGAGTGGGAGCGTGACGGAGCCAAATACGGCTGGGGTAACAACCGTGGTTTTGTCCTGATGAAATCAAAAGACCTTGTAAACTGGACACACCATGTGGTCCGTATTGACAAGACTTTCCCCGGATATGATGAGATCGGTTGTGCCTGGGCACCTGAACTGGTCTACGATGAACATGCAGGCAGAATAATGATCTACTTCACCATGCGCATGGGCAATGCACGGAATATGCTGTACTATGCTTATGTAAACGAAGATTTCGACGGTCTGGAAACAGAACCCCGCCTATTGTTCCAATATCCCGATGCTACCAAATCAGCTATTGATGCCGACATCACGAAAGTAGGTGATAAATATCACATGTTTTACGTTGCTCACGACGGAACACCGGGCATCAAACAAGCTGTATCGAAATATATCAACCGTGGATATGTTTACCTGCCGGAATGGGTAGATCCGGAACCGAAAGCCTGCGAAGCTCCTAACATGTGGAAGCGCATCGGCGAAGACAAATGGGTGGTAATGTATGACATCTATGGTATCAATCCTCATAATTTCGGTTTCAGTGAAACCACTGACTTTGTGAACTTCAAAGATCTGGGACACTTCAATGAAGGTGTGATGAAGGCGACTAACTTCTCTTCACCGAAACATGGAGCAGTAATCCACATCACTAAGAAAGAGGCTGAGAAGCTGAGAAAGTACTGGAAATAGGTCGATACAAATGTATTGAAAACAAATAACCCGATAAATAATACCATGAACAGATTGATTAGATTTTTAAGTGTATGTTTACTTCTGTCCTTTGTCTTCCCTGTGCAGGCAAAGGTGGAGGGCGTGACGAATGAACCGAATCAGGTGTACCTCTTTTCCTATTCGAACCGTGACGGACGCAGCGGCCTGAAGTTTGCCTGGAGTCCCGACGGAGAGAAGTGGTTTAGCGTGGCCGATGGATTTGCCTATGTGAATTCCGACTTCGGTCCGTGGGGACGGGCAAAGACTATGTTCAAGCCCCATTTGATGCAAACCCGTGCTGATGGCAAATGGCATTGCATCTGGGAAGCTACGAATACCGGTAAGGCACTTGCCTATGTAACCTCTCCCGACTTGCAGAAGTGGGAAGCACAGAGTTATTTCTCTCCCGAAGAACGTAGCAAGTATGAACCCAAAGATGTGTATCCCACCACTCAGAAGAAGGTATTGGTGAATGGTTCCGAAGAAGAAGGCTGGGTGCAGGAAGTTCCCTATACTACCGTGCAGCAGATCATCCGCTATGCCGAACATAAGAAATACCGCCAGTCACTGAATGCCGAGCGTACCGAGCAAGACCCTGTACGTTTTGCCAACCTCAAGCCTGTAGAGGCTACTATTCAGGTGAATGCAGGTCAGGCGAAAGAAATCAGCAAGCATCTGATTGGTATTTTCTTTGAGGATATCAACTATGGAGCTGATGGCGGCTTGTATGCCGAACTGGTTCAGAACCGCGACTTTGAATATACCCCGACCGACCGTGGTAACGATCAGAACTGGAATAGTACTCACTCCTGGAGTGTTCAGGGCAGTGATGCTACATTGAGCATTGCAACGGAGAATCCTATTCATCCTAATAACTCCCATTATGCTGTTTTCGATGTGAATGCAGCTGAACAAACTGCATTGGTGAATGCCGGTTTCGACGGCATAGCCTTGAAGAAAGGCGAGAAATATGACTTCTCACTCTTTGGCAAAGTGCTTGAGGGGAAAGGAGGCAAGGTACTTGTGAACTTGGTTGATAAAGATGGAACAATTATAGCACAAACTGCCGTAAACGTAACATCTAAAGATTGGAAACAACAGAAAGCAGTCCTGACAGCCACAAGCGATGCGGCGGCTGCCTCTTTGTCCATTGTTCCCCAGGCTGTCAGCAAGTATGCGCTGGATATGATTTCCCTCTTTCCGCAAAAGACCTTCAAAGGTCGTAAGAACGGACTCCGCGCTGATCTGGCACAAACGCTTGCCGATTTGCATCCCCGTTTCGTACGTTTCCCCGGTGGTTGTGTGGCTCATGGCGATGGAATAGATAATATTTATGATTGGAAAGGCTCTATAGGTCCGTTGGAAGCCCGCAAGCCGCTCCGCAATCTTTGGGGATACCATCAGACACGCGGTCTGGGATACCACGAATACTTCTTGTTCTGTGAAGATATGGGTGCGGAACCCGTACCTGTGCTTGCAGCCGGTGTACCTTGTCAGAACTCTGGTACCTGCGCCCACCATTCCAAGGATGAACTGACTTGCATGGGACAGCAGGGTGGCGTTCCGATGGAAGAAATGGATCAGTACATCCAAGATGTTCTCGACCTGATAGAATATGCCAACGGAGATGCCCGCAAAACCGTGTGGGGTAAGAAGCGTGCGGAAGCCGGACATCCGAAACCGTTCAATCTGAAGTTCATCGGTATCGGTAATGAGGACATGATTACACCTGTCTTCGTGGAACGCTTTAAGATGATATTTGATGCAGTGAAAGCAAAACATCCTGAAGTTACCGTGATTGGTACTACCGGTCCGTTCTACGAAGGTACGGATTATGAAGTAGGTTGGGATCTTGCTACCGAACTGGGTGTACCGATGGTAGACGAGCACTATTACGTAGAACCGGGTTGGATGATTCACAATCAGGAATATTACGATCATTACGACCGTAGCAAAGCGAAGGTCTATTTAGGCGAATATGCCGCCCACCTGCCGGGACGCCCCAATAATGTAGAAACTGCGCTTGCCGAAGCTCTCTATCTAACTGCCGTAGAACGTAACGGTGACGTGGTAGAAATGACTTCCTATGCTCCGTTGTTGGCTAAAGATGGTCATACACAATGGAATCCGGACTTGATCTATTTCAATAATACGGAAGTGAGACCCACGGTAGGCTACTATACTCAACAGATGTATGGTCAGAACGCCGGTACCGAATACCTGTCTTCTACGGTAAAACTGAATAATGGTTGGGATGCCGTGAAGAAACGTGTCGGAGTATCAGTTGTGAAAGACGCTAATACCGGAGATTATATCGTGAAGTTAGTGAATATGCTTCCGGTGGAAGTTTCTTCCCAGGTGAAGTTGGACGGAGTTACTTTGGTAAATCCTTCGGCTACAAAAACGATATTGACAGGTGATCCGAAAGACAGAGGAGCTAAACCCGCTTCTTCTGATTTCAAGGTAGAAGGAAATGACTTTTCTTACTCAATGCCGGCTTATTCGTTTACAGTGATACGTATTCATCAAGTCGTTGGTAAATGATAATTAAAAATATTCTTATTAATCATATCAACCATGAGAAAACTAACCACCCTTTTAGTCCTGTCCCTTGCACTGGGTGTGCAGGCGCAGCAGCATGTGATGACCGTCGACGTTTCCAAACCGACGGCAAAGATACAACCTGAAATGTATGGCATCTTTTTCGAAGATATCAACTTCGGTGCCGATGGCGGTCTGTATGCCGAACTGGTAAAGAACCGTTCTTTTGAATTCCCACAACCTTTCGTGGGTTGGGTGCCTTTCGGTAATGTAACCGTTCAGGATGCAGATCCTTGTTTTGACCGCAATCCTCACTATGTACGCGTAGTGAACGACGGCCGCCTACTGCGTGCCGGACTGGATAATGAAGGTTACCGCGGCATCGGTGTGAAGCAAGGCGAAGAATACCGTTTCTCCGTTTATGCCCGCACGCCGGATGCGAAGCCGATGAAGCTCTCCATCGAGCTCGTCAACTCCAATGCACAGAATCTGTTGAAGAAAGAAATCGAAGTCAGCGGCAATAACTGGCAAAAGCTGACGGCGGTGCTGAAATCTCCTTTCACAGACGCTCATGCCCGCCTGCGTATCGTCCTCGAAACACAGGGTACGGTAGATATGGACCATATCTCCCTGTTTCCTGTGAATACTTGGAAAGGACGTGAGAATGGTCTGCGTGCCGACCTCGCACAAGCCCTTTATGACCTTAACCCGGGCGTATTCCGTTTCCCCGGTGGTTGTATCATCGAGGGTAACAGTCTTGAAACCCGTTACCAGTGGAAGAATTCCGTAGGTCCTGTTGAAAACCGCCCTCTGAATGAAAACCGCTGGAACTACACCTTCAAACATAAAGCCTTCCCTGACTATTTCCAGACTTTGGGACTTGGTTACTTCGAATACTTCCTGTTGAGCGAAGACCTCGGTGCAGAACCTCTTCCGGTAATCAGCTGCGGGCTCTCCTGCCAGTACGAAAGCAACGAAGTAGTTCCGATGGATGAACTCGATCCGTACATACAGGATGCACTCGACCTGATTGAATTTGCCAACGGCCCTGTTACTTCCAAGTGGGGAAAGGTGCGTGCCGATATGGGACATCCCGAACCCTTCAATCTGAAGATGATCGGTATCGGTAATGAACAGTGGGACAAGGTTTATGTAGAACGTTTGGAAGCTTTCACAAAAGCTATCCGTGCGAAATACCCTAATGTGAAGGTTGTAGGTAGCTCCGGCCCGAGTGCCAGCGGTGATAAATTCGATTATCTCTGGCCCGAAATGAAGCGTATCGGTGTAGACCTGGTGGACGAACACTACTACATGAATCCTGATTGGTTCTTTGGCAATGCGTCACGCTATGACAATTACGACCGTAAAGGTCCGAAGGTTTTCGCCGGAGAATATGCTTCACACGATCATTCCACGAAGAAGGATAACAACTTCCTCGCCGCCCTTTCCGAAGCTGCCTTTATGACGGGACTGGAACGGAATGCGGATGTTGTTCATCTGGCTACTTATGCGCCGTTGTTTGCCCACGTAGACGCTTGGCAGTGGAATCCGGACCTGATCTGGTTCGATAACCTGCGCATGATGCGCACACCGAACTATTACGTTCAGCAAATGTACGGCATGAATGCCGGTACCGATGTGCTCAGCCTGAAGATGGATGGCAAAGCAGTAGCGGGGCAGGACAGCCTCTATGCAACAGCTGCACTGAATGCACCTACCGGAGAAATCATCCTGAAACTGGTGAATGCAAGCAGTAAGCCTGCCGATGTTCAGATCGATTTCAATGGTTTGAAGAAACGTCAGTTGGTTGCCGGTTCCTGCACTTACTTACAGAATGACAATTGGCGCACAGTAAATACGCTGGATCAGGAAGCGATTGTTCCCCGTGTACGTCCGGTACAGGTAGAAGGGCAATCTCTGAAACTGAAACTTGAACCACGTTCGTTCGGAGTGTACCGGATGGAATAGTTACAAGCTCTTTGAACTCTATTCCCCCTTTTTTGAACTATTATTCCCCCTAAAAAAAGTTCATTCACCCTATCTTTGTAGCGGTATGCAGAAAATATTCTTCGTACCGCTACAAACATACTAATTTTATATCCATGAAGAAACATCTTATTACCGGACTCTTTGCAGCCCTGGCTCTGACTGCAAATGCACAGTCCTTTAAAGAGTGGCTTGATCCGGAGATCAATGCCGTGAACCGTGCTCCCATGCACACTAATTACTTTGCCTATGAATCGGCAGATGCCGCCATGCAAGGAAAGAAAGCCCAATCTACTAATTACATGACTTTGAACGGTACCTGGAAATTCTCTTGGGTACGCAATGCAGACCAGCGTCCTACCGACTTCTGGAAAGTAGGTTTCAATGACAAAGGCTGGAATAATCTGCAAGTTCCCGCTGTGTGGGAATTGAATGGTTACGGTGATCCTATTTATGTGAACACCGGCTATGCCTGGCGTAACCAGTTCCAGAACAACCCTCCTGAAGTTCCGATAGAGAACAATCATGTAGGTTCTTACCGTCGTGAGATCATTGTTCCCGCCGACTGGAAAGGGAAAGACATTATCGCTCATTTCGGTTCTGTAACCTCCAACATGTATCTCTGGGTAAATGGCCGTTATGTAGGTTATAGCGAAGACAGCAAGCTCGAAGCCGAATTCGACCTGACTCCTTATTTGAAACCCGGACAAACGAATCTCATCGCTTTCCAGGTATTCCGCTGGTGTGATGGAACCTACCTGGAAGACCAGGACTTCTTCCGTTACAGTGGTGTGGGACGTGATTGCTACCTCTATGCCCGCAACAAGAAACGTATCCAGGACATCCGTATCACTCCGGATTTGGACGAGGCATACAAAAATGGTTCTCTGCGTGTGACGCTCGACCTGAAAGGCAGCGGTAATGTGAACCTGGAATTACTCGATGCTGCTGGCAAGGCAGTAGCTACAGAAACAGCCAAAGGTAGCGGTACCATTCTGATGAATGTGGAAAATCCGCATAAATGGACAGCTGAAACTCCTTACCTCTATACATTGCGTGCCACTTTGCAAGGCAGCAACGAAGTGATCCCCGTTAAGGTAGGCTTCCGCAAGATTGAATTGAAAGGTGACCAGATATTAGTAAACGGTCAGGCTGTTCTCTTCAAAGGTGCCGACCGTCATGAAATTGATCCGGATGGTGGTTATGTCGTATCTCCCGAACGCATGATCCAGGATATCCAGGTCATGAAGAAATTTAATATCAACGCTGTGCGTACCTGTCACTATCCTGATGACAATCTGTGGTACGACCTTTGCGACCAATACGGTTTGTATGTAGTGGCTGAGGCTAATGTCGAATCACACGGTATGGGTTATCGTGAAAAGACACTGGCTAAACGCACCGACTATGCCAAAGCTCACATGGAACGTAACCAGCGCAACGTACAACGCGGCTTCAATCATCCCAGCATTATTTTCTGGTCATTGGGTAACGAAGCCGGTTTCGGACCTAATTTTGAAGCTTGCTACCGTTGGATCAAGAATGAAGATTCCAGTCGTGCCGTACAATACGAACAGGCGCACGGAAACGAATTTACCGACATCGACTGCCCCATGTATGCCGATTACAAGCACATGGAAAGATATGGCCAGCGTACAGATGCCAAGAAGCCTCTTATCCAGTGTGAATATGCCCACGCTATGGGTAACTCACAGGGCGGTTTCAAAGAATATTGGGATCTGATCCGTAAATACCCTAACCTGCAAGGCGGTTTCATCTGGGACTTCGTAGACCAGTCCGTTCGTTGGAAAGGCAAAGACGGTGTAACTATTTACGCTTATGGCGGTGACTTCAACCGTTACGACGGTTCCGACAAGAACTTCTGTGATAATGGTCTGATCAGTCCCGACCGTGTTCCCAATCCGCACATGTACGAAGTGGGTTACTATTACCAGAACATCTGGACAACTCCCGCTGACCTGAAGAACGGTGAAGTGAACGTGTACAACGAAAACTTCTTCCGTGACCTTTCCGCTTACTATCTGGATTGGCAATTGCTTGCTAACGGTAAAGTAATTCGTACCGGTCGTGTAGAAGACCTCAACGTAGCTCCGCAGCAGACTGCCAAAGTGAAACTGAACATCGGCAAAGCCTGCGAATGCAAAGAATGGTTGCTGAATGTAACTTATCGCCTGAAGAACCGCGAAGGTCTGCTTCCCGCCGGATATGCCGTAGCCAAAGACCAGCTTGTACTGAACCCCTACAAGGCTCCTGCTATGGACCTGAAGAATGTGGAAGTTGTGAATACTCCTACCGTTGCTCCTCAAATCCAGGAAAACGACTGGCGTTATCTGATCATCAACGGTGATAACTTCCGTCTGGAATTCAACAAACATACCGGTTACCTGAATCGCTACAACGTAGCAGGCACGGAATTGATGAACGAAGATGCCGAACTGGCACCTAACTTCTGGCGTGCACCTACGGACAATGATTTCGGTGCAGGTTTGCAACAGAAATTCGCTGCCTGGAAGAACCCGGGGCTGAAGCTGACTTCCTTCAAATGGGAGACAGTAGACAATCAGACAGTGGTACGTGCAGAATACGAAATGAAGAATGTTTCTGCCAAACTGGATCTTACTTATGTAATCAATAACAAGGGTGCTGTAAAAGTGACTCAGAAGATGACTGCCGATCCGCAGGCTAAAGTATCTCATATGTTCCGTTTCGGTATGCAGATGCAGATGCCCAAGGCTTTTGAAACTGTAGAATACTATGGCCGTGGCCCGGTAGAGAACTACAGTGACCGCAATCATTGTACAGATCTGGGATTGTATCGCCAGAGTGTAGATGAACAATTCTATTCTTATATCCGTCCGCAGGAAACAGGTACGAAGACCGATATCCGCTGGTGGAAGCAATTGAACGATGCCGGACGCGGTTTGCAGATTGTAGCTGACGCTCCGTTCTCCGCATCAGCCCTACACTATACTATCGAGTCTCTGGACGATGGTTGGGATAAAGCTCAGAATCACTCTCCCGAAGTGAAAGAGGCTAACCTGACAAATCTTTGCATCGACAAGGCTCAGATGGGCTTAGGATGTGTGAACAGTTGGGGTGCATGGCCGTTGCCACAGTATCAGTTGCCTTATGGTGACTATGAATTTACGTTCATTCTTACTCCGGTACAACACGGTATAGAAATTGAATAAGTTATAGATACGCGGACGACGCGGATGAAGCGGACAAACGCGGATTTATGATTATTCCGCGTTTGTCCGCCTTATCCGCGTCGTCCGCGTATCTATCCTCATTATATTAAAAGAACTAATATGAGAAAAGAATTATTGGTGTTTATATTTACCTTGTGTTCTGTCCTTGCATCTGCCCAGCAGAAGGTCCCAAACCGCTTCCGTACCAACATCCCTCTTGATTCCATCCACTTGAGTGACCCCTGCATACTGGCCGATAAGAAAACCTCCACTTATTACATGACCGGTACCGGCGGCCTCCTTTGGAAAAGCAAAGACCTTGCCCGTTGGGAAGGCCCTTATCGTGTAGCAGAAACTGATCCTGACTCCTGGATGGGCCCTAAACCCGAAATCTGGGCAGCTGAACTGCACGAATACAATGGAAAATATTACTATTTCGCCACTTTTACGAATAGCGCCATCAAGATTGATACCGTAAAAGGAAACGTTATCCCCCGTCGTGCCAGCCACATCTTGGTCAGTGATAAACCGGATGGCCCTTATAAACCTATGAAAGACCCCACTTACCTACCCGAGAATATGCCTACCCTTGATGGAACATTCTGGGTGGATAGTGACGGCAAACCTTATATGATCTATTGTCACGAATGGCTGCAAAACTGGAACGGTACGATGGAAAAGATTGAATTAAAGCCCGATTTAAGCGGTTCCATCGGCAAAGGAAAGATTCTTTTCCGTGCCAGTGACTCTCCCTGGAGCCGTGAGAAGATGGGGGACAAAGTATTGCCCAACCGTGTAACCGACGGACCATGGCTTTTCCGCACAGGTACGGGCCGGTTAGGTATGATATGGACAAGCTGGGTATTCCAGGACTATACACAAGGCGTTGCCTATTCCGAGAGTGGAACTCTGGATGGACCCTGGATACAAGAGAAAGAACCGATTACTCCGCCTAACTTCGGACATGGAATGCTGTTCCGTACTTTGGATGGTGAGTGGATGATGTCGGTTCATAGTCATAAAGATGTGAACGGGCGATATATTCGTATTCCGCACCTGTTTAAAGTCGATTTATCGGGGGATAAACTGAAAATTGACTGATTTATCACCTTTTATGAAACAATTGTGCTACTACTGAATAGAAATTTCACCCTATCTTTGCAACATCGACAATAGGTTATAGATTAACATAAGATTGGTATTAATAAACAAAGGGTAGTTTTTTTAGTTACAGTTTTCAGTAGGTAGTTGTTATAAGAGGCGGACGTCCCTTCAGGTAGAAGGGATGTCCGCTTCATCTTTTTATTGCTTCTGTTTTATGTACTCCGACGGTGCCATTCCATATTCCTCCTTAAAGCAAGCCCGGAAATACCCCAAGTCATTGAAACCGCTTGCATAAGCAGCTTCGGAAATGTTTAGTCCTTCTTCCATCAATAAGCGGAGACTGTTTTTCAGTCTTATTTTCCGGATGAACTCATTGCCTGATATGCCTGTTAGCCCCTTTACTTTCCGGTAAAGGGTGGAGTGGCTCATGTTCATCTTGCCTATCATGAAAGGCATGTCCAATTGAGGTGTGTCGATATTTTCTTCTACTATTGCAGTAAACCTATTCAGGAATTCTTCATCCAGCCTACTTAGCTTCATTGATTCCTGAGATTGTTCGGGTTTTAGCTCTTTGGTGCGGTTGGTTATCAGCAGGGCTAACTTCTTCCGTGATTCCAACAGATTGTGAACGCGACTATGTAATAACTTGGCGCTGAATGGTTTCGTAAGATATGAGTCGGCACCGCTTTCATAACCCTCTTCTTTATCTTGAATGGAATCTTTGGCTGTTAACAGGATGACAGGTATATGGCTGGTGCGTACATCTTCTTTTATCAGTTTGCATAATTCAATACCGTCCATCACAGGCATCATGATGTCGCTGATAATGATATCCGGTATATGATGTTGGGCTTGCTCCAATCCTTCCTTGCCATTGTTGGCGGACAATATACGGTAATCATTGCTGAAAGAAGTAGTGATGTACTCACGGATATCATCGTTGTCTTCTACTACAAGTATCATCGGGCGAATATCTGTATCCTCTCTTTCTTCTTTGATTTTATCAATCTCCTCCCGTACAATGGTTTCTTTTTCTTCTTTATGCAATGCATCGGGATAGGAATTTTCTGTCAGTAAGCGGAATGTGAAAGTGGTGCCTTTGCCTACTTCACTTTCCACTGATAAGATACCTTCATGCAAATCGGCCAATGATTTGACTAAAGCCAATCCAATACCTGTGCCGGAAGCCTGGTGTTTGCCTTTAGCCTGATAGTAACGGTCGAAGATGTGGGGAAGCGCATCAGTATCTATTCCATATCCGGTATCTTTCACCACTATTTCCATATATCGGTTCTCACCGTCAACTACCGGATGCATCATCAGGCTGATTTCCCCTTCCGGGGTATATTTTATGGCATTCGATAACAGATTGTTCAGTATTGTAGAAATGATATCGGCATCAAAGTAGAGTTTGGTTTCTTTAGGCTGAACTTGAATGTGAAATTTAACTTTTTCGTTCCGGTTCAGCTCCTTGTAGCGCAAACCTATTTCCGTGACCAAACTACCTAAATCACCTTTGGCTACCGTTAGTTTCCGGTTCTGTGTTTCCGTTTTGCGGAATTCCAGTATTTGATTGATAAGGTTCAATAATCGGATAGCACTACTGTGAATTACCTGGACCTTCTTACTGTAATAAGTTGATAAGTCCGGATCGTTTATCAAGTCTTCCAGAGGTCCGAGGATTAAAGTCAACGGGGTACGCAGTTCATGTGTAATGTTGGTATAAAAACGCAGACGCTCATTATTGAGTTCCTGTTCGTTCAGACTTTTCTTCCGTTCCAGTTCAAGGGAGTTTTCGAGCATTAACTTGCGCTGGTAAAAGCGAAACCAGATATACACCCCCGATAACACCAGTAATGTGTAGAAGATTTTAGCATACCACGTCAGCCATAACGGAGGGGTGATGTGCACGATTAGGCTTGCCACATGGTTGTCGTCCCATTCCTGGTTTCTTAAACGTGCTTTAACTTTAAAAATGTATTCTCCGGGTGATAAGTTCCGGAAGGTAACTTGATTATCTCCTTGAGTGTTGGTCCATGTATCTCCCAACCCGTCAATCCTGTAAGCGTATTCCACTAATTGACTTTGTGAATAGTCGGGAACCATAAAGGTGATGCGGAATGAGTTCTGATTGTAAGGTAGTTCTATATTACCGTCATTTGAAAGGATAAGGGTTTCGTCATTCTGATTCTCTATCTGGTAGTTGATGCCTTTACATTCGATGATTTTTACAGGGGGAACCTGGATTTCTTTGGAAATATCGCGAGGATTGAAATAGCAGACACCATTCAAAGAACCGAAATAGAGAGTACCATCTTGAGAGTAACAGGAGGAACCGTCGATGAAGCTGCCTAAGGGCACGCCATCTCTGTAATCGTAATTCTCAAACTTTTGTTTTTGTTTGTTCCAGAGCGAGATGCCCTTATCTGTGCTTAGCCAGATATTTCCGGTGGCATCTTCCTGTAAAGCGTGTACATAAGTGTCTTCCAGCCCTTGTTCATAGGTGTATGTTTCGAGACTTTCTAGCTTTTGGGTATTCTTGATGTAGCTGATGCCGCTTCGTGTTGCTATCCATATACCGCCTTTGCTGTCTATACATAGCTGATTGATAACGTTAGAGCATAGTCCGTTCCCTACTGTGAGATGGGCAATCTCTTTCAGGTTCCTGTCAAAAATGAAAATACCTGCACCGTAGGTTCCTAACCATAGTTTTCCCTGCCGGTCATGCAGAATGCTGTAAACTGATATATTCCATATCTTGTCATTGATTTCCCGTTCTCTGTGGACAGTTCCTTTTTCGTAGGAATAAACGCCATATTCCGTACCTATCCATATTTTCCCGTTTGTATCTTCGTAAAGGGTGCTGACGTCTACATTATCCTGATCTAAATCAATACGTTCAATATGATTGCTCCGGGTGTCGAGCTTCAGCAAACCGTCGTCGTACAATCCTAAGAACAGGTTATCTTCCTGACTAAGGATTGCAAACACTTGGGCGTAGGTTCGGGAGAGATGGGCTGTGAGATTGAACTTCTTTTGTAGCTTGCCATCTTTAAATAAAGCTACTTCATTTTCACTACCTAACCAAATCCGTTGCTGTTTGTCGGCGTGAACGCCCCACACTGATTTGTATTTTATGATTTGCCCTTTCTCCGTTGTGTACGGAAGAGTGTGGAAAGTCGGTTGGGTATGGCTGATGAAGTCAATCCCGTTGCTATAATTCCCTATCCAGATATTTCCGGACAAGTCCTGGAAAATACTTCTGATGTTTCCGGACGAAAGCCCGTGCTTGTCGTATGTGACGGTGATGTTTTGGAATTTTACGTTTTCCGAATTCATGAAAGTGATGTTCCGCAGGTCGAGTATGCTTATCCCGCCGATGTCGCTGGCAATCCAAAGCCTGTTGTCCTGCATTTCCTTTATGTCGTAAATGTGGTTGGATATCAGGGAATACGGATTTCCCGGTTCGTATCTGAATACTTGGAAGTCTTCTGTTACCGGATTGAAAAGAGCCAGTCCTTGGTTGGTTCCTACCCAAATGTTTTCAAGATGGTCGATGCAGATGCAATATACACTGCCTCCCGGCAGGCTTTTGGGATCATGTGGGTTATTCTGATAATGTTTCAGACTGTTGCTTTTCAAGTCGATGATGCTCATGCCTTCCGTGGCGTGTCCCACGTATAACTGCCCTTTCTTATTATCGAAAACGGACAATAAGGAATGGGGGAACCCATTAATATTCTCATTGGAGAGTGTTTTTACTTTTCCGTTTTTCTTGCTATAATGTATTATCTTATGATAATGGTTAGCAATCCATATTCCACTGTCGGCTGCGAATGAGAGGGAAGTTATGTTATTATTCATATTGATGGTGTCGAGAAAAGTGGTCGACTCGAATTGCAATGTTGTGCAATTCATGATGCTGACTCCGGTTTTGCTTCCCACCCAGAGCTTATTTTCCTCTTTGTCATATAGGAGCGTGTTCAGTGCGTTTCCGTTGATGGCAGAATTGTTGGTGTTGTAGATGGTGAAATCTTTTCCGTTGAAGCGGTTCAATCCTGCTTCGGTTGCTATCCAGATGCAGCCTTGTTCATCTTGGGCAATCTTTGTGACGTAGTTGTTTGATAATCCGTCTTCTATTCCGAGATGACGCAACGTGTAGGGCTGTGCTATACTACTGGTTGCGAATAGCAACAGGCAAAACAAGTATAAGAGATAGATGTGTTTCTGCATATTCGTTCGTTTACGGGTTTTGATGAATTGCTTATGTAGCAAAGATACGATAAATCTTCGTTTCAGATACTTGTGGACTTCTTTTTGCCTGATTTGTCACTGCAAGTTGACGAGTTTGCCTGCGTGCATGGGCTTTATGTGTGCGTTTCCGTGCAAGAAAAGAATTCCCTCCCCCTGATAGCTAACTTCTTTGGGGGCTATTCTTATTGTTTTTCTCTGCGGATGGTTAGTATCTCCCATACTAATACTTATTCTTTCCACCGTGATGGAAAGAATAGATGTATACTTCAATTTTCCTTAGCCTCTGCGGGGAAAAGGGGTAAAAGTGACGGCGCAGTGTCTTAGTTATTGCGAAACAGGGACAGATATGTCAAAAGCCGTGGCAAAACAGTCATGACCAATTTGTCCTTTCCTGAAAACTGATTTGTCCCCCCTTCCTTCGGATGGACTGTGATACATTTGCATATCCTTTTACAGGGAATATATTTGAGATTCTATTAACCTTTTATTTTCTAATTAAAAGAAAAACAATGAAATCAGATTCTTTTAGAAACAATCGAAAGGCACTTGCAGCCTTATTGCTTTGTACTGGTTTCATTGCCGGATATCCTCTCGCGATGCGGGCTGAAGGCAATGAACAAAACATGCAGATCGTACAACAACAGATTAAGGTTACCGGTGTGGTGAAAGACACAACAGGAGAACCCGTTATTGGTGCCAATGTACGCGAGAAGGGTAATCCCGGTAATGGTACGATTACTGATATTGATGGCAACTTCCATCTTCAGGTTGCCTCCGGCGCTCTGTTGGAAATCACTTACATTGGTTATAAACCTATTGAAGTAAAAGCTGTTTCCGGCAAGCCCCTCAATGTAATATTGACGGAAGACAGCGAAATGCTGGAAGAAGTGGTAGTTGTGGGCTATGGTACGATGAGGAGAAAGGATGTTACCGGTTCAGTAGTACAAATCAGGCCGGGAGAGTTGGCAAGCGAAGCTCCAAAAACAGTTCAGGATGTATTGCGCGGAACACCGGGTCTGAAAGTCGGCCTCGAAACTTCGGCTAAAGGTGGCGGTTCGCTTGAGATACGCGGTGATCGTTCCATGTCCGGCATTTCAAAAGGCGACCCTCTGATCATTTTAGATGATATGCCGTTTTATGGTGAACTTTCAGAAATTAATCCTGAAGACATTGGTCAGATAGATGTCTTGAAAGATGCTTCTGCCGCAGCCGTTTATGGTGCAAGAGCTGCTAATGGCGTAATTATCATTACCAGTAGAAAAGGTAAGAAGGGTAAGCCTGTGATCAATTTTAGCGCGAAAGTGGGTTTCGTTGCAAAAAGTGCCTATCGGGACGTATATGATGCCGACGGATATCTGACATTCCGTGAAGACTGGTATAAGACTCCCACTTATGGTATGAATGCTGCGACAGGCAAGTATGAGGCCTATCAGACCGGAACTATAAAACCGGGATATTATGACCGTCCTGACAGATTGCCAGGCGGGGTATCTGTTGAGGATTGGCGCAGTTATAGTACAAATGCAGAAGGAGTAACGGATTTAGGTATATATGCAGATCGTCTTATGCCTCAAACCGACCAAGTATTGCGTGACAATTTCCTTGCAGGAAGAACATTTGATTGGTATAAACACGCCTTTCAAACAGGGATTAACCAAGATTATAATGCAAGTATTTCCGGAGCCGGTGATAGGATGAACTATTATATGTCATTCGGATATCTTCATAACGAAGGCGCTGTGAGAGGTAATGAGTACAGGGCGGTTCGCGCCAGCATGAAGCTGTCTGCCAATGTGACCGATTGGCTTGAAATCAGCGGTAACGTGAACTTCCAGGACCGCAGCGACGGTGATCTTGCCCTGGATGTCAATAGTACTCTTAATAATAGCCCCCATGCCAATTATCGGGATGCTGACGGCAACCTGGAAGTCCATCCTATGGGAACTAAAAACTCCTACAACATGGGATACAACTATGATTTTAATCATCAGTTTGAGGAATTGGAAAAAGGCTATACGGTACTTAATTCCATCTTTACGGCCAAACTGAAGCTTCCTTTCAACATCACCTACTCATTCAATGCATCTCCGCGCTACCAGTGGTTCTATGACCGTTGGTTCCAGTCTACAGAGCATCCCGATTGGGATGCCGTGAACCACGGAGCAAACCGTAAGACGTCTAAGAATTTTGAATGGTCGATAAACAATACGGTTAATTGGGATTATACATTTGCGAAGAAACACCACGTGATATTGACGCTGGTGCAAGAGGCGGAAAAACATCAGTCCTGGCAAGATAATATAGAAGCCCGGAATTTTCAGCCTACCGATGTTTTAGGCTTCCATTATATAGATACAGCCAGCAAGATAGACAGTAAGTTTTCCTCTTCAGATACTTATCAGACAGCTGTCGGGATGCTCGGACGTCTGTTTTATTCTTATGACGACCGTTACATGATTACGGCATCTGTTCGCCGTGACGGTTATTCGGCTTTCGGAGAAGACCAACCTTATGCGACATTCCCTTCAGTGGCGGTGGCATGGTCCTTTGTCAATGAGAAGTTTTTCAGATGGGATGCTATGAGCACCGGTAAGTTAAGACTCTCATGGGGGTTGAACGGTAACCGTGCGCTTACCAATCCTTATCTGGCTCTTGCCAGCCTTGATATTGGTGACAAACTATATGGCTATCTGGATGCTTCGGGCAACCTGAAAGAAGTGGAGTATCTGAAAATCGGACGCATGGCAAATTCGAATCTGAAATGGGAAAAGAGCGAGGCTTATAATTTTGCATTGGACTTTGGCTTTCTTAATGACCGCATTACAGGGTCGTTGGAAGGATATGTGATAAAAACAAAAGATATGATTCTGGACAGGAGTCTGCCTCCCTTTACCGGTTTCAGCTCTATTGCAACCAACTTGGGAGAGGTGCAGAACAGTGGTTTTGAATTTAGCATTAATTCGCAAAATATGAAGACCAAGAACTTCGAGTGGAACACCGATTTCAATATCACATACAATAAAAATGAAATCAAGCACATCTATTATGAATATGAGAATGTGCTTGATGCCAACGGCAATGTAACCGGAACAAAAGAAAAAGATGAATATGGAAAATGGTTTATTGGCCAGCCTATCTCTGCCATCTGGAATTATCGTGTGACAGGTATCTGGCAACCGGATGAAATAGAAGAAGCCAAAAAAGTGGGTCAGGTTCCGGGTGATCCGAAAGTTGCCAATAATTATACGGACGATGATATTGTCAATGCAGACGGCAGCCGCACTCCGGTGTATAACGATAAGGATAAGGAGTTTCTGGGACAGACTACATCACCGGTTATATGGTCGATGAGAAATAGCTTTAAGATACTTAAGAATATAGATTTTTCGTTCAATTTGTACTCTTGTTTAGGCTCTAAGATGCTAGATACCTCTTACTTGAATCAGGAAGGTACATCGGAGGTCGATTATGGCTTGAATAAGACAAAGAAAGAATATTGGACTCCCGAAAACCAGTCCGGTACGTATGCAAGGTTGAATTCTAAAGGTCCGACCGGGGTCAATTCTCCTTCGCGAATTGTAGACCGTTCTTTCGTACGTCTTGAGAATGTTTCCGTAGGCTATACCTTCCCGAAATCAATCGTTTCTAAATGGAATATCGGTGGACTTAAAATTTATGGCAGCATCCGTAATGCGGCTGTTTGGAGCAAAGCCCATTGGAAGCTTGGCGATATTGAAACCAACGGACTTGCAACCCGTACTTATTCATTAGGACTAAACATTACCTTATAATCAAAAAAAAACAGTATGAAAACAACAAATAATAAAAGCAATACAGTTTTTTCTAAAGCAGGATTGATTGGCATGATGTGTGGCTCCATGCTTTTTTGCAGTTGCGAAGACTTCTTGGAACCCAAACCCTTATCATTTTATGAACCGGCTTCTACTTTTACTACTGAGGCCGGACTGGAAGCGACATTGACAGCTTCGGACAGACAATTCAGAAATATCTGGATTAATGGAGAAAGTGGTGCCTTGGCTATGGAATATCGCCTGTCGGAACTTGCGGCCAATGGAAAGACGGATGAAAGTAATCCGTTTTGCGACATCAACGGGACTTTAGTACCGACCAATATGCGCGATCAGACCGGTTGGTTTTGGAATGATGTTTACTATTCCGGAATAAAGTTTCCAAATACAATTCTTACTTATATCGACAATGTGCAGGGACTTGATGAATCTGTCAAGAATGCCTACATCGGCAGAGCCTATTTTTATCGTTCCTTCCATTATCTGAATTTAGTATTCCAGTTCAAGGATATTCCGTTACTTACAAAAGTGATTGAAACTCCGAAACTTAACTATAAATCGACTAAACGGGAAGCTATTTTGGAGATGATCACTGAAAATATGGAATTTGCCGTACAATGGGTGCCCGAACAAAAGAATATGGCAATGACCGGACAGGTGAATAAGGGAGCTTGTCGTCAATTATTGATTAAATGCTATTTAGCTACCGGACAATGGGAGAAAGCAAAGGAACAGGCTGACATTATAATCAATGATTGTGGATATGAGTTGATGAAAGATCCGTTTGGTACTTTTATCGAAGGTGGAGAACCTGAAACATGGCCTGTCACTCGTAATGTGATTTGGGACTTACACCGTCCGGAGAATAAATTGATAAACACTAATAAAGAAGTTATCTTTGGAGTTGTCAACCGTGGTACGGGAGAGTCTTTCCGTGAATTCCTTACGATGCGTGCTTTCGGTCCGTTTTGGGTGGACGGAAAAATCAAAGGACCTGATGGAAAGGTCGGAGCAACGAATATTGCCCGCAATAGTTCGAAATACAATAAAAAATATGACTATGCACGAGCTATCGGACGTGGCATTGCAAACATTCGTCCCACTTATTTTGCCACGCATACACTGTGGCAAGTAAATGGTACGGATGATAAGGGTGATTTGCGCCATAATGCTTCTGTTGGTAATTGGTTTCCTATGGATTCTTTAAGATATAACGACCCGTCATCTGCCTATTATGGGCAAACGTATGCAGAAGTCCGTCCGGATTGTTCTCAAGATACGATTCGTTCCTGGTTTGATTTTCCACTCTATAAATTGTATCTGAAAGACGTTGTGGCTGAAGCGAAAATGTCTGAAAACAACTTCAAGGGTGCAACTAAAGGCTCTATAGCGGATTGGTATATTTATCGTTTGGCAGAGACATATTTGCTTCGCGCTGAAGCTAAGTTCTATATGGGCGATGCAAAAGGAGCGGCTGATGATGTGAATGAAGTAAGAAAAAGAGCAAAATGTGAGCATTTGTATACTACGGTTACGATTGGAGACATCATGAATGAACGTGCACGCGAATTATATCTTGAAGAGTTACGTCAGGTAGAGTTGAGCCGTGTCTCCTACTGTCTTGCCTTGAGCGGCAAGCCGGACGAATGGGGGAATATATATGATGTGAACACCTATGACAAGCAGGCAGGAACAGATTCGAATGGTGGGAGTTATTGGTATCAAAGGATTATCCATTATAGTGGCCTTTACAACACGGGAGTACCGGTGAATGCGAATGGAAGGGTTTTTAATTACGTAGTGGGTAAGCACAATCTTTATTGGCCGGTTCCCAATGAGGCCATAACCAAGAACTCTGGAGGAAAACTTCGTCAGAATTTTGGTTATGATGGATACGAACCGGATATTGAGATGTGGCAGACGTGGAAAGAGGCAATGGCTGATGAAGATAAAATAGAATAAGATACTCAATAGGTTATAAAGTATATGTAGTATTATTTGTCGGCGAAATACGGTTTGATTTTTTTGATTGTATTCCGCCGACTTTTTTGTAAAAACACTTTTACCATGAAAAAGAAACACCTATTTCTTTTTCTGTGCTTAATCGCATGCTTGGGAGTACTCAAGATGACAGCACAGAAAATACTGCCTAATCTTCCTATGGGAGATGATTTCGGTGGTACGCAAATTATTGATTTGGGAAGTTTTGTCCCCTCTATGAATGATTACACGCTTGAACTGGAGGGAGAACAAGGTATGCCAATCACTATTTCTTTTGCGCAGATTGAATACACACCGTCTAACAGCGGTAAAATACGTTTTGTTCAAAAAGAGGGCAAAGTGTATGTTTTTGAGGGAGGCCTATTTAAAGCTGAACTTATTCCTTCTCCTCAATATTCATTAAGTGAAACAAATCTGATCCAGAATCCGAGTTTTGAAGAGGTAAAGATTGAATTGACTAATGGCAGATGGCAGCCTACAGTATGGGAAACTTGGAATGGAGGTATGCCAACTTGGGGTGGAGATGTAGGAAAAACGAATGTCCGCGAAGATGCAGGTTACCGTTCTGATGGGAAGAAATCAATTATTATGCATAGTGATACACGTGAGTTATTCCAATTGTTACCGAAGAATTCACTTAAGCCAGATACTTACTATTTACTTGCTTATGATTATTGGACTTCTTCTGGTAGTGGCAATGGGGGAGTTACGTATGATATTATATTAAGAAAGGGTGTATATGATGATATTTTTCAGACTTTTGCCGGGCATACAACTCTTGAGACGGGCACTGCTAAATCTGTCTTTTCTACTCTGTTTCTTACTCCGAAAGAGCTTCCGTCTGACGTTTGGTTTGTTTTAAAACGGAATGAATCGAAAGTTGATTGGTTGGATAATTTTAAATTGATGGAACTAATTCCTTTAGCGAAGGGAATTTCCGGTACTTCTTCTGCTGTTTATCTGAGGGGCAAAGCTGTTGCTCCGGGTAATCTGACTTTTGAGAACGGTGATTTTATAGATATGACAGAGAGAATTGCAAATCACGGATTTGATGACAATACAAATGGCTGGACAATAACTGCTGGCGGCTCGAAAATAAGTACGGCGGCTAAAGCAAATGATCTTATCCCCGGATCACAGAATCATTTACAGTTTTGGATTGGTAGCGGAGGGGTGAATGGTAAGATTTGTCAGATTATCAATGGAATTCCTAATGGGACTTATAAAGTGAAAGTAACTGTTGTGGCTTCATTCAATGGCAGTGTTTGCCTGTATGTGAATGAAGGGAAAGTAGATGTGGTTTCAGGAATAAATAAAGTCTATGAAGCAACAGGTGTTGTCTTTGACGGTACTGTGGAAATAGGTCTGGAAATGAAGACGACAGGAAGTCCGACAATTGATGTGGATGATTTCCGTTTGTCTTTTCTGGGGATTGACAAGGAAGGGTATTCGCAAGTGTTGCAGAATAAGAAAAATGAGGTTTTGGGTATTGTTGAAACTATCAATAGTGGAGATCCGTCGCTCCCTGGCTATAATAATTTGAACCAACATAAGAATGTCCTGGAATATGCTGATAACTTGCCGAATCAGGAAGCTGAGACACTTCGGGAAGCAATAGCACGTTTGGATGCGGCAATTAATGAGTATAATGCTATTTTGGCGGCTTATAATCCGTTGCGTACTGCCATAGAACAATTTAAAGTACAATTAAGTGAATCTTCATATCCGGTTAAGCGAAATTTAGAAATAGCTGTTGAAGAGGCAGGGAAAGTCTATGCTAGTAAAGAAGACAAACGTGGAGAAATCGAAGCTGTTATTAAAGGACTTACTGAGAAATCGAATATACTGACCTTGTATCAGGCTTTGAAGGAGGCTATAATAGAGGCTGAAACAATGTTGTCAGGAACTGCGTATCCGGGGGAAGCTGTCTTTCGGGAAGCGATTAATGTTGCAAGAGGAGTTGTAGACAAGCCGGAGGGTAACAATTTTGATACTGTCATGAAAGAACTTCGGAATGCGGAAAATACTTATTATAATTCGCAGTACACGAAACCGTCGGTGAAGCAGACCGTTTCATGGGTAGATACCAGTCTGGAGGGTTCTGAAAAATTTGTTCTCCGAATAGATAACCGGCCATTCTATATGACTAATATACAGGTGCGTCTTGATAAACTTTATGGGTATTACGGTTGGAGTGACGCAGAGCTGGAAGCCGTTTTGAAACAGGCGGCGAATGATGGGTTCAATACGGTTTCTGTTCCGGTACATTGGCGAGAGGTGGAACCGGAGAAAGATTATTTTGACTGGCGCATTTTGGATAAGTTTATGGGCTGGTGCAAAAAGTATAATCTGAGAATGGAAATGCTATGGTTTAGTTGGAGTAGTGGTGGACGCATTCAATATTTGTGGAATTATAATGGAAGGAAAGAACCGCGTACTCCTGATTATGTTTGTTCCAAGGATGGGGACTCTGAATTTAATATACTAAAGAAGACTTGGGAATATTCGTTGGACTGGAAGGATATCAATTTGCGTAACCGTGAAAAATATGTATTGGAACAAATAATGGAACATATTGCAGTTTGGGAAGCAAATAATAATAATCCGCATACAGTAATTGGTGTACAATTGGGGAATGAAGCACATGAAACAGGTGATAATAAGGCGACAGCAGCAGAAATTATCGATTATTATCATGATGTGGGTGCTGCTGTGAAAGAATCCAATCATGTGGTATGGACTCGACTGAATTGTGTGAGTTGGATGACTTCAGGGCGTATCAGTGCAAACGAGCATAAACGAAAAAATGGTGGAACAAACATCGACTTCGTTGGCATTGACATTTATGGTACGAGTGCATCGGGCATTAAAGGGGATATGGGAGGTCAACTTCCACAATCAGGTAAGAATTACGCGATGATTATGGAAATTGATGCCAAAGATTCTAATTCTCCTCTTTATCAAATTGCTGCAATTGCCGGAAATAAGGCTTTTGACTATTACAATATGGGATTTGTTGACGGGAATGCACTTTATATTCAGGAGCCGAACCAAAATGCACTTAAAGAACGTGAACATATAATGTTGGTCCGCCAGCGTAACAAGATATTGAATATGGCTAATCAAGATGTTGCGTTGAAAAAGCACGGTTCCGGTTTGTATGTATATAATTATGCAGGCAATTCTGTTTCTAAAGAAGAAGGAATAGAAGGTTTATCTTTTACTCCTGATCAAACAAGTACACAGGCAATCGCCATTCGTCGCAGTGAAACGGAAATTGTATTACTATCCACTTTCAAGGGAACTTTTACTATTCCTGCTGCTTTAAATGTTGCTTCTGTTTCTAAAGGCTATTTCAACGAGGCTAATGAGTGGGTGAAAGAGGAGGAGCTTGAACTTGACCGGGAGACTGTTGTTATGCCGGAAACGTCTGTTGTACTTCTTAAAATAAAGAATAGCCAGTCTGCTTATACTGTTTCGTTGAAAGTGCCCCACTATGGCATTACCTTGTTAAATGGTCTGTCAGAAGGTGATTATCAAGTGGCGGAAGGCAAAGAGTTTTCTGTAGAATACGCAATTACTTCTTCCTTTGCAAAGCATAAACTGAACCTTTATGTAAATGGAAATGAAATAACCCCTGTGAAAACAGTGAATGGATATAAACTGACAATCCCTTTTGTTGATAAGGATTGTGAAATCAGGTTTGTATTTTCTCTTTCACAAACAGGAATTCCTAATTTTGATCAGAAGAATCAATTCGGTGGTCAAGCGATAGATAATATCGAAAGCTTTATTCCTGGAGCAGATACTTTCACGCTCCAGATAGAGGGGGCAGAGGCTAATGTGCCTGTGAATATTTCTTATTTAGGAATTGGCTATACTCCGGAAAGAAATGGTACAATTCGTTTTGTACACGACTCTGGAATCATTTATGTGTATGAGGGAAATGAATATAAGAAAACGTTGTTGGCTGATCCCCAATATCTGATTGAAGACAGCAACTTGTTGCAAAACCCTGGTTTTGAGGAAGTGGGTGAACAGTTGGAAAACAGTAAATGGAAGAGTAAAATCTGGGAAGTTTATACTGAATCCGAAGCATTGGCGTGGGAAGCCGGGTCTTCTACCAGTATTCGCGAAAATGCTGCATTTTGTTCAGAAGGCACTAAATCTTTGATTATGCACACCAATGCACGCTATTTGACCCAGTTATTGTCTGGTAATGTGCTAAAAAGGGGGACTTATTACAAACTGACTTATGATTATTGGACTTCTAGTGGTGATGTTTCCGGTAATGGTGGGACTACCTATCAACTATATTTAGGTTCAAATACTTGTAAGGCTGACTTGTTGAAAACGATGGCTCACACCACAGTCACGGAAGGGACTGCAAAGAATAGTTTTGAAATGAAGTTTTGTACGCCCGGTAGTTTGCCTGAGGAATGTTGGCTGACACTGCATAGAGATGCCGGTAAAGTTGATTGGTTGGATAATTTCAATCTTCGGGAGATAAATATAATAGCATCTGGCATAACAGGAGCGGCTTCAGCTACTTATCTTGCGGGTGGTATGTATGCTCCGGAAGGCATAAAATTGAGTGAAGGGAATTACTTTGATATGACATCTTCCATCAGAAATCCGAGTTTTGAATTTAATGGATTGGAGAACTGGACAAATAATGGAATGCAATCGCAGACTAATAATTCACCGGAGGATATAGGATGGTCGAAAGATGGAAGAGTATATGTAGAGAAATGGGTGGATAAAGAGAAAAATCTGCCTGATGCAAATATTTCACAGGTATTGACCGGACTTCCTGTTGGAAAATATAAAGTTGTTGCACTTGGACACGTTGTAAAACAGTCTTCAAATGAGATAGCGGAGGGGGGAGCTTTGTATGCAGGCATTTATGATGCATCTGTAAATATCCCCGGTGAATATGTGGTAGAAACGATTGTTACGGATGGAACTCTGGAAATAGGTTTTAGAATGGTGAATACTACAGGTAATTGGGCGGCTGTCGATCATTTCAGGTTACAATATTATGGCGAGGATATGCAGGCATATTTCAGGCATTTACAAGAGAAAGTCAAACAAGCCAGAGCTGTGTTGGAGAGTCCGAATCATCCTAATTGTTTTAACGTAGAACAATTAAACAGGGTGATACAGAATGCCGGACAGGTTAACACAGAAGATAAGGAAGCGCTCTTTGATGCTGTGAGATCTATTGATGAGGCCTTGAAAGAGTCGGCTGATATTATATCAGATTATGCAAGGCTAAAAACTGCTATTGATGAGTTTTCCGTACTTTTGGATAAAGCATCAGATTATCCTCAAGCTGGTAAAGAAAGACTTCTGGGAGTGCTTGGCACTGTTACTCAATTTTATGAAAGCAAGGAAAGTCAGCGTGATAAGATTGATGAACAGATTGAATTGCTTACAATAAATGGCTATATCTTGATTCGTTATTCTATTTTAGATAAAGACGTTGTTCAGGCTGAAAAACTTTATAGTGAAACCGATTATGATAGTAAAGAAATATTTGGAAATGCTATCCGATTGGCTAAAGATGTCTTGGAGAATCCAGAACATGAGGTGCGTGATTTAGTGGATGCATTGAATGCATTGCAAAATGGTCTTACTGAGTACCTTAAAGGACGACCGACTGAATGGGTGACTATCAAAAACGGAGCTTTGTGGAAAGATGATCGTGGGCGCACTGTACAGGCACATGGGGCTGGCTTTTTACAAGTAGGAGATACCTGGTATATGATTGGTGAAGATCGTGACAGAACATGGGATCCTAATGTGAATATGTATTCTTCAAAAGACTTGGTACACTGGAAATTTGAGCGCAAAATAATAGATGAAGATACTCATCCTACCATGAAAGACCGTTTCATAGAACGTCCTAAACTTCTTTATTGTAAAAAGACGGGGAAATATGTGATATGGTGCCATTATGAACAGGGCAACTATGGAGCTTCTGAAGCAGCCGTGTTTTATTCAGACTCAATAACGGGACCCTATAAATACCATTGGTCGGGACGTCCTTTAGGCATTAAATCACGTGATTGTAATGTTTTTATTGATAATGATGGAACGGCTTATTTTATTTCTACTACAAATGAAAACCGTGATTTGGGGCTTTTTCGTCTGTCAGACGATTATTTGAGTGCCGTGGAACACACCAAACTTCTTGCAGGGCAAGGACGTGAAGCACCGGCAATTGTCCGTATCGATGATACCTATTTTATGCTATCTTCAGCTTGTTCGGGTTGGGATCCTAACCAGTGTAAGTTGTCTTACTCCAAATCCCTAACTTCCGGTTGGTCCAGTCTTACGGGACTTAATAATAAATGGTCTTACGACACCCAGGCAGCATCAATTCTGACTGTTCGAGGTAGGGAAGGTGTATCTTATCTTTATGTGGGAGACCGCTGGCAGGATCCTGGCTTGGCAGAGTCGAAAACTATTATATTCCCATTGGAATTTAGTGGAAATACTTGTTCTTTTAAATATCGACAACAATTCGACCTTGATTTTGCAACAGGGAAGTGGAAGGATACTACCCCGACTAATCGTGTCCCGAAAGGAGAATGGAAACTTCGTGAGGCTACTGCTTCTCAAAATGGGCATGAAGCGGCAAAGGCTTTTGATAATAATCTGGATACATATTGGCATACTAAGTGGGATTCACCGAAACCGGTTTTGCCATATAGTATTGAAATAGATATGGGAAAAGAGTATAAAGTATCCGGTTTTCTTTGTGCTCCGAGATTGGATAATGATACGAATGGTCAGATTCGCCAGTTTATGTTGTACATCAGCACGGATGGAAACGTTTGGGAGTGTGTGGCAGGTGGAAGTTGGTTGCCATATTATGCTGAAATATATTTCCCCTCCGCTCAGGCACGTTATTTTCGTTTGGTATCACTGTCTGGCGATTATGCATCTATCTCTGAGTTAGATATGTTGACTGATACCGACCCTTATACTCCTGCTAGTATCCAACCTAAATATCAGATAAACTCAGGTGAATGGATTTCATCCGAGTGGATTAGAGTGGCTTTAGGTGATCGGTTGAGCTTTGGTCCCAATGCAGGTGCTGGTTCATGGGCTATATCGGGACCGAATAATCATCGGGCTGCGAGCCGGGAATATCGGATTCCGGCTGTGACTGAGGCTGATGCCGGAAGCTATACCTTCTATTATCTGAATGATTATAACCAGATCAGTACTTGTAAGTATAGCGTTGCTATAAAAGGAACGGGGGTAAGTGTTGATGTTTATGAAGGAAATACTGAAAAAAAAACAATTGAAGTAGAAAAGGACGGTACTGGATTATCCGAAGTGCTAAAAGGCAATGCAATTGCAGTGATTGAAGACGCTTCTTCCATTACTATACCTGAGGAGCAAACTAATGTAGTACTGAAGAATACGGATGACGGTAATTATGTTTGTGCTAAGCTGCAACTGGCAGATAAGCAACCGTTCTATACTCCGGTTGATTTCTATGCGGAATCTGTGGTTTACAAACGTGATTTATCTGATTATACGTTTGCAGATGGCATTAATGGTTGGAGCACATTGATATTACCTTTTGATGGTGATCTGTATTTGGATGGTAATTTGGAATTTCCTTTTAGTAGTGATGACGATACAGAAGGAAATTATTGGTTGAAAACTTTTTCCGGTAAGATTGATGAAACGACTTTGGGCTTTGATTATTCAAATAAGATTAAAGCAGATACTCCTTATATAATAGCTTTCCCTGGTGATAAATGGGGAGAAGCTGACAGTTTTGTCGGGAAAGATATATCAGTAAGGGCAACAAATGTGTCGATTTCCAGATCAGGCAGTGGGGAGGCGTTTGCTGACGGTTACTCTTTTAGAGGGACATATACAGGTGTTGGCTTGTCGGACCCTTATTATTGTCTTCATTTGAAAGGTAACTTATTTGAAAAGAAGGAGAGTGGATATGTAGACGCTTTCCGTTGTTATTTGTCTTTGGGAACAAATACACCATTGGTTGCACCTCGTAGTTTTGGTATTGGAGGTGGAGAAATTACAGGTATTAATGGTATTCCACAACAAGAGAATGATAAATTGCATGTCTATGTACAGAATGATAAACTTATAATAAATTCTCCTAAATCAACCATTATTCGTATTTATGGTATTGAGGGACGTTTGGTTCGTACACTGCAAGCCACAGAAGGATTGAATATCGTTACCGGACTGGCTAATGGCTTTTACCTTGTGGAGAAACAAAAAGTTGCACTCTTTGCAAGATAGGCATGATTTTGAATAAAAGGAATAATAAAAAATGGATATGTCAAAACAAAGAACAGTTTATATAAAACCTGCTATTGAAATTATTGAAATAGAAAATGAAGGTGTAATAGCGTCAAGTGGGCTGATTGGTGGTAGCCAAGGTAATCCGGGAGTGTATTCTTCGTCATATAGGCGAAGGACTGGAAATAGTAGGGGAAGCTCTGCTTCTCTTAATGATTTGGAGGATTTGATAGAAGATATATTGACTGTAGGAGATTGATATTAGTAAAAACTATTAATTATGAGACTGACAATAAGAAGCTTTGTTTTTATATTGTGTTTAATAAATCTTTGTCCTTGCAATTTGCAAGGACAAAAGGATATTTCTTCGGATACTAAATTGGTAAACAACTACTATATCAATCCGATAGTAGGGGGAGATTATCCGGATCCTACTATTATGAGAGATGGAGGCGACTATTATATGACACATTCATCTTTTGATTATGTACCGGGGCTGACTGTGCTCCATTCTACGGATTTGATTAATTGGGAGCCAGTTAGTTTTGCTCTTACTCGGTATTTAGGTTCTGTATGGGCACCTGATATATGTAAATATAGGGGGAAATATTATATTTACTTTACTGTATCTCAGGGTAATGATGATTTCAGCAATCATGTGGTATATGCTGATTCGCCTAAAGGCCCTTGGAGCGATCCGGTTGATTTGAAAGTAGGCAGGTGGATAGACCCTTGCCATGCCGTAGATGAGCGTACAGGTCAGCGTTGGCTTTTCTTGAGTGGAGGGCATCGCATTAAATTAACTGATGATGGTTTGGCTATTCAAGGAGATTTGGAGAAAGTATATGATGGATGGCCGATTCCTAAAGACTGGACTATAGAAGGGATGGCGTTGGAAGGGCCTAAGGTGAAAAGAATAGGTGATTATTACTATTTTCTGAATGCTCAGGGAGGTACCGCAGGGCCTCCGACAACTCACATGGCAGTTGTTGCACGCTCAAAATCACTTGATGGACCTTGGGAAAACTCTCCCATTAATCCTTTAATCCATACCTATGATGCAGAAGAGAGGTGGTGGTCAAAGGGGCATGCTTCGCTCATAGATACTCCTGATAACCAATGGTGGATTGTGTATCATGCTTATGAAAAGGGCTTTCTTAATTTAGGAAGGCAGACATTGTTGGAACCTGTGCAGATCACTGATGATGGCTGGCTGATGGCTTCATTGGGAAAGAGAGTAGAAGAGAAAATCTGCTGTCCGCTTCCTTTGGGTGACAAATGTATATCTGGCGATAGATTGAAAAAATTTCATGTTGGACAAGATTGGAAATTTTACAAACAGTATGATCCCAAACGCTTTAGTGTAACTGATGGCGTATTAACTTTGAAAGCACAAGGTTCTAATCCTGCCGAATCATTTCCTATGCTGTTCGTTGCCGGTGTGCATGGTTATGAAATGAGTGTAAGGATTGAGTGTGATAGAAGTGCAGTGGCGGGTCTTATACTTTATTACAATAATAATTTTTATGTAGGTACAGGATGTGATGGCAGGAGTAGATACAGATGGCGCAGGGGAGTTGTAAAAGGAAAGACTGCAAATACTCGAAAAACTGATGTGATATGGTTGAAATTGCGTAATGAAAATCATATTGTTACAGGTTATTATAGTTATAATGGTAAGGAGTGGATAAAAGAATCTTGGGGAATGGAAATATCTGGTTATAATCATAACACACTCTCTGATTTTTTAAGTGTCCTCCCGGGATTATTTGTGTATGGGAGTGGGGAAGCCCAATTTAGTGATTTTCGTTTTGAGTGTTTGGATTAGCTTTATTATAATTAAAGGAAATATTAAAAATTTCAACAAGATGAATGATGTAACAATGAAATGTACCTTTCTATTGGCGGTCCTGATAGGATTGAGCTTGGGAGCGTGTTCGGTGCATGACTCGGAAAAAGTAGTTTATAATGGTATACCTTGGTTTGACGAACAGGGGAATATTGTCAATGCACATGGTGCATGCATTGTGGAAGATGGTGGGCGATATTATTTGTTCGGAGAATATAAATCGGATAAGAGTAATGCCTTTCCGGGATTCAGTTGCTACTCTTCCGATGATCTGGTTAACTGGAAATTTGAAAGAGTGGTGTTGCCGGTGCAACCCGATGGTATATTGGGTCCTGACCGTGTAGGCGAGCGGGTGAAAGTGATGAAATGCCCTTCTACCGGGGAATATGCCATGTATATGCATGCCGATGATTTGGGATATAAAGACCCTTATATCGGTTACGCTACTTGCAAAACGATTAATGGGGAATACAAATTGCAAGGACCTCTGCTCTATGATGGTAAACCCGTCAAACGTTGGGATATGGGAACTTTTCAGGATACGGATGGCAAAGGTTATCTGCTTATTCATCATGGGCCTATTTACAGATTGAGTGAAGACTACCGCTCGATAGAGGCTGAAGTTGCTCATGTCAAAGGGGCGGGCGAATCGCCTGCCATGTTCAAGAAAAATGGTATGTACTATATGCTGTTCTCCAATCTGACGAGTTGGGAAAAGAATGATAATTTCTATTTTACGGCTCCTGCCATTGAAGGCCCCTGGACAAAGCAGGGGATATTCTGTCCCGAAGGAACCCTGACATATAACTCACAAAGCACTTTTGTTTTTCCTTTGAAAAGAGGTAACGACACGATTCCTATGTTTATGGGTGACCGTTGGTCATTTCCTCATCAGGCTTCTGCCGCTACTTATGTGTGGATGCCCTTGCAAGTGGAAGGAACCAGGATTACCATTCCCGAATATTGGCAATGCTGGGATATCAATCGTGTGAAACCTATTGATGCATTACGCAATGGAAAAACGATTCCTGTAAAAAAAATGACGCCGGATGCCGCATGGAAAGAAGAAAACGGACGGTTGTTTTCAAAGATGAAAGGGAGTGTGTTGGCTGTTCCGTTCCAAGGAACCCATACTGCTGTGATCGGTGAATCTAATAGTCATAGTGGATATGCCAGGATAAGTGTGCTGAATGCCAGAAAAGACACTGTCTATTCTTCATTAGTCGACTTTTACAGTAAATATCCTGAGAAAGCAATCCGAATAATGACTCCGAAGTTGCTTAAAGGGGATTATACATTATTAATTGAAGTCACAGGCATAAAGCCAGTGTGGACGGATAAGTCTAAAACCATTTACGGAAGCGACAATACTTTTGTGACGATAGATAAGATTTATTATTTTTGAACCATAAATAACTGATCATGAAAAAAGTATTTTTAAGTTTATTCTTGTTTTTGATAACCCAACTTTGTTGGGCACAATTCAACCTACCTTCGGGGAAGCCAGTCAAAGTATCCTGTGATAATGCGGAAGAAAAGGTGGTACATACCGCTTTAGATTTATTATCCCGTGATTGTAAAGCAGTACTTTCCGCATCGCTGTTGGTAGATAATGAACAAGGTGATATCATTATTGGTACTGTTGGTAAAAGCCCGTTGATAGCTAAGACCGGAGCGGATGTTTCTGGTTTGAATGGTAAAAAGCAAGCCTTTCTGCTGACTGTATTGCCGGATGGTAAATTACTGGTTGCCGGTAGCGACCAGCATGGCACAGCCTATGGCATTATGGAACTTTCCCGTCTGCTGGGAGTATCTCCCTGGGAATGGTGGGCAGACGTGATTCCTGGGAAGAAAGAGTTTTTTCAACTGGCTGCCGATTATAAGACGGTGCAGTCTCCTTCGGTAGAATACCGTGGCATTTTTATTAACGATGAAGATTGGGGATTGATGCCTTGGAGTAGTCTGAATTATGAACCTTGGTATAAGCCAGGACGCATAGGACCACAGACAAATGAACGTATCTTTGAATTGTTGCTCCGTCTGCGAGCTAATACATACTGGCCTGCCATGCACGAATGTTCGGTCCCATTTTTCCTTACTCCCGGAAATAGGGAAGCTGCAGAAAAGTTTGGTATCTATATCGGTGGGTCACACTGTGAACCTATGGCTTGTAGTACTGCCGGTGAGTGGAGCCGAAGAGGGAAAGGTGATTACGACTATGTGAAAAATAGTAGTTCGGTATGTCATTTTTGGGAAGAAAGGCTTAAGGAAGTTTCCGGACAGGAAATTTTGTATACGGTTGGCATGCGTGGTGTGCATGATGGACAGATGCAAGGGGCTAAAACTGTGGAAGAACAGAAAGCGGTGCTGGAGCGTGTGTTGAAAGATCAGCGTGATTTATTACGGAAATATGTGAATAAAGATGTTGAGGCTGTTCCACAAGTTTTTATCCCTTATAAAGAGGTACTTGATGTTTATCGTGCCGGTCTGGAAGTACCTGAGGATGTGACATTAATGTGGTGTGATGATAATTATGGTTATATAAAACATTTTCCGACGGAGGCAGAGCGTGCTCGTAAGGGAGGAAATGGAGTTTATTACCATGTCTCATATTGGGGGCGTCCACACGATTACCTTTGGTTAGGAACGTTTAGTCCGGCTTTGTTATATCAACAGATGAAGGAGGCTTATGAGCGTGGCATACAAAAAATATGGATATTGAATGTAGGAGATATCAAGCCGATAGAGTATCAGACAGAGCTATTCTTGGATATGGCATGGAATATTGATCAGTTTACCGAAGGGGGGGTGTCTGATCATTTGTGTAATTTCTTGAAGCGTGAGTTTGGAGAAACTACGGGTGAAGATCTCTTGCCGGTTATGATGGAGCATTATCGTTTGTCCTATATCCGTAAACCGGAATTTATGGGAAATACCCGTGAAGAAGAATACCATACGAATGCATACCGGATTGTGAAAGATATGCCTTGGAGCAGGTCGTACATCAATAAGCGCCTTGAAGATTACCAAGTTATTTCGGACAAAGTAGAAAAGTTGGCTTCACGAATCCAACGAGATAGACGGGATGCCTATTTTCAATTGGTAAAATATCCGGTACAGGCTACTGCTGAAATGAATAAGAAGATGCTTTATGCACAGTTTGCCCGCCACGGTGAGATGAACTGGAATAAAAGTGATGCTGCTTATGATAGTATTGCTTCGCTGACCCGCATATATAATATAGGTATACGTAATAATGGTAAATGGCATCGTATGATGGATCATCAGCCGCGTAGATTGCCAGTATTTGAGCCGGTAGACAGATTATTGGTTGAAACACCTATGTTGGAAGATTCCCCGAGTTTATATAAATGGAATGGAGTGGAATATTCGGCAGGTGATGCAGTGTCTTGTAAGGGGCTTGGTTATGAAGGAAAGGCTGTAATGCTTGAAAAGAACAAAGAATTGTCTTTTGATTTTGGCGAATGTCCCGGTGATTCTGTAGAGGTTGAAATCCGGTTATTGCCAAACCATCCTATACATGGAGGGCAGTTACGCTTTTCTGTTTCGATAGATAAAAAAAATGTTCAGACAGTTTCTTACGAAACTCAGGGACGTAGTGAAGAATGGAAAGAAAACGTATTGCGTAATCAAGCCATACGGACAGTGAAATTGCCCGTCAGCAAACGAAAATCGCATAAACTGGTGATTAAAGCACTGGATGAGGGTGTCGTTTTGGATCAGATCATGCTTTATTGATAATTCCAATTGTTACAAAACAGTTTAAGTAGAATCTCCCTTATGTCTGTAAACTATCAGACGTTAAATAAGGAGAAGTTGATTAAGTAATATATAAAGAAGAGCGGCTGTCATTTCATAACGACAGCCGCTCTTTATTGCCTGTATAAATCAGATTAGTATTTGAAGTTTTCCCCCTTCACATAAATCTTGAAATCCTTGATGCTTCCCGGTACTTCGCTTTCCATTCGGGGTAAGCATTGGAAACCAGTCACGGCATGACTGGCGCCCAGATCGATTACAATCGTATGCGGATAAGGACTACCTTTCTCTGTGCTCCAATAGGTGGATTCCTGAAGGTCGAAAGTCTTGTCGGCAGAGCGGTTGACGTGAGCCACGTCTTCGCTGTCGGCATACTTCACAATCCAAGGCTCGCGGGACAGACGGCTGCCATCCTTGTCCAAGAAATACATTTCGGCAATACAAGCCAAGTCTTTTCCATCCTGTGAGTTTAATGCTTCAATGCAAACATAGCGTCCGGTGACCGGTTTGTTGAATTTAACTTCCTGCCAGCCGTTACCCGGTTTGAAACTTCCCGTGAATACAGGCTTTTCACCTGACAAGTTCAGGTTTTCGCCTTCATTGCGATGTGTCAAGGGTTTCTGTACAAGCAGCTGGTCAAGGAGCGGTTCACTTAAACCTTCGGACTTAGCTTCTTTAGGACCTACGATATCGAAAACTACGATTTCATTCTCACCTTTCTTCAACCAGCATCCCGGTACATAAAGAGTCTGCTGAGGACCGATCTCCCAGATACGGCCTAATGCATAACCGTTCACATAAACCAGTCCTTTGCCCCATGTTTCGAAGTTCAGGAAAGTATCGCTCGGTTTCTTCACCTGGAATTTAGCACGGTAAACACCCGGAATACGTTGTCCGAGGCGGTCAGTCAATGACTCTATCGGCTGGAACTTCATGCCCTGATAGAATTCATACGTATCTTCAATGTTGAAAACTTCCCAGTTCTTCAGGTCGCAAACGAAAGGATATCCGTTGATGTCCATAGAAAGTTCTACGTTTTTCGTGATTCCTTTGAAGTCTTTGATGGCACGTCCGAAGTTGATGCGGCCCATGGCTTCTACCAGAATATCAAGTCTGGAACCTTTGACGCAGGCGGGGAGTACCAATTGCTTTTCACCGTTTCTTCTGTCGAGCTTGCCGATGTATTTCCCGTCTACGAATACCTGAGCATAGTCGTGCGCATCGTTTACTGTGAGGGTAGCGGGTGATTTCAATTCAGGCAGGGTAGTGCGGTAGAGGATGCTTCCGAAGCCTTGGTTATATTCTTCCATGGTGCGGATGTTTTCATCCTTCTTTGCTGCGGGCAGGTTCTCGAACAGTGGTGCCATTTCTGTGAATCTGAAAGCAGGGATGCTGATAGGTTTGATCAGTGCAGGTACTTTCGCCTGTTTCTCACCATCCATGTATTTCGCCATGGCTTCTCTCAACGCCCAATACTTAGGAGTTGTCTGACCGGATTCACTGATAGGCGCATCGTAATCGTAAGACGTCACATCGGGTGCAAAGCCGGGAGAGTTGGCGCCTGCCCAGTGTCCCCAGTTCGTACCTCCATGTGTCATATACAGGCTGAATGAAATGCCTCTTGATAACATATCATCGATACCTTTGATCATATCTGCGGCAGGACGGGTTTCGTGGTTGGCACCCCATTTGTCGAACCAACCGCTCCAAAATTCAGAACACATCAGCGGACTGTTGGGACGAAGCTGTTTCAGTTTGGCAAATTGCTGGTCGACGTTGGCGCCTGTACCGAAGTTCATGGTCCAGATCAGGTCATCAAGTCCGTTCAGGGTGAAGTTAGAAGCCCAGTCGCATTGGAACAGAGCGATGTCATTTCCGAAGTTGGCACGTACGATGTCTCTGATTTGGGATACATACCCCTTATCTTCTCCGTAAGATCCATATTCGTTTTCTACCTGTACCATGATGATGGGGCCGCCATTGGCAATCGTCAGGTCTTTCACTTGCTTGGCAACGGCTTCTTCGAATAGAGCTACACGTTCAATGAAGTAAGGATCGGATTTGCGCAGACGCACATCCTTTTTCTTAAGCAGCCACCACGGCAGACCACCCATTTCCCACTCGGCACAAACATACGGTCCGGGGCGGAGGATGACATACATATCATTTTGCTGGCACAGACGGCAGAATTCAGCCAGGTCGTTTTGCTCCGTAAAGTCATATACGCCGGGTTGCGGTTCGTGAGAGTTCCAGAATACATAGAGGCAGACAGTGTTCATACCCAGTGCTTTGCACAACTTGATGCGTTGGTCCCAATAAGGTTTCGGGATGCGCGGGTAGTGCAGTTCGGCGGCTTTTACCACAAACGGTTTGCCATTTAGCAGGAAAGTTCCTTTGCCGGCTTCAAAACGGCCTTGATTTTCGAAATTGTCGAAGCTCCATTTGTCACGCCAGGGAATGGTGATTTTATCACCTTCGAAGGAGAAAGGAAGCCATACATAACGTGAGTTTTCCAGGTCTTTCTTATTCCAGCGGTCGAACATGGCAATGTACATGTCTTTCTTGCCCATAACTTTCTGCACGTAAGTGCTTTGAGCATAGAAAGTCTTGTCGGCATCTGTTCCGGTACAAGGATTGCCTATTGTTTTCCATTCACCCATAATGGAATCAGCTACAGCCAGTTCTGCCTGGTTCGGATCCCACCCGGTACAGCCGGAAGAGAGCATGTAGTATTTTCCGTTACGTTTGAAGACGGCGGGGGCTTCGCGGCTTTCCTTGACGAAGTTACGGGTATAGCGTCCGCTCGGTCTCTGATAGTCGTCTGTCAACTCGCTGATGTACAGTGTGGCGTTGTTTTCGGAAGAGTAGAAATGATAAGCGCGGCCGTCGTCATCCACGAATACGGTTTGGTCGCGGCTCATGGCATTGTTAGGACGGAAGCTGCCCAGATAGGTGAATTCTCCGGTAGGGGAGTCACTGACGGCTACTCCGGCGCAGGCTTTGCTGTAGTCGGCACTTTCCACGTGTGCCCACATCACGAATTTCTTGGTTTTTGGGTTATAAATCACCTTCGGACGTTCCAGTACCTTGCTGGTGTGCAGGTCGTGGCCTTGGTCGTCCTTTACTGCGGGAAGCACGATGCCTTCGAACTTCCAGTTCAGCAGGTCTTTGGATGAATAGCAGCTCACGCCGGTTACATCCGTGCGGTAACACTCCCATGTGGCCCATTCGGGCAGGATGGTTTTACCTTTTTTGTACTCACCGTACCAGTAGTACGTTCCTTCATGGTAGAGGATACCGCCACCATGTGCATTGATGGGGTTACCGTCGGTGTCGTTCCATACTTCACCCGGTACGATGGCATTGTTGGCGGTTACTTGTTTTTGGGCTTGCGCTGTAGCAGCTCCAAATAAACAGGCAACAACTAATGTCATACTCCAGAAAATGTTTCTCATGATTTGAATGGATTATTGTTAGTTTACGAATTAATTTCTGTTGCAAAGATAAGAACGACTTCTCATTTTTACCTCTAAGAATCTGTCATTTTGGGGGTGCTTTTGTGTCAAATGGCATCATTTACGCCTTCTCGCAGCTCTTCTTGTTTCTCTATCACCGTCTCTACGGAATTTGTTTTCCTTTCCTCCAGCGTATATTCTATTACTGAATATTCAGTGATGCCGTTGTTCGTGATACGGTGGCGGAAGCTGTTGCCATCCAGTACGGTGATGAGTGTCTGCAAGGTTTGCGTATTACTCTGTATCCGTCCATTGAGGCTGATGTGCGACATGAGCAGGGAAGCGGGCAGCCATTTCTGTGCCGCTTCGGTGGGGTGTGCCGGACGGTAATAGTGAAAGAGGTTTTCTTCAATCGGTTCGCACATCCGGAAGTGTTCGTTGCGCCGGTTCAGAAGGCCGATTTCATTCCCTTCGTACCAGAAATGGAAACCATTGCGGTAGAGTGCCAATGCCTGTGCATAGAGTCCCTCGTAGGGTATTTGATACTTATAGTCTATCTTTTTGACGCTGTTGTAGAGGATACGGCGGTTCTCGCCTATGTCCTGCAGGCAGCGCGGATTGTTGGTGCTGCCCGCAAAAGAGGCGCGGCGTATAAAGGTGGATGCCTGAATTTCGTAGGGCTTTCGCGCGTGAACGCTGTCCTGAGTGATGATACGCTTGGTATCGGCCAATCTGGTAGGTGACATTACCCCCATTTCTTCCATGTGGATGAGAAGACGGGTAGTCAGTTGCATCATGTGGTCTTTATTGTCAGGATTGATCATGGCGCTGCTGAAGTAGTCTTTCAGTTGGGGAGGTACGAGGTTGCGTATAAAAGTACTTTTTCCTACCCCCTGCTCGCTGTAGAGCAAGAGCAGTTCCTGATTCTGCACGTTGTCGTCGATGGCTCCGGCAACGAGCGCCACCAGCCAGCGGCGCAGGCTGTCGTGCCAGAAGCCCGGGTCGGTGGTCTGGACGCTGTCGGCCAGTTGACTGATGTAATCCGTCACCCCGTCCCAGGGTGGTAGGGAGAAGAAGTAGGCGGTGAAGGGATTGAATTCGGGGGTGAAGTCCGAGTCGATAATAGCTCTCAGCATGTTTTGCGAGCAATGCTGACTTTCCAGTTGCATGTGGGTATAGATGCTGTTCAGGTCCTTTTGCTTGAGTGTGCGGAAGGCGTGGGTGGCAGTGGACGTGCCGTCACCTTCGGCCTTGAGGGTTAGCTTTCTGTATTCCAGTGATTCCAGTACCAGGTTGTAGCGGAATTTATAGTGTGCGCGCAGAAATTCCATCGCTTTTTCTATGGAACTTTTCTTTTCTTCCTCTGCGCTTTGATCCACTTTGGAAGTATAAAGGTAGCCGTTTTCGAAAGGTTTCTGTAAGTCGAAATCGGGCGTGTTGCCGTAGGCGTGGCGCACCAGCAGTAGAGCGATGTCCTGCGGGATGCCCTGCCGGTAACAGCGGGTGCCGAGGCAATTGATAAAGGTGTCGCGGCTGCCTTCCTTGAAGGTGAACTTCCGTTTGGTGTACCCCAGTGCCTTGCTGAAGGCGAACTGTACAGCCGGGTCGAGGGTAGAGATGTCAATGGTGGAGTCTTCCAGCGCCTTGCAGTTGGTGCGTCGGGCATGGGGCGCGGACGCTTCCCCTTTCTCCGGCAGTACGAGGTTGATGCACAGAGGGCGGACAGCCGCCAACCTTTCGGTGAAGAGCATGGCGTCGGGGTCGAAAGAACCGTAGAAGCCACGTGACAGATCGCTGCCGCTGGTGTCTACGGGCGTGCCAAGCAAGTCCTCGTAGTGGTGGCAAGCCAGTTGGTACATACGTTTATGATAACTTTCCAGTTGTGCGTAAGTCACTGTGGGGAGTGCTTGCAGTTCGTTTCGGAGATTTTCGGCTTCTTCGCTCAGCATGTAGACCACCGGCTTCAGTCCGTGGCGTCGCGGAGTGAGGAAAGAGCCTACGGTGTTGGGGTCGTCATGTATCAGTTGGCGCATCCGGGGAAGGGCTTCGGGCTGCATGTCATCGAAGTCCAGCACGGGCAAGTCGTTGTATAGCTTCAGGCTGTATGCCTGGCGACACATCTGATAGTTGGCCGTGAGGGTATAGAAAGGCAGTTGGCGTTTGATGTGGTCGGCTTTTGCGAGGTCTCCCGCTTGCATTGCTTTCTCAATATCCTGAATTTTGTTAGCGTAAGCGCCAGACTGTATCAGGTGGAACATTTGTTGCAAAGATAGTTCGCCTATCACTTGCGAGTAGCCTCTGTAGGCTGTTACATTAATTGAATTCATTTTTCGTTATTGTATTAAGTTTCTGTGTCATTGTCTGATCACGGTGCAAAGGAATAATATTTTATTAGAGTTGAAAAGCCGCTTTTTCACATCAAAAAGCGGCTTTTTTTCAGGATTTCAGTGATACTTTCCTGTAGTGTAGGCCGTATCACTTTTTTTCGGCTAAGTTCTCTATCTCCTTTTCAATGGTTTGTGTACACACTTCTTCACTCTGGGTGCGGTTGGAAGTAAAGACGTAGAGTAGGTGTAGCAGGCGTGCCAGCATAATGTAGGTCATGCCGGGATAAGGCGGATCAGAAGAAAAGAAGAAGTCCGTCCATTGCTTCAGTACCTTTGTGCGTTCGGCTTTCGATACGACTACGGGGCCGTTGTATAACCGTTTTATTACGTTCATGATTTCAGACTCGTCGGTATCTTTATTCTTCAGGGAAAATACGAGTCCCCTGTATGCCATGCTACCGATTTGCATGGCGAAATCCTTTAAACAGCGTTTTTTTTCATGCTTTTTTTCGGAATTTCAATGTTTCAAATAAATGATGTTTTTAGCTTTTGTTAAGAAAAAAACGGTGCAAAGGTAATTGTTTGAAAAGATTGGGGAAGGTATTCAGATAAATTATTTGCTTTCTTATTCCAATTCTTTCTCTTTATTATTTATATAATATATTCTTTTATGAGAAAAAGTTACATAGGAAGTGTGGTAGCTACCATACCTCCTGTGTAACTTTTTTCTATATAAATATATAAATGAATATACGTGTACGTATGCGCGCGTAAATAAGGAGAAATTTCTTCGGTACCAGGCTGTTTCCCGGACGGCTAAAGTGTGATTTCTGACTACTTCTCTCTTTTTCACTATAGCAAGAAGCGTTTCTGAAATGCGGGGAATGGAATCCGGAACGGCGTGAAGCGTTCGCTACGGCTCTCCCAGCGCTTTTATGAGGATTCGGACTTGTGCGGGTGTATATTTTCGCACTTCTGGGCGCCAGCCGACTTGGCGGAGTTGCTGTTCCAGTCCGGGATATAAGCGCAGCCATTCGTTGAACCGGTTGACGGCTGTTTGCTGCTGTACGTCGGGCATATACAGCGAGGCAAGTTCTCCTTTACCGTAGGTGTGTATAGGAAAAGCTTTTTCGTCTTTCTCCTCTTCTGTTTTTTCTTCCTGTTTTTTGATTTGAGTAAGATTCTCGTTCATGATTAATTGTTGTTTTTCTGATTAATGAAATGGAAGTGAATAATCACTTGGTTTGTTCTGTAAAGGTAATGAATATCAGTGTAATATGAAAATATAATGTCCACGAATTATCCATAAATATATCCGTATTTTCAATCTCGTTTTTTCGATAATCTCCTTTATCGTCTTTTATTCTTCCTTATCCTTCCCTATCCTCCGGAAACCTCCTGCGGCGTGGGGGGTATCCCCTACATTTGTGCCAACGAAACGTTTCGAGAGATCATTAACCGGAATTTATTATTTACCCTAAAAAACAAAGGAATTATGGGAACAGTAAAATTGAGACGCTATGAGCGTCATAAGAAGATAGGCGATAAGTCTTCGCCTGTATATTACTATCTCCGCCAGAAGCCGGACACCGGCCAATTGTACGACATTGTTCGCATCGCGAACGAGATAGAAGGCCTGGGCGCCCTTTCGGTGGAGGATGTGGAGCATGTCATCAAGTCGCTTGTGCGCAGCATGAAGCAGATTTTGCGTGACGGCAATCGTGTGAAACTGGATAAATTCGGCACGTTCTATATCACTCTTCGTTGTCCGGGCGTGGACGCGGCGGATAAATGTAGCGTGAAGAACATTAAACAAGTCAATATCCGTTTCTTGCCGGATACAGGATTTAAACTGGCTAATGAGTCGGTGGCTACTACCAAGGGGGGTGTGAACAATGTGATGTTCGAACTGGAAAAACTGGATAACGGCGGCTCAGGTAGCGGTGGATCGGGTGGATCGGGCGGATCGGGTAGCGGCGGACTGGATGAAAATCCTTTGGGATAATCTTCCTTTTCCGCTGTATTTCGCAGTGTATTTTTAATTTCTAATTTTTAAAATCAATCGACATGGCAATCAAAAAATCAGTTTGGGACTTGATCCTGAAGGTAATCATCGCGACCGCTTCGGCAATAGCGGGTGTGATCGGAGCTCACGCAATGCCTCTGTAGGCTCTGCGCTCTACGCAATCTCTCTCTCTTTTCACCACGGCAGGTGCACATGCCGGTGGTGAAAAGTCGGTGATTTGCAGAAATATTTTTTTTGAATCAAATGATAAAAGCATAAAGACAATTATGAAAAAAAATATAGTATGGATTCTCGTACTGCTCTGTTCGCTGAGGGCTTATTCCCAGTCAGAATCCAGTTTACAACGTGTCAATATCAAGTCGCCCGAAGTGGCGGCGTTGATGAAGGTGGGTGATATACCGGTGAGCCTTTATACGGGCGTTCCCCAGATATCGGTTCCTATTTATGAGGTGAAGTGTGGCGAGCTGCGGCTGCCTATCAGTCTGGATTATCAGGGCACTGCTATACAGGTGAACCAGGAAGCTACCTGGGTGGGGCTGAACTGGCTGCTGAATGCGGGGGGAATGGTTACTACACGTACCACGCAGTCTTCTGCCGGTGCACCGGCAAAAGACTGGGAATTCCTTTATAACAAGTTGAACTTGCGAGAAATGTACAGTGATGATTTCGGACGCCATTATAAGATGGACGGTAATCATGAGTCGGGCTGGAAGGGCAGTTATGGATATAATTTTTTTAAATGCGTCTTTCCGCCCAGGACGACGGATATCTCTACCGAACTGTACGGACATATCATATACAACCGTGAAGGCGAGGCGCAGTCTTATTCCGCTAACTTCATGGGGCATCATTTCGATTTCATCTATCATCCTTTACAGAAGAAGTTCATTGTGACCGGTCAGGACTGCAAGTTCAAGGTTGAAGGAGGAGAGGCCGGCATTACGCGGATTACTGATGCCGACGGCATTCAGTATACATTCGGCATCATAGAGGATAATAATCCGAATGCCGTAAATAGCGCTTTGTCCAATGCTCTGATAAACAAGTCTTATTATCTGACGCAGATCAAGCATCCTGACGGAAGGGTCATCGTCCTGAATTACAGGCAATACGATTGGATACGTCTGTTGCCCGAACTTCAGGAAACGTGGTATTATGGACTGACGGGCAAAGCTGATTACAGGGTTGAGAAAGAACTGTCTCCTGTGATCAAGATTCACAATTACTATCTGTACGAGATTGTGACTGACAAGGAAACCGTCCGCTTCAACATAGGCACCCGAAATGATTTGAAAGGAGGGCGCAAATTGAATAATATAGAAGTGACGGACAAGAAAAACAGTATAGTGAAGCGCTTCAATTTTGTATATGGCTATATGGAAGGAAACAGTACGGGCGGTGATCGACTTTATGAATATTATGAAAAGCGCGATCTGTTATCGGCTTATCATTCGTTGTATGACAGTAATGAAATAAAGCGGCGTCTGCTTCTGAACTCTTTGCAGGAAGAAGTTCCGGATGCTGCGGGCGTTTTGAAGAAATGTCCTCCCTATAAATTCAAGTATAATGCCGCTTTGCCTGCCAAAACCTCTTCCGCGCGCGATTATTGGGGACATTTTAACGGAAAGAATAATAAGACCTTGCTGATGGATCGTTCAATATCAGGTGAAAGCGGGTATAATGATTTCCCGTATAGTCCTGCCGTTTCCATCGTCTTTGCCGACCGCAGATGCAATCCTGCCACAATCAGTGCCGGAATGTTGTCAGGAATTGTTTATCCCACAGGAGGCGAAAGCCGTTTCAGCTATGAGCCTCACTCTTTTACTAACTATATGTATCTTGATACGCGATATGCCCAGTTGCAGAAGTCCTTTTCATTGTCTACTCTGGCTACTAATGCCAATTCTACCATACCGGAAGAATATAGGAAACCGAGAGATTTCACAATAGACCGGGATATGGAAGTTGAAGTTTCCGTTTCACACTATTGCCCGGCAGGAGAATCATGGCGGGATATGCTGGGAAGTCCGGCACATATCTTTATCTATGAGCAAATCCCTTCTTCCGGTGCTCCGATAACAAGTTTTCACCCTTACAAAACTTGGGTGGTAACTCCGGCAGATACCCTTAAGGCGGTAAATGGAACTTTCAAGCGTACACAGAGATTATTTTTGCCGGCCGGCAAATATCAGTTGAGAGCTGACATCTCTTCCCCGCAAATTACGCCAGGCCCTGACTTTCATGGTGGCAAGAGGGTTGATATCAGCATAAAAAATACCGGAACTATAGTGTCTTACGGTGGTGGAGTCCGGATTAAAGAGATTCAACAGGTTGATAATCTGGGGAGTATCCTTTCTGTAAAATATGATTATTCTAAGGAAACGGGTGCTTCATCGGGAGTGTTGATGACACCTCTACGCTTTGCACGCAAGAAAATGCAACTTTATCAGGCTGAACGCGGTCCGGCTTTTGATACCCCTGCCGGTCCCGATTATCCTGCCGTTCCGGCTCCGGTGCTGAAGTACTACTGGCAAGTGTCTTCTGATAATATGGCATTGTCTAAGGGAGTGCCATTGGGCTATGGGCGGGTATCTGTTATACGCGGCATTGGTAGCGGACGGAAAGTCTATGAATACTGGAACAAGAGAAACATGGCATCTTCTTTCCTTGATTTCACTCCGCAACTGACCGATCCCCGTAACGGCAATCTGCTGAAAGAATCTGATTATGACTCTTCCGGAAAGCTGGTACGCGAATCTGCCCATACATATACAGTCTTGAAGAAAGAGCATCATTATGTCAATGCCGTGGTAGAGGATATCTATTCCGGTCCCGACGAATGTGCGCCTGTGGGTTTGGGGAATGATTATGCTGTGTCTACCAACGGTGCCCGTATGCTCTTCTGCATTTATCCTTCCTCTAAGTTTTGGATAGAGCGGACAAGGCAGGTAGTAAAAGAGTATACAGACAATGGCATGCTGACTACTACGTTTGATTATACTTACAATCCCTGGAATTTGCAGCTGGCCACGGTCAAGACCACCGATAGCTCCGGTCTGAATGAAACTGCGCATACGCTCTATCCGCAGAATTACGCCGCCACCGGCAGTTATCCCGCTACCTTGGTGAACAAGAATATACTGAATGTGCCTACCGAAACGGTAAAGATCCTGACGCGTGGCGGTGCTCCATCCGTTGTGGCAGGCAATCTGAACAGTTATAACGACAAGGGGCAACTGACGTCTCATGCCCGGTTGAAACTGGTGAAACCTTTGCCAACAGGAAGTTTCAAATTCTCCAATAAGCCCCAGGGACAGATTGGCACGGACACTTTAAGTCGGGGAACCTACTCACCGTCTTCCGCTTATCTGGCAGATGCAACGTGCGCCTATACCGCCAACGGCAACCTCTCGTATGTGACGGAGAAGCAGAACCTGACTACCGTCTACTTATGGAGCTACAATAAACGATACATCATTGCTGAGATTTCAAATACTACTTTGACCGAGGTGAAGAAGGCGCTGGCATATACCACCGATGCGCAACTCACTGCGCTGGAAAGTGAGGTAACTCCCGACGTAAACGGAATCAGGGCAAAACTGGACGCTTATTTCAAAGGAACCCGGGTATTGGTCACGACCTATACTTACAAGCCTTTTTCCGGCATTACCTCGAAAACGGATCCGAACGGAAACGTCACTCACTATAATTACGATGAATTCGGACGCCTGAAGAGTGTGACCGACCGTTTGGATAAGACGGTTCAGAACTTTGAATATCATTATAAGAATCAATAAATCATGATGAATATGAAACGTATATATACTTTTATCGTATTGCTGGGACTATATGCCACGGTTTGTGCCCAAGTCTCTACGCCGAATTATGTCCGCACCCGCACGCTGCTGAACGAAAGCGGCTCGTCCTATATGGACAATGTGGTTTATTATGATGGTCTGGGGCGCTCATTCCAGGCTGTGCAGAAAGGAATTACACCTACTGACAAGAAGAATCTGATTACTTTGCAGGAGTATGACGCACTGGGAAGGGAAGGGAATGTCTGGCTGCCGGTAAAATCGGATTCGGCGTATCTGCAGCCGGCAACGTTCAAAACCCATGCTCCCGGCAGTTATTCAAGTGATGCCTATCCTTATAGCCGGCCTGTTTATGAATCTTCTCCTTTGAACCGCATTGTACAGCAATACGGACCGGGTAAAGCATGGCAAAGCCAGCCCTGCACTACAGGCTATCTGACAAATACGCTTGACGCTTCGTTGTGTTGCAAGCACTATGTGGTGAGTGACGCTGGCGGACTAACCCTGGATGCGGCGATTTATTATCCGGCCGGAGAACTTTATGTGACCAAAGATGCGGATGAGGACAAACACGTCAGTTACACCTTTACCGACAAAGAAGGGCGTGTTTTGTTAGTCCGTAAGATGGAAGCTGCCGTAGCCCATGACACTTACTCGGTATATGATGACCTGGGGAATCTTTGTTATGTTCTCCAACCCATGTTCCAGGATAAGAATGATGTATCGCTCTATGCCTTCACATACAAATATGATGACCGTGGCCGTTGCATCCGGAAGAAAATACCGGGCAGTGACTATGTGGAAAATGTATATGACAATGCCGACCGCCTGCTTTTCTCGCAAGATGGGAGGCAGAGTGCTTCGGGCAATAAATGGACATTCTGCCAATACGACAAGTTCAGCCGCCTGACGTGCCGTGGAGAGTGTGTCAATAAGATTACTACGGATGCCAATGCAGTGGTACATATACGGAATTATTATGACGACTACGGCTTTCTGAAGCAAACCGGCTTTACGAACAGGAGCTATTTCACCGTCAGTGATACACTCTGTGTGCGGAGTTTGCCGACGGGAAGCATCGTGTCAGTTCTGGGCAATACGGGTAAAATCTACTCTGCCCATTACTATGACAGTAAAGGGCGTTTGGTGAAAAACGTTAAGAGCAACTTGTTGGGAGGATATGATACGTCTAAAACTACTTATACGTTTACCGGCAAACCGCTGACAGTGACACATACTCATACGGCGGGTGGAAAGACAACACTGACGGAGGTATATGCTTATACGTACGATTTTGCCGAACGTGTAACCAAAACAGAACATACGCTGAATGGAGTGAAGGTTACTTTATCTTCCAATACGTATGACGAGTTCGGCAGATTGAATACGAAGTCGGCTCATGGCGCTTCCGTAAATAAGCTGACGTATTCCTATAATATCCGCAACTGGTTGGAATTTATCTATGGGAACAAGTTTGTGCAGACTTTGGATTATGAAAAGACTTTTGGACGTTTCACTAAATCCTGTTATAATGGAAACATCAGTAGTATGACGTGGAAAGCTGGCAATGACGTTACGTATCATGGTTACAATTTATTGTATGACGGTCTTGGTCGCCTTGAAACAGCGATTTATGGAGAAAATGCGGATATAAACCAGAACGGACGGCGTTATGACGAAATGGTATCTTATGACAAAAATGGAAATGTAAAGACTCTTGAGCGTCATGGACAGACGGGCACTGATACTTACGGAGTAGTGGATCAGTTGACGATGAAGCTGAACGGCAACCGGTTGAGTCGTGTTGACGATAGTTCTACGGCTACTTCTGTGGGGGGTGGAACCTGTTTCAGGAACGGTACCGGCACCGACGGCGACTTTGTTTATGATGTCAATGGAAATTTAACGAAAGATTTAAGCAAGAACATAACGGGTATTCAATATAATGTACTAAATTTGCCTAGTCGTGTGACGTTCCGGGATAATAGCGTCTTTACCTATATCTATGCAGCCGACGGCAGTAAACTCCGCACACTCCATAACATAAAAGATATCGGCACCACCCAAACGGACTATTGCGACAATGTGGTCTATGAAAACAGTTCTCAGAAGTTATTATTGACTGAGGAAGGTTATGTTTCTTTGCCTGACAAGAAGTATCATTATTATCTGAAAGATCATCAGGGAAACAACCGTGTGGTAGTGGATAAGGATGGCAATGTGGAGGAAACGACGCATTATTATCCGTTCGGCGGCGTGATGGCAAGCACCGGCAGTGCGCAGCCTTACAAGTATAACGGTAAGGAACTGGATGCGGAGAAGGGATTGAACTGGTATGATTACGGGGCGAGAATGTATGATCCGGCGCTGGGAAGATGGCATGTGGCGGATCCGTTAGCGGAAAAGTATTATGGGTGGAGTCCGTATGCGTATTGTAAAAACAATCCGGTTAATTGTATTGATCCGGATGGAAAACTTGTCATATTCATAAATGGTATGCACTGGGGAGATGGAGGAAGTAGTAACTATTGGAATAAAAATGGTGGCGGTTTTGGCATTTCTGTTATGAAACATCTGAATGATGCTAATGCAAAGTATATAGATGGTTCTATAGGGGGAATAAGTCAGCTACCTTATAATCTGGATGCTGATATACGCTATGCCTTTGGCTTAAGACAAGGAAAGCTAGACGTACAGAGCATCCTTAAAAGAATTACAAATTCGAAAGGGGAGATAATAGAAACTATTAAAGTTATCACCCATAGTATGGGGGCGGCATACGCGAAAGGCTATATTGAAGCTCTAAAACAGTTTCTTATTGAGAACAATATTCCTCTTTCTATAATTGAGTTTGAAGCCGATTTTGCACCATTCCAACCTACGAAACAAAAAGCTGTAAAAGGTATAAGAACAATGCAATTTACGAATATGAATGATAAAGTCGCTAATAATGATTTTCTTAAAAGTCCTTTCGGTATCATTCAAGGAACTGAGAATGTTACTATTGGTATTGAAAACGATAAGGGACACTCTATAAAGGATTTCCTTAATGAAGTTTCTAAATTGCCAGCTGGAAAATACGATGTTGTAAATGGAGAAATAATACCTTTAAACTGAAAATATGTCACATCTAATAGAAGAAAATACAAATTTAGTAGTATTAATAGTAAACTCTATATCAATACTCTTTTTAGTGATATTGGCTGCGTTTGGCAAAAACAGAGACAATCCTTTTGTCATGTTTATAAAGGGACTTTTTGCTAATATTTTATTATTCCTTGCTTTGTTTCTAATTGTCGTGCTGGCATATCCGGAATTAGCTATGATAGCAATACTAATGCTAATGCTGCAACTTTTATACTTCCCAATTACTGGGATATTACTTTTGTTTATGAGTATTTGTATTGATGTAAATTGGACAAAAAAGAATTGGAAATACATGTTGTTGTACTAAATCCCGCATACGTTTTAGCTAAAGTTTAGCTATATGTATGCGG
>OLSH01000191.1_pt1 | contig 65614 bp, 83 predicted proteins | sample 1643221 | NCBI WGS metagenome assembly OLSH01 (sample SAMEA3136681, study PRJEB25190) | human gut metagenome | biome: human gut; feature: human-associated habitat; material: faeces | place: Austria | collected 2013 | reverse complement strand
TAATGCCCGTAGGGCTTTTTTGTTCCATAGGGAGGTTCGAAGAACTTTCCTATGGAACAAAAAAAGCAGCAGATTGTTATCTGCTGCTTTTATATGTTGGTTATTTCGCGTAGTCCACAACCCGTGACTCACGGATAATGTTGACTTTAATCTGTCCCGGATAATCCAAATTGTCTTCTACCTGTTTGGATATATCTCTGGCCAGCAAAATCATATCATCGTCACTGATCTGCTCAGGAACTACCATTACACGAATCTCCCGACCTGCCTGTATCGCAAAAGTCTTATCAACACCCTGGAAGGAATCTGCGATCTCTTCCAGCTGCTTCAGTCTAGTCGTATAGCTTTCCAGTGTCTCACTTCTCGCTCCCGGTCTCGCTGCGGAAATAGCATCCGCCGCCTGGACAAGGCATGCGATCAGCGTCTCAGGCTCTGCATCCCCGTGATGGGACTCTACTGCATTGATGACGATTGGATGTTCCTTGTACTTCTTACACAGGTTCACCCCAAGTTCCACATGAGAACCTTCCACTTCATGGTCAATAGCTTTTCCAATGTCGTGGAGCAGTCCCGCACGCTTCGCCATCCTTACATCGACCCCAATCTCAGATGCCAGCAGCCCGGAGAGCTGTGCCACTTCCATGGAATGCTTCAATGCGTTCTGGCCGTAGCTGGTACGGTACTTCATCTTGCCCAGCAGACGCACCAGTTCCGGATGTATGCCGTGGACTCCAAGTTCCAGAGTCGCAGCCTCCCCGTCTTCCCGCATCTTTGTCTCCACTTCTTTTGTGGCTTTCTCTACCATCTCTTCGATCCTGGCCGGATGAATTCTTCCGTCCACGATCAATTTCTCCAATGCGATCCTTGCGATCTCTCTTCTGACCGGATTAAAGCTTGACAATACGACTGCTTCCGGAGTGTCATCAATAATCAACTCAACTCCTGTCATATTCTCAAGGGCACGGATATTCCTGCCCTCCCGGCCGATGATACGGCCCTTCATCTCGTCATTGGGAAGCTGCACAAGGGAGATCGTTGTCTCGGCTACATGATCCACCGCACACTTCTGAATGGCTGTGACCACATATTCCTTGGCTCTCTTTCTGGCGTCTTCCTTGGCTCTGGATTCCATCTCTTTTACGAGCATTGCTGTCTCGTGCTTTACGTCTTCCTTAACTGCTGATAATAGTTGTTCTTTTGCTTGATCAGAGGTCAGCCCAGAAATTCTTTCTAATTCCTGTAAGTGTTTAGACTTGAGCTCCTGCACTTTTGCCTTGTCTGCCTCAAAATTCTTCTCCTTGGCAGTCAGAGACTGTTCTCTGCGCTCCAGCAAATCTGCCTTCTTGTCAACCGTTTCTTCCTTGTTGAGAACGCGCTTTTCGTACTTCTGCAGTTCACCCCTGCGTTCCTTTGTTTCTTTTTCAAAGTCATGTCTCGCTTTTATAGTTTCTTCCTTGATTTCAAGTGAAGCTTCCCGCTTCTTAGCATCTGCTGCTTTGATGGCTTCATCTATAATATCTCTGGCTTTGCTCTCAGCGTTTCCAATGGTTACTTCCATGGCCTTCCTGCTTCTTTGATTGGCAACAAGGACGGAAATTGGCGCTACAATGACCAGAGTTGCGATAATGGCGATAATTATACTTGCCACAGGCCTCCTCCTTATTCAATTTTTTGTGCATAAAACACTTCTCTAATTTTATATGTTTTTGCACAAAAAGTCAAGAAAGCCTAACACTCTGGTTTAATTATCATAGCCTGATACGGTGGAATCAGAAGTCCTCCCCCAAAATCCACATCTTCTCCAGTCAAAAGGTCTGTCCCTTTTCCCGCTCTTGCGTCAAAATGCAGCATATAATCGTCAGGTCCCGCATTTAACGCCAAAATGAGTCTCTCTTCTCCGGTTTCTCTCTCAAATGCGATGATATCCTGTTCTGTACGGATCTCACGGTAACCGCCGCTTTTTAATGCCTCATGTGCGTCCCTTACCTTTGCAAGTTCCGAAATATAATCATAGAGATCCCCTTCTTCCAGATCTTCTGCTTTTACTCTCGGGCGCAGCGCGTCGTCACTGTCCGGCTCCTTGAAGCCCTCGATCCCCCATTCACTGCCATAGTAGACAGACGGAACTCCAGGCATGGCAAACATCAGCGCATAGATCAGCGGAAGATGCTTTTCTTCTGAAAGCTGGGTTGCGATCCTCATCACATCATGGTTATCTACAAAGCTGTACAGCGGAAGTCCCTGGTACAGTGCCCATGGATCTGGTCCAAACTGACGGTTCAGTGAATATCCGATCTCATGCATGTTGTGGGTATTAAAACTAGAATACAGGCCTTTATAGCACTCATAATTGGTAGCGGAATCCAGCATGTGATGGTTCACCAGAGTGCTGTAATCCCCGTGAAGCATTTCTCCGATGAAAACCATCTCCGGATTCTTATCCCTGGCGAAGTCCACCAGACATTTCATAAAGGTCCGGTTCAGCATGTAGGCCACATCCAGGCGGATCCCATCAATTTCAAACTCATCCATCCACAGGGCCACGGCTTCCAAAAGGTGGTTTCTCACAGCCTCATGATCCAGATTTAATTTTACCAGCTCAAAATGGCCTTCCCATCCCTCATACCAGAATCCATCGCCGTAATTGCTGTTTCCGTCAAAGTTAATGTAAAACCAGTCTTTATATTCTGATTCCTGCTTCTTTTCTAAGACATCCTGGAATGCCCAGAACTCTCTGCCCACATGGTTGAACACACCATCCAGGACAACTTTGATGCCCTGCTCATGGAGAGCCTGGCACACTTCTTTAAAGTCCTCGTTAGTTCCAAGCCTGTGATCGATCACTTTATAATCTTTGGTATCATATCCATGGCTGCTGGACTCAAATACCGGTGAAAAATAAATGGCGTTTGCTCCCATACCCTTGATGTGGGGAATCCATTCCTTTACTTCTAGGATACCATGTTCCGTTTCATCATCCACAAAAGCTCCAAGCGGAAAAATGTGATAAAAAATCAGGTCCTTCATAGTTAATTCTTTCATAGTCAATCTCCCTTCCTACCTTTGGGGTGTTATTCTGTGCTCTTTAAAGATTCTACCATGTTGATTTTCCGAAGCTGGAAAAACATCATAAAATTAATCAGTGCCGCAAAGCCAATGGTCAGCAGGACACTGTACAGATAACTGACCGGCATGATCGTTCTTCCGAACATGATCAGATCCACCTCCGCCGTCAGTATCACATACCGGTGGAGAAGCAGGCCCAATCCCGCTCCCACAGCTGTCCCGATGACGGTTAACAAAATATTTTCCCGATAGACATAGGCTGCGGTCTCCAGATCATAAAATCCAAGTACCTTGATGGTGGCAAGTTCTGCTTTCCTCTCCGCGATATTTATGTTGTTCAAGTTATATAATACTACAAAAGCCAGCAGTCCGGCAGAAATAATTAAGACAAATACAACAATATTCAGATTATTCAGCATATCGTTCATTTCTTTTTCAAAATCGGAGATAAAGGAAACCGATGCGGCCCCATCCTGTTTCAGCAGTTCCCTGCCAAGTGTGGTCTCCAGCTTCTCTGACCTGTTTTTATTTTTTAACAGAATCTGGTTATACTCCGGCGCCTCGCCGTAAAGCTTCCGGTACAGGCCCTTTGACATATAAACATTATGGCGCATATAATTTTCTGTGATGTGTTCGACTTTTGCCCTGACTTTTTTTGTCTCTCCCTCCTTGAGGGTCACAGTATCCCCTTCTTTGATACCCAGAAGGCTGCAGACTTTCTCTGTCAGAATAATACCATTGTCTGAGAGCTCATAAGTCTCCCCGGATTTGCGGTCTTTGAAATGAATGTAGGACGTTATTTCCTTGACATTTTCCGGCACAGCCAGCGTCGCTGACTTGCTTTCCCCGTCAAATTCCACATCCACAGAAGCATTGTGAACTTTTGTGCTGCTTGGTATTGTATGCTGTTTTTGTATCCAGAATGCAATTTCCTGCTCTTTTTTTGCTGAAAGGTCCTCTTCCAGAGTGACGGACGCATCATACGTCATGATCTTCTGATACTGGTTCTTGGAAATGGCAAAAATAGAATCTTTCAGACCAAATCCCACAAGCAGCAGCGCCATACATCCTCCGATCCCAAAAACAGTCATGAAAAACCGTTTTTTATACCGGAACAGATTCCTCAAAGTCGACTTCCATGTAAAATTCAGATGCTTCCACAGAATACCGATCCGCTCCAGCAGGATCCTTTTGCCCTCTTTCGGGGCTTCCGGCCGCATCAGCTGGGCCGGTTTTTCCCTGAGCTCCTTATAACAGGCAAACATAGTTGCGCCAAACGTGATACAGACAGAGGCCGCGGACGCTGTCAATGCAAACCGTGTCTCAAACGGATGCTTAACCTGTCCAATCCCCGTATACATCATGGAGTAGGCCTCAATGATGATCTTGGGCAGGATCGTCTCTCCCACAAGCACCCCTACAATACTTCCTCCTGCTGTAGCCAGAAGGGCATACATCCCATATTTCTTCGCCACATCAAAGCCTGTATATCCAAGAGCCTTTAAAATACCGATCTGGGTTCTCTGCTCCTCCACCATTCTGGTCATGGTCGTAAGGCTCACAAGAGCCGCCACGAGAAAGAAAATCACCGGAAATACTTCTCCGATAGCACCGATCCTTTCGGTGTCACCTCCATATTCTACATACGACTGGATTTTGTTCCGGTCCAGCACATACCATTTGGGCTTTTTAATGTCCTCGATATCCTTTTTCGCATCCATTATCTTCTTTTTGGCCTTGGCAAACTTCCGGTCCGCTTTTTTCTTGGAGGAACGGTACTGTTTCTTCCCCTTTTCAAGTTCTTTTTCAGCGTCATTAAGCTCAGCCTTTGCCTCTTTGATCTTTTGTTCTCCACTCTGGAGTTCTTTTTCCTTTTTCCTAAGCAGTGAGGCAGAGTTTCTCAGCTTCTGCTTATTGGCCTTTAACTGTTTTTTGCCCTTCGCAAGCTTTCTTCTAGCCGCCTTTAAAGAAGTTTGCTGTCTATCCAGTTCCTTCCCGGCCTGTTCAAACTTCTTCTGCATCTCCGGCGGGATCTGCCCCATGGCTCCCGCCTGCTGCATCTGTTGTTTTAACTGCTCTTTTGCCTGTGAGAGTTGTTTTTCTGCTTTAGAAAGCTGTTTCTCATTTGCCTTGATCTCTTTCTCAGCCTTGGCAAGCTGTTTTCTGCCGTCGTTATAGCTGTTCCATCCCTTTTTAATCTGCTTTTTACCGTCGGAAATTTTAGCTTCCTGGGACTTTATCTCTTTTTTTCCCGAACTTATTTTATCTTCGGCATTGTCAAGCTTTTTCTTCGCCTTGGCAAGCTTTTTATCTGCTTTTTTCTTCTCCTTTTTATATTTATTCTCAGCCTTTTTAACTTTCTTCCTGGCTTCATTTTTGATCTCTTCTTGTCTGGCCTTACAGCGTTCCCCGGAAATATCTTTGATCTTTTTTTCTACTTTCTCAACCATATCGTCATACTCGTCAGTATAGGCCGTTTCCTTTGCTGCACCTTTTACGGACAGGTATAAATCCGTATACACATCCAGCTTGAAGTTCTCCTTTGGCACCACGGCAAAACCGCTGATCTGCCCATTTCCGATGGTTGCCGTTCCCCTGTCTCTGGACAGATAATAGGATGAATCCCCGACCCCGACAACTTTGAGGGTTGATTCTTTTAACGTGTCCCCAATATCATCATCCGTCCCGGAGGACAGGGTGATCGAATCTCCCACTTTGATATCGGAGTGTTCTACAACGTATGAATCAATCAAACACTCTCCATTTTTCTCCGGCATCCGGCCTTCTGTGACTTTGATTTGGTTGAGCTGGTCTGTGGCCGCCATAACCTTTAAGACCTTCTCTGTCTCATTGAGCTTACAGATCGTATCCACAGAATAACTAGGCTCCGCCACAGAAACCCCGGAGATTTCTTTGACCGCGCCTACATCCCTGTCCGTGATCCCCATGGTGCCCAGGACCTTAAGATCCATCAGCCTGCTCTCGTCAAACTGTGCATCTGCCGTGAGCTTCATATCCGGCTCCGTGACCCGCACTCCGGAAAAAAATGCAACTCCAAGGGCCACAATAAAAAAAATCGACATAAACCTTGGCAGCGTTTTCCGGACCATCATGAAATTATCTTTATGAAGTGCTTTCTTCATATGATCCACCTACCATTCTATCGTCTCTACAGATTGGGGCTCCTCATTGATCCGTATATCATGTACTTTTCCGCTTTTAATCTCGATCACACGGTCTGCAATCGGTGAAATAGCCAGATTATGGGTGATCACAATGACCGTTTTCTTTCTCTCACGACAGGTATCCTGCAAAAGCTTCAGTATAGACTTTCCGGTCTTATAGTCCAGCGCACCAGTGGGCTCATCACATAGTAAAAGCTTTGGATTCTTGGCCAATGCCCTGGCAATGGATACTCTCTGCTGTTCCCCTCCTGAAAGCTGGGCAGGGAAGTTTGAAAGCCTTTCTGAAAGGCCCACATCGGAAAGAATCTGTTCTGCATCCAATGGATTCTTGCTGATTTGAAGAGCCAGTTCTACATTTTCCAGTGCCGTCAGATTCGGCACCAGATTATAAAACTGAAACACAAAACCGATATCGTTCCTACGGTATTGTGTCAGCTGTCTTTTTGAATATTTTGCAATATCATTCCCGTCCACCAAAACTGATCCTGATGTGACGGTATCCATACCTCCCAAAATATTCAGGATCGTTGTTTTCCCTGCCCCGCTGGCCCCGATGATGACGACAAACTCTCCCTCATTAATGGTAAAATTAATTCCATCCACAGCCTTGGTAATGACCTGTCCTGTCTGGTATATCTTTCTTACTTCTTCTAATCGAATAAAATCATCCATGCGTTGTACCCCCGCGTTTGTTAAAAGATTTTCTTCATTATCTCCAGCTGGCTCTGGAAAAGCCTCCTTCCGACAATAGAGAAAAACTATCACAGATGATACCTTCTGTCTTTTCGGCCAGCTCCTCCAGAAGATATTTTATCTATTTTCCACATGCTCGGAGCGAGGCATTCTGAGAGCCGAACAAAAATCATACGGAAAATATCTCACTTAAATTTTAACATATTTGCACAAGAAATAATAAGTTTTTCTTCATTGTTTCCAGTCGGCTCTGGAAAGGCCTCCTTCCAACAATGAAGAAAAACTCTCAGAGGTGGCGCCTTTTGTCTTGTAGCAGCCTGCTCCAGCAGACATTACGTCCATTTTCACTAGTACGGAGGCCTCGCATTCGAAGGGACGTTAGTTTTTCTTCTTGAAGAAAAGACTCGGAGGCAAGGAGGTTCGATTCACTAAATTCTCGCCTCGCCTCTGGCTAACGTTCATTAAGTTCCTTCGAACGACCTTCTCACTAAGTTTAGCCTGCACTTTGTTTGTCTTCACTAAGTGCTCTAGGTCAGCGTCAGCGAGTTCCGAACGGGCCGCCGGAGAGGCTTTGCTGAAAGTTAGAAAATCTTACGTCCCTGAGACAGCAAGCCGGAGAACTGGTGAAAATGTAATACCTTATCGTGCGGAGCACGCTCACCCGAAGGGTATGGAACACGGGATGCCCTACTGGGCATACTTTATCGTGCGAAGCACGTCCACCTGTAGGGTATGGAATACGGGATGACCTTTTGGGTATACAAATTAAAATAGAAAAATCCGGTATTGCCGGATTTCGTAGAATTACTATATTGAAAATGTTTCTTACTGTTTATTAGATAAGAGAGTATTTGTTTATCCTATAAAGGCTTACGTTTCTGATAGAATTGAAGTACAACTTTTGTTTCTGTTAATCTATAAACCACGAGTTTTCTAAATCGTGGGAAGAGTTATTTCAATACAACTCTTGTTTTGGTTAATCCACAATGTACGTTTTATTTCTGTAATCGATAATTTATTTCAATACAACTCTTGTTTTTGTTTATCAGTGGCCTGGAAACATTAAAAGGAGGAAGAAAGAATTTCAATACAACTCTTGTTTTTGTTTATCAGAAAGTTGTATACACCGGCGTGGAATCTTGTCAGTGATTTCAATACAACTCTTGTTTTTGTTTATCTTTTGAACAGTGGCTTTTGGTAACAAAGGCTCTATAATTTCAATACAACTCTTGTTTTTGTTTATGAAACTTGAAAGTACGGTTTTATGCGGTCTGTGGAACATTCACGACAAATTTACGACAAACTACCCGCTTCTTAGAGGGCCTAACGGCTATTATTACGACTATTTTTATGCACTGCCCGGCAGGTAGCCGGGCCTTTACATTATCTATAAAAGTTCTATGTCCGTGATCCTGATTACATTATCGAGAGGATCTTCTTTTTCTTCTACAATCTCGAACACGTAGTTGATCCAGTCGCTGTCGGTCAACTGTATGCTCCAGGAATCTTCCGGCACGTCTCTTGTGCCGTCCCAAAGATTACCGAGTTCTATTTGCCCCTCCCTGCTCTACATCGGGAAGGTTGTTGCCGAATTGATCCATTGTCTGGGCTTTTTCTACTATAATTATTCATCTTCCTTACCTCCGCTATTTTCCTTTATTTTATCATGTTTATTGTCGTTTTTCTATGCTATTTTATCAAAGACATTCACCGCAGTGTGCTGCATATCCGGTATAAGATGGCTGTATGTATTGAGCGTGGTTTGTATGCTTGCATGTCCCAAACGCTCTTGAACCACCTTCGGATGAACATTGTGCGAAAGCAGCACGGTTGCATGAGTATGCCTAAGTTCGTGAAAAGTCCTCCGGGGCACCTTTGCCATTTCACAGACATCTGTAAAAGCACTTGATATGTTCCACGGTACAAAAAATGTGTCATTATTCGGAAATAGGAAAACCGATTCTGACCTATTTGAAAGATTCCACAAGAAATTCATTAGAATCTTATCGCAGGCGATCCTGCGCCGGCTCGATTTCGATTTTGGCTCTTTCAAAATAACCTTTGCATTTTTAGTTAAGGACTGCGTTTTTTGTACCTTAATAAAACCACCGTTAAAATCAATATCCTTTTTTCTCAATGCATAAATCTCACCTTTTCGCATCCCTGTTCGATATGCGATAAATTCCCCAGCATAAAGCCAAGGAAGACACTTCACTTTAAGAATTTTCTCCATCTCTGTCTCTGAAAATGGATTTATTTCTTGTTTTTCCGTTTTTGGAATGACAATTTTATAGCACGGATTTGCCCCTTTTGGAAGAATCTCATAATCAACAGCATAGTTAAATGTCATATTGATAAGTTTAAAATAATTTGTAATTGTATCAGTTTTGCAACCTTTAGAGTACAAAAACTTCACATAATCTTGTATATCGTTTTTATCTATCTCATAAATGGACTTTCCATAAAAATACTCATTAATGAAGCGCAGATTTTTGCTGTATGAGTATGCGGTGGATTCTGCTATTTCCAACTCATGCAGACTAAACCACTTCATAGAGACATCGTAAAAAGTTTTCATCCGAACACTCCTTTCTCCGGGAGAAAGCCGCTCCCGGTCGGTTGGTGTGTTTTAGAACTTTTCTACACTTGTCACTTCTAAGTAGAAAGCTTCTGCGTCTTCGTCTTCCCCATTGTCGATCGTAATTTCAAACTCAACAACAACTTCGCACATTCCTGTTCCTACTCCGGTATAAACAACTTTTTTATCTGATTTCACATCTTCCATTACCCCGTCGTCCAAAACGGAGTAAAATCCGTTTTTAACCATGACATTGTCTAACTCCGCAAAACTCATTTCCTTGTTTAATAATTTTTCGATCGTTCTCATTTTACTTACCTCTTTTACTTTCCGGGCAAGTATGCTATATTGTACTTGCCCTGTGTGGGTGACGGTTCCTTCTTACTTTAGTCGGTTGTGGGAGCCGTCTTTTTGTTTGCTTATCTTCCTTACACTTATATAGTACATTATTGTGTACTTAAATTCAATAGTAATAGTACACAAAAATATACTTTATTTATTGTGAACAGTACACAATAGTATACATTCCATTGACGGATGATACCGTATAGTATATAATAGTGTACAAAGAGGTGATGAAATGACAGAGCGTAAAAAACAATACTCCGGCTCTATCTCTTATGAAAAATTATTTTCTGTGATGGATGATAAGGGAATAAAGAAAACAAACCTAAGAAATGAATATAGCATATCTCCTACTATAATAAGGAGATTGAACAACGATGAAACCGTGTCCATCGACACGATTATGTACCTATGCGAAATACTCTCCTGCCAGCCAGGGGATATTGTAGAATATATACCCGCAAAAAAATAAGCCCCGGAGATTGCTCTGGGGCTTTTTGTTGCTATTTTTTCCGATCTTTGAATAGCGCAGTGCAAGTCTTCTTTCCTGCATAGCTGCCTTTCTTCCAGCCAAGCTGTTTCCAGTATGCCCGCAGCATAGCCATGGTTTTTGGCCCCCATATGCCGTCCACAGACAGATCCGGTAACTTCCCGGTATAGCAAGCATTAAGCTTCTTTTGCAGCCACTTAATAGCTTCCTTGCCGGAAGATTTCTTGACCGCAGTATACGGCGGTTTCTCTGCCGCTGCTTCTTTCTTTGTAATCTTTCCCCCGAAAATTCCCTCGGCGATCAGCTTCGCTACTTTTTCCAGGTCCTTGCCCTTCTTGTAATCGTTCTTGTTGTCGCAGAAAAAGCTTTCAACAAGGATCGCAGGCGGTTTAGTTCCATTTAGGAAATACAAATGATCGTCCTTTTTTGCACCCCTGTCCCGGAAAATACCAGCCAATTTTTTCTGCACTCTCTGTGCATATACTTTTCCTGTTTCCGTCTTATAGTAGACTTCTGCACCATGGCCTGTCCCGTCACTAGCATTCAGGTGCAGTTCCACTGCCAGGTCATATGTTCCTTTATTGATGAGCGGAAGTTTATATGATTTTTCTTCTGTCTTGGCTGCAAACTTCTTTTCCGGGCATCGGATCACGTCTGCTTTCCACCCGGCTCTTTCCAGATATTTTTTTATGAGCGGGGCCAGCTTTTTGTTATATGCATATTCGTTTACACATCCGCCTGCAGATGTGCAGTTTCCGTTTTTGAGGATGCTATGTCCTACTGAAATTGCTACTTTTTTTGCCATGTTCTTATCTCCTCTCCGCAAATACCCAGTCTTCTGCAAATATATCCGCTTGAGATGCAAGCCAGCCAAGCTGCACGCCGGAGATTCCCACAAAGGCAATAGCCTGGTTGCCAATAGCCGCATGATCTGCGTTTGTAATTGCCCCGTCTGGATCTGCATAACTGATACCGGATGCCAGCTCGATATACTGCTCTTTGCCATTCCAGCCCTTTCTCGCAACTCTGAGGCCTCTTTTTAGGTACTTAATCGCATCCCCAAAAGAAAATGTTGCCTCTCCACCCAAAACGGGTGTATTCGTCTCATCTGCCATGATCCACTCGTCTGAAAGAACATTAAACAAAGTATATTCCACTCTCTGTGTCTCCCGGATGTCCAGATCTTCCCCGTCCTTCGTGTGCATCATAACTGTTTGCTTATCCGGGTCCCAGTACCAGAAACCGCCCCATGGTGGAAGTTTCATCTTTGCCCCTGCTTTCATTTCAGTCATTGCATTTTTAAAATTCATGTTGCTTCTCCTTTCTGAAAAGAAAAGAGGACGATCACTCGCCCTCCTCTGGTAAACCTGCTACGGATGTAAGTACAGATACAACCCCGGCCAATGCCGCCGTTGACAATACCATTTTCCAGTCCACAGAGGACATTACAGCCGTGGTTCCTATTGTTGCTACTGCCGTCTGTGCCATGGTCTTTACGGCCCTGATCCCTGCAGCCCTGCCCCACTTCTTCCAATTTCTCATATTTATACCTTCCTTTCTACTGGTCGATGATGCTTTCTAAAAGCTCATCTCTTATTTTTTTCATGTTCTCGATCCCGTTCCCGGTAATTTGGTGATTGAGCAATGCAGCCAGGCTCTTTGATTGCTGCCGCTGCATCTCCTCTATCGCCACGATCCGCTTGTAATCTTTCTCTGAGTGGTCTTCCAATTTCTCCACACGGTTCTTAAACTTAAAGGCCGGGTGCACGACCTTATAGATCACTGCCCCGGCTCCGCCTACGATGCTGATTGCTCCGCATATTGCAAGTATCTGTTGTAGCATTGTTCGCCCTCTCCTTATATATTTTTTAGCAAAAGAAAAAGACCGTTTCCGGTCCTGCTCGTATTTCCATATTTCCTCCCCGTTGCGATGTCGCAACAAAAAAGGACCAGTATGGTCCTTAACTAAATTCTGATTTAAGCTGGCTCTACAGCAATCCAATTAAAGGTTGTTTGAACTGTTGTATTATATACTCCGATTTCAAATCCGGCTGTAGTTTTATTCCTAATTGTACATGTACAAGGCGCGACATTAGTAGATCCATGAGATGCAACAGCCATCGGGGTGACCTTATGTGGGTAAGTGTAATTTACTGCCACAAACACCCACTCGCTACTTTTACCCGATATAACGACACTTCCGCATTCAAATCTAGTATTTAAAGTTGCAACCTTACTGTCTAAAGCCGAATTTAGTTCATTAACAGCGCCCACCACTTCTTTTGCATCCGTCGTCAGATCCGTCGGGTTCCCAACATCCTCCTCCAGCTGTGCAATAGAGTCGTAGTTTGCATTTACCGCAGCAACAGTGCTACTTTTATCCGGTGTTTTTAGACTGCTTAGTGGTCCTAAATTATCCTGTAAATTCAAAATCCATCTCTTAAATCTCCCAAACAAATTTGCTATTGAATCTCCGGATTGTGGCTCCTGATATGCCTCGGGTGTAACAAATGTTATTGTACTATTTCCGTCTACAACTCCCTCCGGTCCGGGTGGTCCCTGCGGCCCTTCTTTACCAGTGTCTCCTTTTGCCCCTGGTTCCCCCTGGGGTCCTACTACCTTCCCTAAATCTATTTCTGCCATATTTCTTTACCTCCTGATTTAAATTGTTAAAATTAGATGTCCTGCATCATCAATCCTCATATCAGGCGGAGTCGTTCCGTCTGGATATACAAGGTACAAGTGCCCTTCTCGGATTTCAAACCCGTATTGCCCCTCCATTGTCGTTACAATGCCGTTCGCGCCTGTCTCTCCCGGCGGTCCCTGTGGCCCGGTAAACTCCCCAGCATTTTTTCGTGTCACAAGATCTTCGGCCACTGTATTTGCATTATTCGCTGCCGATTCTGCGAGCGTAGATTTTTCTACCGCTTTTTGTGCAGATGTATTTGCATATTCTATCGCTGACTCCGCATCCGCAACGGCTCTCTTTACATCTGCCGTAAGAGTCGCCACCACTTCCCCAGTGTGTGAATCAACCAATTCAAGTACATCTTCATTAAAGGCAACTTGTTTTGCCTCCCCCGGAGTAAAACAAAAGTGTAACTCCTCTGTATCCAGCGGTGCAGCAAACTCTGCCGGCGACAGCTTGTTTGGGTCCAGTTTTATCGCCGGTCCTCTCCTGATCTGAATAGCCATTTTATTTTCTACCTCCATTCCTCTACGACATATATCCGGTCACATTTAGTACAGCCATGACTGCACCAGATTTTTGTAGGCACCCCATTTGTGTCGTCGGGATGCTATCCGCAGACATGATTAAAAACCTATTGTATTTGTTTACTTCAATACTGTCTTTTATGTTAATACTGCGTTTTATCTCCGTCCGGTGCGATTGAGATGTCGGTACACTTGCAGTAAAGCCATATGTTCCAAAAGCCCCCTTAATTTCCTCAGTGTCATCGTCGCTTGGTTCTGCCTGCCCGCCCGCATATGCTGCCCAATAGTAGTTTTCCGGATTTTCAACTTTATAGAGTCTTACATTGCGGGCGTACCCCACAAAATTACTGCCGATCAGAGGCGCATGAGTCAACGTAACATACGCCTCCGTGATTACAAACCCCGGCGGGATGTAAACGTCAATGGTGTTTTTAGTGCGTACATTCGGCTCGAGAAAAAATCCCAAGAGATTCATCCCGGGGTTTCCGCTATCCCCAGTGTTTGTGAAGGAAAATGTGCTCAAGACCCCATTTCCGCCAATTAACTTGGCCCCGTTTTGGAGGGTGATTCCGTCCTTTCCGAGTCTAACGAAGGTGTTTCCCGCTGCATCCTTCACGTTAATGGTCCCATCTGTGTTATCCTGGCCGCCGACAGTGATCCAGTCTGCATTGATCCCAACCGCGGATAAGATATTTAAAACGGCATTGCCATCCTTCGTGATACCCGACGTGTAAGTTTCCCCTCCGTCCAGGCTAACTGCAAACCCTTCTAGTGCCATCTTCCAGATTACCGTGGAATCCTCTAACTTCGGGCTGTCATGCATGTAATTTATAACTCCACCTGATGAATCCTCCATCTTTGTCTGGTAGAGCCCCATTGCGTTCGCCATCAAATTGTTTAGCTTTCTGACCTGAATGTCGTAGTTGCTGACCTCTTGCTTTGCCGTCTCTTTTACTCTTTGCACCAGTTTAGCTGTGGCATCGAACCGGACTGATTGGTTTTCACTTTGTGATTCTGCCGGAGCATTAATCGTCATATTTCCGCCAACCGTATAGGAAAGCTCTCCAACGATTGTTTGATATGAATTTCCATTCCGATCCGTAACTATTGCTACGTCTCCAGCTTCGATGCTTGGGTTAGGAAAGCAAGTTATACTTAAAGGGCGGTACTTTAACCCGATAAGGTGGCTTCCTATCTGGGCGATGGCATTTTTCCCGTCGTCCACCAAAACATTGTTTTCAATCCGAATTACATATCCTTCTTTTCCGTAGCTGAATGTTATGTCCTCACTGTCTTCTCCATCCTCGGTAACCTTTGTTATCGTCGTTGATAACTCCACCCCCGTAATTAAGACATCGTCCGTTTCGATGGTTGCACTCGTCAAATTATAAATGCTGTGATAACTATTGAACCGGTCAAAATTTCCGCCGTCAATGCGTTTCCCGCCATAATGAATGAAGTCCCCTCCATCCAGCTTATCGCCGTCTGCATATTTTTGATGCTCGGGCTCAACTATATTGAAACTCCCTCCATCATAATCCTTCTCAAAGATTTCTACTGGGTACCATCTGAGTTCTAATGCACCCACGTAGTTTATCCGGGCAAAGCACACACATAGCTGGGCTACACTGGAAAGCACCTCTCGAAAGGTAACGTTCTCATCTTCCGGGCGTTTCATAATCGTGTAATCGTTGTTTTGGAAATTTGTATTTTGCAGAGGGACTCCGCAAACCTCGCAGGCGTCCAACACAATCTCCCGCAGCGTAGCGGGATAAGCAAGCCTGCTGTAAGAATAACTTCTGTCAAAGAGTGCCATTCTGTCGAGGCACTCGACTGTAATTACATTTTCACTTGTTTTTGCGGTATCAGTCGTATACACCCCTTTCTGGATCCACTCCGTGCTCTCCGTCCCGGTCTCCGGGTCTTCGAGGACAAATCCGACAAATATCACAAACTCCGCGCCGGCAAAGTCATACTTATCGAATTTATGCTCAAAATTATTGAGGATCAAGGTGCATTTGTTTATCACCGCACCCCCGATCTCAAAAGAGGAGGAGTCCCCCACGCTGTCGTCGATGGACAGGCCTCCCTCCATGAGATCGTCGTCAGTAATTTCCAATATAACTCCTGACCTAAAGGTGACTTTTGCCTTTGCGGTCAGGTAGCCTTTTTCATAGATATTTTGTTTAAACCGGTCTGTTGTGATATTCATTTTCCACCTACACTTCTATAAAATCAAAGGCAATACCGGATACATATGCCGTTAGCTTGCCTGCTACCTTCTTCACTGTCAAAAAACCGGTGCAAGACTTGTCTCCTGTGTAACATTTTCTCGTCATAAACTTGTTTTCCTTTAGGTCATAGAATGTTACGTCCATATACACCGGATCAGCTGCGGCTTTTAAGAGTTTCGACGCATCTGACAAGGACAACGGCGGCCACTTGCATGAAATTTTTCGAGTCTGCGTCACCCTTTTTTTAATCATTCGTCCTTTCATCGTTCTTCCTGAGTCTTCACTAGAGATGTCATTTAACTCCCAGCCGTATCCCTCCAGGAGAGGGTCCGGCATGATGGCGCCGTCAATTTTCAAAATACCTAATTCAGCCATTTTTTACTCTCCTTTCTACGTAAATCGGACTATCGGGTGTTTCCTTCGGTCTAGTTTTCGTTGTCCTTTTAGATTTGCCTTCGCGATCTGCTCACTGTCGATATAGAATCCCATAGATGCCAAAGCGTCTATAAGACGGTCAACTTCGCGCCCCAGAACCTCCTCCAGATCCCTGCGAGTTAATGAGCCGCCGCTGTTTCCAAAGTGTCCGGCCAGCTCTCCCGCTACCCGGTTAATCCACTCTGTATTCTTTTCCAGAGGCACCACGGCTTCTTTTCCGGCTTCACCCATCATTGCGAGAGTTGGCTGGTCGACAACACCACCTTTTGCCAGGTACGGAATCTGAGGTGTGCTGATGGTTGGCATCCACCCGAACGGTTTCTTTCCAAGGATGCTGACGCTTTTTATAGACCGTAAAGCGGAATTTATTCCATTAAACGGAATTGATATTACCCGGTTAATTCCCCGTATCAGCGCATTTACAACACCCTTAAGGCCATTCAAAATTCCGTCCTTAATCCCGGAAAAAACCTTCCCACCTTTCGAGAATACGTTTTTCACAGCCGTCCATGCTACGGAGAATTTTCCCCGGAACCAGCCCGCGATGTCGCCAAATGCACCCTTGATTCCCTTCCAGATTCCCTGAAAGAACCCTTTTACTCCGGAAAAAGCGCTCCTGATCTTCTGAACAGCTTGTGAAAATTTTGTTGAGAACCACGTTACGACATTCGCAAATGCCTTCGTGATCCCAGACCAAATGCCTCTGAAAAAAGCAGCTACTGAAGAAAAAGCAGTCTTTATCCCCGTAACAGCCAGGGTGAATTTTTGTTGAAACCACGTCCCGATGCCTGAAAATATAGACTGGATTCCTTCCCAGAGGCCAACAAAGAAGCCGCCGATCGCACTAATCGCCGCGCCGATTGCGTTCTTAATCGCGTTCCAAACTACCAAAGCCACCGCCTTGATTTTGTCCCAATTTCTGTATAAGAGGATGCCGACCGCGACTACGGCAGCTATTGCGGCCACAGCAATTCCTGCCGGGCTTGCTAATGCCCCAAAAACAGTAGGTATATATTTCAGGAGGCCTCCAGCCGCGGATATTGCCGGGGACAGAAACCTAAAAGCGTTTACCGCGGTCTTAACTATTCCCACACCTTTGCTGATAATCGAGAAAACCCCGGTTGCAGCTTTTACGGCTACAAATGCCGCTGCTACGCTTCCTAGAACGGTTACTATTGTCTCCAATACAGGTTTGCCGCTTCCCATAAGCCAGTCAATCAGGCCTGACAATCTATCTAACACCCAGCCGACAGCATCCATGACTTTCGCCAGTGCAGGCGCAAGGACATCGATAAGCCCATTTGCAAACGGAGCAATAAAGTTGTTAAAAATAAATCCGGCCAGCTCAAGGATCTTCGCCCCGAGTGTTACAAAGCCAGTGAATAGGTGCTTCCCTCCGTTGTCCCATACCCAGATTAACTTTTCTGAGAGATTTTCCAGTACACCTGAAATGGACTTAAGCACCCCCATAAAGGTATCTGCCACAGAGGGACCAATTTTACCCCATACTTCGTTAAGCGTGCTACCTACACGGTGCAGAAAAATAAGTACGTTATTAAAAGCATTAGCGATACTCTGTACGATCTGTGTGCCGACGCTGCCCTTATTCCATGCTGTTGCGAACGTGTTCGCTACATTTCCGATGAATTTTAGAATGTCCTGAATAATGAGCAGGATGTTTGTTAGGATCTTCGTTCCCGTTCCATTTGTCCAGACCTTTAAAAAGCTACTGCCGATCGATTTAATCAGGTTCCAAATCTCATTCAGCGCGAATTTCATTGCATTAATTGTATTCTGGCCCTCTTTCGCCCAGGCCTCCTGAAATGGTTTAAAAATTTGCGCCATTAGGGTCTTGAACTTTTTCACCCAGGGCATTACGGCCGCATCCACGGCGCTCATATTTGGAGGATCTACTAAGGTCGGGGCACCACCTCCCGATCCAGCTCCGCCTCCCGCCCCGGAATCTTTGTTATCTTCCTTCGGGTTTAGAGTGTTGAGCTCGTCGAATCCCATGATGGACCGGTTCGCTTTTTTAACCATATCCGCAGCTTTCTTAACATCATTTCCCGCCTTCTTTGCGGATACACCGTAGGCTCCCATGGCGTCCTTGGCTGCTACCAGGTTCTTTGTAGCACCAAGACTCTGCCTAAACGACTTCCCAAAAAGAGCATTTAAGAAGCTCGCAATATACTGCGTTGCGGTCGCTACGGCGCTCATAAGCGCGTTAATCGCGGGGAGGATTGCCTGGTAGATCGGCATAAACGCAACCATCAGGTTTGTGCGGATTTGGTTCAGGGAATTGGAAAACTGAGCATTTGTCTGTAAGGACGTAAAAATGCCATTCGCCATCGCCTTAATCCCACCAATCACCATCGGGAAAATCATGCCCCATGTGACCATAGATCGGGCCATGATTTTCAGGCTACTTCCAGATGCATCGAACCCACTTTTTGCTTTCCGGGCTTCATTTCCAGAGGATGTAAACATCCTTTTGATCTGCTGCATTACGGATGATGTTCTCGTAGCTGCGGCGTTTGTCTGTCCGAGCTTCTGCCGAAGATCCCCCATCATTCGTGAGAGGATCCTTGTTTTATTTCCGGATGTATTTGCTGCATTTCCGACACTCGCCATTTTCTCGTCGAGTGCGGACAAACTAAAGCCCAGCCGGTCAGATTTTCCGGTCAACTGTACGATCTTTGCCTCCGTTTTCAAGAGGTCTTCATATATTTTGTTTTTGGTCTCTGGGTTGACTGCCTGATCGTATCGGCGCTGAAACTCAGAAAGCTTTTGCTGATTCATGCTGATCTGACGGTTAATGTTCTCCAGTTCCGCCTCCCAGTTTTGAGATTGAGCGACCATCTGGTCCATGCTCATATCCGGGGGTGCTCTCGGGGCGCTTGGTACTCTTACTGCGTCGCTCGGCTGTGGCACACTCCGCTCTGGCGCATCTACTTTGATCCGCGGTAGCCGGATGTTTCTAACCGCCTGCATCGCTTTTCCAATCGTAGATTTAATGTTGTTCGCCACTCCTGACATTGCACTCTTTGCAGAGTTCCCAGCTGATTTCATTCCCTGCGACATCGTGTTTTTCACACTTGCCATGGCAGACTTCATACTGCCGCTCAATGTCTTTTGCAGCTGTCCTCCGATTGCACCGGCAACCTGCCGGACCTGCCCCTCTATGTCGGACCGTACCTCGAGGTCTAAGCTGATCTTTCCTACGCTGTCACTCACCTATACCCCTCCTTTCTATATAAAAAAAAAGACCCGCATTGCTGCGGGTGCTAACCAAAAATTTGTGCAAAGAGCTGTTGCGCCTCTCTTGCGGATGCCTCTTTTTCTTCTTTCGACATCTCTTTCACTGGGCTGTGTTCTGTCCTCCATTTATCCCGGATAGAACGCTGTTCTCTTGTGAAGTGCTCAAGAATGTCTGGGTCCTCCTCTGCCCGAATCTGGACAATACTCCCGAGGGGCGTGTTTGGCATAATCCCGTTTAACAGCCTGCTAAACTCGGGCCAGGACATATCGTTTTCGCCGCACATCGTTTCCAGTCGGATTCCGTACTGCTTTGCAAAGGAGGCCTCTATAAGATCCCAATCCTCATATAGATCATACCAGCTATTTTTTACCCCTTTTCCTGGGCGTCTGGCTCTGTTCTTCCACCTCCTCGAGAGACAGATTGGCAAGGCTTGCCATGATAACTTTCGAGATGTCTACATAGACCGGCTCAGGAAAATCCTGCTCCATGAGGTAGTCAGAAGCTTCTTTTCCCAGGGCGGTTGTAATCATCTTGTCAAGCTGTTCAAACTCCCCGAGGTCCTTATCCTTCGAGATGGCATCCAGCATGATCGCTACACTTCTGCTGTTGTTAATCGTAAATTCGTGATCTTCGTCGATCACAACGGTCGGTTTTTTCCCGCCGCTTAGGATTCTTTCTGCAAGGTTATACTGTCTTCCCATGTTTTACTCTCCTTTTTCCTATTCTGTCGGTGCGGTAGGCGCTGGCGTGTACTCCGGTTTCCCATCGACATTCATGTCGAACTCGAGTGGTGCGACATTCGTGGAGTCTCCTCCAAGTGTCTTTACGTCCAGAACACAGTTGTACTCGAGCTTAGATCCATCTGGGAAACTTATGTCTGCTTTCGTGGAGCAGTCCAAACCGTCTTTCCAAGTGGTGTTATACACATAATCGTTCCCCTTATCCCCAACAGATCGTTTTCCTTTTAGGGAGATAGAGGCTTTCTTTCCGGTCATAAGCGCCCGCGCCCACCCCGCAGTTGTCATCGGAGTCCATTCCTCCACATTGCCTTCTACGGACAACTCAAAGCTTTCCATATCGGCCACTGGGGCCATGTCTTCCTCGGCGCTGTTCACCCCTTTTGTCCCGATCCGGAACACGATATCGTAGACAGGGAAAACTCCGAGTGATACTTTATCTGCCATATTTTTCACTTTCCTTTCTTGTAATAAATTACAAAGTTGATTACATATTCATAAATTCCTTTATCGTCTGTTCCAATGCCGACCGGTTCCGTAGTCCGCATATCGAACTTGATTACCTCTTTTCCACCTATCGTGCCGGACTGACCAAAAAGACAGTTGTAGACCTGCTGTGCTTTTTCTTCCGCCGGGGTACAATATTCCCCCCAGTGGACAAACACGGAAACAGCTTTTGTACCATAAGTGCCCTGGTCTACTCCCCCAAGCGGCAGCACTGGCGCCACCCCATCCGTAGGATATACGGTGATGCACTCCTCTTTTGTGCCATCTCGTTTCCCTACGTACCAGTTCGGGCAGTCGACCTTACTTTTTAGAAAATCTTTCACTTCTGTCAATGTCACTTAATAAGTCCACCTCCAAACTGTTTTAAATACTTTTTATACGTGTTTTTTACGAAGCTATTTTTCTCCCCGTCGATATAGGTCTGCATCCACAGCCCTTGAGCATTTGCGTTCTTGTCAGTCCGGAAGTTAAACTCCGGATGCCAGTAGAGCCTTCGCCCATATGGCGTGTCAAAAATGATGTAGGCCACCATATCCTCGATTAAGGTGAATCCGCTGTCCTCTAGGGCTCCGGTATCTTTCGGTACCACCGCGGAGGCTTTGATATCAGACAATACAGCTTCTACTGTGGCGTCGAAAGCCTTTTTCTTTGCACTTTCAAGCTGTTTAATCGCGCTGGGGTAAATTGTTACTTTCACCTTAACCCCCATCTAGATCAGCCTCAATTCAGTATAATTTACCGTTCCGTCAGGATTTCGAGCCTTGTTCCCCTGAAAAATCGTCCGAGTGGCTCCGCAGACAGTGGCCTTTCCCCCGCTCAGGGTTGGAAGATCCGGCGCAATATCCCCAGGAAACATAGCAATTCCTGATAGTTGCACCTGTTTCCCGTCGGGTGTCAGAACAGTTTTAGCGGTGTCCTGATAGTTGCATTTCAGATCTGACTCAAACGCTGGCATAGGCCCACCGTCCTCGCTGAGACCTTCCTGGACGATCCGAACATGGATCGGTACCTTACAGAGTCGCTTTGGCACTAAACATGGGTACTTCATCGCCTCACCTCGCTAACCGGCAGCACAGACCTGTCTGAGACAGCAAAGCGTACACGTCTCGCTTCATAGCGATGCCTTTCTCCGCAAAGACATTCCAAGAGCTGCCGAACTGCGCCGACACACCGTTAATGCTGTATCCAGACAGGATCGTACCGATTTCGTCTGCGTTTTCGGTCTCAAAGTCTGCCTGCTGGCAGACTACCTCTCGTATCACATCGCGCTGGAACTCTGTAAGGCTAGAAAAGCCCTGGCCTACAATCCGATTGTAAGTCAGGGAGTCCACGTGCCTGCTGGCCTGCCGAAGTGCCTTTTCCAGGTCTTTCTCCGGCACGGTGCTGCCTTTATATACATTTGTGTAGTAGTCCGCTGCTACATAAGGTTCGTAGGACATCTACTCGCCTCCTTTTTTCGCTCCTTTTTTAGATTTTAAGTCTTCCAGTTCTTTTACTACTTTCGCATGCTGGGCTTTTAAAGTTTCCAGATCCTCAGCAACTTTCATGTAGTCCCCATATGGTATGGTTTTACCCTTCCCGTATGCAACGATTTTCCCGGAATCATTTTTAATGTCATACCCGGAATCCTGGTAAAACTTCTGCTGACTCTGCTCAATCGTGTATTCTTTATTTCCTTTTACTGCTATCATAGATACCCCTCCTTATGCCTCTGCGGCTTCGGCATTAATTACACAGCCTTCAACCTTCTTCTCGAGAAGGAAAAGATCTCCGTAATTTCTGTTCTGGTACAGATACCCGTCTGCGGTCCTGGAATCCGTGCCTGGAGTAAACAACTTAATGTAGCTGTACTTATCGCGGCACACAACACAGGATGTGTGAATCAGTATGAAGTTGATCTGTTTTGCGTCTGCCGCAGCTACGCACCCATCCGTAAAGTTGTACTTCGTCTTCATTCGAGACGCTGGCACCATCTTAATCGTTACGTCATCCAGACTGTGAACGTTACGGTTAATTGTAGACGGAGTGGTCACAGACATAACCCTCTGGAGTCCCTCTGCCTCTTTTACAATCTTCTTCATCGTTGGAGTCACGTAGAGCATACGGCCTTCCTCCGGCACTCCAGCCTCGTCCATGTAAGACATTTCTGTATCGAACATTTCGAGGAAGTTTGCTGCGGTGATAGTGTCGGTGCTGATCCTTCCGGAAAAAGTATTCAGCTCAGTGTACAGCTTAGAAAACCTATAGGAGTCCTTTTCCGGGATCGCCTGCTCTGTCTCGAAGGTATTCTGAATGTTTGCTACGGAGAGAGTCAAGTTCGTTTCGTCGATGTCCATTGGGTCCACCCAGAACTCGATGTCTCTATCATGTGCCAGCACTTTTGCTTCGTAATCGTTGCTCATGGTACCGGCGTTGAATCCCGGAGTCCTAGTGTGGTCTTTATAACCGGATACTGTCATCCTTGGGAGCTTGATTGTCTTCGAATTAATGAACTTCACTCCCGGGTTGCTCTTCGTAAGTGCATCGGAGCATAAGTCCTTTGCATATTTCTGCTGCAAGAGGTTTGTAAACGCCTCTGCATATTCATAAACTGCCATATTTACATCCTTTCTATAATCCAAACGCTGCCTTTAAGGCATCGTCACTATTCGTTGTTTGTTTGCTTCCCCCGCTGGCCCCAACCTGGACAAATCCGGTTTGATCTGCTGGTGCCGGTTTCAGCGCAGGAACGTCTTCCAGCACTTTTTCTAATGCTGCCTTCACTGCATCTTCTTTGATCTCCCCCTCGGATCCCGTAGCCTGGCTAAAGTCCGCCAGTCGTAGAATGTAAGGGATCGACTTTGCATCTAGGCCAAGTCCGACCGCTGCGAGAGTTGCTTTGCTCTCAATCTGGGCTTTCTGCGCGGCTTGTGTAGCTTGTGCCGCCTGAGTCTGCAATCCATCAATATCAGGCTGTTGTGCTTTTTGCTGCTCCTTAAATGCTACGATTGCCTGGCTCATTTCATCTTTACTTAAGCCCTGTTGTTTAAAGTACCCCTTTAGGACGGATTCCGCAGTAGCGGACTGCTTGCCTGCTACGATCTCCGCTAATTTCTCATAGTCGAAGTCAATGGACTGTTGTCCCGTTTGAGCCGCTGCCCCTGCTGCTGGTTCTGTCCCTGCCGGATCGCCTCCGGGCTCCGCAAAAAATTGTAAGTTCATCGGAATCGTGTTCCTCATTGTTTGCTCCTTTCACAGTTTTAAGAGTGTCTCTCTTGATTTCACAGTTCTGTGGGTGTCTCCCATAACAGTTGTTAACCCGGTGTCTCCGGGTAGTTTTAAGCCTTCGGGCACAAAAAGAAGACGCATAACCCTGCGCCTTAAAGGGAGATATAAAGGATCACCTCCTCTACTTGCGTCCGCCTTTCTTTCCGCCTTTTCTACAACCCACAGTCTCACCTCCTTCTTTCTCGTATGTCTTTTCAAAAATATCGGGCTTGCAGGGGTACAACTCCCCATTTACGCCTCGAATGATGTAATCTCCAAGTTTTGCTTGCATCCGGCCTTCAAGAGTCGTAACAGTACACCCGTAGATCCGGGCGACCCCGTCCACGATACTCCGGTCTATAAATACGTCCTCCTTATTTACGGCTTCGGTAAACCAGTCTGGAGCCACCATGTCTACATAGTTTGTGAGCTGAAAAGCCTCAACAACTACAGGCTTCTTTCTGTACTTCATATCCAATCCCCCTGTTTTTGGGCATAAAAAGACCACCGTCCAAAATTTGACTGGTGGTCCTACTCTCTATGGTTCGGACATGCTCTGCATATCCGCTTATAGTCGGGGTGGTCTGTGGCTCCCTCTGGTGCCGTCCACTCCGGTGCTCCATCCTCTACAACCATGTGGATGTCGAAGCACTCCCCTGCTGCTATTTCCCGCCCCAGCAGTGGGCATTTAAATATGTCACTCATACTTTCTTAACACCTCCAATATATCCAGTACATTCTGGGAAAATTCCTCCGGTTTAAATGCGGTACGGATTAGATTACTTTTCAGGTCTACATAAGCCACTCCCTGATCGGAGTAGTACCGCTCAAACTGTCCTTTCCACACGGTTACAGATCCGCGCGCGGTGCGGATAAACTCTTTCGCCTCTGCCTCGGACACTCCGTGCTGCCTCTGAGCGTTAACGTGGGCGTCATCGAAGGACAGGCTCTCTACGCCTATCTGTTTCGGCGTCGTGTGGATTTCTCCTTTTACACCGACTTTCCGAAGCTCTGTCTCTATTATACTACTTCTTAGGTTAGAATCCGATACCCCGCTCGGAATTTCTCTCGTTTTTTCCCTGGAATAGTTCCGACGCAGTTCTGGGTGCTTTGTGAGGTGATCCCGCATCTCTTGTTGGGCATCCCTGATTTTCTGCTGCGCATACATGCGATTCTTCGCATCCACGGTCCCCTCTGCGATCCGTTTCCATTTTTTAATTCGACGTTCGATCGCTCTTTGCTTCTGCTCCGCTTCGTAGGTTTCTTGGGCTTTCTTCTCGTCGGGGATGGCCGGGATCGGTGTAATACCCGGGAAGTATGTCGCGATCGTATGACGGCAGTTTGGATGTAACAGGCCTGTTTTAATCGCCTCAGATAAAAGCGGATAGCCGAGCCGGGCCGCCTCTTCTTTCGTTCCACTGCTGAATACATCGTCCACCAGGACCTTTCCCTGCCAAGGTGCACAAAGAGGGCAGGTATTTGCATGAGCAGATACCACAACCGTGTGGATCCCGAGTTCGTCCCGTTTCTTCCCCTCTCCGAGCAGCGTAGCTCGATGGGACGCGGTCCGAAGCGCCATCTCTGCGTAGCTGGCGATGTTAACCCGATGGCCATTCTTATATTCGATGCAGTCGATCCCTTTCTGGAGGAACTGCTTCGTTGCCTCGTCGATTGCCCGATCAAGTGTCTTCCCGCCGGCTGCAAGCTTGATCTGCTCGGCGTAGACGGTTCTTCGATACACGTCGTCCATACGACGCAGGACAGCAGCCTCCGCCCTCTGGAGATCGTTCTGGACCGACTCCTGCAAGACCCTGACTTTCTTATCATTGATCCCGAAAAAGGCGGTCTCCTGAGCCGCTGGAGTATCCAGTCCTTTCTCCGTGGGACCTTCGGGGAATCGTACACCGGGCTGTTTCTTTTTAAAAAGCTGCTTAACCCGATTCCAGACTCGTGTAAACATGTTTTGCCCGTCTTGGTAACTCTCTCGAATCGCCCGGTTTACTGTTCTTCGTACTTCCGGACGTATCTTCCCAACGATTTCCCGATTTTCTTTCTGATACCTACGGAGGTTGCGAAGCTTTGCCCTTTGCCACATCTCCCAGCGGAATCCCTCTTTTTTCTCCTCTGCTTCGTGCCGGGATAGGTTCCGCCGCAGACTCTTGACCAGCTCGAGCTCCATCTCCTCGAAGATTCTCCGCAGATTATATCCCTCGTCTGGCTTCTGCCCCGGCATGGTTAATCACCCTTCTTCTTTTGCTTGCCACTCGGGGGAATAGGCTCTAGTTCCTCCGGTTCTTCGCCTTCGGGGTGTTTCTCCGTACTCCCCGGCTCAGGTTTCCTTTGCACCTGTTCTTCCAGGCTTTGCTGAAATCCGTCCAATCCTGCCACGCTTGGCTCGTCTGTAACCTCGATGCCAGCCTCTTTTTTAAGTCGGAGTACCTCCTCGTCTTTCCATTCTTGATCCTTTTTGTCTCCATAGAGCTCTTCCACCTGAGCCTCGATGCTCATGATTGGGGACCCCGGTCGTGCTTTCGCAAGAGTCTCGATCAGGCTCTCAAAAGAAGGATTCGCATACTCTCCAAACGGGATGTCGACCTTTATTTCCTCGACTGGTCGCCCATTTAGGAGATTGAACGCATTGATGCAAGCGGACACAACATCCGGAAGGGTCTCCTGGAGCGCCTCCACAATCGCCTGTCTGGTGTATAGCGTCGCTTTCTCCTTCTCCCTCTGCGCCTCTGCATTGTCGAGCTTCTTCACGTCGATGCCCAAAGTGCTCGGAGAAATAAGCCCCTGGAGACACTGGTCTAAAGCGGTACAATAGCTCGCCAGATAACTCTCATGCGGGATGTCCGGCTGCTCGGTTGAGATCTCGTTTTTTGCCCCCTCTGACATGTCATTCGCACCCTGAATAAATCGGTTGTCGAAGGGGTTCGGCTTCATAAATTCCCCTGTATGCTGGTCTCGTGGTATATAGGACTCTGGAATATAGGTTCTTGCCCGTCCTGCTCTTAGGGCATCCATCCATTGTGACCACGCCTCGTCGAAGGCATCGAAGCAGTCTAACTTCCCATCGAAGATGCTGCCGCCCCGCCCCTCGAACTTAGTATTTTCGTAGATCTGGAGAGGGACCGCCAGGATGATACTCTCGTCGAAAGCCCAGTCTTTAAGGTCTTTCGTGAGGTCGATAGCATCGAGAGGAACCGCCTGATTACCACGGTATAGCTCATTTTTGATATAGCCATGCCCGTAGCGCTCGTATAGGATATACTGCTGGTGCTCGTAATCGTAAGGTGTTTTAAACACAACCTCTTTGATCCGATCTCCATGATACACATACTCCACGCGGTCTCCCGGGTACCACTCCAGAATCGGATACGGACTGATTCCGGTATCCACGGTGATCTTATACGCCCCATCACCGATGTAGAGGACCTCTTTGAGGCTCTTCTCGAACTTCTTTCGGAACTTGTTCTCCTTCTCAATCTCCTTCCAAAGCTGAGCCTGCTGCGGACTCTCGAACAGAAAGTCATTCATATCCGCCACCACGATGCTGTTTAAAATCCGAACGATCATCCCCGGAAGTCCGGTGTGGATCTTCCGAATCTCCATTCCCGGTGTAGATCGGCAGGCCCAGAATTTAAAACGGTCGGCATACTCCGGATTCTGCTGGTACATCTGCTCCAGCTCATCCCCATCCCCCCGGTACCAGATGCGATTACGTATCGCAGAGAGTTCAAAGTCCATGACCTCATTGATCTGGATTCCGTAAGGGTTACTCGGCGTAATGTTTAGCCAGCTGCGGATTCCTCGCCGGATGCCGTCTCCCATTTTTTGAATAAATCCCATTTTTCAGCCTCCTTACCTTTTGTTCTTCCAGTCCGTCAATATCGCTAATGCTGTTAGCAATGCAATACAAATGAAGCCCAGCCTAGCAAGCTGGAATATCCACATAAGCACCAATTCAACTACTTCTCTCATGTTTCTCCCTCCTCATACCCGATCATACCTCGATATGGAATCCAGGCATATTGTGAGCTATTAATTGTATGGTCGTTTCGATCCTCCGGTTTGTCCTTGTCTTCATCCCAGGAATACCGGTCCAGTTCGGACAGGTGCTCCGTGCAAGTATCTACAACCAGGTAACACCCCTGCTGGATCCAGCCTACTTGGAGGTTGATCCGGTCTAAGATCTCCACTCTTTTGTAGCTATCTACAAAAGAGTACATGCTGCCATGCAGCCGTTTGTACTTCCGGAGCTCTGTCTGTGTCGCCTGATCTGCGCTGTCCACAAAGACATTCCGCGCAAACCCCCACTCCTGACGGCATCTTTCCAGAAACTCGATAAATCGGACAGCAGTGTCCGAAGGCGCCAGCGGCTCCTTGCGCTGCGCGTTGCTGTAAACCTCCTCCGACAGAGTAATCAGCCTCCGCTCTGTCGTGATCCCCTGAAAGATCATTGCGATTGTATCGGGAGACTTTGTCGAATAGGAGGTATCCAATCCAGCTGTGAACTTCTTAAACCGGAGCTTTCCATCTGCCATCTGCTGCTTTACCCAGGCAGCAGGGACGGCGTGCTCCTTGCGATTGAAATTCGGAAAGACAAGTCCGGTAGCCTTCCCTCGTAGTCCCTGTATTTTGTTCTTCCAGATTTTTGTACCCTTTGGGGTATTCTGTACGATCCTCTCGAGCTTCTCTTTCGGCAGTCCCAGATTATGCGCAAAAGAAAAGAACCAATGCACCCAACCGGGTTTCGGTTCTTCGTGTAACTCTGCTCTAATCTCCTCCGGGGTCTCGTCTTCCCACTCGGGGAGAGGCCGTGAACAGTTAATGTACTCTTTGTAAACGTCCAGGTTTGGATCGTCTGGGTTTAAGGTTGCCAAGAGGTAGTCGGATCGCATTGACGCCTCTCGGACAAACTCTATGTCTGCGGTGTTGATCTCGTCGATATAGAGGCATCCGTACTGACCCCCCAAAGCGTCCTTCCACTTTGCCTTGTTGCCATATCCGACAACAAAGATAATTTTATCTCCTCCTGTCGTATGGAGGAGGATGTGGGGCATCTTATACTCCCCTGATCCGTTTCCTTTGTACTCTGTCAGGGCCCCGAAGTCGTCGAGGATCCCGAGATCTTTCTGTATGATGTTCTTCTCTGCTGCTCCTGTATCGTCCGCTGCAAGGATATGCAGTTTCTTTGGACTCTCTGCGCATTTGAGTATAAACTTAAACAGCCCGACCGTGGTTTTTCCTGCTGCGGTTGTACCTTCGAGGAACTCCACCGGGGCATTGCATCTCAGAAATGCCTTATACTTTTCAGACAGCAACAGGCGGTTGTCAGTCACCCGCTATCACCTCGCATCTGCTTTATGAGATCATCAAGTTTTGTCTTCTCTGTCTCGAGGGACCCGGATACCTGGGTATCCTGCTTCGTCGTATATCCATATTTGCTCATCCACAATCCAGCCAGCTGCGAAGGTATCATCTGCAATTCAAATTTCTTTCTGGCGTCCACTTCACATTCCTCTCTCATGCGCGTGACGATGTCAAGGAACCGCTTCTTTGTTGCATAATCCGCATAAAACGCCTGCCTGGAAATGCCTGCAAACACGCAAAAACCTTCGATTGTGTAGGTGATTCCTCTTTTTAATTCTGCGCTGACAAACTCCGAATTTTTAGAGCTAAAATCGTGGGTAAGCACCTTTTGGTTATCGCAATCATTCTTATATGCCTCCCAGAGTTCGGCCATTATTTCGGGGGTCCTGATCTTTAACTTTCCTCCCACAAAATCACCCCCTTTTTTAACTTTGACCGAATAAGTCTTTCTGCTTTTTCTCCTCTGTGCTCCTTTGCGTGGCAAGCGGCACAAAGACATTCTCCATTGCTTGGGTCTATCCTCCCCAGAGGAAAATCCGCCCAACATATTATGTGATGGGCTTCTAACTGGTCATTTGCTCCACATTTTTTACACTCGCCGCGGGCTTTGACAACCTCTGTCCATTTTCTCACCCGAGGGTCATCTCGGGAAAATGGGTACACAGCTTCGTCTAACAGAACACTCAAAAAAGCAGGTCTTATTAGCACTCTTAGTACGAGTAAAGCTGCATATTTTCTAACTGCTAAATCTTCGGATATCAATGTTGCATACGCGTCAAGTATGGTCTCCTCTGGATTTGCACAGAGGTAAAAATTTTCTACCCTAAACGCAGCCTTGTAAGCCCTTGTGGCGTTCAGGTCCCGCACATATTCCTCTGCAAATTTTTTTTGCTTCTCTGTAAGCGCCATAAAGGCTCACCTCCTCTGCTTTGTTGTTTTATAGCTCCGAATGGGCACTCAGAGAATCGAACTCTGGACCTACGGCTTAAAAGGCCGCTGCTCTCCCGACTGAGCTAAATGCCCACAAAAAAGGACACCCGCAAATACGATGCGGGCGCCCAGCTGGATACGCTATGAATTTTGAAGAGAATCAACATGTTCTAGTGATTCTAGTATAAGTATAGCATACTATTTTTGTGCTTTGTGTGCGTTTTTCAGGTATCTGCTTATTTTTCGTGATACCCTGCTACGGTCGAGACAGAGGATCTCGCCGACTTCCTCCTGCGTCTTCCCGTCCATGTATACGAGCTCGTAGGCCTGCCTTGCTTCGCTGTCCGGGATCGAAGCGATAAACCGCTCAACCTCGGTAAGGACTTCGACAACCTCAGCCCGGCGCTTTTCCCGGATCGCAATAAGCTGTTTGATCTTTGCAGCCCGCACAGGGTCTTCCATCGGGACAGAAACTCGGAACTCTGTGTAAGGAAATTCTGTATCCGAGGCTTTCACTTTTCCGGGTATCGTGGAAACATTTGCCCTTGCATCATATAGGGCGTCGAGTTTCCGGTCGATGAGAAGTAGCTCTTTTCGCATCGGTCTATACTGTTTTAGCCTTTCTTTTGTCACTTTTTTTGTCTCCTTTCCCTGCACTCCCGTCTCCAGATCGCATAATATTCATCCAGGCCGGACCGGTCAGTCTCAACCTCCTTCGTGTAAAATTTATGCCCGCACTCCAGACATTTTCTAGCTCTATATGTGACGTGGTCCACTCTGCGGGTATCGATTATTTTCGTTGCACCGCCGCATTTTATGCAGTCCATTGTGGGCCTCCTTCTAGGGCGAGGCTTATGGAGAGTGCCTTATCTATCCCGCGCATTTCCTCCTTCGATACCGTTCGGATATATTTCCCTATCCGGGATTTATCCACAGTGAACACCTGCTCACAAAGGGCTACGCTCGGCCTTTTACACTGGACCGGCGCATGAGTAGGCATCCATCTTTTATTTGCTTCTGTGAGGTATACAACAAGTACAACAGGGCTTTTTTCATTCCCGATATTATTCCCTACAATAATGGCCGGCCGCGCGCCGGTCTGCTCGCACCCTACTGCCTCTTCTGCGTCGATATAATATATCTGTCCTCGCTTTATTTTCATAGGTCCTCCTTTACTTTTTTGATCCTGGCTTTTAATGCGTCCAGGAAACTGCTCTGCGTAACATCTTTGCTTTCCAAAGCATCCATCACATTTTCATCGTATCCACCGACAACAACCAGATGGTGGATAATAACATTTTCTTTCTGCCCCTGCCGGTATAATCGGGCATTCGCCTGCTGGTAAAGCTCCAGGGACCAGTTAAGCCCAAACCAAACGATTATGTTTCCCCCTGCCTGGAGATTGAGACCGTAGGCCGCACTGGCCGGATGGGCCAGAAGAACGTCCATTTTTTTCTGGTTCCAGGCTGTAATACTGTCGGAGTCCTTAAGCTCCCCGATCCGTATCTTTTTTCCTAGGTTTTTTTTGATTCGGTCTTTATCGTGCTTGTAGTTGTAAAAAACGAGGATCGGTTTTCCCTGGGAAGTGTCGACAATCTCCTTTAATGCTTCCAATTTTGCGTTGTGGATCTCATGGAACTGCCGATCCTCATCGTACACTGCTCCATTGCACATTTGCAGCAACTTATTGCTCAATGCTGCTGCTGCGGTGACGTCGATGGTAGTTTCGTCTAATTCGAGGACCATAGCCCTTTCCATCTCGTCATATTGTTTTTGTGCTTTCGGATCCATCCGGATGTACACCGTATTGTCTATCCGCTCTGGAAGATCCAGATAATCCTTTGCGTTCATAGAGATACATATATCTCTAAGCTGTGCGTTAATCGCCTCCTGTGCCCACTCCCGTGGCTTATACTCATATACCACGTTTCCGTTGCGAGCCCCAGGAACAAAATAGTTGTTTCGGTACTCCGTGATTGTTCGCCCTAATCTGGCTCCCTGATCTAACAGATAAATCTGTGCCCATAGATCTTGTAATCCGTTTGGGGCAGGGGTCCCGGTTAGCCCCACCATTCTGGTGATATGGCTTCGGACCGCTTTCAGCTTTCGGAATCTTTTTGCCGAATTGCTTTTAAAACTGGATAGCTCGTCGATAATGACCATGTCGAACGGCCAATCGTTTTTGTAGTAATCGACAAGCCATTGAACGTTGTCCCTAGAGATCACCCAAATGTCTCCGGGGGTATTAAGCTCCCTGATTCGTTTTTGCTCTGTTCCGAGAACTGGCCGGACTCGTAAAAGCTTTAAGTGATCCCATTTTTCGGCCTCCCTGGTCCATGTGTCTTCGGCTACTTTCTTCGGCGCAATTACCAAGGCCCGGCGGATTGCGAACCGGTTATACCGTAGGTCATTTACCGCAGTCAAGGTGATGACCGTTTTCCCGAGACCCATGTCAAGAAAGAGCCCCAAGATGGGATCGGAGATCACCCGGTCGATACAATATTTTTGATAATTATGCGGAACAAATTTCATAGGATTTGCCCCTGGGATTTCAAGGAATCCTTGATCCGTGACAGCTCTGCGGCAGTCATAGGCGTCTTCCTGATATTTTCGATCACGCTTTGGATCTGGTCCGGATGATCCAAAACTGTCGCATAAACCCCCATGTCTAAAAGTTTTCGGATCTGTACTTTTTGTAGCTTTGTTGTCTTCTTCCCCGGCTGCTTAAGCTCCACAAAGCCGATTTTATTTCCGGGGAGAATGGCGATCCGATCGGGGACTCCCGCATTTCCCGGGGATACAAATTTAAATGCTTTTCCACCTGCTGCCTTCATCTCATTGCGAAACTTTGCCTCTATGTCGCTTTCTCTCATTTTTCAAACCTCCTAACGTGTGGTGTAAACATTTGCAACAAAGTTTCCTATATATACCCCCATATATAGCGCGTATGGGGTACAGGGGGGATCGTGTTCCCCATATTCCCTTTGTTTTGCATTTATATAGAATTTTAATGTTTACATTGTTTACAGTCCTATAAAGTCCGATTTTATGCGGGTTCACCCGTAAACTTTGTATTGTTTACACAATGTTTACAACGTTTACATTTACATTTACTGGAATGTTTACAAATAGGACGCCGACCGACTCTTTGTTTACACACATTCTGTAGTTCGGATGTATCCTCTTTGGGTTCCATATGGACCGAACCGAACCGTGCTTTTCCGTTCCCAGCCGTCCAGACTTCCGAGGATTCCGTTGATCTCCATTGTGTCTTGTCGGCGCATCTGCTTTAGGTCGCCCCCAAAACATTCGCACCATATCTCCGCCGCACATATTCGGTCACGCGGTACCAAGCTGTCTGTGTCCTTGACCTCAAATTCGCTGTTAAAAAAGGACTTTCGCTGGTAAAGACTTCGGCCTTCCCAATCTTCCGGAATCCATTTTTCCAGAAACTCCTGAATAATTCCTTCCTTTGGACTTACCTCTTTGTGGCTCTCTTGGGCTTCTTCGGCGGCCTTTGCGGCCTCTCCAATAAGATATAGAGGTTCTCCCATCTGCCATCGGACATATGCCTCTGCCCAGATCTGATCGAGCTCTACCGGAAGATCCCGAAAGACATTTTTCTTTGCTTCCTGCTTCCCCAGATCTACCGGCCAAAAACGTCGGTTCCCAGTTCGATCCTTTAGGAACTCCGTGTCATTCGTGGTTCCGACGATGATACAGGCCCGTGGGAACGCTACGGTTCTTCGACCATATGCCTCCCGGTATACGTCTTCTTTTTTGCTCAAAAACTGTTTTACTGTGTTCATCTCAGACTTATTCATCCCGGTCAGTTCTCCGGCTTCGATGATCCAGTACCCCTGTACCAGTTCCGCTGCGTCCTTTCCCTCGAAGGTCATCATCGAATCGGAGTACCACTGCTTTCCTAGTATAGAAAAGAAGGTACTTTTTCCAACGCCCTGTGCCCCTGAGAGGATCAGCATCGTGTCAAACTTGCATCCCGGGTCCATAGCTCGTGCTACGGCAGCACACAGGGTCTTCCGCATCACTGCTCTAGTGTACCCGGTATCCTCGGCACCAAAGTAGTCGGTCAACAACGTATCCAGCCGCTTTTCTCCATCCCAGGTTACCCCTGTTAGGTACTCCTGGATCTTGTGTTTTCTGTGCTGGAGGGCGTAAATCGCCATCGCATCGAATACTCGGTCTTTCCCGTTAATCCCGTATACTTTTTCAATATAATTTCGCAGTCCGGCGTCATCCGCATCGGTCCACCCCCGTTCCCGGTATGGAAACGGAGGGTTTACCTCCCACGGAAGGCTTGCACATACGGCCGCCCTGTTCGCAAATTCATCGTGGTACCATTTCCCGGCCAGCGCCGGGTCGTGTTTAAGAATAATGAGTACATTGTCGATTGTCTTAAGCGGCTGCCCTGTTGTAGAGCTAACCTGGAGTTTTCCCATCCAGTCCAGCCCCTCGGGGGCTGTCCCTTCCTGGGAAAACTCCTCCTGTGCTCGTTCGTAGCGCTCAATCGACACTTGTTTCGCGACGTCCGGCTGCTCTGTTGCCAGCTCACACATCTTCGTAAAAGATGGCAGCCGCGTGACTGGGGTCCCTTCTTTTGCGTCATAATCGGCTTCGTGGAACTTGTGCAGCCGTACCAGGTCAAAGGCATTACACAACTTGCCTCCGGCCGGATCGGTCGCATGATGGCTGTATAAAAAACTTCCATCCTCATATAACACAGCTCCGCCGACTGTGGAGCCTTCGGTGTAGGTATAGCGCCCCGGGTGCATGTCACACGGCTCGTAAATGCCCGGTAGAAACGTTTCGATTGCTTGCTCGATGCTAAACGTCCGGCAGAACGCCCCGACGACCCCCTTCTTTTCAAGTGGGTTTCCCTGCTTCTTTGCGCTTCGGTCCCGGATCTTCGCCGCTCCCGGTACCTCCGGCCACTCTGCAATGTCTCTCCAGTTTGTGTACGTTTGCAGCATCCCGTCTTTGCATAGAAACGGCTTATCCGCGAATACATACCGATATTGACTGTCTTTGCTGCAACTCGGCCAGTACATTAAGCGGACGGTCTCGAACGTGGTCGGATCAAAGATCCCCATATTTAGATAGCTTGCCAATCGGCGCGCGATCGGCTCGTATTCGTCAGGCGTTGCAGAGACATCCAGCGGCACGATGATCCTGAGCCGCGGAGCGGCCTCCTCGTGCTTTCTTGTGCTGTAAATCACGTATGCACACCCCAGAGCATCCACCGCATTTAATACAGCCTGTGTGCCTCCAGCGGGGATGTGATCTGCATCCAGCGTAACTAGATAGCGGTTTCCGGCGTTTTCGTTCCGGCGCTGCTCTCCTTTTAGCTCTCCGCCGACGAAACCGCCGACGTCCTTTAGTTCGTCTTGCTGCGCTTTCCGGAGACCCATGTATTCGGCAAATGTTTCTTCTGTCCGCGTCGGGGTCTTAAGCTGTTCGACAAACTCGGACCAGTATAGCTCCTGCGCATGCCAGGACAGGGATTTCCGGCTGGTCCCGGTTGATATCTTAATTTTTATGTCGTTCTGGAACATGCCATCCTCCTACTCTTTTTTGTAAAAGTCTCCGGTAAACCCGTCGGCGTTCAGTGGCAGCCCCTCGGCCCATGCGGGTGCTTTGCACATCAGCTCGATCGCGCGATCCAGTGTAAGGTTCGAACCTTTCGGGACTTCGGCCACAATTTCATCGTGGATGTGGAAATTTACAATGTAATCCCCGAACATCATGTTTCTAAGGGCATTGGCTAAAAGATCTCGGGCCACTGCCTGCACGATGTTCTCCACCAGCTTTCCACCGTAAGTTTCTAGCTTCTCCCACTTTTTTGTTGCTCCTACGCCCATGTAGGTGATGACCTTCGACCCCCAGCTGTTTTCCTGTACTCCGGGCTGCGGGTAAAACAAAGTTCGGCCCGAAGGCAGTTGGATCATCAGGTAATTTTCGTCGCGGGAAAAGGTGATCCCGTGCTGAATCTGGTTCACCACCCCATACTCCACTGTTTCTGCGGCGCAGTTTTGACACAGGTACCAAAAGTCTACGATTCGTTTGTTCGCGGCTCTCCACCGCTTAACGATGTCCGGCAGCTCCTCCTCGGAAAGCCCCATATTTAGGGCCCCCATTTGCACCAAGGCGCCTTTGCTGCCCTGGTACCCAAGCGCCAGTTCTGCGACCTTCCCCTTTGCTCGGAGGGCGTATTCCGGGTTTCCCTTTGTGATCTTTTCGATTGGCACACCGAACATGCTGGAGGCCGACGCCTCGTAGATCTTCCCGTGTGTCCGGAACACCTCCAGCCGCCATTCCTCTGCTGCCAGCCACGAGATCACCCGCGCCTCGATCGCAGAGAAATCCGCCACCACAAACTCGTGGCCCTCCCTTGGCACAAACGCCGTCCGGATCAGCTGGGATACAATATCCGGTACGCTGCCGTATATCGTTTCAATCGCGACCGGGTTTTCTGCCTTAACAAGCTCACGGGCCATAGAAAGCTCTGGGATATAGTTTCGCGGAAGATTCTGTACCTGCACCAGGCGACCGGCCCACCTTCCGGTCCGGTTCGCGCCATAAAATTGCAGCAGCCCCCGGATTCGGCCGTCGTCACAAATGGCATTTTGCATCGCGTCGTATTTTTTTACGCTGCTCTTTGCCATTTCTCTGCGCTTGGAAAGCACAGCGTACACGACGGGATCTGCCTTTACATCACGGGACTCTAAGAGGTCCTCTACCACGTCTTTTCCAAGACCAGAGATCTCTCTCCCCAAGCGCCCCTCGATCCAGCTCTTAAGCTGAGCTACACTGTTCGGGTTCTCGATTCCAGAAAGCTCTCGGATCTCGCCCGTGAACTTCCTTGCGGCTCCATTTGCAAGCTGGATTGCGCCCCGGACCAAATCGGTGTCCACTTTGGTTCCCTCCCGATTGACCATCTGATCCAGATGCCAGGCATCCCACTCTTGCGCCGGAACCGGATATGCTTTCAAGTTGTTCTCTATTTCTCTTTCTGTGACTACATCCTGTTTACAGTAGTCCTTAAAGATTTCCCATTTCTTTGTTTCGTGATGGTAAAAGTTCCTTGTCCTCCCGCCGTTGGTCTTTGTCGGCTTACAAGGCATACAAAAATAACGGATCAAAGCCTTTCCTGCGGACATTTTCTGTTTACTTTCTTCAACCCCCATGGCTTTCCCTATGGCTGACAGACTGCCCGGGAACCCACAGTATAGTGCGTGGATCATTGTGCACTGCCACTGGTCCGGCCAGATGTCGTAATACTGACTTAGGGCGTTCACCTCGAAGGCGGCATTATGGGCCATTTTGAGAACCCCCGGTGCTGCAAGATCCTTAATGGTGGAATCTGGGATCTTCTCCCCTGCTGCCAGATCTACGATCTGTACCGGATCGTCGTCATAAGCGTAAGCAAAGAGAAGAATTTCAAAGTCCGGAGACTGTACGTATTTGTACAGCCCGGACTTCGGAAGGTCTACGCTACTATAAGTCTCTATGTCGATATGCAGGACCGGCTTTTCTACGGACATCATAAGCCCATCACGCCGCCGCCCATGGGCAGACCGGTGACTGGATTAATTGGTCCCTGCTGTACTGGTGCTGGCTGTGAAGCCTGCGGCATCCCCTGTCCCTGGATCGGCGCTGCCCCTGGCGCATAGCCCTGCTGTGGTACGGCCGGTTGTACTGCGCCTTGGACCGGCGCCTGCCCTTGTGCTGGCATTATCGCAAAATCTTCCTTCGCGGATGTCTTTGCCGTGAGAGGCTCTCCGTCTGCCAACTTCTGTACGTTGTTAAGTCCGCAGCCGATACCGCGGTTCCCATTCTGGTTATATGGGAAAAAGCGAAGGGATACCCGTCCATAGCATCCGCTGTATACTTCCGCGGGATTAAGGATCGCTTGTAAATTTGCATCTACAACCTCCGGCCTCTGCTTGCTGCTTGCTCGTAGTACCATGCATCCGTGGCACTCCTCACCAAACGGATCCCCATTCGGGCGAGTACCGTCTCCATCATAGAGCGGTTTTTTTAACACCGGCGGCATCTGTCCGCCGAATTTTGTGGATACGCCCTCCTGTGCGGCTACATTCATAGCTGCTTCAAGTGCCTGAATTGTCGCTACGTCGGTCTTTGGGATTAAAAGAGAAATGGAATACTTCTCCTCCTGACCGTCCTGCCCCGCATGCGGCTGAAAAATGTGTACAAAGCTGAATCTTACCTGTCCTGTTACTACTGTATCACTCATTTAAATACCTCCTATTTTGATCTAATTCTCTGATTTTTTTATAGTTCTTCTCCTGCTGCAACTTTTGCCCAAAGTCGATTGATATACCACCGTGACTTTTCTAGGTCCTGTTTGGCCTTTCCTTTTTTGTCATACCTCCACATATATTTCATAGCGGTCCCTTTCAAGAATCCCCGAAATTCTTCTGGTGACATACTGGCCTCTATGGCGGCAATACACTCAATTTCCCCGCTCGTGTAATGTGTGGGGTGCTCCACCGGGTCGTCGACAACCTTCTCGGTTTCTGGAGATATTTCTGGAACTGATCCTGAAATCGGGATAGGCTCGAACATTTCGTCACCCCAGCAAAATCCATTTTCGCGGACTTTGTAGTTCCCGTCGCAATTACAGGAGGCGATGGTCAAAACACTTCCTGCATAGGATTTCATGCTCGGAACGGCATATAGCCCTCCGTAGCGGCTATGTGTCTTTAAATCCGTTCGGACTCTTACTTTGTCCCCTACTCTATACTTCGCCATTTTTTACCTCCTTAAAGTCTTGTGCTGCTGTGCTTCGCGGACTGTATATGGGCCGCTTATCTTCCTCTTTTGCGATCGTCGGCGCCCCTGGGGGCTTAATAATGAATTCACCACAGGTCTCCCTCAATTCCTTTTTACCCACAGCCTCCTCTATCTGTGTAAGAGGGAGCGCCACAGTCTGATAAAATAAATCCTTTTCATATCCGGATTTCACAAGAGCATTTACCGCCCCGTCAAAATCCTTAAACACCCGGTTACTCCGGCCCTGGACCAGCTTCCATCCCGGGATCGGTTTTCCATCTATAAGCGCGTTTTGGGCGTAGGCTTTCAGCTTCTTATGCCAGGCCACCAGGTTTTCTCCTTTTCGGAGCGCCTCTCCGACCTCCTCGTCGCTCAGTTCCGGGGGTAGCTTTCCACCGTAGCTCTCAAGCTCAAGGTTATCGAAAGCTCTTTTTCGGCAATTTAAGACTCTGCAAAACTTACAATGCTCCCCGGACCGGAACTCTCCCTCTCCGGCAAAAGCCAAATCTGCCGCCGGCTTTACCACTACATTTCCCCAGGACTCAAGATCTTTTTTTGTTGTCTCCCATACTGAAAAGTTGTTAAGGCGTGGCTGTACGACATGTAGCACTACTTTTTCAATCGGGAACAGGAACCCGTATGCCTGCAAGGCTCCAAGGGCATATAACCCGAGCTGATAATTGCCTTCTGCGGATACGGGAACACCCTTTCCATACTTAAAGTCGATCACATGCATTTCCGTTCCATAGAGAATAATACAATCGGCTGTCCCGAAGCCCTCCGGAGCGTAGTCGCCGTACTCCACCCGCCTTTCTACGGACACGAAAGGGGTAACAGGGAAGGAGTAGGCCACCTCGGAAACATGGTCCACATATTGGTCTGTGTATCCCTGCATTTCTTCTTTGTATAGCGGGTCTTTCTTAAGTTTGTTCATGCGAGTGTTGTATGTCCTTGAGGTCATCCCTGGTTCCGTGAACAGCTTTCTGAGCTTGAGCTCGCAAATGCTGTGCGCAAGGGTCCCCTCTTTTGCAAACTCACTCTCTGTATCCGGAACTTTCTCTTCCAGTCGGGCAGACGGGGGACAGTTAATCCACCTCGTGGCCCCGCTGGCAGAGAGAAGGGCGTGTGCCCTCTCCTGCTTTTTCTTCTTTCCCATTTAGATCACCGCCCCTGCTTCCCTCATGGCTGTAGCCAGCTGCGGATAATACTCCGGCGGCACTTGCATAAGGGTCTGTGCCCCGAACTTCCCGAGGATCTGATTTGCTATTTCCAGTTTCCCAGAATCTACAAGACCAGTCATCGCGACTCCGAGCTGCTCCATTGTGTACGTTTGTGCCACCGGGGCGGTTGGGACAGTCGTTGCCGGATTCGGGACGGATGCCCCCTGATCTGGGACAGAGGCCATCGGTGCTTGCACAGCAGGGGTGGTTGGAGCTGCTGCCTGCTGCGCCGCCACAGGGGTTGCAGGAGTTGTTGGTGATGACGGATGGGCAGGAGTGGCTGGAGCCTCTGTTTTCTGCTCCGTTGTCTGCTGTGCACAAGCGCCCTGTGTCATTGCTGCTGCCAATGCAAAAATGGCATCGGCTAAATTGTCTAATCCTGTTACCTTAATTTCAAACATAGTTACTCTCCTTTTACAATTTTTACTGGGTATCCGAGCTCCTTCTCAATTTCTTTGATTGTCATTTCTCTGGGATCCTCACGTTCCCATACGGGGGTGAGGTACTCAGGCTTGAAAAGATCATCTAAATTTTCACTTTCGGATTTATAAATCTTCATGATGTCAAAACATTCATTCTCCCCTAAATGAATAAGGTCGGCAGTGAAATCGTCCAAACCTCCGCCATCCATCCGTGTCTCACCATTTGAATTTAGAAACAGCCCATTTAGGTAAATGTATTTTGTGCCGTACCTACATTCAACTATGCTGCCAACCTCGATTAGATCTTTTGGTGACACATAAAACATTTCGTCTGTCCAGTAGTAGTTGAACCCCTCAATTTTGTAATCATCGCCTTCGACTTGCGAAATAGTGACGATTTGTCCTCCTGCTTCGCGCATATCCTTCGCGGCCATATTAGGTCCATACCATACACACGGTTTTAAGTCCGTTCGGACTCTTACTTTGTCCCCCACTTTATATTTCGCCATTTTTTACCTCCTATTTAAAAAATCTTTCTGACGGATCTTCTGCAACATCCCATGCAATCGGCCAGTTAGCCATCCCGCATGTTTCCTCGCCCGGAAAAAATGGTCCAGGCCCACGGAACGGACAATCCTGGCACCTACTGTACTCGTTGCATACTTCTTTTATGTCCTGCAAGACCTCCCAGACTTTTCTCCGATTCAGCTTCTCTGTGGCTGATTTATCGCAGTCGCAACTTTCCCCGGGGTCCAGATAGGCCCCACATTTTTTACACTGGTTCATGTACGATTACCTCCTGGGTGGCATTTTCGCTCAAGAATGTTTGGATCGCTCCAGCCATTTCTGACGAATCTACATCCATGTCAGCTAGTATTGTCCCTGCCATAAAGTCGAGCGCCGCCCATAGTAGCGGGGCTTCTAAATCGGAAAACTCTCCGATAAAATCGTTTACGAGCATCAGGTACCCGATGGCAACGGACCCGAATTTTTCGGGGTCTTTTGCTTCGATCGCCTTCTTTGCCAGCTCCTTTAGATTTGCTCTTTCCATTCTTAGTCCTCCATATCCTCTACAATTTCAACATGTTCCAAAGCCCATTCGATTAGCTCGCTTGCAACGTCGATCGGCAGGCGGTCCAGCTTTGCGGATAGGTCTTTTACCTTTGTGTGCACCGCCGGAGTCACCTGAATAAGACTGTGGCTCTTTTCTCTTTTTGCCTTATTTACTTTCATATATAAAACTTCCATAGTGATCCTTTCTGTGCTAAAATAGCACTGTAAAACTATATTTATTTGTTCCTGTGCCTTCCCGGAGTTGCCGCTCTGGAGAGGCACTTTTTCATATTTCTGATCTCCATGCTACTCCTGCGATCCAGAACAGAATCGCAAATGATTTATACCCCGCCAGGGCTAATACACAGCCCAGCAGCAGTATAGTATTTCCGTACCAGTTATCCATGGCATTCCTCCTTTATTGCCTTACCCATTTTTAAACCTCTTAAATATCCCGTCCTTTGGATCTTCTTCAAGATCCCATTCGCCTGGATATTGATCGTTTATCTCTGCAAAACATAACCCTTCTGCCGGACAACCTGGACATTGTTTCGATTCTCTGCAAACGTCCTGAATCTGCTTTAATGCCCCCCAGACTTTTCTTTTGTCGAACTTTTCAACTGCTGTTTTATCCACGGCACTCCTCCTTCTCTGGCTGGTACACAATCCCAGTCACTTCCCAGAGGAGTTTTGGACTTATATAGTAATTTGTCCGTTTTCCTGCCTTCTGCGAGAAACCGATCGGAAGCCACCCTTGGTCAATCCCTGCCCGGACGAATCCGGCGTCTTTTTGCATCGCTGAGGCCACAAACTGCACCGGCACATTGCAAGCGGGGAACTCCGGCATCTTTACATAAGTAACAAGCCTCCGGAGAGCTTGATCTGTTTTACTCACTCTTATCACCCTCCTTTTTCTCTTGATCCGCTACCCCTAGCAAGACAGCCATGACCAGATATACTTTTTCCTGACCATCCTTATCCAAATAGGGGGCCATGTTCCGGATATTATCCAGCGTATTGTCTGTAAGCCCTGGGAGTTTAGTTTTGTTTTCTGTTTCCACTTTACCACCTCCTTTTTGTACTACGAGACTATTATAAGTCTCTTACAAACCATTGTCAAGTTATTTTTTGTTGACAACGCGACATAATTTTGATATATTAGGCTTATAAGGAAAGGAGGATAACCTTGAAGGACAGAATAAAGAAAATAAGAAAGCACCTGAAACTTACGCAGGAGGAGTTCGGAAAGCGCATTGGGCTCGCCAGAAATAGTATTGCGAGCTATGAAACTGGAAGAAGAGAGCCTACCAACTCTATAATTGTTTCTATATGTAGGGAGTTTGGTGTAAATGAAGTTTGGCTCCGTACTGGAGAGGGTGGAGACGAGAATATGCTCACAAAGATCTCGAGAGAAGATAGGTTTTCGATTAACCTCGGGAAGCTGAGCCTTACCCAGAACGAATTTGTAGAGAACGCCGTTAATTTTTTAGCCGAGGAGGATCCAGAGAAATTAAAGGTTCTTGAGAATATAATGCGTAAACTGCTAGGGATAGAGGAGTAAAAAAAGGCCAGCCTTTCGGCTAGCCTTGGGTGATTACGATAAGCATTAAGTACATCCGCCGCAGTAAAGCGGTACTATCTATGTTATTTATAAGCTCCGTAATCAGTTTCGCATATTCTTCTCTTTCCATGTTAGTTCTCCTTTGTGTTCGAACATCTGTTTGTATTATTATATTACAAATTGAGGGAATTTGCAATATAACTTTCGAACATTTGTTCTGTTATAATTTTTTGTTACCGAAATTATGCAGCAAAGCAGATACCAACCGGATTGTATTTATCACCTTCTTTCTTTACATATATTGTATCACTTTTGGCATAATTTGTACTATATTTTATCATTTTACCATAAGTTACATAATATGTAAATACAAAGAAGTGCATACAAAAAGGACCAGACACAAAAGTCCGGCCCCCGCATCTACTTTCTGCAAACTGTTACCGAAAGCAAAGAACCAAAGGGTTTTAGTAAATGCAAGATATATTGTATCCTATTTCATATTGCTTTTGTTGGTTTTAGCTTAATTACCAAAAATTACATTTATAGAGGGTGTAACTTAAAACTTTTACTTACGTAAGGAGGTACACTATGGCGCTTATTAATTGTCCCGAGTGTGGAAAAGAGATATCTGACAAGGCTGGAGCCTGCCCGAATTGCGGTTTTCCAATAGCGCAGGTTGGGGCAGAGGAAGAAACGTTTACATTTGAGTTTACAGACAACGGAAAGCAAACGCTCTTGATTGAGAATGATACAGCAAAATTTCTTAAAAAAGGAGTGTTAAAGAAAGAATGTGCTGCACAGGCCCTTATCATAGCCGATTATAAACCGCCTAAAGGTACGGGCCCGTTATCCTTTGGAACCCTTAGCCTTAAATTCCCAAAGGATATCATAGGGGAGTCTATCGTATTCGCTCCCTCCGACGCACACAGATTTTCTGCGCTCTTAGAGTTTTATGGGTATTCACCCGCTGCCACATCCGCGCCCGCGAAAAAACGCGGTGGGTTCTGCTGCCCTAAGTGTAAAAGCCACAATATTGATCTATGGGACCCGAACGCGAACACTAAGGAGTTCCACCGCACCGGTTTAAATTTAAACCCGCTGCACCCACTCACCTTCACGAAAACAAAGACCGTGAAGAAGCAAAAGAAGAAACACAACGAATACTTCTGCCGAGACTGCGGACATCGCTGGATAGGCAAGTAGACAAAAAAAAACCGCCCGGCGGCAACCGGACGGAAACAGTATACGATTGCTGGGCAGGCCAGAAATGATATACCTAAACTAGACACTTAGATTATATCATTTTCTTCCAACGTCTGGCAAGGCGTTATTTTTGTACACTTTTTTAAAGGAGGATGATAGAATGGCACTCACGACTTGCCCGGAATGCGCCGGGAAGGTATCTGACCGGGCGGAAACTTGCCCGCACTGCGGATACCCAATAAAGAAAGCACCAAGGAAAAAGCCGAAACCGAACCGCCGCAGGAAACTGCCGAATGGCTTTGGCAGCATAACAGAGATAAAACATGTGGATCTGAAAAATCCTTTTTACGCCAGGGCCAACTGCGGCAAGGATATGTATAATAGACCGATCTTAAAGCCTCTTAGACCGGAGGCGTATTTTGCTACCTATGAGGACGCCATGGAGGCTCTTATTAAGTATAACAAGGGCAAGGTGGACTTATCTAAGGACATGCCTGTGGAGACCTTATACAGGCTCTGGTTTGCAGAATATGAGCAGGAGGTGGAGCCCGTAACTGCCAGAGGGGCAAAGAGTGCATTCTCTTATTGCCGATCCATTTATAAAAAATCTGTGCAGTCTCTGAGGATCGTTGACATAAAGAATTGTATCGAGAACGGTATGGCTATAGAGACACGAGGGAAAAACAAAGGAAAACTTAAAAAGGCATCTGCAAAGACGAAAGTAGGCATGAAGTCTACTCTTTCTATGATGCTGGACTATGCGAAAGAATTGGAAATCGTGGACAGGAATTGCGCCAGGGAGTGCAATCTTTCTAAACCAACCGTGAAAGATGCGGCGAAAGCAGAAAATCCGCACTTTTCTTTTTCTGCTGATGAGCGTGTGACACTGTGGGAAAACCGGGATATAGAAAATGTAGACCTGCTCCTGATTGCCTGTTATTCCGGCTGGCGGCCGGATGAACTTTGTCAGCTCAAACTTGAAGATATCGACATTGACAACAACCGCATGAAGGGTGGCAGTAAGACAGATGCCGGTATAGACCGATATGTTCCGATTCACCCGGAGATAAAACCGCTAATTCTGGCCCGTTATCAAAAAGCGAAGGAGCTTGGCAGCGACCGATTAATTAATGTGGAGTCTCGGGGAAAGATGCGTCCAATTACATACGCAATCTACACAACCCGGTTCCATAAGATTGTGGAGAATCTGGGCCTTGGTAAAAAGCATCGTCCGCATGATACAAGGGATACGTTCGCCACTGTTGCAAAAGAATCAAATGTGGATGAGTATGCACTTAAGTATATAATCGGGCACTCCATTACAGACATAACAGAGCGGATTTATACGGATCGAAAGCCGGAGTGGTACTATAAAGAGATGTGTAAAATTGTTGTCGACAAACACTCGACAAATTAACCGCTTCGCACCGCTTTTTGTGGCTATTTAAAAACGCAGAAACGACCATTTTAAGCCATTTCTGCGTGTCTATATATACTATAACGTTTTTGTTTATCCAACGCTTTTAAGCCATTCTTCTTTTTCATTATAGCCAGTTTTCCTGATAAAATCAACGTTCTCCATGATTTTTCCCAACCGTTTTCCATTTTTCTGCTTTTTCTCAGAATCAGCCTTCTATCCGCTATTCTAAGCGGTTCTTCAGCTTTTTTGCATATTCAGAGGTTGGGAAACTCCGATGTTATCTGAACTGGTTTGTTTCCGAATGGTATTCATATCCGATCCCAGAAAGTTTTGTACTGATTTCTTCCGGGTTCTCGCAGAGACTTTTGCACAGCTCTTCAAAGCTGTCATAATAATCCCTGAGCTGAGTGTTGATGTAACTTAATAAAATAACCGGATCCTTCGGCAACATTTCTCTGTCCCCTTTCTATGTCTCGACCACAAAAAAGCAATGTTCTTTTCCAAAGTCATAATAAATCTTATGTTTTTCTATATGATGAATCATATAAATAAGTCCAAAGCCATGTTCCATCAGATGCTTCTCTATGGCTCTCCATATTTCTTTGTCTTCCTTTGTTTCCACAAGGAGCGTCTCAGTCCCCCGCTCCTTGTCGCAATAATACAGCTTAATAAACAGACACCTCCCTATCTTCTTTTCCAGAAGAACGCATAGGAAACCAACACACTGATGGCAAAGATCAGTAAGTCCATGCCCAGCATATCTTTCTTTAGCACAGCGGTATAAGCATCAAACAGAACTCTCATGGCTATACACGCAAAACCGATTCCCATCAACAGACGGATCCAGTAATACCTGATATGTCCCTGCATATAACGGAACATCAAAAGCCCATAGATTAGATTTGGAAAAACCACCAGCTTATAATGCTCCACTACTTTCTCGCTGACTGGAAACAGCCACCAGAAAAACTCCGGCCTTCCGATCCAGTCGTAGATAAAATGCCACAGGCTGCCCACCACCGCAGTAAACAGGATTCCACCGAGAATGAATTTTTTGTTTCTTGACATTACAATCCCTCCTTTGGGATAGTATATGCACTTTTTACCATTGTTATCCTGTGACAGCCCGTCCTGCAAACACTGCCAGGACAGACAATATCACGCTCAATACAACATAAAAAATTCCTTCTCTCAATCTTCCCTCTGAAACCAGTGTCCCTGTTTCAAGGGCAAAGGTAGAAAATGTAGTAAAACCTCCGCAGAGCCCTGTTTTTAAAAATAGGACCAGATATGGATTTCCTGTGGGAACTCTCCCTGTCCATCCGGCGATCATGCCGATCACAAGGGCTCCCAGCACATTGATGCCTAAAGTAACCACCGGGATCCTAAGCTGGGCCGATATAGGAATCAGTCCCAAAAGGTAGCGGAATACCGCACCGAGAAAACCTCCCAGCCCTACAAATATACACTGGACCATGAATTATTCTCCCCTGCACTCTTCCGTGGTCATAAGCTCGCCGGTTTCAGTGTTCATCACATACCCATAGATCTTGATATCCTCCGGGATCAGCGGGTGGGTGCTCAAAAGCTCCACAGTCTCATCCACGGAGTCAGAAACACAGTCAAAGCCTGCCAGCCAGGAATCAAAATCAATGCCGCAGTGACGGATAAAGTTAATCTTGTCCTCCTCGATACCCCGGTCGATCATATGCTGGATCATGCCTTCGCTGTTCATATGTCCGACACCGCAGTCTGTATGTCCGATAACCACGATCTCTTCGATGCCCAGCTCATAGACTGCGATCAAAAGACTCCTAACCACACTTCCGAACAAATGGCTTGTGACCCCTCCCGCATTTTTGATGATCTTCACATCACCATTTTTTAACCCAAGCGCTGCCGGCAGCAGCTCTGTAAGCCTGGTATCCATACATGTCAAAATTGCAATCTTTTTATCCGGATATTTGCTCGTCTTGTACTGCTCGTACATTTTATTTTTCACAAACACCTTGTTATACTCGAGAATATCTTCAATCATTTTCTTACCCTTTCTATTTCTTTACTAAGTCGGCAGTGGTGCCTTTGCAGGCCCTTAAATAATCCTCAGGTTTCAGCTCCGCCTGAATACCGCGCTTTCCGCCGCTGACTATCACAGTTTCCAAATCTTTGACGCTCTCATCCACCACGGTCTGATAGTCCTTTTTCATCCCTATGGCGGTGCAGCCTCCTCTTATGTATCCGGTGATCTTGTTGATATCCTTCACATGGATCATCTGCACTGATTTTTCACCCACAGCTCTGGCCGCCTTTTTAAGGTCCAGCTCCTGGGCAATAGGAATCACAAATACAAAATAATCTTTGCTCTTTCCCTCCGTGACCAATGTCTTGAATACTTTTTCATGGGGCTGTGAAAGCATATCCGCAATGGCTATGCCGTCAGTAAATTCCTTGCACTCATAGCGGTGGATCTCAAAAGGGATCTTTTCACGCTCCAGGATTCTCATCGCATTTGTCTTTGGCTCTTTTTTTGCCATGTTTCTTCCTCCCAACATCCAGAGAATGTATGTTGTTGTATATTATAGCACATTTTTTTGTGAGGACAATAGAAGACCAAAAGAGAGTTCTCCAGGAATAAGAATCATTACTTTGTTGTAACAAAGTATTCTATGGAACAAAAAAACGTCCCGCATTGTTGTGGGACGTTTTACATCTGCCAAGGAAGGCTGCATGCACAGCAGGATATGCTGTTTTGTGTTAAAACTTAAGCTTCTACAAATACATCTTTTCCAAGTCCGCAGATCGGGCATACCCAATCTTCCGGAAGATCTTCAAAAGCAGTTCCAGGTGCAATTCCCTGGCTTGGATCTCCTTCTTCAGGATCGTATTCATAACCGCATGGTTCGCAAAGATATTTTTTCATTTTTGGTACCTCCATATTTACAATTTATTTATATTATCTTTCATCTGTGACGTTAGTATACCACCATATCCATTATTTTTTCTGTTGCATTTGCAACATTTCTATGCCATATTTAAAAAAAGGAGGTTTTTTATGACGTATAATAACAATCCGCTGTTTACCGATATCACATCCAAAGACTGCCTGAAAATGCTGTCCTGCTTTCACTCTGAAGAAAAAATATTTTCTTCCGGCGAAACCATCTATCATTTTTCATCACAAAAACCAGTCATCGGAATTCTGCTCCACGGCGATGCCTCTGTGCTCCGCTATGAGTTCAACGGCAGCCGGACTATCTTAGAAAAGCTAGAGCCCAGCAGTGTTTTTGGAGAAATCCTGGCATTCCACTCCGAAGAATATGAAGCGATTCATCTTCAGTGTGACACGAACTGCAAAGTGCTGATGATCGACTATGATTCTCTCATGAAACCCTGCGCCAATGCCTGCGCCTGCCATACAAAGCTGATCCAGAATGTCACCTGGCTTATTTCCAAAAAGACCATGAGCTTAAGCCAGAGAGTGGAGGTCTTAAGCAAACGGTCGATCCGTGAAAAACTATACTGTTACTTTATGCAGGAATCCCTGCGGCAGAAGTCCCATACGTTCCAGATCCCATTTACCATGTCAGATTTGGCCGATTATCTGTCGGTGGACCGGAGTGCCATGATGAGAGAACTGAAAAAAATGAAAGAAGACGGCATCCTTTCTTCTGAAAAAAGAATGATCCGTCTCCTCTAATTCTATACTGGTTTTCATTAAAGTTCCAGCGCTGTTTCATATGCTTTTTTTGTCTTTTCATCAAAACAGACAAACTCAATACACTCAAAAGCCTGGCTTGTCTTACAGTACTCTTTTACTGTTCCAATAGCGATTGCCGCCGCTTTTGAGAGAGGAAACCGGAATAATCCCGTGCTGATGGACGGAAATGTCACATGACCGCATCCATGTTCCTCTGCCAGCTTAAGACAGCTTTGATAGCAGTCAGCTAACAGCTCTTCTTCACAGTCATCCCCGCCCCGCCAGACAGGCCCGGGCGTGTGGATCACATACTTTGCCGGAAGGTTGTACGCTTTTGTGATCTTGGCATCTCCCGTATCACAGCCGCCCAACGTGCGGCATTCCGCCATGAGCTCCGGCCCTGCCGCCTCATGGATGGCACCGTCCACTCCGCCGCCTCCCAGCAATGTGGGATTGGCCGCATTGACAATGGCATCCGCCGGAACTTTCGTAATGTCGCCAAGACTTATCTTTATCTCCATGATCCTATTCCTTTCTAGCGCGCAGACAACCCATAGAGCATTGCTACATAACAGGCAAAGTCTCCGATCCGTTTTCTCTGGTCCCCTAACTGTTTTCTCCAGGAAACATCAAGCCCCCTCTGTTCCATCATACCACTCAGCAGATTCAGCGTATGTATGACATTATCGTGCTTTCTTGTCCTTCCATCATTGTCGCGCTGTCCCTTTCTGATCTGCTTCCAATTTGCCCGCAGATCAGCATAAACCGTCATTGCGCTCAGAGCCAGCTCCCAGAATTCCTCAAACTCATCATCATCCTCCGGTGAATTTGAGAGGATTGCCTCGTATATCTCCATCGCTTCGTCAAACGGAAGGGGATTGGGCTGTGTCAGATAGTTCTCATACTTCAGATCTTTGTTCATAAAAAGGCTCCTTTCTTGGCATACTATATTACTAGTTTAACGTGCTTTGGAAGCTTTGTAAATCAATTTCAAACCTTATTTTTCAGCCTCTTTCAACTGTTCCTGTATTCCTTCCTGCCTCTCGTCAAACAGCAGGCCTTTGTTGTATTTATAATAAGGATCGCAGCCATTTTCCCGGATAAAACGGGCGCTGTAAAAGTTTACGTTTAATTCTGTGATGAATACGACCATCTCCTGTCCCTCCCCGAAAGCTGCCTCCATGAAATCAAATACATTGAGAAGCGCTTCTGAGATATGCTCCACAAGCTGTTCTCTGTTTTCTGTCTCCGCCTTAAACCAGGTCCGGACTGCCTTTTCCTCGTCCTCCGGCTTTTTCTTCTTTGATTGTTCCGCGAACCATTCCAGCTTTTCTATGACCCGTTTCCAAATGTGCTCTTCTTCTTTTGAAATCTGCTCCGCTTTCTTTCTCTCCTGAAAAGCGTTCTGTGCTTTTTTCAGAGTCTCTTCCAGGGAACCGTTTTCCATGTAATCCTTCAGCCAGGAAAACAGCTCTCCCACATAGGCATCGGTTTTTGCATATTTCACAAACAACTCATTTAATTTGCCATGGAGAAGATGCACGATGCTGAGCCGCTCATCAAACGGAGCAAACTTCAATTTCTCCAGCATATCTTCTGTAAAGGAACCGTTCAGGATCTCATCGATCTTGTAATCTTTCTTATATTTCCTGTAAAGCTCCAGATAATTTGCAAACTCTTTTGCAATGCCCATATGCCGGATATACTGGTAGATCACATCCCTGTCAATGGTCTTTCCAAGGCTCTCATATGCCTTGATAAACTCAGACAGATCTTCCCAGCCCCTGGCCGTGACAAACGCTTTTCCGTCTACGGTCGTCTCCATTTTATAAAAGTGATTCTGCCGGATCTCAAGATACGCCAAAACAGCCGGGTGGATCCCTGCCTTATATGCATACTCTTTCCAAACATCATAGTTGGCTTCCACGTCGATCATCTTGATACGGTCCAAAGTTACCACATCAAACTCCCGGACAGATTTATTGTATTCGGGGGGGTTGCCTGCCGCCACGATGATCCAACCCTCCGGCACCTTCTGGTTTCCAAACGTCTTACACTGCAGAAACTGCAGCATGGTCGGAGCCAGCGTCTCGGATACGCAGTTGATCTCGTCGATAAATAAAATTCCCTCATGAAGGCCTGTCTGCTCCATTTTTTCATAGACGGATGCAATGATCTCACTCATGGTGTACTCTGTCACAGAGTAGGAAACACCGCCGTAATCCTTTTCTTTGATAAACGGAAGGCCGACGGCGCTCTGCCTCGTATGGTGGGTGATCGTGTATGCCACCAAGCCGATCTGGCACTCCCTTGCAATCTGTTCCATAATCTGTGTCTTTCCGATCCCCGGAGGTCCCATCAGAAGGATCGGCCGCTGTCTGAGGGCCGGTATCTGATATTCTCCGAATCCGTCTTTTGTCAAGTATGCTTCCACAGAGTCTTTGATCTCCTGTTTCGCACGTTTAATGTCCATTTTGTTCTCCTTCTAACTCATCTTCACAAACAATCAGTTTCATCGCCCAGGCAGGAACCTGTGCGTCTTCGTATTCTTCTTCCATAAATATAAAAGCAGTCTCAAACGGAGGTTTTTTCTTAGGATAGATTCCCTGTCCGTCTGTGAAATATAAGACTCCTTTTAAACTGTAAAATTCTCCTTCTTCCATAAGTCTGTAAATATATTCAAAAGCAGGGCGGAAGTCCGTTCCTCCTTCTCCTTTAAGCTCCAGATGTTCCATGTATTCTTTCAGTTCTTTCTTATCCCGGACTTTTCTGTCTTCCTGGATCTTTTCATCACACTGGATAATATGGATATTCACTTTCTTAAGAAATGTCTCCTCTTCTTTTAAGATGCCATATGTCTCTTCTAAAAACTTCTTTACCAGTTCACCAGAACAGGACATGGAGGTATCTATGACAATGGCAAATTCCTCTACCTTCTTGACTTCTTTCCACTCCTGGGGCTCCACCAGAGGCATATTGCCATACATGCGCAGGCCATAGGTGTAAAACACATAGTCAAAAGAATCCTCGTCCACACCGATCTCCTCCCTGAGCACGGCAAACTTCTTTAAAAACTCCCGGTAATCATACCGCTCCCGATTCTCGATCTGCATCTGTTTGACCATATCCCCGGCATCCGCAGACATCTCCTGGGAAAAGGTTTCCATATCCAATTCCATTTTTTCGCTGATATCCTGCCACTGGTTCTGGACCTCCTGCTGCATCTTCGGCTGGTCTTTTGCAGGCCAGAAATCGTGGCTGTCCATGACAAACTCTTCTGCGATCCGCCGCAGTTCTTCTTCTGACAAGTCCCATTCCTTAATCCTTTTATAGATTCCTTCTGCCGTCAGCACCTTCAATTCTTTTCTAAGTCTTTCATAAACATCCTTCCGAAATGCAGTCCCATAAAGAGACACAACTCCAGTCTTCCACTGATCGATGACTGACTCTGCAGCGATATCACAGCAAATGTCCCACAGCTCTTTCTCCCGGTTTTTTTGTCCGGTGAGATGATGGAACAGACAGTGCAGGACCAAATGAAGATACATCCGGTTTACCAGCCTGCGGTCTTTTTGAAACAACTTTGCCAGATATCCAGGATGAAAATAAATAGCTCTGCCGTCCGTGGCCATTCTTTCTGCTTCCGGATTGGCTATATAAATAAAACTGCTCAAGGCCAGGTCCATAAATCTCATATGAAGATAAAGCTCATCTCTGGATGCCATAAGGATCTGCTTTCCTGCCCCAATCAGGATCTCTTCTCTTTTTAAATCTTCCTGCATAGTTCTCCTAACTATAATTCAAATATTTTTTTCTTCGGAGGAAACAGGCGGAGCTTTTCGTTCATCAAATAACTCATACATTCCCCATCCTGTTTGTCGGCTGACTGTTCCATCGCCGCCTCCATGGCCGGCTCACTCCAAAGATTTTTCTCTGTCAGAAACCGCAGTGCCTCCAGGTCATGTTTTTTTACAAATCCCACGGCAATCTCCTGTGCGTGTTCCTTGATGTATGCCGTATACTCGCCGTTTGGTCTGCTGCCAAGCCCGTATGGATACCTGAGTCTGCTGACTGCGATCTCGGATACAAGTTCCGGCCTTTCTTCTACCACAGCTGCTGAAAACAACTGGTCATATGCCTGGTAGTCCACTTCCCGTCTCATAAAGCATTGGCGGTATTTATAGCCTGACCCATTAAAATATTTTTCAATGATCTTGGCCGGTGTGTTTTCGACCGCTTCTTCATAAAATTCAGGAAAAACTAGTTTCGCAGTCTCCACAGAACCATCTTCCCTCCGGTAATGCAGAGTAGCAAACAGCTCATACCGCACCTCCCCGACAATCTCTTTCAGACAGGAACTCTTCCCATGCTCGCAAAAAATCTCTACCTGGCTAAGTTTACATCCGTTAAATACCCCGGTTCCAGTACCTTTCATCGCATCTGAAAATGTCAGCTTCTTGAGCCGGCTGCATCCATAAAACGCATACTTCCCTAATTCCTCCATTTGATTTGGAAGCTGGACGCTTTCTATCCTGTTTCCACAGAGAAGTTCTTTTTTATGGGCAAATAGGGTATCGTCATCTGTTTCATATATTTGTACATCTTCCTCTTCTTGTTTCTTCCATTCGGAAAATGCATAGTCTCCTAAGACTTTAAAAGGCTGTCCGTCCACTTGATCAGGAAGTGTCACAAAAGTGTCATTTCCATAACAGCGGACAAGCTTAAGACCCTTATTCTCTTTCTGGTAATGAATGGTCAGTCCCATTTCAAGTCCTATCCTTTCCGTTAGTTGCTTCTAATAATTACAGTCCTATTATACTACATTGGAAAAAAAAGAAAACAACCTTATTCTGGTGAAATATCTTATCCACTTAAAAAGACAGCCAATTCTTATTCTGAATCAGCTGCCTGTGTTTTAAATTTCTTACTTCCTTTTTAAATTCCTGCTCTGTATCTGCAAAATAATATAGTTCATATTCCCCAAATGCTGACTGTAATCCGTTTATACAGCTAAATAACCAATATCATTTAATTTCTATGCGATCAGTTAGCACTTAATTTAATACTTCTCCTTGAAATCATCTTCTTTTTTGATACAACTCTTGTTAATGTTTATCACGGGCCGCCAGCAGATGCATTACTCCTAGCTTCATATTTCAATACAACTCTTGTTAATGTTTATCATGATGCCATTAGAGACATTTAATGACTATACATAATTTCAATACAACTCTTGTTAATGTTTATCATGATGCCATTAGAGACATTTAATGACTATACATAATTTCAATACAACTCTTGTTAATGTTTATCAGGAACGCTTAGATGCAGTAGCCAAGAACGTTGTGATATTTCAATACAACTCTTGTTAATGTTTATCGAGAACAAACTTAAATTCAGTATCCACAGAAAACATATTTCTATACAACTCTTGTTAATGTTTATCAAGGAGGGAAAACATGGATAGATTAACGATTGCAGAATTTCAATACAACTCTTGTTAATGTTTATCAATAACTGCGGGAGCAGCAAACGCCATCACAGCCGAATTTCAATACAACTCTTGTTAATGTTAAACCAACGTTTTTCCGTCATTCTTCCTTTTCATTATATTCAATTTTCCTGATAAAATCAACGTTTCCTTCTATTTTTCCCAACCGATCTCAATTTTTCTTACTACCCTCTCAGACAGCCCATATCTGGCTATTTTCCGTGGTTTCTTCGCAAGTTTTACTTTGTCCGGTTGGGAAAACTTTTGATTTACTTCCAGGTCAACTCAACAAATACATCATAGCTGCACAAACCGCCAATGTGATCAGTCCCGCACAGATCGCTAATGCCACCTTTTGATACGGCCTCTTGCCAGACTCCCTGTACTTTTGAATTTCATCGAGATGATTTCCTTCCATAAAGGCTGTAATTTCTTTATATGTTTGAATGTCATGCACCTTTTTCTGTTTTTCAATGCGCCAAGCATAGTACATTGTAATCCCAAACATTACAGCATAAATTGCGACCCCGATAAAATCCAAGTAAAGAAACAACGGAACAGCTGATACGATCATCACCAGAAGCAGCACAGAATATACAATGCTGTCTCGGTTGAGCTTTTTAATATCCTCCATTTTAATTTGTTCTTTCATCTCATCCAAATCTCCTTTCACTAAAGTATCAAGAGAAATGTCAAACACAGAACTAAGCAGCAGCAAACTATGTATATCCGGATAATTCTTATCATTCTCCCAATTAGAAATAGTCTGCCTTGTGACAAAGACCTTCTCTGCCAATTCATCCTGAGACAGCTTTGCCTCAAGTCTGTACTTTTTTATCTGCTTGCTGAAATCCATTTTGTCATACCTCCTGACTGCATTGTATTATTAGTGGCATGGATTCGCTATCAAAAGTGTTTTACATGACGGATATCCGTTATGTAAAACACTTTTGTCATGACATTTTCCACATGATTTCCGTTCGGCTCTTAGAATGCCTCACTCCAATCATGTAGAAAATGGACGTAATGTTTGCTGGAGAAGGTTCCTGTCAAACAAAAGATGACATTCTGCGATAGTTTTTCTAAATTGTCGGAAGGAGGCCTTTCCTGAGCCGACTGGAGATAATAGAGAAAAACTATCGTAGGTGGCGACACATTTTATGTATCCTGTGACAAAAACGGTTCTGCGATTTTCATCCATTCGTCTGGCAGATAAACTGCCAGATAGCCGTGTCCATATCTTTCTGCCTCATAGATCTCGCAGGTCGGCACCAATTCTTTAAAACGCGCCGCCGATCTTTTTACACAATTCATCTCTTTGGATCCATACCAATACATGACCTGCGCAGTCACATTTTTTATCCGGTCATCGATCTTGTACTGAGCCATATAAGTACGGTAGATGGTGAACATGGTCTTTTTTCTGAAATGTGGCATATCTCTCATATAATAATCCGAGATTTCTTTTGGCAGAGACATTTTAGGCATACACTTATTCAGAAATGCCAGCTCCAGCCGGCTGGCGGTTTTGCTAAACAGCATCGGCCAGCAGCATCTCATTACAGCAATACAGCACTTTGCGAGTCTGGGCTGAGGAAGGCAGAGGCTTCCGTCTATGATGGCTTTTTGCGCAAAGTCCGGCCTCTGGGATAATATTTCGATGACAATCTGGCCTCCCAGGGATACCCCTCCGATGGCGTAAACACTGCCGCCCCAATGTTCGTCGATATATGTAATGATTTTCTCTGCACTGTCTTCGGTGGAGATATACTCTGTACCATATTCCTCTCCATGTCCGTCCAAAGTTGGCAGGATCACATGATACTGCGGGGAAAGCATCCGTGCCTGCCTTAAATAATTCCACCACGCCTGTCCCCCTCCGTGGATCAGCACAACATGAGGCAGATCTTTTTTCCCAAATTCATGAAATTTCATAACCATCACCTCTTTCGATATATGCTTTTCCAATGAGTTATCAACTCTTTAAAGTCTTTTTCTACCTGCCCAAAGTCCAGCTGACCTTCATGATATCTGCGGTATAAGTAACCCTCGCAGGCCAGTGTGATCTCCTGAACCATCATCTTTATATCAATCTCTTCCCGGAAAAGACTGTGATCCATGGATTCCAGGAACTCCTGCTGTCCCATTTGATTTTCTTTGTCAATGAGCCTGCTTACATCCTTTTGTACTTCAGGATTTTGTTCATAATAGGCTTTCAGCGAAAATACCGATATATACGGATATTTCACTGAAAGAGAACATTTTGCCTTAAGATTGCGACAAAGCATTTCAAAAAAGTCATTGGTTTCCAATACCCCGTATTGTCTGGCGGCCTCTTGTGTCAGACACAGGGCATTGCTGACCAGAAATAAATATAATTCTTTTTTGTTGGTAAAATAGTAAAACAAAAGAGATTTTGATATTCCCGCCGCATCTGCGATGGCTGACATGGATGCCCTTTTATATTCATTTTTTGCAAACACCCGATAACCGGCTTCTATCATCCGTTCCCGCTTATCCTGGGGAAGCTGGTAAAATTTATCCTTCATTCATTTTCCTCCATTGACCGTTTCGTCCGACAAATCCAGCATATATCCATTGACCGATCTTTGGAAGACCCTTTTAATAATTTGGTTCTTTTATTCTCACAAGACGGATATCCGTACCTTTGGTGATCCTGCGAACCAGTGATTCCACTCCCAGTATTTCTGTGTTTGTATGGCTTCCCACAAGCAGATTCATTCCCACATGCTGTGCGTACTGCTGTGAATACAAGACATATTCGCCCGTCACGTATGTATCGCATCCCGCCTCTGCCGCAATCCTCATTTCGTTTGTCATATTGCCTCCGCCTGCAGCGACCGCTGCTTTCTTCACAGGCTTTTTATGGTTTTGATAAGAGCGGACTTCCTCCTGTAAAATCTCCTCCAGCCTTTTTGTAAACAACTCAAAACTCACGGGATCTAAGTCACCTGCGACCCCGCCATAGTACACTTCTGCATACGGCATCACCTTTGTAAGATTCTTGATTCCAAGAGCCTTTGCCAGCGAAGCACTTGTGCCAAACTCAGCGTCATCCAGCGGTGCATGAAAGTATGCATGGGTAATCCTGCCGCTGTCCAGCAGATCATTACAGCATTCTTTCAGGCCGTAAATAAATTCCCAGGAATCGTGATGGGTGATCAGAAAATCCACATCCTCCCGACTGGCCTTTTCTATGATCTCCTGAGTAAGGTTTGTGGCATATCCAATACACTTGATATCCCTGTCAATTTCATTATAAAATCCCCACTCCTGAGGAAACATCTCTAATTTCGATTCATCAAACATTTCTATCATGATTGCTTTTAGTTCACTGTACTTCATCAGGGTCTCCTTTTTGACTGTTTTTTTGATTTTCATTATATAATAAAAACAAATGAACTGCCAGTTGCTGATCTTTTCCTAAATATTCTGGAAAAACGGACGTAACGTCTGCCGAAGAAGGAGCTCTGCCAAAAAAGGTAATCTAACAAAAGAATTATGACAAATGCAACATACTTGAAACGGTCTCAAAAAAACTGACGGTCCGGTTTTTGAATCAATCAAAACCAGACCGTCAGACATTTCTTAAGTTATTTATTTGTTCATTTTATATTCTTCTACTTTTTTAGTCTCAGTATTTTTCTTATAGATTTTTCCGTTGTTTTTATCAACGTAGAAATCTCCGTATTTTTTTCCGGAATCTTTGGATGTGTCATAAATCTCAAAATGATATCCTTTTGCACCGCTTCTGTATTCGGAAACATCTTTATCTTTATTTCTCACTTCGTACTGGCCGTCTCCGTCAGATCCGAGTTTATTAATCAGATAGTCATGGGCATCGTCGTAATTGTCAAAACCATTGGCTACATCATCTGCCAGGTCTTTTGCGCCATCAGCCACATCATCAGCTGCGTCTTCCACATCATCTCCCAGGTCATTGTTTGTTGCTGTTGTAGAAGCACCTTCTCCTGTAGTCTCTGTGGTTGTTGCATCATTCTTGTTTGAGCATCCTGTAAACATTGCAGCAACACTTAATGTGAGAACTGCAACCATTGTAAGCATCCAACATTTCTTTTTCATTATGAACTCTCCTTTTCCTTTGGAATAATTATTTGATACCACTAGTGTTTCCAATGAAAAGGAAAATATACCTTAACAAAATTTTGTAAAATTTATAAATAATCTTATGCCTGCCGTTTACAATGTTTGCAATCCTACAATAGTTTATGTCCATTATTAGAGTGAGGCCTTTCCAGTGCCAACTGGAGATAATGGACAAAAACTCTTAATCAAATATTTTATTTGCATTCAATATATTTTTGGGGTCCAATGAAAGTTTCACCTGCTTCATCATCTGAAGATTTAAAGGATTCGTCGCTTTTTTCAGATACTTCTTTTTGCTGAGACCGATACCGTGCTCGCCGGATGTCAGACCGCCCAGTTCACTGCTCTTATCATAGGCAAAAGCAAGCACCTTTCTGCGGTCTTCCTCCCACTGCTCCTGTGTGCGGCTTCCCCGGACCACGCACAGATGGACGTTGCCGTCCCCCGCATGGCCAAAGCTGACCATCTGCACTCCAGTTTCCTGCTCCAGCCGGTTGATATATTCAATAAATTCTGCTGATTTATTAATAGGGACTACAATATCCACCGGTTCCTGCTCTGATTTTGCCTCAACGGCCTTCACAAGAGCACCTCGGATCTTCCACACTGCGTCAATCGTCTTCTGGTCCTCAAGCAGAAGCACATCCTTGGCACCGCTCTCTTCTGCCACTGCCTTAAGCTTCTCCACCCGCTTATAGATCTCTTCCGTATCATCCCCGTCAAATGTCAGAAGAATATAAGCCTGTGCATCTTTGTAAGGGAAAGAAAGGCCGACATACTCTTCTCCCAGATTGACCACCTTTTTTTCCACAAATTCAATCGCCGTAGGATCAAGATTTCCCCGGATCACGTTTAAGACGGCCCGGATGCCTGTATGTAAATCATCAAATGGAAGCAAGACACTCAGTGATGTCTGAGGCTTCACCGTAAGTTTTACAATGGCCTTCGTGATGATCCCCAGGGTTCCCTCGGAACCGATCATCAGATGCTTCAAAGACAACCCAGAGCTGTCCTTTACTACCTTTCCTCCCAGTTCGGCCACGCTGCCGTCAGCAAGAACCACTTCCAGCCCACGCACATAATCTCTCGTGACACCGTATTTCACGGCGCGCATGCCGCCTGCGTTAGTGCTGATATTTCCTCCGATGGTGGCAGTCTTCTCCCCTGGATCCGGCGGATAGAACAAACCCTCGGATTCCACTAATTTCTGAAAATCCTCCAGCACGACGCCTGGCTCGACGGTTGCCGTAAAAGTCTCCTTGTCGATCTCCAGCACCCGGTTCATCCGGGACAGATCCAGAACGATCCCTCCGTCTGCCGGAACCGTGGAGCCTACCAGGTTGGTCCCTGCACCTCTGGGAGTCACAGGGATTCCGTGTTCAAACGCATATTTCATAATATCGCTGACCTCTTTGGTTGACTCAGGAAAAACAAGAGCTTCTGCCCTTCCTCTCAGTCTGCCCAGAGTGTCCGATAAATATTTCTCTTCTATATTACTGTCAAAGATGACCCGCTCACTGTCGGGTATCACACAATTCAGTCCGTCCAAAGTTATCACCTACCGTTTCGTAAATTTTAACGCCACCTTATCTCCAAGCCACTGTCCAAGCTGGACAATGATAATCAACACGATTACCGTAAAGGTCAGGACTCCAGTCTCATAACGGTTATAGCCGTACCGGATAGCCAGGTCACCGATCCCGCCTCCTCCGACACTTCCTGCCATGGCAGAGTATCCGATGATGCTGACAAAAGTCACAGTCAGCCCGCGGATCAGGCTTGGAAGAGCTTCCACAAATAAAACTTTCCGGATAATCAGCCACACACTCGCCCCTGTAGCCACGGCTGCCTCCACAACTCCCTTGTCTACTTCGCTGAAAGAGCCTTCCACAAGTCTTGCATAAAATGCAACGGACGCAATAGACAAAGGTACTGCCGCTGCCGTTGCGCCGATGCTGGTTCCCACCAAGATCCTGGTCAGCGGGAGCAGCACTACAAGAAGGATGATAAACGGCATGGAACGGATAATATTAACGATGGTGCCGGCTATAGCATTGACAGTCCGGTTTTTATAAAACAAGGGATTTGCGGTCAAATGCAGCACCAGACCGATCAGCATACCAAATACCACGGCTGCCAGCATCGCGATCAGGACCATCTGGATGGTCTCTATGGTTGCGTTTCCAAATTCCAACTTAATGATCTCCATTGTTTCCTTCATCTTATCGTCCTCCCTCTATCTCTTCTAAGCGGTAAACATTTTCTCTCATATAATGAAGGGCTTTTTTTCGCTCGTCCTTTTTTCCTCTCAGGATCACGATTAACACGCCCAGCGGTTTTTTATGAATATAGTCAATCTTTCCATTGATGATGTCAATCACAACATCATATTGTTTGGAAACCTGGCTGATGACGGAAGCATAAGCTTTTTCACCTGTGTAGCAAAGCTTCACCAATTCTTCATCCTCTGAGAGCTTCACCTCTTCCGGGACATGTACATTGAGTACCCTCTCCACAAGACTCCTGGTGATCTCTTCTCTAGGCTCCGCAAATGCTGAATAAATGTCACGGACCTCTTTGATCTCACCATTTTCCATAAATGCGATCCTGTCAAACAGCTTTTTGGCAACCTCCATTTCATGTGTGATGAACACAATGGTAATATTGTATTTTTCATTGATCTCTTTCAGCAGTGCCACAATCTCTTCTGTGTTTTCCAGATCCAGTGCGGACGTAGCCTCATCACAGAGAAGAATCTTCGGATCATTGGCCAGCGCTCTTGCGATCGCCACTCTCTGTTTCTGCCCGCCGCTTAAGTTTGCCGGATAGGAATCTGCCTTTTCTGGAAGATGTACCATCTCGAGAAGCTCTCTGACCCTTGCCTGGATCTTGTCTTTTGGATAATGGTTGGCATGAAGGGCAAACGCCACATTCTCGGCGATGGTAGAACCGCTGATCAAATTAAAGTGCTGGAAGATCATTCCGATGTCCAGCCGGACCTTACTCAGTTCTTTTCTTTTTAAAGAAGTGATCTCGTTCCCCTCGATCAGCACCTGGCCGCTTGTAGGCGGCTGAAGAAGGTTGATCACTCTGACCAGTGTACTCTTTCCTGCACCGCTGGGCCCTACGATACCAAAGATCTCTCCCTTCTCAATGGTCAGGTTTACATTCTTAACCGCCTGAAAATCCTGCTTATTCTGCTGAAATGTTACTCCAATATTCTTTAATTCAATCACAGTCTCTCACCTTTCTCTTTTCGTTTATTTTTCTCCGTATTTTTCTGTCCACCAGTCCGGTTTCTGGAAAGAACGGAAGCTGCTTTTTTGATCTGCCACTGCTTGATAAAACTCCTCAGACTCCACTGCTTCTTTCAGGTCTTTGCCAAGGCGGCCTTTCACGTCCTCAGTTTTTACTGCAATAACATTTTTGTATTGTTCTGCCAGCTTTTCCACAGCCAATGCCTTGGAAAAATCCAGGTCAGCGGCATATGCATAGTTCCCAGGCACCACTCCTATGGCAAGGCTGTCCAGACTCCTGGAAATCTGAGCCGCGTCCAGTGTAACAAACTTTAAATTCTTTGGATTTTGGGCTATGTCTTTTTCTGAAGCTTTGGTCTGATCGATTCCTTTTTTTAAAGTAATAACTTTTTCCTGGCTCAAAATTCCCAGTGCTCTGGCCAGATTGGAAGGATCATTAGGAATCCCGACCTTGTCTCCCTTTTTTAATTCTTTCAGGGATTTCAAGCTGTCTGAAAATATTCCGGCTCCAGCTGTGGGAACAGCAATCACTTTGCTGATCTTTAAATTGTTGTCAGCCGCAAATTTCTCTAAATACGCAGTGTGCTGCATTAAGTTCGCATCAATCTCTCCGTTAGCCAGAGCCTGGTCCGGAAGGACATAGTCGCTGAACTCCCTGACGGACACATGGTATCCCTTTTTCTCCAATGAAGGAGCAATGGCTTTCTTAACCATGTCTCCATACGGTCCTGCGCAGACACCGATGGTAATATCCTTTGCGGCGCTGGTATTTTTACTTCCGCATCCAGTCAATGCACTTAATGCCAATACTCCAATCATAACGATTCCTGTCAACTTTTTCAACGATTTTTTCATAATACGTTCCTCCATTTTTATGTAAATAACATTTCCTTTTCTCAATATGAAATCCCCATCAGCAAATATTCAGAAGATCTGCGGCCGTTCAGACTTCCTAAAAAAATTACAAGGACAAAATTCAAGAACAAAGTGGGCAAGCCCACTTCATCTCCCCAACCCCTCACTCTTTGAGGGGCTTGGCAACTTTGCGCGCCAAATGCGATTTGACGTAGTCAAATAGTTTCCTCACGCATTTGTGTGCATAGTGCCCGCAGGGCTTTTTTGTTCCATAGGGAGGTTTGCAGAACTTTCCTATGGAACAAAAAAAAGAAGACCATGCATGGTCTCCTCTATCACTGATCCGTTATGCTTTTTTATCGGCATTTAAGAAATATCCATACAAATATGATGTTCCGGTATTTGATTGTACGCAAAAGAACTGCACATGCTCTGCATCTGCATTTCCATACCCATCATATCCATCATGAAATTTTCATATGTCTTGATAAAATTCATAGCGGTAACTCCTTGTTTTAATTTCCTATCTTGCTTCTAGGTTATTTGAAATATTACACGGTATTATTGTATTTGTCAATACACTTTTTTAAGATTCTGGCCCCTGTCTGCCGAACGAACCGATCTCGATCAGGTTTCCTTCCGGATCTGCCACATAGCTTGTCCGCTGTCCCCAAGGTTCGGTCACCGGCGAAAGAACCGGCTTTGCTCCCGCCTCCACCACTCTTTTAAATTCTGTGTCCACATCCTCAAAAACGGGCACGTCAAAAGCCAGTTCCACCGTTCCGTTCATTCCGGCAGGATAGCTGTATGTGCGGGAAGTCATATCCTCAAAATCATTCCGCCCGAACATGATCAAACGCATATCTCCCGAAGAAAGCTCTGCATTGGGACTTGCGTCCCAGTCTGTGTCCATCCCCATAACGTCCCTGTAAAAAGAAACCATTTTCTCCATATCAGTGACAAACAATCCTGCAGCTGTCATTTTTAGCATCTCTGTTCCTCCTTTATTTCTGAATATTCTCAGTATATCAGCAGGAACCGGACATCTGTATGTCATGTTCTTTTGTATTTATTTAAGTTTTTCTCTAGATCAGCCACAAGATCGTCCACCAGGGACTTTGGCTCCATAACAGTCACCCGGCTCCCAAAGCTTAAGACCCACTGCTTCATGTTGTCATAACTCACAAAATCCCATTCAAAGACCAGGTTTCCCTGATCATCCTGTGAAAAACAGTCCACTCCATATTCCTCCACAAGGCGGTACTTAACTTCCTGTTCAAAAACCGCTTTTAACCGGACTGCATCCTGTCTGAAGTATTCCTGAAAATCCCTCTTTGTCTCACCCGGTTCCCTCACCTGATAGCTTTCCTGTGTCTCCTTAAGCTCCCACAGCCTGTTCAGTTTAAACATCCGGAAATCCTTCCTCTTTCTGCAATATCCATACACATACCAGGAGGACCACTGAAACAAAATCAAATACGGCTCGATCTCCCGATATTCCTCCCCCTTGCTGTAATAATAACAAAAGGTGACGGTATGCTGTCTGGAAACTGCCTGCTTGATGAGTTCTATCTTTTCTTTTAAGGATTCCTCATAGTGGGAGGCCAGATCAATGAGAACAGCTCCCTCTGACAAAACGGTGTCCTCCGCATGTACAGACAGTTTCTCCATGAGCCTCAGAGTGACCGACGTCCTGGAAACACTGTCAATTCCCTGAAGTCCATCTAAAACCGCCCTCAGTTCGTCTTTCGTGAGTACGGTGCTGTCCAGCTTATAACCTTCCGCAATACGGATCCCTCCTCCGTAGCCCTGTTCAGTGATCAAGGGAATGCCTGCCTGGCAGATGGCATCGATGTCCCTGCCGATGGTCCTTCTGGATACTTCAAATCTCTCAGCCAGTTCAGGTGCCGTGACTCTGTCATTTCTGAGCAGCAGCGTGATAATCCCGATCAGACGGTCAATTTTCATATGAATACCTCCCAAGTATTATGATAAAAACAAAGTGGCAAGCCCACTTCAACACCCCAACCCCTTACGCATTTGTGTGCATAATGCCCGCAGGGCTTTTTTATTCTATAGGGAGGTTCGCAGAACTTTCCTATAGAATGAAAAAAACTCCGTTTCAAAAGAAACGGAGTCCTACGATGAGCGTGCGGGGATTCGAACCCCGGACAACTTGATTAAAAGTCAAGTGCTCTA